>Ga0315280_10001858_pt1 | contig 35370 bp, 25 predicted proteins | sample YL17G06_40_MG_FD_203697 | JGI IMG/M metagenome (GOLD analysis project Ga0315280, IMG submission 203697) | Sediment microbial communities from Yellowstone Lake, YNP, Wyoming, USA - YL17G06_40 | ecosystem: Environmental > Aquatic > Freshwater > Lake > Sediment | place: USA: Wyoming | collected...
TTTCCCATGAATTTAAGAGCCCTTTGACTTCCATAAGGCAGTTGGCCGAGATGCTTCAATCAGGCCGGGTTCCTTCTGAAGAGCGCCGGCAGGAGTATTATGATGTCCTTTTGGAACAGAGTGAAAGACTGACTCTACTCACGGACAATGTCCTGAATCTGGCCAGGATTGAGGAAGGCCGAAAAGAATATCAATTTGAGAGGGTCGATATAGCGGCGCTGTTGAGAGAGATTGTCACAACCATCCAGGACCGGGTGCGTCACGAAGGCTTTTTTATTGAGGTAAAATTGGAGGAACCTCTGCCCCCCGTTATGGCCGATAGAGCAGCGATCACACAAGCGGTGACCAATCTGATGGATAACGCCATCAAATATTCTGATAAAGAAAAGAAAGTGGAAGTCAGCTCATTCGCCGAAGACCAAAATCTTGTGATCGCTGTCAAAGATTTTGGCGTTGGCATCAAAAAAGAAGAAATTGATAAAGTCTTTGAGCGCTTCTACCGCGGAGGCGATGAGTTGACCCGCACGGTGAAAGGAAGCGGGCTCGGGCTGACTCTGGTCAAAGAAATCGTGGAAGCCCATCGCGGCCATGTCCGGGTCGAAAGCGAGCCTGGACAGGGCAGCACATTTTCTATCAGGCTTCCCCTTAGAGGAATCGAAGATGAGTGAAATAGGAAAGATTCTGATCGTCGAGGACGAGGAAAGCATACTGATTCCGTTAGAAGACAATCTCCGGCTGGAAGGCTATGAGGTTTCCAGCGCAAAAGATGGCCTTCAGGGCTTGTCCATGGCCCGAGAGCGGAGCTATGACCTCATCGTCCTCGATATCATGCTGCCGAAGATGAACGGGTTTGAGGTTTGCAGACAATTACGTCAATCACGGATCACAACGCCAATCCTGGTCTTGACCGCCAAAAGCCAGGAGATTGACAAGGTCCTCGGGTTGGAGCTGGGCGCTGATGATTATGTCACTAAGCCGTTCAGCCCCCGGGAGCTCCTGGCCCGGGTCAAAGCCCTAATCAGAAGGGCAACGCAGCCCCAGCAGGAAATTGACCTTTATACTTTTGGCGATGTCGAGGTCGATTTTATAAAGTACGAGGCAAAAAAGAATGGAAAGCCGATTTACCTGACAGCGCTCGAGTTTGCTCTGCTTCATTTCCTTATCAAGCATAGAAACGAGGTCATGTCCCGCGACGCGATTCTCGATGAAGTCTGGGGTGAGAATGTATTTATTGCCCCTCGGACTGTGGACAAGCATATCTCTCAATTAAGAAAAAAGGTCGAAGGTGATCCAGAAAATCCAAGGCACATCATTGGCGTGAGGGGGGTGGGATATAAATTCACAGGATGATCAAGGTTCACGCGATCTTCACACAAAAGAGATCGAAGCTTCATGCAATCGATGCGCCATTGTTTTATCTTCCTCATGGAGAAAAAATTACCATGAGGAGGAATGAGTCATGAAATCAAGAATTTTTGTGTTTGTGGTATTTATGGCGATAGCGGTGTTTGTGTCTTCAGGTTCCATCCAGCAGAGCGCCGAGCAGCTTTATCAGTCAGGAATATACAAAGAAGATGTTGAGGGCAAGCTGGAAGAGGCGATCACCATCTATCAGGAGATCATCAAGAAATATCCCCAGAACAGTCCGGTTGCAGCAAAGGCATTGTTCCACATGGGATTATGCCACGAAAAGCTGGGTAGCCAGGAAGCTCAAAAGGCCTACCAACGACTCATTGCAGACTATCCAGGGCAGAAAGAAGAGGTGGCCCTGGCCAAGGAAAGACTGGCCCAACTGACCAGAAGCCTTGAAAAAGCACCTCCCCGGCCCACCTTCAGAAAAATCCGAATTCCTACAAAGCTATCCGGAGATATCCGTTTATCTCCGGACGGGCAGAAAATATCTCTCGCTTCACCTTCTGACAGCAAGCTCTGGATAATGCCGCTTTTAGGAAAGCTGGGGCCGGATTTCCCGGGGGAACCGGCTGAATTGAACACGGAAAATGTGGGAGTCGAGTGGTCTGCCCATATCTGGTCCGGTGACGGCAAATGGATTGCATTCAATGAGGACGTTCCTATGGAGGAAATAGAAAAAAGGGAGAAAAAGGGAAATCAGGGCATTTATGTCGTCTCCTCGGAGGGCGGAAAGCCGAAGAAAGTCTATGAAAATTATCGTGACGCCCGTGTCATTAACTATAGAATCAGCCTGTCTCCCCGCGGTGACACTCTGGCATTTTCATCGGTGGACTTAGAAAGGAATGAGCAGCACATCTATACCATCCCGGTTGTTGGCGGCGTGCCGAAGAAATTGGCCGATGCCCAGGCCAGAGAACCGGTCTTTTCACCTGATGGAAAAATGATTGCCTATGTTGAGGATAAAGACTTAGGCGTAGGGGGAGGTGGTCTGTATATTGTGCCGGCCCAGGGCGGCAACCCGCAACTCGTGGCCAAAGCCGGAAAAGCCTCCAGCCCTGTCTGGTCACCTGAAGGGCGCATGATCGCCTTTGTCGATAAACTGGAGAAAGTTGCACGAATTCATATCATCCCCATTGGGGAGGATGGTGAAGCTGTCGGAGAGATCGTGACCATTAATGCTCCTGAAGGAATCCAAGGTGTGGATTTATTATCAGGATGGACTTCAGATAATAAGATCGGAGCGGTATTTGAGAAACCACTAGAATTTGGCCTTTACACAGTCCCGGCGGAAGGCGGCAGGGCGACATTAGTTTCTCATGGGGGGTACCCGGTACTTCCACGATTTTCTCCTGATGGGAAGCGAATATTTCATTTCAATAACGCTGATGAGGGGAGTGGCGATTGGCAGAAATTAGGGATATCTGTTGTCCCAACCGAAGGAGGTCAAGTCACGACTATTCCGATTGAATCGGATGAGAAAATGATTATACCTGGATGGGGAGGAGGTAACAGGGTATCACCGGACGGTAAGATGATTGTTTTTTCGGGGAAGACTCCAAATGATCCGGGTCTGCACTTTCATATCTGGACACTTCCCGCAGAGGGAGGAAATGCACTACAGCTTACTAAAGCTCCTGCGGAGTGCACCGATATGTTTCCTTGTTGGTCGCCCGACGGGGAAGCCGTTGCGTTTGTGCGCGCTAGAGTATCGAAGAATTATGCAGAAGGATTTGGCGAGATAAATATTTACATTGTAAATACCTCTGGTGGAGAACCGAAGCCCTTAACATCGGAATCCGACCATATCAATTTCGGTCCGATAGCATGGTCGCCTGACGGAAAACTGCTGGCTTATTTTTCCCGCTGCGAGGGGACTTGGGGAGATGGCACTATCAATGTCATTCCAGTAGATGGTGGGGAGCCACGTGTAATAGGAAAAGCCCAGGGAATTCAAGTCAACAAAGAATTGGCCTGGTCTCCCGATAGCGAGCGGATCGCTTTTAATGGAAATGGACCCGAGGCTAATAAAGGTATCGGAGTTATTTCACTCAAAGATGGAAGCATTGTAGAAATTAAAACAGACCTTGTCGACACAGATACCTACCATCTTGACTGGTCCCCCGATGGGAAGAGGCTGGTTTTTGGAGGTTATAAAGGTGGCGGTCGAGAATTCTGGCTGATGGAGAATTTTCTGCCTCTGGTCAAAGGGCGAAAGTAGGATAAAGGGGCGTCCGAAAATTAGGGACGATCCTATTTTTTTGTCGAGCTTATATGCCAAAAATTAGGACCGTCCCCTTTTTTTGGATTTGACAAATATAATCAAATTAAATAGAATGATTTCGAATAAAATAAGAAGGAAATCATTCATGCCCAAAACTATCACCTTGAGACTCTCTGATGAGGATTATCAGAGGTTTCTGAGTTTCGCCAAGGCCGATAATCGTCCCATTGCCAACGCCATCGAAACTCTCGCCCTCAGGCAACTCGATGAGCTCCTGTTTGTCGATACATTCGAGATGGAAGAGATTTCAGCGGACAAAGACCTCCTGAAAAGGTTGAAAACCGGAAGCGAACAGGCCCGGACGATGAAAGGCCGTTTTGTTGAGTGAATTTCGAATCTTCGAGACCGATCAATTCCAGGATGATCTCAGGAAGAATCTCGGAGTCCAGGAGGAAAAGCTCATCAGGAAGCTCAGGAAATATGTCTATCCCCAGCTAAGACAACAGCCATATTTTGGGAAAAACATCAAGAAGCTCAGAGGATACAAGCCCGAAACCTGGCGCTATCGCATCGGCAATTACCGATTTTTCTATGAGATCGACGACAACAAAAAGATCGTCTTCATGATCGCGGCGGATCGCCGGTCCACGGGCTATTAACCGGGGAAGTTCTGCGCGGAACTCACCAATTCTCAACCCAATCGCAACTGCCGCTTAACACTTTAAAGCCTCATTCATTTTATAATAATTAAGGCGTAACACTTGAATTTAATCCCGTTCGGCATTTTATTGACTTGAGGATATCCCTGTAATAAGCTTGAATCAAACAAAGCCGATTCGCTCCGGGATGATTGAAATCTTCTAAAACCTCAGCCGCGCTGAGGGATGGTTCTCAAATGAAAGTTGTGTTGAACTGGCGGAAACGGGCCGTCATTGTCTTGGCTGGATCTCTTGTCCTGTTGAGCATCATCCTCGCTATCTTCGCGCTTCGGGAAGCGGAAAGAGAAAAGCTCATCAGGGAGAAAGAGATCGAAGACGAACAGCAGAGGTTGGCAGAACTCCTTATCAATCAGGTTACAGCCGTTATTTCTGAGGCTGAGGAGAGAATAATCAGGCAGATTCAGAGCTCTCGAGCGACGAGCCAGGAAAAGGAGTTTACAGAATTATGCAGGCGGATTGCAGGAGAGGAGGAGATCGTCAATGAGATCTTCCTGATTAGCAAGAACGGAGAAATCATCTTCCCACTCGCCAAGCCGCTTTTCTCTCTTTCAAAAGAGGCGCAAGAAGCCAAAGTAACTCGCATTCCTATCGAGACAAACCTTCTCTTTAAAGAAGCAGAGGCCTCTGAATTCAGGACGAAAAATTATCCTCTGGCAATACAAGCCTATCAAAGGCTGATGAGCACCGCGCCTGATCATGACTCTCGAGCTTTGCTCTTGAATTGCCTGGGGCGGTGTTATGAGAAGTCCGGAGAGGATTCTAAAGCTCTCGAGGTCTTTCAAAAGATTTCAAACCAATATTCAGACGAGGTCAGTCTGGAGGGGATTCCCATCGGATTGATAGCCCAGCACCAGATAGGAAACTTGAACTGGAAGATGGATAGAAAGATAAACGGGATTGAAGCCTTCCTTGGTCTCTACAGCAACCTTTTGGAATCCAGATGGCCGCTAAGCCGGGCACAGTTTCATTTCTACCGGAATAAGGTTAAAGCCGTGATTGAAACGTCATTGGCGGACATAAGCGGGACGAAAGAGCGAGATGTGATCCTCGAAAAATGGGAGGAGCTTAAGAGGCTTGAGGAGAAGCAGTTAGCGAGGACGAATGTTTTAGTAAATATAATGACGGCATTCGTTCCTTTGATTGAAACAAGAAAACCTTCATCTTCTCGTCCTGCCGGTTTTTATCATCTTTCCGAGACAATCGGAGAGGAAACGTATCTTGTCTTTTATGCTCTTGTCGATGAGAATTTAGTCTTTGGCCTGAGGCTGGATTCCAGTATCCTCACAGGAAAACTTCTGCCGCCGATTTTTGCCAAGCTTCCGTTAAGAAAGGATTGGCACGTCCGGATAGAAGATGAACGCGGAAAAACGGTCGCTGGTGAAGACTTAACGCTTCTCCAGAGCCCGCTTCCTCAATTAACCCTATCGAGAAGGTTTGAAGACGATTTCCCTCCCTGGAAGACCAGTATCTATCAAACAGATCCAGGGTCAGTGAAAAGACAATTCAATCTGAGGCGGAATATCTATATCCTGTCGGCTCTGGCCGCGATTGCCGCCTTATTCTTTGGAGGATTTCTCGCCATAAGGAGCACAGCCAGAGAACTTGAGTTAGCGAAGTTAAAATCAGATTTTGTTTCCACGGTTTCGCATGAATTCAGGACGCCCCTGACTTCAATCCGGTATTTGGCGGAAATGCTCCAGAGAGGACGGGTCAAGGGGGAGGATAAAAAGCAGAAGTACTATGAAACGATAAGCGCCGAAGGCGAACGCTTGAGCAGGCTTATCGAAAACGTCCTCGATTTCTCGAAGATCGAGGCCGGCATGAAAGAGTACAAATTCGAGGAAGTGGATTTGGCCGAATGGGCGGGAGATATTGCCGTTCGATTCCAGGAACAGGTGGCTCCCCAGGAGTACGTCATCAACAGTGAAATATCAGAACCGATGCCGAAAGTAATAGTCGATAGAGAGGCGCTCTCCCGGGCTCTCTTTAATCTGCTGGATAATGCCGCCAAATATTCGGGTGCGAGCAGAAATATATACTTTCGCGCCTGGGCTGAGAGGGAGAATGTATTTTTGGAAGTGAGGGACGAAGGGATTGGAATCAGCAAAGAAGACCTGAAGAAAGTTTTTGAGAAGTTTTATAGGGCTCATAGCGTCCATGATAGCAATATCAAGGGAAGCGGCTTAGGTCTAACTGTCGTCGACCATATCGTGAAAGCACACGGAGGTGAAATTCTCATAGAAAGTGAAGTCGGCAAAGGAACAAAGGTGACGATAAAAATTCCGGCGAAGCGAGAGGCTCCTTAGAAGAGGATGAAATGGATAAAATTTTAATAATCGAAGACGACAAGGCCATCCTCATGGCCTTAAAGGACGACCTCGAGTTCGAGGGATACGAAGTTTCTGCGGCCTATGACGGCAAGGAAGGCCTGAGGCTGGCAATGAGCCAGGAATTTCGATTGATCGTCCTCGATATCCTTCTTCCTGAGCTGAATGGATTCGAGGTTTGCAAGAAACTCAGGGAGGCGAAGATAAATACGCCCATCCTAATGCTCACCGCGGCGAGGACCGACGAGATGGACAAAGTGCTGGGGTTCGAGCTGGGGGCTGATGACTACGTCACAAAACCCGTGGGATCAAGGGAACTGGCAGCGAGAGTGAAGGCCATCCTGAGAAGGGCAAGACAGGAGGATAAGATCGGAGAAATTTATGAATTCGGGGATATATCTGTTAATTTCAAGAGCCACGAAGTTCTCAAAGCCGGAAAGGAAGTGAGCGTGACGGCGTTGGAGTTCAAACTGCTCAAGTTCTTCATCGCGCATAAAGGCGAAGTGGTGACGAGAAATGCCCTGCTCGACGAAGCCTGGGGTGATGCCATCGTCTCTCCCCGGACGATCGACCCTCATATTGTCCACCTAAGAAGGAAGATAGAAGACAATCCCTCTCAGCCTGAATACATCATCAGTGTCAGGGGAGTTGGGTACAAGTTTAATGCTTAGAATGGCGCCAATCAAAACTCATCTGAATCGCAACGCAACCTTAACCCATCCCGGTGATTATTTTCTTATTATATCCCTGTGAAAAATTTATACAGGGAGGTTTGATCATGCATCGATCAAAAATTTTTCTTTGGGTCTTGGGTCTGGCATTGACTGCATTTTTCCTTGTTCCAATGCAAGAAGCTCTCTCCCAGGAGTCTGCCGATGAACTCTATGAAGCGGCTGTGTTTAAGAAGGAAGCCGAGGGAGACCTCGAAGGCGCCATCCAAATCTTTCTCAAAGTGATTGCCAAATTCCCCGAGAACAGAAAAGTAGCTGCTAAAGCCCAGCTTCAAATCGGGATTTGCTATGAGAAGCTGGGGCTGAATGAGGCGGAGAAGGCCTTCCAGAAAGTCATCGACAATTACCCGGAACAATCCGAAGAAGTGAAGACGGCAAAAGAAAAGCTGTCTCTCATCCTCAAAGCCCAATCCGTGATTGGCACGGGGGATAAAGGACTGAGAATCCGTCAGGTTTGGTCAGGACCTGATGCGAGCAGCGCCGGCAAGCCCTCCCCCGACGGGAAATACCTTTCTTTTGTTGACCATAGTACTGGAGATCTTGCAATTAGGGAAATCGCCTCGGGCAAGACGATTCGCGTCACAAGTAAAGGATCCTGGGATAATTCCTATGAGTTTGCAGTCAATTCATGCTGGTCTCCGGACGGCCAAAGGCTCGCTTATGCCTGGTTCAACAAGGATAGCTTTGTAGAATTGCGGATCATCGGCGTTGATGGCTCCAACGTTCGGACTCTGTATCAAAAGAAGAATGAATGGGCTTTCCCGGCCGCCTGGTCTCCGGATGGCAAGTCTATTGCCGCCTATGTTGTGAGGGATTACTACACGAGCTACAGCAACGGGCTGATATCCGTCGAAGATGGTTCTCTACGAATTCTCAAAACAATAAAGCTTCTCAAGACTGCTCCGAGAAACATGGCTTTTTCGCCCGACGGACGCTATGTTGTTGTTGACTATCCCCAACAAGAAAAAGATCCGATGCACGACGTTTTCCTCTTTTCGGTGGATGGACAGCAGGAAATTCCGGTCGTCCAGCATCCGGCGGATGATTTTGTTCTCGACTGGGTGCCAGGTTCGGATTATCTGCTCTTTTCCAGCGACCGGACAGGAACGCATGATGCCTGGATGGTCGAGATTGTTGACGGCCAACCTCGCGGTGAGCCCCTTTTGGTCAGGAAAGACATAGGCCAGATCTTTCCCCTCGGGTTCAGCCGGGACGGCTCCTTTTACTATCGTCTAGAGACGGAGATGGTGGATATCTCCATCGCCTCTTTCGACCTGGAAAAGCGGACTGTTGTTGATCCTCCGAGGAAGATATCCCAGCGCTTCGTCGGCGCCAATTATGATCCGGTCTGGTCCCCGGACGGAAAATATCTGGCTTTTCTTTCGGACCGGAAAGCGGGACCCGGCGGGCAAACCTCTCAGGCTCTCTGGATTCGTTCTGAGGAGACGGGCGAAACGCGCGAAGTCTCGACTAAACTCAGGCGCTTCGGCCGCCCACGCTGGGCTCCCGACGGCCGTTCCATATTTGTCGTCGGTAATGACGAAAAAACTTTCCTGGCTCTTTATCGGGTTGATATACAAACAGGCGAAGCTTCGTTTTTCATCGACAGCGAGCCGGGGGCGAATATCAAAGACTTCGCCCTATCTCCCGACGGGAAGTCTGTCTTTTATGCCTACTTTGAGTTCGCAAAAATGCAAGTTCGTATCATCAGCCTCAATCTGGATACAAGAGAAACGAAGGAACTCTATCGGAAGGAGGCCCCCCCAGACATAGGAGGTTTGACCGTCTCACCCGACGGAAAAAATCTATCCTTTATCACAGGAGAACAGGGATGGCCTTGGTTTCTGAGGGCCATTCCATTAGCGGGAGGAGAGCCTCGCGATCTCATCAAATTGAAGACAAAACCCGTCGGGACTTACACCTGGACTCCGGATGGAAAACGCATCATCTTTTTTAATGATGTCTCGACAAAAAAGGAACAAAAAAGCGAATTGTGGTTTATCCCGGCAGAGGGCGGAGAACCTCAGAGCCTTGGCCTGACAATAGACGCAAGCCCGCGCGTCCTCAGCCTCCATCCCGACGGCCGGCGCATGGCTTTCTCCGTCAGACAGCCGAACGCTGAAGTCTGGGTGATGGAGAACTTCCTGCCCGTGGAGAAAGCCAAGAAATAAAAGCATATCAGCCTATTGAGCTCAACTTTATATCCAAATTTTCACACGGATATTCCCCAGGAGGAAGGAAGCGGCCCTAAAGGCCCTAGAAAAAGATGGTATGCTCGATCGAGGCGGGTCAGACGGTTTCCTGAAAAGGGTTTCTGATCGTGAGGCCCTTGATTGTTTGATTGTCCTGCATATCCTCAGAATAGAGCAGCGAGCAGTCGGCCTGCAAAGCGGCGGCAACGACCAGAGCATCGTAAAAAGGGAAGCGCCATTGATCGGAGATTTCCAAAGCTTGATGGAAAAGCTCGGTACTGGAAAAAACTTCACAGAGAGGCTCAAGAACGACGTTTAGATATCTCTGAGAGTCCTTGCAGGTCAAGGGAACGGCGAATTTTCGAGTGGCGACGTTCAGGAATTCTTGAATGATCTGATAGCTTATGACTCCAGTCCCTCTTTCCAGGGCTTTGGAGATGAGATCCAAGGCGATCTTCCGTTTGGGAGGATTGTCCGGGTCGAATGAGTAGATAAGAATATTGGTGTCGATGAAATACTTATCGTTCATTCAGCTCGTCCCGGGAGAACCTGCGGCCTGCCTTAGCATAGGCCAAGGATTCCATGAAGGCCTGATAATCTGATGTCTTTGTGTTTCTGTTCAGGTATTGCCTAAGCCAGAGCCTGAAATTTGCGTTTAGGGTCGTTTTTTCCCGTTTGGCTTTATCCCTGACCTTTCGGATCAGCTCTTCATCTGCGCTTAAGGTGATATTTTTCCGCATTTCGAATCTCCGCAATGCACGATATTTGTGTACACTATTTTCGTGTATTTGTCAATAGTTTTTTAACCTATAATCCTCAAGTATCAGTATTGACGACAGAGTTTCGACTTTTTCTCAACTTGATATACCTGTATACCATGTTTTATCATCCACGACGGAGTGAGGCAAAAGTGGGGCAGAAAGACTTATCTATCCAGAAAAGCAGAAAAAGAGATTGTTATCTTTTTAATGAAATTATACAATCAGAAACAGCATCTGGCCTGAACAGTTTCGCGTCGTCCTGATCGATTTTAAAGAGCCAGTTTAAAAGAAAAAATAGGACCGTCCCCTTTTGTTTTACTTTTGTTTTAGCGGCACATATTTTGCGCCACAATTGATGAGAAGATAGCAGCCTTCATTGCGTCCTATCAATGGGCTAACAATGGGCGAAATTGAAATTGACAAAAAGCGATTAATAGATTAATCTACAATTAGAGGTGAAGGCAACATGAATACGGCGACGATCCGCATACGCGAAGACAAAAAAAATATGTTGAAAGCCATTTCAAGCTTAGAGAACAAAAAGATGAATGACATTATTGTGGACCTGATAGATGAATACATCGATCGTCACAAAGAAACACTCGAGCTTCTTGCCATCCCGGGCTTGTATGAGAAGATAGGGAGAGCCTCGAAGGAATTCAAAGAGAAGAGAACCGTCGCTTTGAAAAATGCGAGAAAAAAAATGGGAAACTGAGCTTTCTAAAGATGCGCGGAAATATCTTGAAAAACTAGCAAAAAGAAGTTCTCTGCGAATCCTGGACGAGCTCGAAGAACTCGGCAAAACGGAAAATCCGACTTTCCATAAAGACGTCAGGCCATTGACGGGAAAACTCAAAGGATTTTACAGGTTGAGAATCGGCGATCTCAGGGTCATTTTTGAAATTGACTGGACAGAGAAAAGAATCGGCATCTTGGCGATAGTGCCAAGGGGAAACGCCTATTGACTCACTTCTTCTCTTTCAGCAGATCTTCCACATTCACTTCCCAGATAGATCCTTCGGGGCGTGTTTTGACGGTTCCCTCGGAGTCATAGGAGATCCATTTGCCGTCCGGCGAGGAGAAAAGCCAATCTTTCCAGTTGTCGTCATCGGCGGCCAGCTCTGCGATCTTGCCACCCTCAGCGGGAACCACATAAATCCGCGTCGGTGCCTCTCGCCCCTTCTGGCCGATGAAAGCGAAACGCTTCCCATCCGGAAGCCAACAGAATCCTAAAGCGCCCTCCAAGCCTTCGCGTCCGAGGTTGACGACTTGCCTGGATTCGCCTTCCGGAAAAGTCATGACTGATATGACACGCTTTGACTCAGCGACAAGTTTTTTCCCGTCGGGAGACCAGGCATAGCGATAATGATAGCAAGGATCCAAAATTGTCCTCGGTTCGCCGCCGGAAACGGGGACCGTTCTGAGGAAATTGTCACCTTTCTTTGTTTCTGCGATATGAGCAATCATTTCTCCGTGAGGTGCCCAGACGGGGAGTTTTTCGACCTCTGCGGAATCTGTTACTTGAACCAACTTTGGTTTGTCGACCGACGTGACCCAGATATTTCCCTTATGGATCAGGGAGACCCCTTGACTGTCGGAGGACCACGAATAGTCCCTCAAACCACGGTGTCTCTCCCAGCCTTTCAAAATTTCGACTGGAGGTCCCGTCGTCCGGGCTTCTTCAAGAGAAAACAGGGCCACATAAAGATCCTCCTTGCCGTCATCCCGGTCTAAGGAGAATAGGAGCCTCTTGCAGTCGGGCGATAAGGATCCCATATTGAATTGGCCTTCGGTGAGTTTATCCATGGGAGCGTCTCTTCGACGGGCATGGTCATGTCGATCCACCTCAATAGGAACAGCCTCTCCGCCGGCAAGCGGGATCATCCAGAGCGGCCGATCCTGTCCGGCTGTGATGACCCATTGACTATCGGGAGACCAGTCATGAAAATACGGCCAAAGCTTCAGGTCTCTTCCCAGCTCGAATGTCGGGCCGCCGTTTGAGGACACGACTCTGAGATTAATTGAGTAATCATAGGACGATCGGTAGAATAGGAGCTTTTTCGAGTCGGAAGACCAGGAGAGAAATTGCCCGATGCCTTCCGGCGGTTCAATGGCAAACAAGCGTTGATCAGCCAGACGGAAGAGATTGGGCCTATACACTTTGGTCATTAATACTAAATATCGGCCATCGGGAGACCAGAATACTAATCCCGGTCTGTCAATGAGCTTCCTCGGTTTTCCACCGTCGACGGCCACGGCCCAGGTCTCCGAACCTTTCACGTAGGTGATGGTCTTGCCGTCAGGCGACCAAGATGCTCCGTGTTCTGGAGCCTCATCGTCTGTGATTTGGATTAAGGCACCGTCATTGATGGACAGCGTCCAGATGTCTCCCTGGGTCTTTTCATCTCTTTTCGTGAACACTATTTTTTCGGAATCGGGGGACCAGCTGACGGGATTTTCAAACCTGTATCTCCCGTCGAGGAGTTTTTTCGCCGGTCCGGTCGGTCGGGCCGTCTCCGGCGAAACGGGGATAACCCAGATGGCATCCTCCAGAAAGAAGGCGACCTTTTTTCCGTCCGGCGACCAGATGCTCCGAAGAGCAGGTTTGTCCACCAAATCAAACGGCTCTTGGCCATCCAGAGGGATCGCGGTCTTGTGATTGAGGAGAAATTTGCCGTTAGGCGACAGAAAAACGCCTGACATGACATAATCAATCACATCGCTCTTGCCCGTCAAGACCTTGATTTTTCTGAATTCCGCTCCTGTTTTCGGGTCGACAATGACCTTTTTGTCCAGCGCATCATCTCTTTTCGCTCTCTGTTTTACGTTCTCTTTTTCCTGCTGCACGCGGCTCAGCATCAGCTGCGTGACAGGGACGATCGCGCTTCCCGGATATTCCTTGAGAAGCTTCTTGAATATCAACAAGGCTTCATCGTATTTTCCCATCCGGTAGTAGGTCTGGCCGATCCAGTATTGGGCGTCCTGAGCGATCTGGGTTTGCGGAGAGAGCTTGATCACCTCTTCATATAAAGCGACGGCGTCCTGGAAATTTTCCTGCTTCAGCAGCTTAACCGCTTTCTCGAAGTGCTGTTCGGCGAGTTTGCCCGAATCCGTGGCCGGATTCGATTGCGTCCGGCCGACAACCGTGCGGGCGGCGAACAATATCCCACCGATTACGGCCATTGAAGCAACTACCGCCAGAGCCAAATAGCTTAATCTTTTCATTGCGACCTCCTTTATAAAAGCCTGTCAACCACGCGCGCCACTATGGCCCGGCATTTTGCGGTCTATTCGGGCCATTCGGCGTTCATGGGTTCCGCATCACTAATCGCCTGACCGGTGTCCATCAACTGGGACAGATCCCCCTTGCCGATCAACACCAGAGAGACACCGTTGTTGGTCCAGGCGAGGATTGTTACCCGTCTTTGACCATTTGGTTGTCCGGGAGTGGGTTCGACGCTGCGGTAGACGGCGTATTCCCTGAAGTCCTTGGCGCCAAGCCCCTGTGCCCCGTTCGCCGGCTGCTCGAATAACGAGAGCGTGTCGATGCCGTTCGTGTAAACGAGATGGAGACAATTGCGATCTGCGATTTTCCTGACGCTGTCAAGAATGTAACCGGGGTGCAGCCGTTGCGGCGCGACAAAGGGAAAACCCATGGCATCCCGCGCCTGCTCAAGGGTGATGATATGCTCTTTTGAGCTTGGGGTAGCTCGGGGCGGAGGCGTTTTTCGTTGAGGATCCCGTCCTTTGAGGATCAAGCCCGGCCGCGTGATTCTCGGGAACTCATCGATAAACTCGTAATAGAGGAAGTCTTCCCTGTCAACGGGTATTCGGGCTGCCGGCTGTGTGGAGAGACCCGCAGAGATCGTCTGGGCGGCGGCCTCTTGATGTTCTACCAGATAGAAATTGATCGGAGCTGATTCGGCAAATGTTTTTGGAGCCGGCTTTTGAAGCTGGTGACTGATCAGCAAGGTCGCGACCACGACCGCCGCGATTTCCGCAAACCGGAAGGCCGCCTTCCTGGCGAAGGAAGCGCTGAAAATCCTTCTCCAGGCGGAATTTGCGGTGCTAAACCGCGTTTTCAGGTTCTCAGACATCAAGGGCGACGGCTCGATTCCCTTCCAGGATTGAAGGACTTCGGATAGACGCGTCATCTGCCGCAGGACCCGCGAACATTCCGGACAAGCCTCCAGGTGACTCTGAATCTCGCTTTTTATCGCGCCATCAACGTCATGGCTGATAAAAGCCGATAATTCCCTTTGGGTTTCTTCACATTTCATCATCTCAATCTCCCAGGTACCGGGCCAATTTTATCCTGAGTCTCTCATGAGCCCGGTGATTGATGGACTTCAGTGTTCCGACCGGACAGTTCATGATTTCGGCGATCTCGGCGAACTTGAGCCCCTGGTACTCTTTCAGGATCACGACAAGGTGCTCGTCTTCGGGCAAAGATGCGATAGCTCCCTTGACGAAAAACTCCAGTTCGCCCGCCTCCACAGACTTCGCGACATCGGGCGCCGGATCGGAGACAAGATCCTGCAGCTCAAGGCTCCTGTCGTTTTGCGAAGCCAGGGGATCATTCAGGGAAAGGTGAGACCGGTGTTTCATCCTTCGCCTTCTGTCGCGGCACAAATTCATCGCTATCTGGAAAAGCCACGTTCTGAACTGCGCGGTCGCCTGGTATTTTTTCCTTGAACGCACGACCCGGTGAAAAGTCTCCTGAAACAGGTTCTCTGTTTCGGGATTGTTCATGACCATCCGGTAGATGAAATCGAAAAGGGGTTTCTCATATCGCTCGTAGAGTGTCTCGAAGGCCGCTTTGTCTCCGTCCCTGTACCTGAGCATGAGTTCCTCGTCGGACCGGTCGATCGTCATTTTGGCTGTTCCCGTGTCCTTACTCACTTAAACGCATGAATTCCTGAACGGTTGAGAAAAATATTAAAAACCGCGCGGGTTTATTCGTTGCTCTGCGAAGACTTGTTATCATCTTATCATCGCCCGCCGGTCTCCACAATCACTTGACAGAATCTTCATAGTTCCTTAACGTTTAGATAAAGGATTCGAGATAAATTAAGAGCGGGGTTTGCGCTTTAGCCAGGGGCCGAAATGCTCGAAAACTTAAAAATTGCGCTCAAAAAGCAGAAGAAGCTGATCGTCATTTTTTTCTTGACGATTTTTCTCCCGGCTGTATCTCTCAGCATATTCGGCATCAGAGCCGTAAAAAATGAGAGATTCCGGCTGGCGGAACAGCTCGAGAACGAGCACAGGAGGACAGCGGAACTGCTCAGGTCCCGGATATCCGCGGAATTCCGGGAACTGGGATTGGTGCTTCAGAATTTGGCGGAATCTCCTATCTTCAAGGATAGAAATGAAAAAGCCATCACAAATCTGGTTCGCGCCCAGCTTGCGAATAATCCCTTTGTCGATACAGTATTTTATATTTATGAGAACGAGGAGCCCCGCTTTCCCACTTTTCATCCTGCCCCAGCTCTGCCTTCCTTGAACCCGCGTTTAATCCCGACGGGACCGCTTCAAGAAACTCTGAATAAGGCCCAAGAGCATGAATTCATCACCAAGAACTACAGGAGAGCCATATCCCTCTACCGGGATATCGGGCGTCAAACGAGAGATCAAAACATCCAGGCCCAGATGCTCTACAACGAATCCCGGTGTTTGGTGAAACTCAACAGACACGCGGAGGCTATAGAGAATTTCGGAAAAATTGACAAAAGCTATCCCGAAGCTATCTCCGCCTCCGGGGTGCCTCTCGCTCTCGTGAGTCAATTGCAGACGGTCCACTGCTATCATGCGTTGGGCGACCTCGCAAGCGCACTAAAAATATGTCTCGACCTCTACAGAGATATTATCGAAATGCGCTGGGCCCTGCGAGAAGCCCAGTTCAAAACCTATGCAGGCCTGGTCGAAGAGGCTATAGAAGAAATTCTGGGGAAGAATCCAGCCAATCCGAGCATCGAGAGCTTGGCGAATCAGTATGCCCGATTAAAAACCATGCTTCGAGATAAGAACGCAGAATGGACAGTCATAAGCGCCGTCCAACGCGAGATCATCCCTGACCTTCGCCGCAGACAAGCCTCTCCCCATCTCGTTCCCCCTATCCGTTATACAAAAACGATAGGAGACAGAACATTTCTCGTCCTGGCGTCCCCCATCTTCGAAAGGCCGGAGAAAGATTCCACTGGGCTTATAGGCCTGAAGATCAAAGAACATTTTCTGTTGAACAATCTTTTAGCTGAGGTCGCGGCGAACGATCAGTCCAACGATCAAACCGGGGTCGTCATTTCCAATCTGGAGGGGAGAATTTTGTTGGGAAAGGAAAACCTCTCCGAAGAACTGGCAACTATCACTGAATTTTTCGATGACAACTTCCCTCCCTGGAAGATGGAATTTTTCCGGAGCAAGGCGGAAGGGTTTGGGATCGCACGTATAAGGAGCAGCTTCTATTTCTGGACGATTCTCACCCTGGTCGTCGTACTGACTTTTGGCGCTGTCCTGATCGCGAGGACTATCGCGCATGAAATGGAAATTCTCAAGCTGAAGTCAGACTTCGTGTCATCGGTCTCGCATGAGTTCAAAACGCCCCTGACCTCGATCAAGGCTCTGGCCGAGAGACTCCAGAGCGACAAAGTCAAAGACTCTGACAGGATGAAACAATACTTCTCTTTGATTTCCCAGAACGCCGATCAATTAACCCGCCTGGTCAAGAATCTCCTGAATTTCTCCAAGATAGAAGAGGGAAAAATTGAGTATAACTTTGCCCTGACCGATATCGCCGAGCTTGTGAGCCAGCAAATCCGTGATTTCGAGAAAAATGATGTCCAGAAAGGCGTCAGGATCCGCGCCCTGATTCCCGACGACATCCCTCCCCTGCTTGTCGACCGAGAAGCCCTATCCCAGGCCGTCAACAATCTTATCGACAACGCTTTCAAGTTTTCCTCTATGGATAAGGAGATCGAAGTCTGCGTCAAGAAAGACGAACGAAATGTGGCCATCGAGGTCAGTGACAGGGGGATCGGTATTCCTCAGGACGAGCTGGAAAAAATCTTTGAGAAGTTCTATCAGGGAAGAAATGCCGTCAAGCAGTTGGCCAAAGGAACGGGATTGGGACTGACCCTGGTCAAGCATATGGCGGAAGCTCATGGGGGAAAGGTGTCGGTCAGGAGCAAAGTCGGGGAGGGAAGCACCTTTTCTCTGATTTTGCCGATCATAAGAGAGTGAGGTTTGCATGTCCAAGAAAATCCTTGTCGTGGAAGACGAGCCGGGCATTCTGCTGAGTCTAAGGGACGAGTTCGAATCCGAGGGCTACACTGTTTACACAGCCGAGAGTGGCGACAAAGCTCTCGGGATGGCCAAGGAGCAAAACCCGGACCTGATCATCCTGGACATCATGCTTCCCGTCCTGGATGGATACGAGGTCTGCAAGAGGCTCCGAATGGAGGGGGATACGACTCCGATCATCATGCTGACGGTCAAGGATAAGGAAGTAGATAAGGTGTTGGGTCTCGAGTTAGGAGCCGATGATTATGTGACCAAGCCGTTTAGCCTCAGGGAACTTACGGCCCGGGTCAAGGCCGTGTTTCGAAGGATAGAGGAGCGGGGAAAGGATTTGACTAACTACAGCTTCGGCAAGGTCAGGCTCGACTTTAAGAGATACGAAGCTACAAAGAAAGGCAGGAAACTCGATCTGACGCCTCTGGAATTTCGCATGCTAAAGCTTTTCATTCAGAAAAAGGGCGAGGTTATCTCCAGGGATGATTTCCTGGATCACATCTGGGGAGAGGAAAACGTCTCTGTTTCCTTCAGAACCGTCGACAGCCACATTGCCAATATCCGAAGAAAAATCGAGGATGATCCCTCCAATCCGAAACACATCCTCAGTCTCAGAAGCGTCGGGTATAAATTTGTAGATTGACCAATAAATGGCGTTTGGCCAATAAATATCGATTGACCAATAAATGGGGATTAGCCAATAAATGTCATTGCGAGGAGCGCAGCGACGAAGCAATCTCGGCAAATAGCTGCGATGTAATTTCACGATGTCTTCAAACTTCCTTAACACATCTCGTTTCAAAGAACTGTATATTGAGGTTGATGAAACGAGATGGAGGAAAGTCATGAAAAAACAATCAAAAACTCTATTCCCTTTTTATTTCTGCGCCCTGGGTCTTCTGTTCCTTTTCAGTGGAGTGTCGTCACAGCAGACAGCGGGAGAGCTGTTTGAGAAGGCTTTGTACTTGGAAGAAGCGCAGGGAGATTTGCAAAAGGCGATCGGAATGTACGAAAAAATCCTGGCGCAATACCCTGGGGATCGTGAAATCGCCGCCAAGGCGCAACTACACATTGGCCTCTGTTATGAGAAATTGGGCCTGGAAGAAGCACTCAAGGCATTTCAAAAAGTGATCGAGGACTATCCCGAACAAACCGAGGCCGTCAAGTTCGCCCAGGAAAAGTTGTCTGTAATCATGAAAGCTCAGGCTCTTATTGAAAAGGGAGCCGTGGATTTAACGATTCGCAAGGTCTGGACAGGGCCTGGAGTAGATGTCCTGGGCGCCGTCTCCCCCGACGGCCGGTTTCTCTCCTTTGTGGATTGGGAGACAGGTGACCTGGCTATCAGGGAGCTCGGCACAGGAAAGAATCGCCGCCTGACGAACAAAGGTTCCTGGATGCAGTCCCCGGAATTTGCCCTGTTTTCTAAATGGTCGCCTGACAGCCGGCACGTTGTTTATCAATGGTACAACAAGGACGAAACCTATGAATTGCGCGTTATCGATATCAACGATCCAACTCCGCATGTCCTCTATCGAGATCAAGATAAAGAGAACTACGTCCATCCGTTCGGCTGGTCTCCTGACGGAAAAGACATTTTGGCAGGGACCTTCAGGGTGGAGAATTTACGCGCAGAGTTCATAACTCGGCTGGGTTTGATTTCCGTTGCCGATGGTTCGGCTAAAATTCTAAGAAACCAAATCGATACTTATTGGGCAAATCCCAAACCCTGGGGGTTTATGTTCTCGCCGGACGGAAAATATATCGCCTATGACATTCCGCAGGAAAACAAGGATGAAGAGCGGGATATCTTCTTGCTCTCGGCCGAGGGAGGCAGGGAGGTTCCACTGATCGAGCACCCCGCCCGCGACACGGTCATCGGTTGGTCGCCCGACGGCAAGGGTCTGCTGTTCAGCAGCGACCGGACAGGATCACAGGATATCTGGTTCATCCCCATCGCTGGAGGAAAACCTCTTGGAAGCCCCCGATTGATCAAGCCCGGCGTCGGCCGAATCCTTCCACTGGGGATCACGTCCCGGGGGGAGCTGTATTACGGGCTCTCGGGAAACGCGAGCGATGTGTACGAGGTTGGGATCGATCCCCAGACGGGAAAAATCCTGAGCCCGGCAGAAAAAGCGGTTTTGCAGTATGAGGGGCACAACGTGTACCCGGATTACTCCCCTGACGGGAAGCTGTTAGCCTATATCTTCAGCCCGAGCCTGTCTGGGATTCCGTCCGGGCAGGTCCTCGGCATTCTCTCTCGGGAGACAGGTCAAATTCGCGAGCTAAGACCTGACTTGCCAAGGTATGGGTATCCCCGATGGTCACCGGACGGACGTTTCATTTCCGTGGAGGGAACCGGCAAGGATCGTCGTCCGGGGATTTACCGGGTGGATGTTCAAACAAGCGACGTTGTTCCGATTGTCCTAATCGATAAAGGGACGTCGATATTCTCGCACCGGTGGTCCAAGGACGGCCTGTTGATTTTCTATACAGCAGGCGATCCGATAGGAAAAACATGTTCTGTCTTCGTCCACGATCTCGAAAGTGGACGGAATGAAAGGCTCTCTGGTTCTCCTTCTGATGCCTACGATATCGACATCTCCCCGGACGGGAAATGGCTGGCCCTGCTGAATCGAGAAGGAAAAAGGGTATTGAGAATCGTGCCGACATCGGGCGGTGATCCTCGCGAAGTCTACAGCTTCGAACAAGAAGGATCTCAGATTATGACGCCGGCCTGGAGCGCCGATGGGCGTTACATCTATTTCTCCAAGGTACAGCAGGCTTCCGGAGCCATGATGGATCTCTACCGGGTCTCAGTAGATGGAGGCGAGGCGCAGAAAACCGACCTGACGATGGCTCGGTTCCGACACTTCAGCGTCCATCCCGACGGACAGCATCTCGCCTTTTCATCCATAGGGGCGAGTCCCCAACAATCCCAGGTCTGGGTCATGGAGAATTTCCTTCCTGCCGAGAGCAAAGGCAAGGGACGCAAATAAGGTGCCCGCAAACGCAGGACCTCTGGAAATTTTTTATGCCTTGGCCAGGATGCTGGCGATCGGGGCGGAGATTTTGTTCGGCCTAGCTTTTGTTTCGCTCCTCTGGTTATCTCTCTCCGAATTGCGGCATAAAAAGGCCTGAAGAGGTTTTGGCCGTCACAGCTTCAAGAATTTTCAGGCAATCTTTATACAATCGTTGCCGAAAGTTTGAGGAAATGATAGAGAATTCTGATAAAATAAAATCCGAGATAGCGTCGGCAATTTTGCCTCAAAATAAATGAGGAGGAATAAATCATGATTCAACGCCTTTCGCTCATCGGAATTGCCTTGACCGCGATTGTCGCCGCTTTCCTAACGGGCAACTATCTCCTGGCGCAGGAGATAAAAATCAAAACCGAAGATGGCATTCCTGTCGTCTATAATCCCAAGGAGCCGGTCCAGATCAAGGGCCTGCCCGCCAAGCTCACCCTGAGGGAGGACCTGACCATCGGCAAAGATACGGAAGACGTGAATTACATGTTTTCCGGTTTACAGCACACGCAGGTGGACGAAGAGGAATATATGTATGCCGCAGATTGGAAGGAGACCCAAATCAAGGTTTACGACAAGAACGGAAAACACGTGCGGAGCTTCGGCAGGAAAGGCCAGGGGCCGGGCGAGATCGGCCTTCCCTTTAGGATGGAGATCTTTCAGGGGAATAAAATTATCGTCAACGACCAAACGAACGCCAAGTTCATTTTCTACAGCCGCGAGGGCGAATTCCTCAAGGAAATTCCCATGGGGAAATACAGGTTCCTTACCAGATTTAAACTGGACTCTGAAGGATATTTCTACGCGATTTCGAGGACTTTTGATGAAGCCAAGATAACCCATGAACTTAAGAAGTTTAGCCCCGCGTTCGATCCGCTGGCGACCTTTGCTTCCTTCGAAGACGTGAGGACGCCTCGAGTCGTCCGGGCTTTTTCACCGCCGCTCTTCATTCAGATGACTCGGGATGAAAGCCTTGTCTGGCTCGATCCCCTCAACTACGAACTCACTCTTATGAACAGGGAGGGGAAGGCCCTCAGGAGGATTATCAAGGACTGCGACCCTGTCAAGATCACCGAGGCGCACGAAAAGAGGCTTATCCAGCAGACCTTCGGAGACCAGGGGATTCGGCCCGGATACAAATTTGAAGTCCCCAAACACTTTCCACCGGCGCGAAGCTTCTATGTCGACGATGAAGACCGCATTTATGTTCGCACCTATGATTATGTCAACAGGGAGGGGGACCAACTCGACCGCTATGACGTCTTCGATCCCGAAGGCCGGTATATCGTCAAGTTCTACCATCCTCGAGCCGAAACGGCGCAGGCCTTCAGAAAAAACAAAATGTATGTCCGGGTCGAGGAAGAAGTCTACGGCGTCGACCTGCTCAGAAGATACAGCCTGATCTGGGAATAGCGACAGAGGTTTCGGACATTCTCAGACAATCTTTTACATTTTTTTGACATTTCCCGCGGCGTATCTGTTAAAATCAAAGTGCGGCAATTCGAATCAATAAACGGATCCGCCTTCAGGGATGAAAATTTTCACTCAGGGAATCCTGGCCAAGAAAAAAATTGTTTTTATTTTCCTGCTGGCTATCCTTCTTCCTTCAATCGTCGTCGGCTATCTGAGCTTCAGCACTTTTGCCAGGAGGCGGGAATCCGTCCGGCGGATCCTCGAATCAAACCTCTGGGTCTCCGGGGAAGCCGCGCTCCTGTCTTTCGAGTCGGCGCTATTCAACCTTGAAAAAGAAGCCTTAGAGCCTCAAAAATTTTCTCAGCTGTCCCAACCAGAAAAAACCGAAGGTCCCGTATTTATCGATTTTCTCGAGACCAATGACCCGGCCGGCAAGCGTTTTCTACTCGACGAGGACTTCCAAATCGTCTTTCCCAGGACGGGAAGCGAGAATGTTCTGTTTCTGGAGAAGAAGACTACCCTCCAGGATGAACGCTTTGCCAAGGAAATTCAGGAGGTAGAATCCCTTGAGCACAGCCAGAAAAATTATGCTCGGGCTGCCAGCTTATACCGGAAGTGTGGACAAGCCGCTCCCTCCAAGCCGGATCAGGCTAAAGCTTTGGAAGGGTTGGGTCGTTGCCTCCTGGCCTCTAACAAGAATGAGGAGGCATTCAGGATTTACAGGGAGCTGGCAACGGATTTTGGACAGTTCCTCAATGCGGCCGGGCATCCCTATGGCGTTGTATCAGCCTTTCAGCTCCATGAAATCAGGCGGCGTCAACAGAAAGAGGAAGAAAGCCTTCAGGTCCTGCTTGACGCGCATAAGGGGATACACCAAGGGCGGTGGCTTCTCAGCCTTGCCGCCTACGATTTTTTCATTTCAGAAATTGAAGCTGTTTTCGAGAAGAAGCTTGATAATGAAAGATTTCCCGGTGTCTATAATTCCTGGCATGAGATCCAGGAGCAGCCTTCTCCTTACCTCGAGGCGCTTCTTTTTTCGGATTTCCTGGGCCGGGAGGTTATCCCCACCCTCGAGGAAAGGCTCAAGTTGACCCGACTGACAGGAGAAGGGCGAGCGAGCCGCTTTATCGTAACTAAAAAAGAGAATTTCTGCCTGATTTCCTATGCTGCGTTGCTCGGTCTCCAGCCCGGAAAAGATTTTATCGGCGGCTTTTCCTGGGACCTCGATGCTCTCCGTAAAACAGAAATCCTTAGAATTCTGGAAGGAATGACGAAAGATACCGGGCTTATTTTTCAAATCGTCGACGAGAATAAAAAGGACGCATCGATGACGCAAAATGCGGAGCTTTCCGGTGATGCTGTCATTCTGTCCCTCCGGCAGTTCCCTCTGCCCTGGAAATTCGTCGTCACCCAGCCCGAGCTCAAGGACCTGGAGCGGACGGCGGTCAGGGAGACCTTCTTGTACGGGCTTCTTCTCGGCGTCATCGTGGCGCTCATGGCCATGGGGGCCATTCTGATCGTCCGTGATATCTCCCGGGAGACAGAGACCACCCGCCTGAAGACGGAGTTCGTCCACAATATCTCCCATGAGCTTAAAACGCCGCTGACCCTCATCCGCCTCTACGGGGAGACTCTCCAGCGAAAGGAGGACCTCAAGGACAGCGAAAAACGCGAAGCCTATGAGATCATTACCAAAGAAAGCGAACGCCTGTCACACCTCATCAACAATGTCCTCGATTTTTCGCGGATCGAGATGGGCAGGAAGGAATTCAATTTCAGAACAGGGAACCTGTCCGATACAATTTCAGATACGTTGGAATCCTACCGCTACCATCTCGAAAAGAAAGGCTTCGCCGTCAAAAAAGAAATATCCGGAAATATTCCCGAGATGATCTTTGATGAAGAGGCCATGGCCAGCGTCCTGGTGAACTTGCTGAGCAACGTCATGAAGTTTTCGCCCGAGAGAAAAGAAGTGACGGTAAGGCTGTTTAGAAACGACGGCAATGCCGTGCTTCAGGTCACAGACAAAGGCATCGGAGTTCCGCCGAAAGACCTCTCGAAAATTTTCAAAAGATTCTACCGCTCCAGACACGAAGTTGTCTCGGAAACGAGAGGGAGCGGGCTGGGGCTGACCATCGTCCAGCACATTGTCGAAGCGCACGGCGGAAGGATCGAGGTGTCAAGCGAGCCCGGGAAAGGGAGTATTTTTTCTATAATCTTGCCGATCTCAGGTCCTGAATAAGGATAAAGCGAAATGAAAGAAAAAATTTTGATCATCGAGGACGAGGCCGACCTGGTCAAAGGGCTTAAACTCAACCTCGCTGACGAGGGATATGAAGTGGATTGGGCATCCGATGGGCAGGAAGGCCTGCGCAAGGCCCTGGAGGAGGCGTCTGACCTCATCATCCTCGACATCATGCTGCCCAAGATGAGCGGTTTGGATGTCTGCAGGGAGCTCCGGCAGAAAAAAGCGGGCGTCCCGATCATCATGCTCACGGCCAAGGGAGAAGAGGTGGACAAGGTGGTGGGGCTCGAAATCGGGGCAGACGACTACATGACGAAACCTTTCAGCATCCGGGAGCTTCTCGCCCGTATTAAGGCGCAATTGCGGCGCGAGAAAAGAGAAGTGAGAAATGTTCCCAAAACTTACATTTTCGGCGACATCGAGATCGATTTCGTGCATTTCAAAGTGAAGGGCAAAGGGAGGGAATCGGACCTGACATCGCTCGAAGTCGAAATACTGAAATACTTGATTGCGCACAGGGGGGAAGTTGTCACGAGGGAGGCGCTTCTCGATAAAATCTGGGGCTATGAAAAATTTCCTACGACTCGGACCATCGACAACCACATCCTGAAATTGAGGAAAAAAATCGAGGATGACCCTGCCCATCCCACGCACATATTCTCGGTCTACGGAGAAGGTTACCGGTTCATGGGTTGATGACAATCTTTGACATTCTTTTACTTTCATTTGACAACAAGGAAAATAAAAAAAGCTACATTGTTGGTGAATGATTGAATCACCAACAGGAGGTAGCATCATGAAACTTAAAAAATCCTTGATTCCGATTGCCTCGGTTATAGCCTTGAGTGCTTCCATATGCTTGGTTTTTGGCCTCCAGAATTCCTCCGAGCACAAAATCCTTTTCGAGAAGGCCAAGTTCACCATGGAGACGAAGGGCGACCTTAAGGGAGCCATCAATCTCTTCAATGAGATCATCCAAAAATATCCAGATGAGCGGGAGTACGCGGCCAAGTCCCAGCTGTACATCGGGATGTGCTACGAGAAGCTGGGGCAGGAACAGGCGAACCAGGCTCGCAATGCTTTTCAGAAAGTCGTGGAAAACTATCCCGAGCAGACCGATGCGGTCAAAGTGGCTAAAGAAAAGCTCATCACCATTTCTAAAATATTTACTCCCAAAGACGAGACAGAATTAGGAATCCGGAAAATTCTAGAAGGACAGGGCGTTGGCTTGGATTTCTATGGTTCTGTTTCTCCCGACGGCCGGTACATTTCGGGCCCGGATTGGAACAAAAACGGAAACTTGGCGGTCAGAGATCTCATCACAGGAGACAGCCGTTGCCTCACAGAAGATGAAGGTGGGTTCGCCTATGACATAAAATGGTCTGCTGACGGCAAGAAGCTGACATATTGTTGGGTCAATTGGTCGGACACTGGCAGCCCGGAATTAAAAGTAGTGGGGAAGGATGGCACGGGGGCCAAGGTAATCTGGGCGGCGAAAGGAAAATATGTGACCCCCTTTGCTTGGGCACCTGACGGGAAACGAGTTTTAGCCAGGATCACTGAAGACGATACTGCGAATCTCTGTCTTATTTCAGTTCAAGACGGGTCCGTTCAGTTATTGAAAAGCTATCCGGTCGCAAATTCGCCAGGTCCCGGCGGATGCGCTTTCTCGCCGGATGGCCGGTATATCGCCTATGCCAAAGCCGCATCGAGCCATTCGTCTCAAAGCGATATCTTTCTCCTGTCTCTCCAGGATAAAAACGAAATCCCTCTCGTCACGCACCCCGCCTATGAATACCTCTTGGGATGGTCTTTGGGAGGTGATCATCTTTTTTTTGCGAGTGACCGCACGGGATCCATTGGATTGTGGTCCGTTCAAGTGGAGGGGGGAGCACCGGAAAGAACTCCCATCCTGATCAAGGATCATATCGGTCCCATCATTCCTCTCGGCTTCACCCGAGATGGTGCATTTTTCTATGGGTATCTTCCCAGGTGGTCAGACATCTATTTGGCGGATATGGATCCTGAATCCGGGAGGGTGCTGTCCAATGCGAGAAAGGAAGATCTTCCCTTCGAGGGGCACAATAGAGACCCTCGCTATTCTCCTGACGGCGAACACTTGGCTTATATTTCCGATCGAGGCGTCTTTCGGAATTCCTATCATAACGTTCTCAGTATTCATTCTTTCAACAGTGGGGAAAACCGAGACATCAATCTGAATTTGGTAACGTTCAGCCAACCTCGGTGGTCTCCGGACGGGCGCGCGGTTCTTACGACAGGCTGCATGAAGGCCTGGGATTGGGAGTGGGCGATCTATAGGACAGAAATTCAAAAGGGAACGATGATTCCCGTGATACCGCCAAACGAGGTGTCGGACGTCTGGGGTCATTGCTGGTCTCCGGACGGGAGATCCATCTATTATTTGAATGCGACCGCGGTTACAAAGGGATCCGTCATCCTGAATAATCGCATTCTTGAACACAATTTGGAGACGGGACGGGAAAGAGAAATCGTCGCTTTTGAATCAGTCAATTCATCCCACGGGCTTTTTGAAATTTCTCCGGATGGAGGAAAATTGGTATTTATCCAGAGAGACTCAGCGGATGAGAAAGACATAATCAACATCATCTCCGTGGCCGGTGGGGCTCCTCAAAAAATTTACATTCTGGATTTAAACAAGGAGATGGTCCAACATCTGGCTTGGACTCCGGACGGACACTTTATCGTTTGCTCATTCAGTGATCGGTCAAGTGGAAAATGTGAGTTGATACGGATTCCTGCAGAAGGCGGACAGCCACAAAAGATGGGACTCTCTATGTATGGGATATCTGAGTTGAGCATCCGCCCTGACGGGCGACAAATTGCTTTTTCTTCCAGTGGCCCAATAAAGAGAATGCCCGAAATCTGGGTCATGAAGAACTTTTTACCTGAAGAGAAAGGGCAGAAAGATTCTAGATGACAATCTTTGACATTCTTTTACTTTCATTTGACAACAAGGAAAATAAAAAAAGCTACATTGTTGGTGAATGATTGAATCACCAACGGGAGGTAGCATCATGAGACTCAAAAAATCTTTGATTCCGATTGTCTCGGTTATAGCCTTGAGTGCTTCCATATGCTTGGTTTTTGGCCTCCAGAATTCATCCGAGCACAAGGTTCTTTTCGAGAAGGCCAAATTCACCATGGAAACTAAGGGCGACCTGAAAGGCGCAATCAAGCTCTTCGAGGAGATCATTAAGAAATATCCGGGCGAGCGGGATTACGCCGCCAAATCCCAGCTCTATGTCGGCCTCTGTTACGAAAAATTAGGTCAGGAGCAGGCCAATCAAGCGCAGCAGGCTTTTCAGAAAGTCGTTGAGAACTATCCCGATCAGACCGATGCGGTCAAAGTGGCTAAAGACAAATTATTCGTTTTGCAAAGAGCCCAGACAATTGTCGAAAAAGGCGGCAGAGAATTTACCATCCGAAAGGTTTGGACCGGTCCTGAAGCCGATAGCCGCGGGGAAATTTCTCCTGATGGCCGGTTTCTCGCCTATACGGACTGGACGACAGGAGATCTCGCGATTCTCGATATCATGACCGGAGAAAAACGCCGTCTGACCGATAAAGGCTCCTGGATCAAGTCTAACGAATATGCTCTCTTACTCACCTGGTCACCTGACAGTAAACAGATCGCCTACAACTGGTGGGATGAGCCAAACTACGTTGACATGCGCGTTGTCGCACTTGACGGCTCAAAGCCGCGCACAATCCATAAGGTCAAGAATCCTGACAGCATTGTCGCTTTGGTCAATGGATGGTCTCCTGATGGCAAGTATATCCTTACCCAATTCTGGGAGAATCGTAAAACCATAAAAATCGGCTTGGTTTCTGTAGCCGATGGCTCGGAACGCATCATCAAGGAGGTCGATCTCTACCGTGTTGGGTGGAATAAAGGCTTTAATATGGGCTTTTCACCTGATGGACGCTACATTGCCTACAGTTACCCTGAGGAGGACTCCCCCTCCAGCGATATTTTTCTTCTTTCCGTTGACGGCAAAGAAGAATTGCCGTTGATGGAGCACCCGGCAAATGATGTTTATCTCGGCTGGGTACCGGATGGAAAATCTATCCTTTTTGCCAGCGACCGCAGGGGAAGCATGGACGCTTATACCATGCTCATAGAGAATGGGAAGCCCAAGGGAAATCCAGAATTGGTCAAAACGGATATAGGAGAAATCTTACCTCTGGGGTTCTCAAAAGCAGGATTCTTCTATTATGTTTCTTCAGAATCACCAGAAAATGTCTATCTTGCCACAATTGATCCTGAGACAGAAAAAATTCTGGAACTGCCGAAAACCCCGATTAAACATCTTGGAAAATCCACCCACGCTCCCGCTTTTTCTCCTGATGGCATGAACCTGGCTTTCGTTTCTGTGCGTGGGCTTCAACCTAATCCTCGAAACATTCTTTGTGTCCGGTCACTTGAAACAGGAAAGGACAGAGAACTCGTCACCGAGTTTGCTGAAATTCGGAGGCTTACATGGGCTCCTGACAACCGACTCATCCTGGCCTTAGCCACAGATACAAGCGACCGCAGTGGCCGTGACCTGATTTGCCTGATCGATACAAAAACCGGGGAAGTCACCCCTATTGCCAAATGTAATTTGCCGAGGCGACAGCAATCTTTTCAAACGCCGGAATGGTCCCTTGACGGCAAATCTATTTATTATGTTTTTAGTGACGACAAGAAAAGGACCCGCCAAGTTCTGCTCCGCAACCTTGAAACGGGCATAGAAAAAGAACTTTTTCGAGCCCCTACGTGGGAAGAGCGCATTGTCCTGGCTCTATCCCCAGATGGAAAGTGGCTGGCAATGATTTCAAATCCCCGTGAAAAAGCAAAAACAGTGATAATTATGCCGGCAGTTGGAGGGGGATCTCGCGAGCTGTATAAGTTCGAATATGATCAGAATTGGATAGGTCCTGTTGCTTGGACTGCTGACGGGAAGCATATTCTTTTTGTCAAGGGTGGGGCTTCCGAAAAGGCGGATGAAACGGCTACCATTACAGAGTTATGGCGAGTTTCCGTCGAAAGCGGCGAAGCCCAAAATCTTGGGCTAACAGCGGCACGCATTTGGCAATTAAGTGCTCATCCTGACGGACGCCAGATTGCTTTTGATTCCTTCGGATCTTCTATGCAAATGTCAGAATTGTGGGTCATGGAGAACTTTTTGCCGAAAGAGAAATTCCAAGAAAAATCTAAATGAGGGACAAGGGATGGAATGCCTAACAAGAAAGCAGACCTATCTTTATTGAATGATCTGAGCCTATTTGATCCAACTCAATCATCCGCTGAAGAACTAGAAAATGCGCTGAGAACCGTTCTACAGATAATCACATTTAGCGCCGCATCGCTATTGACAATTACTCTTTTAATAATCCCCGAAATTGCCGATAGAAAAATGTCATCACGAGCGAAGCGTGGTGATCTCAACAACTTACGATGAGATTGCCACGCCCCTTCGGGGTCTCGCAATGACGCGCAAATCAACGACTTCTGTTTCTATCGGCAATTTTGGGTAATCCTCATTCTTTGCTTTTTTGAACAGAGACATTCAAAATGACAGATTCTAAATTCAGATCCATTTTTTAATCGCAGCTTGTCTCTTGCGCTTGTTTGGAACATAACTGAACTCAAAACAAAAAAGGGCGAAAAAATCCATCTCATTTGACCTCAAATTTTCCCTGTGCTATAAGCTAAATGGAGAAAATAAAGAAAGGGAATAGTTGCTAATCCTCAAGAAAACATTCTTGTCTTCATGACATTTTGATGACATCTTTTCCTGGGAAACGGGCAAAAATATTTTTTGCCTAAAGGGCTAATTTCATGGCAATAGTTTCTCGTGGTTATCGTAAACAATTCTTTCTGTTTCTGGTTGCAGTCATTCTGCCGAGCTTAGTCCTGGTCGCATTCACGTTGCGCATGATCAGCCAGGAACGCGAACTTGCTCTGAAGCGATGGGCAGACGAGCGCAGCCGGGCAGCGAGCGAAATCGGCCAATTCCTGTTTGTCCGCCTGGAAAAAATTAAACTGCAGGAGGCAAGCGCCACGGCAGACCGGGCGCAATTAGCAGCAAAAATCAATCATGTCAATCCCGAAGTCGTGCTCATCGGCTTGGTTGACGGAGATCAACTGGCACTTCCGTGGGAGGTAAATCCGAAGACCGAGGAATGCCGCAAACTCCTGGACAAACCTGACTTTGCCCGGAAGATTCAGAATGCGGAAAAAGAAGAATTTGTCAATAAGAATTTTGTCAGAGCGGCCGCGTTGTACCGTCAGGTCATGGAAGCAGCACAAGAACAGGTTCAGAGAGACTACGCCCGACTCCTGCTGGCAAGAGCGCTCGATAAGTCCGGCTCAAGCTCAGAATCTTTATCGCAATACCGGCGCCTCTTGGCACTTCCTTCCGGAATAACAGACGATTATGCCATTCCCCTATCGTTTTATGCAGCCGGGCGCCTGCTTGACGCAGGCAAGAGCTTTGGGGAAGTTGCAGAATGGATCCGAACCGAACTTGAGGCAGGGCGTTGGCTTTCACCTGCTGAATCCTACATGCTCCTGGAGTTGGCCGAAAAACTCGCCGATGACACCCGCGAGAAATCAACTCAGGACACTTCAAAGGTTTGCCAGCGGCTGATTCAGGAGCACATCCAAAGGCTGGAGCAGGCTTTGGCCCTCCAAAGAGATTTTCAAGGCCTGGTATTATTGGCAAAACAGGCAGGCGGGGGAGAAAAAGACGAGCCTCTTTGGGTCCCCTACGGAGAAGGCCCGTGGCTTATCAGCCTGTCCTCGTCTCTGGCTGGGAAGACTCGTTTGCTGGTTGCGGTCGACGTTCAGGATATTCTTGCCTCTCTGAAGGCGGATACGGGCTTTTCAAAAGCCTATCCCGGCGACATCCGCTTTCTCACGGACAATAGCTCCAAAGGAGAATTCTTGGGGCCGAATTTTCGCGGCCTGAAAATTGCCTATGGGGAGGGCAATGAATCGGCGATAGCGAAGCCATGGAGTGTTCAGCCTGCTTTTTACCTGCTTGCCTTGCTTTTGGTCCTGAGCGTGACCTTATTCGGAGCCTATCTTTTATGGAGAGATGTGCGCCGCGACTTGCAGATGGCTGAGATGCGCTCTCAATTTGTTTCCAGCGTTTCCCACGAATTAAAGACGCCCCTTACAGCTATCCGCATGTTCGCTGAAACGCTTCGTCTGGGCCGCTCAAAGGATCCGGAGACACAGAGGGAATATCTGGACACAATCGTCAACGAAAGCGAGCGCCTGACCCGATTATTAAACAATGTCCTCGACTTCTCCAAAATCGAACAGGGAAAGAGGATTTACCGGCCAGGCCCCGCCTCCCTGTCTGAGATTATTCAGGCGGCTGCAAGAGCCATGGAATATCCCCTGAGTCAGCAGGGGTTCAAGCTCAATGTCCAAACAGAGGAAGAATTGCCTGAAATCTGGTTAGATCGAGATGCTTTAGAACAGGCGATATTGAATCTTCTCCATAATGCCATGAAATACTCGGGCGAATCTCGGGATATTGATTTGCGTCTGCACAGAAGAGAGAACGAGGCAGTGATTCAAGTCATCGATCGAGGTGTGGGAATCGATCCTGGAGAAAAAGAGCGGATTTTTGAAAAGTTTTATCGCGTTCCATCCGAAGAGAATAAGCGTCTTCCAGGAACAGGCCTGGGCCTGGCCCTGGTTTCGCACATCATCAAAGCCCATGGGGGGCATATTGAGGTGGAGGGTGCACCCGGCAAGGGAAGCACTTTTTCTCTCTACCTGCCCTTGGAGCATAAGCAATGAAGCGCATTCTCATCATCGAGGATGACCTGGCGATTTTGCGTGGACTCAAGGATAATCTCGAGTACGAATCCTATGAGGTTCTGACTGCGACTGACGGAGAACAGGGCTACTGTTTGATGCGGGAGAAAAAGCCTGACTTGCTAATCCTCGATCTGATGCTTCCCAAGATGAGCGGGTATGAGCTCTGCCGCAAGGTGCGTGAGGAAGGCATGGCCACGCCGATTTTGATGTTGACCGCCCGGGGCGAGGAAGTGGACCGGGTGCTTGGGCTGGATCTTGGCGCTGACGATTATATCACTAAGCCTTTTTCAGTGCCGGAGTTGATGGCGCGAGTCCGCGCCGTTTTGAGGCGCGTGCAGAGGTTTAAAGTCGGTGACCTTCCCGAAGAGCTGAGCTTCGGCAAAGTTTTTATCAACTTCAAGCGTTTTGAAGCACACAAAGCCGGGAAGGCAATCAATATGTCACGCAAGGAATTCGGCGTGCTTCGCATTTTGGCAGTCCGCGCGGGAGAGGTGGTCACCCGCGATGAACTTTTAGATGAAGTCTGGGGCTACGACCAATACCCCACCACTCGCACCGTAGACAATCATATCGCTTTGCTCCGTTCCAAGCTTGAAGACGACCCTTCCAATCCCCGCCACCTGCTCACTGTTCATGGGGTTGGCTACAAGCTGGTCTTAGATGAGTGACATTCTCATGACAAAAAGCAGACGATTTCCTGAAATTATTTTTGCAAAAAAATTACATTTTCGAGACGACCTCGTGACACATTCTGAAGCTGAAAAACTTATATTAAGGACGAACACAATCCCACCAGGAGGTGAGAAATGATGAAAAAATTCTTAACCTTGATAGGAATTCTCATCATATTGGCTTTCAGCTTTGGGACGCTCGCTCTCCAGAACGGCTATGACCTGTTTCAGAAAGCCCTGGCCAAAGAGCGCGGGGAGGGAAATCTGGAAGAAGCGATTTCTCTCTATCAGAAGGTTGTTGATGAAACAAAGGATGAATCTCTGGCGGCCAAAGCCCAGTTCCGCATTGGAATCTGCTACGAGAAGTTGGGGCAGGAAAAGGCGAAACAAGCTCAGGAAGCTTTCCAAAAGGTGATCAGCGATTATCCCGGCCAGAGGGATATTGTAAGGATGGCGCAGGAAAAGCTGTCCAACCTTGTCCAAGCTCAGTCTTTTGTTGAACAAGGTGATAGAGGGAAAAATCTGCGGTTGGTCTGGAAAGAGTCGGACGTGGACGTTTTGGAAGCGATGGGGGTCCCTTCCCCTGACGGGCGTTATATCTCCTACACAGACTGGGACACGGGCAACCTTGCCGTCTACGAAATCTCCACTAAAAAGAAATGGTCTCTCACTGGCAAAAAGAACTGGGAGGACAAAAGTTGGCCCGAAAATTCCCGGTGGTCTCCTGACGGAAAGAAGATTACCTACAGCTGGTGGGACAACGGCGAAAAGAACGACCTGAGAATCATTGGGCTCGATGGTTCAAAACCCAGAATCCTGACTGACCCATATCCATGGATTATCCTCTCAGACTGGTCTCCAGATGGGAAACACATTCTGGCCGTAATCTATAAAAAAGAGGAGAGCGACTGTCGTGTTTCACTTGTATCTGTTGCCGATGGCTCGATCAAAACTATTAAGAAGAGGAAATGGAGCGATGGCAAAATGATATTTTCCCCAGACGGGAAGTACATTGCCTTCAATTTTCTATCCAGAGAGGGATCAGACAGTGATATCTATCTGCTCTCGATTGATGGGAAAACCGAGGTCCCTTTGGTCGAGCATCCTGCCAACGATTATTTCCTCGGCTGGACTCCGAACGGAAAATATCTTCTGTTTGCGAGCGACCGTACAGGAACCTTCGATGCTTGGATCCTCCCCGTATCCGATGGACGGCCCAATGGTGAGCCGGAAATTGTCTGGAAGAACCTCGGCTATGTTCATCCCATGGGTATCACGCAGAACGGAGACTTCTATTACGGCATTCATAGCCGCACTTCGAATATTTACGTCGCCGCTGTAGATCCTGAGACATGCCTTAGCAATGGTCCGGTCAGAAAAATGTCCTTGCCTTTTGAGGGACGCAACGACCGTCCAGAATTTTCACCCGACGGTAAACAGGTCGCATTTGTCAGGAGTTCATTACCCCGACCTTCTGTAAACACTCTCCAGGGCCCCAACTATCTTTGTGTTCGCTCGCTCGAAGAGGCCCGTGAAAGGGTTTTCCTGCTCAATCGGAAGGTTTGGGATCTGGACTGGGCGCCAGATTCTTCGTCAATCCTGGTGTTTGGAAGCGATCAAGAGAACCGATTAGGGTTCTACAGAGTCGATGCAAATACGGGAGAAATTTCGGTGGTCGTGCAGAACGAAAACCCGGCTAGGGGAAGGCTGTTCTCAATCTCTCCGGACAAAAAATGGCTGGCCGTAATCGATCAGCCTATTAAACCTCCAGCCGAGAAATATGAGAGAGTCATCAAGATCATCCCGGCCGAAGGCGGGGAGCCACGGGAGCTGTGCAGGTTCGAGAATAGTAGAAACCCCAGGGTGATACCGCGATGGAGTGCCGACGGACGATTTATCATCTACCCCAGGATCGAGAGTGGAGAGAATCTCTGGGAGTTGTGGCGTGTGCCTTTCATTGGCGGGCAGCCTCAAAAAATGGGAATATCCATGGGCGGGCCCTCCACCATAAGCCCTCATCCCGACGGTCGACAGATTGCCTTTACTTCTCATGGACTGACTGACAAAGGGCCGGAAATCTGGGTGATGGAGAATTTCCTCCCCGGCGATGAGGCGAAAGTTAAAGGAGGGAAAAAATGAGAAAGCCCGCTATTCTGACAACAGTTCTTCTTATAGCGGCGTTTGGCATTGGAAGCCTTGCCCTCCAGAACGGCTACGACCTATTTCAGAAAGCCCTGGCCAAGGAGCACGGCGAGGGAAATCTCAAGGAGGCAATTGCTCTCTATGAGAAGGTTGTCGAAGTGGCCCAGGATAAATCTTTAGCCGCCAAGGCCCAACTCAGGATAGGATTTTGCTATGAAAAATTGGGATTAAAGCAGGCTCAAGAGGCTTTCCAGAGAGTGATTGACGATTACCCAGACCAGACAGAAGCCGTAAAACTGGCTAAAGAGAAGATCCAATATCTCTCGAGAGCAAAAACCGTCGCTGAATCGGGAAATAA
>Ga0315280_10001859_pt1 | contig 35352 bp, 28 predicted proteins | sample YL17G06_40_MG_FD_203697 | JGI IMG/M metagenome (GOLD analysis project Ga0315280, IMG submission 203697) | Sediment microbial communities from Yellowstone Lake, YNP, Wyoming, USA - YL17G06_40 | ecosystem: Environmental > Aquatic > Freshwater > Lake > Sediment | place: USA: Wyoming | collected...
CTGTTAACCGAAGGGTTCCAGGTTCGAGTCCTGGCCGAGGAGCCAGAACCAACTTTGCCGTCTAGTCAGCTTAGCCTCTTGTGGTGCTGGCTTTCCCTTCTTGATTCTGTGTCGCCCGGCGAATAGCTGGGAAGTGTAATCCGTTGGGGACACCCTTTGAACGAGCGCCGCGCCAGTCAAGCGTTGATGACCGATCCTTCCGGCAGGCCGGTCTTCTGGCGGATTGAGGGGAGCCTTCTTGGCCCGAGTCCGGTGCGCGCGGTAGCGCCCTTCACCTGGGATGCCCAGAGTTTCTCCGGGCGGTGGCTGCGGCGCGGCGCATACACAGCGATTCTCACCACAGGTGCGAAAAGGGTGGGCCGCACACATCGCCAGGGGCGCGAGATGTGCGCCAGCCGCGACTGAGAATCCGTACGCAGTTCGCCCCCTGGCAGGTCGCCGGTCCTGACGCGCTGACTTGAGTCCCAGCGGGATGTACACGGCCCAACACCTCTATGTGCCGGGCCATCTGGCTGCAGGGAGTCAGAAACGCTAAGGAAGCGAAGGGCGCGCGCTTTTCTACAGGTGGACGGCGCAAACTGCGGATCTAATGCGACGCCCTAGTATCCTTCACCAACTTCAGGCAAATGAGCGGAATCCTATTCGTAAATAGCATGTTGCCCTGGACTCCGGGCAAGATTTGGTCCTTCGTCAAGCTCCAGCCCTCAATCACCGACCCGTACAAGGGCGTTCGGCTGTCACTAATCTGGTATTCAGCGAGGCGTGCGAACCCTATTTTGAATAGTTTCAACCAGAAAGGTTTTTGCGAGGCCTCATAGAGGTCTAACAAGGTTTCCAACTCCAAAGGTAATTCCGAACCAAAAGTCTGATCAATGCAATAGTTCATGCCGCCGCTGGCTTGTGTCGTGCCTTTTACACGGTGCTGAAGACTCCCTTGCGGGAATTCCCAGAGCCATTGGTATAAGCCCCAGAATTCGCCCGCCGTCTCCGCGATGTCCAGGTACCGTTTATCGCCCGTAACCCGATGTAAACTGAGAAATCCATCGATCAAAAAGCAAATGGCCGTAGGGCTCGGGGTCTCCCATCGGTTCAAGCCGTTAGTCGGCGCGGGATAATACAAATCGTCCGTAATGAAGCCACCGTATTCATGGGTCTGCACGAACGATTTCTCCGCCCAATCCGCCAACTTCCTGGCAGCATCCAAGTACTTCCTGTTCCTGGTAATTTCGTACGCCTCGGCCCAAGCGCTGAGTGACTCAGCGGACACGGCCGCATACGACGGCGGTCCTTCCACTTCGCCGGTCGAATCGACATATTTCCATTGAATCGCCCCATTCGGTTCCTGGATCTTGAGCAGCCAGTCGCAGGCTTTTAAGCCGCAACGCAGGTGTGTCTCGTCCTTAGTGAATTTGTAAAGACGCAGCATTTCAGCAGCGTTGCGCGAGGTCGTATGGGTGTAGAGTAAATCCTCGTTGATGAAGTCAGCGCCCTGTTTCAACTTCAGATCGTATACTTCATGGAAAGCTCCGTACTCGGTTTGGGCGTACCGAGCCAGCCAGTTCCCGATCCTTACGGCCATGTCTTTCGCGTTCCGGTCGCCCATTTCCTGGTAATAGGTGATGAGCGGGGTAAGTACCTGGCCATTCCAACCCAGGCTGAACCCGATGTCAAAGGCTGTCGGGCTTTGCTTCATGTGCTGGTGAACGAATCCGTTTTCTTTGACGCTACCGACCAGGGCACCTTCGTCGGGTTGGAAAAGGTTCTGCGAAATGCCCGCCGCAAAGGCGCGAGAAATAGAATCATAAGCCCCCTCCAGAATCTGCTGTGGGGTGCGGGTGAGCTCCTCAGGCTGAGGATCCAGGTAATTGTGGAGATACTCCAGAAGATGCGCCGGTGTCCATGTGTCCGCCAGAAAATAGCCTTGAATCAGGACCCGCTGCTCGCCCTGAGGACGTTTCGTTGCCTTATAGCTGAAAGGGTAATGCGTGTTGTGGATCAGCTTGGCACCTTCGAGACGCATCCACCAAGGGTCATCCTTTGCAGGGAAAATGGCATAGGTCACGCCCTCGTAGAACCCGCAATAAGAAGGTAGGGTTATTGTCCGGAAGCAATGGGGCAAGAGGTTAAAGCGTACATTGAGCAGGACCTTTTGAGCCGGTACACGCGAAGGGGCAAAACGATAGCTCCAATAGAATTTATTGTCCTTTCCTTTAATTGACCATCTCGAGGTTACCGACCAATGGACGTCATTGAGCTCCAGGGTTCCACCCGAAAGCTCTACGATCGACTCTACGGGGTCGTTCTTGACAATTGCGGCCCGAGTCGGCGAGACGCTGCCTATCTCGGCCGGATCCAGTTGCTGGGAAGCCGCATTCTCCAGTTTTGCCCACTCCACCAGAGAAGCGTCGCCTTCCGCCATATCGGCCAGTTTCATCCAATGACCGTCACGCTGAAACCAGATTCCCCCACCGCCCCACGCCCGATATTCGCCTTCCAGTTCCGACCATACAATCTTCAATTTTCCGTTGCCTAGAATAACCTGCCGGCCTGACTTTGTGGCAAAGGCGTCAGCCTCCTCGGGGGTGATTCTTGCCCTACCCGGGTTGGCCTGAAGTGCAGGACCTTGAACAGCGAGCGGAAGCAAGCTGCAAAAGACCAGGACTTGGCCGAGCATCGTGAACTTGGGAATTGTGTGCACGTTAATCATTCCTCCCTTGGAGAAATGGGAGCCGACATGGCCGCCGTGGAGGTCGGCCTTGCCATAGATGCTTTCCACTCCTCACTGCTCCAGCAAAGAACGCTGATTTCCTCCTCGAGCCACGGGGATACAGCAACCTTTACGGACCGCGCCGATTCAGCCATTCCAAAGGCCTCTACGGCCTGGCCTAAGGGCAATATGTGCCACACCGCGTTCTCATAACCCGGGGAGTTTGTCACGTCCGTTCGATAAACTCAATAGAAGCAGAAAGGCGTTTGGCGTCACTCGACTGGACACCGATTAGCCTGATCCCCTTGCTCACGATTCTTCCCATATCCAGGTTTTCTGGTTGGCCCATGGCGCGGCCCACGCCGATGGAGTACCCACTACCGCGGTTACGAGCAATAGCTGGCCAACCGCCAAAAGAGACTTTGTGCTGGCCAAAACCAGGCTTTTCATGGTTGACTTTCCTTTGTTAGGTTTGGCCCCGGAATTAATCGAGTTGACGCACTACTCCCTGTAGCACAGGGGCAAACGCCGTTCAAGTTGCCTGGCGCTGGTACCTGACCCGGCCCGTGTCATGCTGAGCGAAGCAAAGCATCTCTGGCCGAGACGGGCCGGTGGGCTGTCTCCTTAGGCGTCCTGCCGGAGCGCGTCCACAGAGGGCAATGTTGTGGGGGCGTGTTGTTGACTCGCCCGCCCGAGGCGACCAAGCCGGCCGCCCCTACGCCGCGCACGGCGGGTCGCCGGTACGCAAGGTCCGGGCGCAGTGCGCCGGTATTCCGCGCTGTACCCCTACGGAATGTAGAGGCGGCCCGGTGGACCGTCTCTACGTGAGCTGGCGCATACCTTCTCGGGTCTGCCATATCCCGAGTGTGTTAGGATGCGGTATCAAGTTGATTTGGGACCGCCAAGGAGGCAAAACGCCATGAAGCACGCGATTTTGATCGGAACGCTGTTGGTTCTGAGCATGGGTGTAGTTCTCGCTGCGGAGAAGAAAGGCCCCACGGCCAAAGCCGACCTTTGGAGCACACAAGGCGACCAGGTAGGGACGGCCCAGTTTAAGGAGGTCAAGGACGGGGTGCAGATCACACTCCAGGTGACGAACCTTCCTGCCGGGACGCACGCCTTCCACATCCATGCGGTTGGCAAGTGCGATTCGCCGGACTTCAAGACGGCCGGAGAACACTTCAATCCCGAAGGGAAGAAGCACGGCCTGAAGAATCCCGAAGGGCCGCATGCCGGCGACATGCCCAACATCACCGTGGACGCGAAGGGCAAGGGTAAAGTGAAAGTTGTCAACGCGCGCGTGACCTTGGGCGAAGGCGCGAACTCGCTATTCCACGAGGGCGGGACCGCGCTCGTCATTCACGAGAAAGCGGACGACGACGTGACTGACCCGACCGGCGGCGCCGGCAACCGCATCGCCTGCGGGGTGATTGAGAAGACCCAGTAACGTGGCCGCGCCAGGAAGACCCTCGCGCACGTTTCCAGCCCCATGTCATGCTGAGGGAAGCCCCGCACCATACGGTGCAGGGTGAAGTGGGGGCGTGTCGTTGACTCGCCCGCCGGGGCGGCCGGGCCAGTCGCCCCTACGCCGCGCGCGGCGCGCGATTTCGATTGTCCGGAGGTCCAAATTATGAATTCCAGCCATGAGCAACGCGGCCCGCGCTTGGGTCTCGAAGAGTTGCGTCAAGCTGCCGCCGAGATGCGTGCCCTTAACCTCGTTGACATTTTCGCGGCCGGCTCGGGCCATCCCGGCGGGACGCTTTCGATCATGGACATTGCCGCCGCCCTCTATCTGCGCGTGCTAAACCACGACCCCAAAGATCCCGCCTGGCCTGACCGCGACCGCGCCTTCTGGTCAACGGGTCACAAGGCGCCCGCGCTCTACGTGGCACTCGGCAAAGCCGGCTACTTCCCGCTCGAAGACACCGTGCTCCTGCGCCAGCTCGGCTCGGGATTCGAGGGTCATCCCAACTGGCTAAAACTTCCGGGTGTGGAAATCTCCAGCGGCTCGCTCGGCCAGGGGCTCGGCATTGCGGTGGGCAATGCCCTGGCGGGTAAGCTGCGCGGCCGCCCGTACCGCGTTTACTGCATCATGGGCGACGGCGAGCAGCAGGAAGGCAGCATCTGGGAAGCGGCCATGGCCGGCGGCCACTATCGCCTCGACAACCTCTGCGGCATCGTGGACAAGAATGATCTCCAGATTGACGGCTGGGTGCGCGAGGTGATGAACATCGACCCACTCGCCCAGAAATACGAGGCCTTCAACTGGCGGGTCCTCGAAATCGATGGCCACGACATGAACCAGATTCTCGAGGCTTTCGAGCGCGCCCGGGCGACCCAGGGACAGCCAACCGTGATCATCGCGCACACGGTCAAAGGGAAAGGCGTTTCGTTCATGGAGAATGAGGCGGGCTGGCACGGTATAGCCCCCAACCGCGAGCAGTTTGAGAAGGCTATGGTCGATCTCGCCACGCCGGCGCTGCCGCGGGAACGGATTGACACTCTGCTGGCCCGGGCTGCCAAAAACGCCGAGCGAGTGGCGCGGAAGACGAAGGATGCCATGCCTAAGTTCCGCCGCGACTATTGGTGGAACGCGGGCCCCACGATGCAGGTGGAGATGGACCCTACGCGCATGGGTTTCGGGCGGGGGCTGGAAATCGCCGGCGCCGACGAACGCGTGGTCACTCTCCATGCCGACATCTCCGGCTCGATCCGCATCACGGACTTTGAGGCCCAGCACCCCGAGCGCAAGCCGCGCGTCTTCAGCGTCGGCATCGCCGAGCAGAATATGATGGTCGTCGCCGCTGGCCTGGCCAAGGAAGGCCTGATTCCGGTGACGGGCACCTACGGGGTGTTTGCTTCGGGCCGGTGCTGGGACCAGATTCGCACCACGATCTGCTACTCGAACCTCAACGTGAAAATCGCCGGCGCGCACGGCGGCATCTCGGTGGGAGCGGACGGCGCGACGCACCAGGCGCTCGAGGAGATTTCGCTGATGAGCATCCTGCCGAACATGCACGTGGAGGTGCCTTGCGATTCCGTCGAGACGAAGAAAGCTACTCACTATTGCCTACTGGAGCTAGTCGGTCCGGCCTACGTGCGCTTCGCGCGCGAGGCTACGCCCGTGGTCACGGCTCAAGAGACGCCGTACACGTTCGGGGTGGCCAACATCATCCGCTACCGCGGCGAAAAGCCCCGGTTCAGGGATGCTTTTCAGACCTTCCTTGCGATTGACTATGCGGGGGAGAACGAGGAAGTTTCCATCGTGGCCTGCGGGCCGATGGTGGCCGAAGCCATGCGCGCCGCGTGGTTGCTAAAGGAGGAGTACGGGATCGAAACGCGCGTGGTGAACCTGCACACGGTGAAACCACTCGATGTGGCGGCGCTGGTCCGGGCTGCGGACGAAACCCATCTGATCGTTACGGCGGAGGAACATCAGGTGGGCGGATTCGGGAACCTCGTCGCCGGAGCCATCCTGCGTCATCGGCAGGATTTCGCCCAGCCGCTGCTTTTCGATACGGTGGGTGTCCAGGACCGGTTCGGCGTCTCGGGCAAGCCGTGGGAACTGATGCAGGCGTTTGGGCTGTGCGCCGAGCACATCGCGGAGCGCGTCCTGCGGCTCAAAGGACTGCTGTAGCGCTCGTCTATGACCGCCGGGAACTGTAGAGACGGCCCGCGGGGCCGTCTCTTGGAGCGTTCCAGCGGAACGTCTCTACGGATTCTTTCCGAACCAGTCGTTGACGCGCGCGAGCGCCTTCTGAATGTTCTCCACCGAATTGGCGTAGGAGAAGCGCAAGAATCCCTCGCCCCACGCGCCGAAGGCCGTGCCGGACAGGCAGGCCACGCCAGCCTCATTGAGCAGCGCGTCGGCCAGGGCGCGCGAGCTCCGCTTGGTGCCGGCAATATTCGGGAACACATAGAAGGCGCCGTGGGGCATCGGGCAGCGAAAGCCCGGCACGCGGTTCAACCCCTCGACGATGACGTTGCGCCGCCGGCGAAATTCCTCGCGCATCTGGTCCACCGAAGTCTGGGCGCCGCGCAGGGCGGCGACGCCGGCGAGTTGCGTGAAGCCGGCGGTGCAGGAATTCGAGTTGGTCATAAGCAGCGCCACCTGCCGGGCCAGCTCCGGGCGCATCACGCCGTAGCCTAGCCGCCAGCCCGTCATGGCAAAGGTCTTGGAGAAGCCGTCCAGGATGATGGTCCGCTCCTTCATGCCCGGGAACTGGGCGACGCTCACGTGCTCGCCTTCATAGATCAAGCGGTTGTAAATCTCATCGGAAAGCACGAAGATGTCGCGCCCGGCAAGTGCCCCCGCCAGGCTGGCAACGGAGGCCCGGCTCAGCACACCGCCCGTCGGGTTGTGGGGAGAATTCAGAATAATCAGCCGGGTGCGGTCGGTGATTTTCCCCAGGATCTCTCCAACGTCCACGTCAAAATCGCGGCCCTCGCGTAGGGCGTAGGGGACGAGCTGCCCACCGACGAAGTTGATCATGGACTCGTAGATGGGAAACCCCGGGTTGGGATAGAGGACTTCGTCGTCCCGGTCCACGAGCGCCAGAATGGTGAAAAACATGATGGGTTTTCCCCCTGGCGTGATGACCACTTCGGTGGGATCCACCCGGAAGCCACGGCGATTGCCGACGTCTTCCGCCACGGCCTCGCGGAGTTGAGGCAGCCCGGCGGGTGGCCCGTAATGCGTCCAACCGTCACGCAGGGCCCGTGCCGCCGCCTCGATAATGTGTGGCGCGGTGGAGAAGTCAGGCTCGCCGATTTCCAGGTGGACGACTTCCTTGCCGCGCGCTTCCAGCTCGCGCGCACGAACCAGGACTTCAAACGCGCTCTCCGTGCCCAGGCGGGACATTCGTTCCGCCAGTCGCAGCTTACCTTCGCCAACTCGAATCGTCATTTGTGCCCTTTTATCCGGTTCGGTGGCTATCCCCGCCGTCTCATTCGGGGCACGCCAGCTTATTCTCACAGCACGAGAAAGTCCAGACTGGCAGGGGATGGATACCTCACGCGTGCCACACCTGCCTAATGGTTCGCCTCCACCAAGCGGTTGAATTTTCTCAGGACCTGCCTGAGCCGGTCGTGGGGGATGGCGATGGCGGTGTGGTTGTCGGCGCCGGTCATGGTTTCGGCGGCGACCAGGGCGTTGACGATGGCTTCCTCCGTGGCCTCGACGGTGGCTTCGAAAAGCGGGTCCATCTGATCGTTAGGCAGCATGCTGAGCTGGGGGATACCCGAAGGCTTTGCCGCGCGCGCGTTCGCAGTGGAAAAGGCGATGAAGATGTCGCCTGAGCCGTTGCCGGAGGTGCTGCCAGTGCGCGCCAGCCCCAGCGACGCGCGGCACGCCAGGCGCTTCAATTGGTGGGGAAGCAGAGGGGCATCCGTGGCGACGGTGATGATGATGGAGCCGGTGTCTTCCCGACCCGGCGGCCTCGTTGCCGCCCGAACCTTGTTTTCGGAGATTTCCCGGCCCACCGGGACGCCGGCAATACGCAGTTGCTCGCGCCCGCCGCAGTTGCACTGCACCAGCACTCCCACCGTGTAACCGCCAGACCTTTCCTCCAGCTTCCGCGATGCCGTTCCGATGCCGCCCTTGAATTCGTAGCAGACCATTCCTGTCCCACCGCCGACGTTGCCTTCGGCCACGGGGCCGGAGCGGGCGCCCTCCAAGGCCTGGAAGACGTGCTCCGGCTTGACGTGGAAGCCGTTTACGTCGTTCAGAAAGCCGTCGTAGGTTTCCGCCACTACCGGCAGCGACCACCAGTAGCCAGACTCGTCCGGCCCGCCGTGCTTCACGCGCCAGGCAATAACGGCGTCGCGGACCACGCCGACGCTGTGCGTGTTGGTGATCATCACCGGTCCTTCCAGGAAGCCCGATTCTTCCACCCAGGTTGTTCCTGTCATCTCGCCGTTACCGTTCAGAGAGAACCAGCCGGCAAAGGCGGGATCGCTCGATTCTCGGCCGCGCGGCAAGATGGCCGTGACTCCTGTTCGCACGGGACCTTTTCCCACCTCCAGTTTCCCGCTGCCCGAAATGAGCGTGGTGTGGCCGACCTCGACGCCCTTCACGTCGGTAATGGCGTTGAGTGGCCCGGGAGTGCCGTCAAAGGGAACCCCCAAATCGCGAGCCCGCGGCTTGCTCTGAGCCGACGCCACCTGGAAAGCTTCAAGTACCGCCAACAATGACGCAACAGCGAGAAAACAGGTATTCCTCTTCATGGGTGCGTCTCCGAGGCGAAATGATGGTGCGCAAGCGACCGGAACGTTGAGAACGGTTTATTCTAGTGGTCGGCAGAGGGCGGCACAAGGCGAAGCGTCAGCCGCCGGTTGAAACAAGGTTGCCATGCGTCTATCCTCCTTGGCCGTGCGGGGCGGCCGCGTCGGGACTTGGCGCGTGCCTCGAAGGCGCGCGTGGGGCACCGATATTCCGTGAGCAACGAATCACAATCCGGCTTGGTGCGGGCCATCGGGCGCTGGAGCCTGACCGCCCTGGTGCTGAACTCCATCATCGGGAGTGGAATCTTCGGGCTGCCTTCGGTGGTGGCGGGGCTGGTGGGGCAGGCCAGTGTTTTCGCCTACCTCGTGGCCGCGGCCGGAGTGGGCGTCACATCATGGCCTGCTTCGCCGAAGTGGGGTCGCGTTTCCGCGCGGCAGGCGGCCCGTATCTCTATGCTCGCGAGGCTTTTGGGCGCTTCGCGGGCATCGAGATCGCGTGGCTGGATGCGGTGCTGGTACAGGTCTTCGCATTTGGAGGATTTGAGGCGGCGCTGATTCCCGTGGGCGAGGTGAAAGACCCGCGGAGGGACGTCCCGTTCTCGCTTTTCACCGCGCTGATTGTCACCACGCTGCTCTACACACTCATCCAGGTGGTGGTCATGGGCGTTTTGGCGGCGCCGCAGCGGACCGATCGCCCGCTGACGGCCGCCATCGCCCTGGTGAACTGGCTCTGGGCGCGCCGCCGATTCGCCCCGCCGCGTGCAAACTGATTAGGCTCCAGAGACACGGAGACGCAAACATCCTCTCCCATCCTCAGAGTAGGCAAGCTTTTCAGGGCGGCGCGAGAGGATGATGATGCCTGGACGGCCGGTCCGGACGGGGTGGTGATCAGACGCGCAGCGGCAATTGCTCGACGCTCGCCTGCGCGTGGACCACAGCGATGGCCGCCATGTTGACGATGTCTTCCACCTCGCAGCCGCGTTGCAGCACGTGGACGGGTTTCGCCATGCCCATCAGAAGCGGACCCAGGGCTTCCGCTCCGCCGATGCGCATCATGAGTTTGTAGGCGATGTTGCCCGCCTCCAGGTTCGGGAAGACAAGCACATTGGCGCCGCCCTTAAGCGTGGAAAACGGATAGTCGTGTTCCATGATGTCCGGCACGACGGCGGTATCGGCCTGCATTTCTCCATCCACCATGAGGTTAGGGGCCTTCTGCTTCACCAGCTCCGTGGCCCACCGGACCTTTTCGGTCAAAGGGTGCTTGGTGCTGCCAAAGTTGGAGAAGGAGAGCATCGCGACGCGGGGCTCGACGTCAAATTCGCGCGCCACCCTGGCGGCGAGCAGGGCGATCTCCGCCAAATCTTCGGCCGTAGGCTCGATATTCACCGTCGTATCGGCAAAGAAGTAGATCTCCTTCTTCGTGGCTATCACATAGACCCCGGCGACACGATGCACGTCCGGCCGCATGCCAATCACTTGCAGGGCTGGCCGGATGGTGTCGGGGTAGTGCTGGGCGACGCCGGCCAGGAAGCCGTCGGCGTCTCCCATGTGGACCATCATGGCCCCGTAGTAGTTATTGTTGAGCAGCAGGTCGCGCGCTTCGCTGCGCGTCACGCCCTTGCGCTGGCGCAGGCGGAAGAACTCCTCCACGTAGGCATCCACGTGGGGCGAGCGCGCCGGCTCGATGATCTCGGCGCGCAGCTCGCCCCGACCCAGCTCCTGGAGCTTGCTCTCGATTACAGTTTTCTGCCCCAGCAGAATCGGCTGGGCGATGCCCTCTTCGACCACGCGGTAGCTGGCGCGGAGGATCTTCTCGTGTTCGCCCTCCGAAAAGACGATGCGCCGGGGAGCCGCCTTGGCCCGGTGCCGTACGCTCTGCATCACCTCGTAGGTGCGCCCCAGCCGTCGCGCGAGCTGTTCCCGATACTCCTCCAGGTCGATTTCCACCTGGGCCACCCCGCTCAGCATGGCGGCCTCGGCCACGGCGGAAGATTCGCGGACGAGCACGCGCGGGTCGAAGGGCTTGGGGAGGATGTACTCGGGGCCGAAGTGCAGGCGGTCGCCGCCGTAGGCCCGCATGACCGAATCCGGCACGTCCGCCTTCGCCAACTGAGCGAGCGCGCGGGTGGCGGCCAGCTTCATCTCCTCGTTAATGGCGTGCGCCCGCACGTCCAGGGCGCCGCGGAAGATGAACGGGAAGCCGAGCACGTTGTTCACCTGGTTGGGATAATCGGATCTCCCCGTGGCGATGATGGCGTCCGGCCGCGCCGCCCGCGCCTCCGGGTAAGTGATCTCGGGGTCCGGGTTGGCCAGGGCAAAGATGATGGGCCGGTCGGCCATGGAGCGGACGCAATCGGCGCTCACGCATCCGCCCACCGAAAGTCCTACGAAAACGTCAGCGCCCTTCATCGCCTCCGCCATGGTCCGTTTACTGGTCTTTGCGGCGAAGCGCGCATTGTACGGGTTCACGTCTATTTCGCGTCCTTCGTAAAGCACGCCATGGATGTCGCACATGACGATGTTCTCGCGCCGGACACCAAGACGAACGAAGTGCTCCGCGGTAGCGACGGCGGCGGGGCCTGCTCCGCTGAAGGCCACGTTGATTTGCTCGATCTGCTTGTTGGCGATTTCGAGCGCATTGAGCAGTGCCGCGCCCGCAATGATTGCCGTCCCGTGCTGGTCGTCGTGAAAGGCGGGAATCGAAAGCGTCTGGCGCAGGGTTTCCTCAATGTAGAAGCATTCGGGGGCTTTGATGTCCTCCAGGTTGATACCGCCAAAGGTGGGTTCCAGAAGCTGGCAAACCTTGATGACGTCCTCCGGATCCTCCGAATTGACCTCCAGGTCGAAGACGTCGATGTCCGCCAGGCGCTTGAAGAGGACCGCCTTGCCCTCCATGACCGGCTTTCCCGCCAGAGGCCCGATGTTGCCCAGACCCAGCACCCGCGTGCCGTTCGTCACTACGGCCACGAGATTCCCGCGGGCCGTGTATTCAAAGGCCAGCCGGGGATCTCTCTTGATCTCCAGGCAAGGCGCCGCCACGCCGGGGGTGTACGCCAGGCTCAGATCCCACTGGGTCCGGCAAGGCTTGCTGGCCACGACTTCGATCTTCCCTCTGCGGCCTAGCCGGTGATAGTCGAGCGCGTCCTGTTTGCGGATTTCCATGCTTGGCCCCCTGCTGACAACGTGTCCTCCTCGCCAGGCATCGTCGCCAGCCCATCCCGCAATTTAACACAGAATGCGAACCGCTGCGCGGTGCGCTGAGGGTGATTTCGCGGCCTTCCGCGCGAAGCGAGGGAGGAGATGTTCGGCGCCGCTTGGCCGCCCGACTGACGCGCGAGATTGGCTTCACCGGGATTGATCTGAAGATGGTCCGCGGGCATCTGCGCGTGGAACTGCTGAAGGCTTGGGCACCGCTCGGGGGTGTTACCCAGGCAGCGCGGTTATCGTCGGAGAAAGGCGAGAAGCCCCGGAACTAATCCCCTCAACCGCGCCGGGACGATGGCCGCACTTGGTGCCCGACCCGCTGTGAGGGATACGAAGGCTATCACTTCTTCCACGGCGGTGTTTCAGGCAGCAGTCTCTCGAATTCAGCGATGAGCGAAGCCTCATAGTCGCCGGCGTAGGTGTGGTTGAAGAAGCGATCGGCGGCCTCGCGGTCGAAGCGTTCCCAGGACGCTTCTTCGTGGCCGGGGTTCACAGGGAAGAAGCGCGCGCCGTTGGCGCGTGCGGCGGAGAGGTCGCCGGGAGCGTCGCCGATCATCAGCACGTGGTCTCGCGCGTATTTGCCGCCGGCGGCGAGCTTCAGGTGTTCCTTCTTGCTGCCCATCTCTTGCCCGCAGATGACGGCGGCATATTTGGCGATGTCGTGTTCCTGCCACTCACGCTCCAGGGCTTCGCCGGGCGTGGCGGAGACGCAGATGATGTCCGCCTGGCGCGAGAGTTTCTCGACGCACTCGCGGAAGTAGGGGAAGGGCGGAACACCTTCCACCATCTCGGCGATGGAGCGATTGACGGCCTTGCTCCACTCGAGAGTTTGCCGGAGGATCGGGTCTCCGGTCCTTGCCACCTCAGCTTCGAGCGCGGGGTTGCCGAGCGTCGCGCCGGAATCGATCCAAGCCTGGAGCGTCAGCACCTCGGGGATCCTGGCCCCGCGCCGCTTCGGTTCCGGCCAGTCGCGCAGCAGCTCGAAGGTCTGGGTGAGGGCAGGGAAGCGATTGATGCCCCGCCACTTCGAGTAGAGGTTTACAAATTCCGCGGCGGCCCGGGCGTACTTAGAAATGGCCTGGAGCTTCCAGTACTTGATGATGTTGGGGATGAAGCACTCCTTGTGCTTGATCTCCATCGTGTCGAAGGCGCAACCGTCCGAATCGATGCCGACGAAATACGAGTGCTGAGGTTTGAAAGCCAACAACTTGTCCTTGGGTGCTGAATCCATCAAAACCTCCGAGTCGCGGTCGCTTGGAGCCCTTCGCTGCCGGGCCTCCAGCAAATCCGGGCGTGCATCTTAGCGTAATTCGCAGGCTCGCGGAACAGATTTGGGCCGCCTTTTCCAGGGAGCAAGGCCCGTCCTTCGCTTGGACTTTTTATGGGCAACGGAATAGAATGTGGCGGCATTGATGAAAGCAGGGGGAAGCGGCAGCCTGAGGAAGAGTCTATACGAGGCTTGCCGGCTGGGATTCTTCGGAGGACGCTCGTGCGCCGGTTACATGGTCGACTCCCAGGTTTGCGCCCTCCCACGAAATAGCCGGTGGGAGTGAAGTCTCTGCAATCAAGGAAATATCTTGCGGCTCGGGAAATGCATAGGATTGGACTTTGGCCTTGCGGGTTCTCTGTGGACGCTCAGTGAGAGCTACATTGATTGACTGCGTGGGGCACTCGATCCCCCAGGCGCCCCAGGGGTTGGCCGACTCGCCGCCCAAACAGCTCGGTGGAGAACCTTCAGAGACGTAACCAACAGGAAAGCCTGTGGGGTGAGACGCACATACGATATGCCTCGGCTCTCTGCGGATGGAAAGCGCAAGGCGTCATCCCGGGCCCAATACAGGTGGGAAGGAGTGCGCCTTTACCGCTAGAGAGTCCGAAATACGAAGAAAAGGCGAACAAGAAGGAGGTCTTCAGGTGAAAATGACTTCCCGGGAGAGAGTTCTGGCCGCGTTCGATCATAGGGAGCCGGACCGCGTTCCGGCCTGGTGCGGCGCCTCGACAGAGTTCTGGGAGAAAGCTAAGCGCGCTCTGGCTTTGGACGACGAAGGACTACGCCGCCGCCTGGGCGATGACTTTCGCCGCGTCTTTGCCGTTTATGCTGGCCCGGACTTCCCGCTCTCTCAAGAGGCGACATCCCGGACTGTCTTCGGCGTCGAGCGTCACGGTATGGGTTACGGCCAGCCCATGTGCCATCCATTAGCCCAGGCGACGGTCGCGGAGGTCGAGGCCTATCCCTGGCCTGACCCAAAATGGCAGGACGTGTCCCAGATCTGTGTCGAGGCCGAAAAGTATGGAAAGCAATATGCCATACTGGGCGGGGACTGGTCCCCTTTCTTCCACGACGCCATTGACCTGTTCGGCATGGAGAATCTCCTCCTCAAGATGTACGATGAACCGGAGCTGGTTGACGCGCTTATCCGACATCTCGTTGATTACTATGCCGCCGTCAGCCAGCGTATTTTCGACGCCGCTGCCTCTGCCCTCGACATATTCTTTATCGGGAATGATTTTGGCAGCCAGAAAGGGCCCCTGCTGGGAGAACGACTTTTCCGCCGTTTCCTCCTGCCCCACCTCAAACGGCTGATCGACTTAGGCCACGATTACGGGCTGAAAGTGATGCTGCATTGCTGCGGTGGCTACGCCCCTTTGATTCCGGCGATGATCGAAGTCGGCTTGGACGGCCTGCATGCAGTACAGCCTTCCTGCGATGGCATGGACCTCGTCACGCTGAAGCGCACTTTTGGCAACAAGATTCTCTTCAACGGCGCCATCGATTCTCATCACGTGCTCATCCGCGGGACACCGGGATTCGTCCGGGAGAGAACTCGAGAGGTGCTCGACATCATGAAGCCCGGGGGCGGTTACGTTGCCGGCGCAAGCCATGATTGCATCCTCGAGGAAACGCCGCTCGAGAACGTGCTTGCCATGTTCGACGCCATCCAGACGTTCGGAAAGTATGCATAGAAGTGGCAAGTTGCGCGGATCGCCGCCCAGGGAGATTCGCAACGCCGCAGGTAGAGTCACCTCTCCCTAACCATTCGTAATCAGGCCATATGCTTCCACCCGCCCGGATCCGTAAACCGGGAATCTCTCCTAACTCAAGATGTGTCGAAATGGTCAGGAGCAGAAGAATCCATTACGGCTGGCTCAGCCGGGGCGCATCCCCACGCCGTTGTATTTTCGTAGTTCGTCCGTGATGGTTGCATGCCACTGTCGACGGGACGCCATGCTAATACACGCACTCTCTGGCAGCTTGGGCGTAAGTCAAGTCCTGAAAGTTCTGTAAATTCGCATTTCCTTGGTGAGCTAAGTGGCGAAGGGCGTAGATTTGGAGGTTCTCAACCGGCGTGTCAAAGAAGTGGTCTGCTGCCGACATGATATAACCGCCGTCCTTGCCGAAACCATCAAACAGGCGTGCGACCTCAGTTCGGATTTGATCCTTAGTCCCGGCGGTCAGGATATTCATCTGATCCATGCCTCCGATCATCGCCAGTTTTCCGCCAAACACTTGGCGCACCTTTTGGGGTTCCGTGATATTGCCGCCAATCCCTGGGGGCGAGAGTGTCTCGGAGGCATCCGTACCGTTTTGCACGATCAAATTCAGGATGTGCATCATCCCACCGCACGTATGGTAGGTGGTCCGGTGACCCGCGTCATGCAACGCCTCGTGCAACTGCCGGTCGTAAGGGAGACAAAACTCCTTGTGCAGGGAGGGAGAGATGAGCGTATCGCTGCCGCGCCGCCACCCGTTTCAATCAGATCGAATCGCGCACCCTTCAGTGACTCTTCAATGAACTGCAGTTTCTTTTCGAGCAGAGTCTTGAGCAGCCGGTGTACCCAGTCGGGGTTGTCAACAGCCTCTAGGATCAGGCTCTGGACCTCCATCAGGCAGCAGGCATGCTGCCAGCAGCCTGCCTGATCACCCCAGACAAACCCCCTCAGGATGCCTGCATCTCCTACTCGATCATACTCCTGGGCGACTTTCCCTTTGTCTAGTTTGGACACGGGCATGTATTTCTCGATCAGGTCGATGTCCTCATGTTTCTTGATCAAGTATTCACATATCCAGGTTGTCGTCAGATTCCCGCCTGTCTTGTACGTAAGCTTTCCCTCGGGCGTCGTTATCGTGTGATGAAGGATTTTGTTGGTCGGGGCGGGATCAATGACCTCGATCTGCTCCTGCCATGCGGGGCTTTGCACGATGAATTTCTCCGCGTCAGGTGTCCAGAATTGCCCCATGGCTTCAAAATACTGGATCGCTGCGTCCATGCCCACGCTCTTGAAAGCCGAAAGAGGGTCCATGCCGCTCATGTAGGTGTCCAAATGATATTGCTGCCACTGATGTACCGTCACGGGCACACGGTCAGGTTTTTCCTTCTGCAGGGCAAGCATCATGCGTTCCTTTGAATTCATAAACAAATTCCTTCCCCCTCGAATGATCAGGACTAGTGCGATGACACGTCCCGCGGAGCATATAACTCCAGGACAAGCTCGTTCCAGTTTAATCGTCTAACGCTGATCCAGATAACGCGCCGGCAGCAACCGAGAGCCAGGTCTTGACGGTCGTCTACGGGACTTCATTACAAGCGAGGTTTTTCGCGTGGGCGCCCTTGACGTTGCAGCTGTTGTGACGACGTCGGCATGGTGTATGGAATCGAGAAAGGTGATCGCCGGGAATGATCCTGCAGCGATGCGTCAACCAGGCTGTGTCCTCTGCGAGCTACCTATGCGACTAGAGGGAGATCTGTCTGGCATCCTGTCCGGGACCCGCCAAAACAGTGGTCTGAAATCAATTGTCGGTACTTCCTTCGATGTTCTCCTGAGGTTCATTGGCAAGGATTTCTGCGGGCTTGCATTTTGGCTCCGGGGCGTTCTATACTGTAGTTGGCGAACGCAGCGAGTGGGCGAAAGCCCACTTTTTTGTTTCTGCTGTTTGGCGCGGGCGTTATGGCTCGTGGTCCCGGAGCGAGGCGGAGGCGTGTGCGCCAGCGATGCCTGTTGACTTGGACAAAATCCGCGCGATCGCCGAGGGGGTGGTGACCTCGGAGGGTCTTACGCTCGTCGATGTGGAACTCAAAGGCGGCCGGGCAAGTTGGCTGCTGAGGATTTGCATCGACAAGCCCGAAGGAGTCTCGCACGCCGACTGTCAACTGGTGAGCGAGCAGTTGAGCGCCATTCTGGATGTGGAGGACCTCTTACCGGCGAGTTACGTCCTGGAGGTCTCCTCGCCCGGGCTGGAACGGAAGCTGGTGAAGCCCAGCGATTTTGCGCACTTCGCCGGGCGGCGTGCGCGGCTGGTGTTGCGCGAAGCCGTCGGGCAGGAGAAAGTTTTCGAGGGTCGCTTGGCAGGATTTGAGGATGGCCGGGTGCGGCTGGACTTGGGCGAACGCGGCGTGGCCGAGTTCGAGTTGTCCAATATCTCGAAGGCCAAGCTGGTGGCGAAAGTGTGAAAGGCCGGGGCTGGGGACTGGCAAAGTCGCCGAGGGCTGAACCCCAGCCCCCCAGCCCCGAGTCCCGCTGCTTCTGGGAGGTGTGAGCGTGGCGACAAGTCTCCTTTACCAAACGATTGACCAGTTGAGCCGCGAGCGGGGTATTGATCCCGAGATTGTTATCTCCGCCGTGGAAGACGCCATGCTGGTAGCGACGCGCAAGTACTACAAGACCACCGAAGAACTCCAGTCCCGGTTCAACAAGGAGACCGGCGTGGTCGAGGTCCATGCCGTGAAGAAGGTCGTCGAACAGGTGGTTGATTCCAACCTGGAAATCTCCGTGGAGGACGCGCGGAAGTACGATTCGAACGCCACGCTGGAGAGCGAAGTCCGAATCCCCAAGAACACCGACGTGCTGAGCCGGGTGGCGGCGCAAGCCTTCAAGCAGGTGATTTCCCAGAAGGTGCGCGAAGCCGAGCGCGACACGGTTTACGCCGAATACAGCCAGCGGATCGGCGAGCTGGTCAATTGCACGGTGAAGCGCACGGAGGGTCCGGACATCATCGTGGACCTGGGGCGGACCGAGGCGCGCCTGCCGCGCAAGGAGCAGTCCCGGCTGGAGAGTCACCAGATCGGGGACCGCCTCCGCGCCGTCATTACCCTGGTGGACCGCGCGGCGCGCGGCCCGCAGGTGATCGTCTCCCGCGGCGACACCGCGCTGGTGCAGCGGTTGTTCGAGATGGAAGTGCCGGAGATCTACGATGGCACGGTGGTGATCCGGGTCATGGCGCGGGAGCCGGGTGAGCGGACCAAGGTAGCCGTTTACTCCAAGGATCCCGATGTGGATTGCGTGGGCGCGTGCGTGGGCATGAAGGGAATGCGCGTGCAGTCCATCATCCGCGAGTTGCGGGGGGAGAAGATCGACATCATCGAGTTCGATGAGGATCCCATAGCCTTCGCGGCCAACGCGCTCAGCCCCGCGAAAATCAATCACGTGTCAGTCCTCGATGCGGAGCAGAAGCATCTGGAAGTCATCGTGGACGATACGCAATTGTCGCTGGCCATTGGCAAGAAAGGCCAGAACGTGCGCCTGGCCGCCAAGCTGCTGGGCTGGCGCATTGACATCAAGAGCGAAGAGGAAAAGCGTCAGGAGATCGAGTCGCAGATGGCTGCTATGGCTCTGCGCGGCGCACCGATCACGAGTCTTCCGGGCCTGGGCGACAAGACATTGCAGAAATTGCGCGACCACGGCGTAGAGACGGTCGAGCAACTGGCCCAGATGACGCCGGATGAACTCACCCAGATCCAGGGGATCGGCGAGAAGACGGTGGAACGGATCCGTCGCGTGGTGACCGATTACTTTGAGCAGGCGCAGCAGGCCATGGAAGCGCCGGCGGCGGATGGCCCGCCGCCCGCCGCCGAAGTGCCTGCGCAGGTCGAGCCGGTGAGCCAGGAGCAAGCTTCTGCAGGGGAGTCCAGGGCGGAGGAACGAGCGGTGCCGCAGGCGGAAGCCAAGGCAGAGGAACCTGAATCGAGCCAGAAGGGCGAAGCGCAGAAGGGAACGCCTTTGCCCGGCGAAGGAGGCGAAACGGGGTGAAATAGGGTGACGGCGCGTGCAGCGCCGGGAGAGTGGGTTTTCGCCGGCCATGGCTGTGGCACGGAGAGAAGAAAGAGGGGAAATGGGTAAGATTCGGATCAACGATCTGGCACGCGAGCTGGAGGTCAAAAGCAAGGCGGTGCTCGACTACCTTCCCGAACTAGGGATCACCGATAAGCGGTCGCACTCCAGCGCTGTCGAGGACGATGTTGCGGAGAAGGTGCGGGAGCATTTCCGGGCGCTCAGCCAGGAGGCCCCGGGCGAAGAAGCCCCGGCGTCCGCTCCGGCGGTGGCGGCGCCAGCTCCGGTCCCCCCGCCGGCAAAGAAGCCTGCGGAGGTACACCACGAGGCGCGGCCGCTGACGCGAACCCTTGCCGAGATCAAGGCAGATGCGCGCCGGGCAGTGGCACCTCCGCTGCGTCCGGCTCCGGTTGTCGAGCGACCGCCCGTGCCCGCCGCAGGGCCCGTGACGCCGCCGGCGGTCCGGCCGCCAGCAGGCCGGCCAACGCCGGTTCCGGCTGCCGCCCCTGGGAAGTCTGCCGAGGCGGTCCCGGCGGCTCCACCCCCGACGGCGGCCAGGGCAACGCGCGCCGGACGAGGCGCGCGCCGGGCAGATCCGACTGCCAGCCAACCCATCTATCCACCTGCAATCACTCCCAAGGGATTGCCGCCGCGGCCGCTTCCGCCGCGTCGGCCTGGCGAGCCACGGCCTTTACATCCGACGGCCGTGCGGCCGGGGGCGGCTGGGGGCACCGTGGCCCGCACGGCGCCTGGATTGCGGGCTCCAACACCGCATCCGCGCTTTGCGCCTCACGTTTTACCGGTGATGCCGCCCCGGCCGCTGGTGCCGGAAGAAGTCCCCATCACACGCCAGATCATCATCACCGAAGGTGTCGCCATCAAGGAACTCTCGGAGAAGTTGGAGGTTCGCGCTAAGGACGTTATCAAACGCCTTCTCGACAAAGGCATCTTTGCCACCATCAATCAGACGCTGGATAGCCAGACGGCCACGGAGATTGCCCGGGGCTTTGGCGCGGAAGCGAGCATCATCACCTACGAGGATGAGGTCATCCACGAAGTAGAGGAGACGGACCGCCCCAGGGATCTTCAGCTGCGTGCTCCGGTGGTGACCGTGATGGGCCACGTGGACCACGGCAAGACGTCGCTTCTGGACGCGATCCGGGAAACCAACGTCACGGCACGCGAGGCGGGAAGCATTACCCAGCACATCGGCGCCTACCAGGCCGAGGCGCATGGCCGCAAGGTCGTGTTCCTGGATACCCCCGGCCACGAAGCTTTCACCATGATGCGCGCTCGTGGTTCGCGGGTTACAGACGTGGTCGTGCTGGTGGTGGCGGCCGACGACGGCGTGATGCCTCAAACCCTGGAAGCCATCAACCACGCGCGGGCCGCCAAAGTCCCCATCGTCGTGGCCATCAACAAAGTAGATAAGGCCGACGCCCAGCCCGAACGCGTCAAGAGACAACTGGCGGACCACGGCCTGATGGCCGAGGAGTGGGGCGGCGACACCGTGACGGTGGAGGTGTCAGCCAAGCAGCGCAAGAATCTGAACTTGCTCCTGGAAATGGTCCTGCTCGTTGCCGACCTCCAGGCTTTGAAGGCGAACCCCAAGCGCCTGGCCAGCGGCACGGTCCTGGAAGCCAAGCTCGACCGCGGCCGGGGGCCGGTGGCCACGGTGCTGGTGCAGAACGGGACTTTGCACGTCGGCGACTCTTTCATTGTGGGTGCGGTTTACGGCAAGGTGCGCGCCATGTTGGACGACCGCGGCCGGCCGGTGAGCGAGGCTCCTCCTTCCACCCCGGTTGAAGTGCTGGGCCTGGAGGATGTGCCCCAGGCTGGGGACCGGATCCTGGCGATCGAAGACACGGGCAAGGCTCGGCAGATTGCGTTGCACCGTCGGGCCAAGCAGCGCGAGGCGACGCTGGCCAAGAGCGCCCGCCTGACGCTGGAACAACTGCACGAGCAGTTGGCGGCCGGAGACGTCAAGGAACTGCCGCTCATAATCAAGGCCGACGTGCAGGGCTCCGTCGAGGTTCTCGCCGACATGCTCAACAAGTTGAGCACCGAGAAGGTCAAGGTCAAAGTCATCCACGCCGGGGTGGGGGCCATTACCGAAACCGACGTGCTGCTGGCTTCGGCGTCGAACGCGGTCATCATCGGGTTCAACGTGCGGCCTGAGCGCAAGGCGACGGAGCTGGCGCAGCTCGAGAAGGTTGACATCCGGCTACACACCATCATTTACAGCCTGACGGACGAGATCAAGAAGGCCATGGCAGGGCTCCTGGCTGTGACCGTCAAAGAGCTCACGCTGGGTCACGCCGAAGTGCGCGACACCTTCCGCATCTCGAAGGTTGGCACCATTGCGGGCTGCGCCGTTCAGGACGGGAAGATCACGCGCGAGGCGCAGATCCGCCTGCTCCGCGACAACGTGGTCATTTACGAAGGGCGCGTGCGCTCCCTGCGCCGGTTCAAGGAGGACGTGCCCGAAGTCAAGACCGGCATGGAGTGCGGCGTGGCGCTCGAGAACTTCAACGACGTCAAGATTGGGGACGTCATCGAAGCGTTCGTGACGGAGAAAGTCAGCGAGCCGGTGGCGGTGTGAAGCTCAAGTCGAGGGCGGACGAATGCCAGTCGGTGTCCTGACCCTGGAAATTGAACTGCCCTACTCCCATTCCCTCAAGGAAAAGAGAGCAGTCCTGCAAAAGATCCGCGACCGCCTGCGCGCGCGGTTCAACGTGGCCGTCGCGGAACTAGACCACCAGGACGTCTGGCAGCACGCGACCCTCGGCGTGGTCTCCATCTCGGGCAGTCAGACCGTACTCGAATCGACCTTCCGCCAGGTTCTCGAGGAGTCGGAGAGAATTCTCGGCCAGGATGTGGCCAGTCACGACCTGGAGTTCTTTTGAATTGAGCGATTGATTCATTGGGCCATTGAGTCATTGAGAAGCAAGACCTAGTGGGCGCAGCGGGTCAATGAAATAATGGCTCAATGATTCAAGGGACCAATCGTATTGTCTCACGGTCACCGACACGAACGGCTGGCAGACCAGATCCGCGAGGAAGTGGCGGAGATGATCGCGGGGGAGTTGAAAGACCCGCGCATCGGATTCGCCACGGTTACGCAGGTGGACTTGAGCCCCGACCTGCGGCACGGGCGCGTGCGGGTCTCCGTGCTGGGGGATGAGGAATCGCAGCGGGAGACGCTGGAAGGGCTTTCCTCCGCGGTCGGCTATGTGCGCTACGAGATCAGCCGGCGGTTGCGCCTGCGACGCGCGCCGGAACTCGTCTTTGTCTTGGACCAAGGCGCGGCAGAAGGGCAAAAGATCGAAACGCTGCTGCAAAAGCTCAAGAAAGAACATTAGCCTTCAGCCGCCAACGCGTGTTGCCTCCGTTGCCTGCTGACAACTGAGAGTGGAGGGCTGCCCGCGGGGAGCGTTTCAAGCACGGCGCGGTCCTTTCCAACAGAACATGCTTTCAACGTCGCAAGAATTCTCCGGAGTGCTGATTATCGACAAACCTGCCGGCTTGACCTCGCACGACGTCGTAGCCAAGGTGCGGCGCCTGCTGGACATCCGCCAGGTGGGCCACTTCGGAACTCTGGACCCCTTTGCTACGGGCGTCCTGCCTCTCTCTGTGGGCAAGGCCACCCGCTTTGCGCAGTTCTACCTCAAGTCCCGAAAAGCCTATGACGGGACGATGCACTTTGGCTATGCGACGGATACTTACGACGCCACCGGGAAGCCGACCTCCGAGCCCGTAACACCCCAACTCGACCCGGCCGCGCTCAACAGGATTTTTCGCGAGTTCACCGGCCGCGTGATGCAAACGCCGCCGCCGTTTTCGGCCAAGCGTGTGGGCGGGACACGCGCCTATGAGCTGGCCCGTCGGCAAGAACCTGTCCACTTGAGTCCCGTGGAGGTTGAAATCTACGCCCTCGAGTTGCTGGGGATTGACGGCGACCGCGTGCACTTTGCCGTTGAGTGTTCGGGAGGGACCTACGTCCGCTCGCTGGCGCACGACATTGGCCAGAAGGTTGGCTACGGGGCCCACTTGGCGGGACTGCGCCGCACGGCGGTGGCGGAGTTCCGAGAGAATCGCGCCGTGACGCTGGAGCAGCTCGAGTCGGCAGTCCGCGAAGGGAAGGTGGAAAGCCACCGGGTGCCCCTGGAAGCTCTTCTGCCGGACTGTCCCGAACTGGTGGTCCGGGGGCGGGAGGAAATGAGCGTTCGTCATGGACACAAGTTTGAATTGGCCCAAGCCCTCCGGGCAGGACGCGGAGGCGCCCCCGGGCGCTCGGGCGTCCTAAGTCTGCTGAAAATCCTCAACCCGGAACACCGCCTGATTGCCGTGGCCCGGCACGTCTCCGGCAGCATCTACCATCCTTATCTTGTCCTGGTTTAACGGCGGGATTGCCAGCCTTTCAGAATGGCTTGCGCGGCTTCGCGGGCCGCGTGGGGCCGTGCCAGAGCGCGCGTGTTAGCGCGCAGGCGCGCGAGTTCTGTGGGACTGGCAAGCAGACGCTCGATGGTGGGCGCCAACTCGGCGGGGCGTCTTGCCCAGCAGCCGATTTGCCATTTCTCGATCAGATCGCAGGCGCGCCGCTCGCCGCCGGGCAGGGGATCAAAAGCCAGCAGGGGGACTCCGGAATTGATCGCCTCGGCCACGGTCATGCCACCGGGCTTGCTGACCAGCAGGTCTGCGCCAGCCAGCCATTCGTGCATGTTCTCCACCCAGCCCACGATTCGAAACTGAGGATGATCCTGGCATTCGGTCCTGATTTCTTCTTCGAGTCGCCGGTTCCTTCCCGCGATGAATACGGCTTCGAGCGGTTGCGGAACTTTCCTCAGTTCCGCTACGATGCAGAGTGGTCGGCCATGCCCGGCGCCACCGAACAGAACGAGAACCAAAGGGAGGTCCGGCGCCAGGCCGAGCCGGGCGCGCACCTCCGCCCTGTCGGGTAGCGAACCGAAACTCGGGTCAACGAGCACTCCGCAAGGCAGAATCTTAGCCGGCGGCACTCCCGCGGCTTCCAGTTGCGCTGCAACGTCGCCCGGCATGATGGGATAAAGGTCAACCTCCGGTTGCGCCCAGGGACGGTCCACATCCACCCCGGTCGCGGCTCCGACCAGGAAGAAGCGTGCGCTCCGCTCGCGTTTGAACATGGCGGCCAATTCGCAAGTGCCCACCTCGGTGGCAATCACGATGTCCGGGTCGAATTCCTGGATGAAGCGGAACAGGCCTTGGGCGCCTCGCCGGTAGAGCCAACCAGGGCCGCTTGAGGAGTGCGTGTGCTGCTTGTTCTCAATCCATCCCCAAAGAGCGGGCCAGTATTTCAGCGGGATTTCGTAAGCGTCATAGTAGGCGCGGAACCAGCGCGCGTAATGCGCGAGCGCGTTCGCAATCTCGACCGTCAGTTCCGGCTGTATCTCGAGCAGCGCTTTCCGCAGGGCGTTGGCCACCCGTTGATGCGCAGTCCCGTGCGGGATCGTGAGGATGAGGACTTTGGGGCTCAGCATAGTTCAGGTTGAAGGGAACAGGTTACAGGTTGCAGGGCAAAGCGTACAGGGGGAAAGCGGCAGTTCCTAGCTGTTGCCCCGTCGCGCGGCGCCGTGCTTTACTTTTTTCGACCCGGTGCTTAACATTGCCGGCCACGTTGGGAAAGCTATGGACTTGCTGCTCCTGGGATTGGGAATGGGGGTTGTGGGCGGGTTGATTCCCAGCCCACTGCACCTGATCGCTTTGACGCAGGTCGCCCTGAATCGCTGGCTGCGCGCCATCCTGGTGCTGCTTGGCCCGCCGCTCGTAATTGACGGCGCGCTGCTGCTGCTGACTTTTTTCTTCTACCAGTATGTGCCCCAGAACATCGCGCATTACGTGGCCTACTTGGGCGGAGTGGTTCTGGTGGCTTTTGGCGGGTACTCGCTCGTTGAAATGCGCCGCAAGAGCCAGGACGAGATGGCTCGCTCCGCCGTCATGAGTTACGCGAGCGTTTCAGTGGCGGCTCTGGCGGAGCTGGGTGCGCCGGGAACCTGGATCTACTGGCTGACCATCGCCGGTCCCATAATCGCCGAAGGACGACAGCAGGGCTACTGGCATGTTATCCCTTTCTTCGTGGGCAGCTTAGTGGGCTACTATGGCGCGGCGATCTTCTCCACGTGGCTGATAGCCTGGGGCGCCAGCCTGCACAGACAATTCAAGAGGCACCTCTTTCTCGTCGCCAATCTGCTGTTGATAGTTTTGGGAATTTCCTACCTCCTCCGCGCTTACTTCGGGCGCTAGTGTCGCGTTACGCAAAAGAGGGCACACCGCGCGCCGGTTGTCATCCTGAGCGTTAGCGATGAATCTCCTCTGCAACTCATTGGCCCAAAAGGAGATGCTTCGCTCCGCGAGGCTCCGCTCAGCATGACAAGTTCGGCGTCTATGTGTCAGCCATTTCAGCAACGCGGCAGTAGCGTGGCCTCGCTTAGCACGGGGCAGGGTTGGGTCCGGGGGCCTTCGCATGCTTTCGAATATGCCAGATAGCGCCAGATTCGAAATAGGCCGAAATCCATCCAACGTCTATCTTGCTCAGATTGAGGCATTAGAAAAGAAGTAACGTTCTCCGGACCTATTGCATCTTACAGGATGAGAAGGGTTTCGTAAGGGGTGTGGGATCTATGACGGTTTGGCTACCAAAGAGGCGCAAGAGGAGATTCCAAACTCCGAGGAGGCGGAATATGCGCTACCTACGATTGCTCGGCCTAGCCATGCTGGTGGGCTTGGCGGCCCAAACGGCCTTCGGCCGAACTCAGGGCTCTGAAGCCCAGATGGCAGCAGGCCTACAGGACAAGATTTACCACTCACACGTGTTTGACCACGGGCAGGTGCAGGCCGCCCTTGAGAACGGTGTTGCCACCCTGACGGGAACCGTGGACAGCCTCGGCGCAAAACTTGACGCGGAGCGGGCCGCCCGGAAGGCGCCGGGTGTGGTGCAGGTGATCGACAGAATCCAGGTCCGAGCCAAGGACGCGACCGCGGCGCAGATTCTGGAAGCGGCGCGAAAACAGGTCGTGACCTACTATGCCTACGGGATCTTCGATAACGTGGTTCTGCAGGCGGAAGGGGACAAGCTCACCCTCAGCGGCCAGGTGACCCAACCCTTCAAGAAGCAGGACCTCGGCAACCTCCTCGCTCACGTGGGGGGTGTGGCGACCCTGGAGAACAACCTGGAGGTCTTGCCTGCTTCGTTCTTCGATGACGGGCTGCGCCTGGCCGTGGCACGGGCCATCTACGGCGACCCATTGTTCGTGCGTTACGGCGTCCGGGTTTTGCCGCCCATTCACATTATCGTGAAGAATGGGAATGTAGCCCTGGAAGGGGCAGTGGCAACCCCGCTCGACCGCATTAAGGCCGGAATGGACGCGAGCCTGGCAGGGCTTTCTTTCTCGCTCGTCAACAATCTGCACGTTGACCGAGGCTAAGAGGTCGCGCGGGTCTTGGTCATATCTGCGCTGCTCCAACGCAGCGCAGACATTTCCCCCAGGCCACACCCCAGCGTCTGTCAAGGTAGCGTCAGCACCTTCACGCCGAAGGCAGGAAGCTGCACTTGTGCTGGCTCGGTTTCGCCTGTCAAGGCGTTCTGGTAAACCTGCTCGAACGCGACCGCCTGTGTCTTTTCGGTGTAGTTGAGCAGGAAGATGATTTTCTTTCCTGCTTTTTCGCGCACGGCCATTTCCACTCCCTCGGGCAGGCTCGGCCCCCTGGCTACGCCCACCTGCTGGACCACCCAATTGAGGCTCCGGTCGTAGTAGTCCTGCGCGGCTTCAGTTCCTACATAGAACACCGTGCCTTTGCCGAAGCTGTTCCGGGTGACCGCCGCCTTGCCGGCATAGTAGCCCTTGCCGTAGGTTGCCAGCGTCTGGGCCGTGGTAGGTTCGAGGATGTCAAACCACACTGTGGCGGGGAAGCTCGCGCCGTCAGTGACGATTTCCTGTTCCTGGTTGGTCTGTGGGTCGAACTCATGGATGGCGATGCCCGCGAGTTCCGCTAGCAGGCCGGGTAGTGTTTGGTCAGTCACGACATTGTGTTCGTCCTTGACCCCGGAACGGTAGCTGAGGATGAGACTTCCGCCGTTGTTGACGTAGTCGGTGAGCTTCTCCACCAGCGGCTTGTCTACAACGAACAGCCCGGGCGCCACGATAACCTTGTAGCCAGAGAAATCGCCTTGCGGGAAGAGGACGTCCACGTTGATGCCCAGCCGCCGAAAGGCGTCGTAGTAAAGGTGTAGCTGCTGGTTGTAATTGAACTTCTCCCCCAGGGGCTGGATGTGGAACGCCCAACGACTGTCGGGAGAAACGAGCAAGGCCACGGGGGCCACGACCTTTGAGTCGCGGAGTAAGTCTGTAAGTTGCTGCAGCTCCTTCCCTGTCTGCGACACGGCTTGGTAGCGCGCGTTGGGGTAGCTATCCTGGTCGAGAATGCCCTGCCAATACTGTTCCGTTCCGTAGCGGCTGGTGCGCCAGCGGAAGTAGCAGACACCGTCGGCGCCGTGCGCCACCGCTTGGTAGGCCCAGAGGCGATAGAGCCCAGGAGCTGCTTGGCGTCCCCAAAAAACGTTCCAGCCCGGCAAGCCGCCCTGCTGCTCCATGATCATGAAATTCTGGTTGTTCTTGGAGCCCCGCATCAGGTCGTGGGCGAGACCCGGACCGAAGTAGTTGGCGTAATCCTTCTGGAACATCGGGTAATTGTCCCAGGCAACGAAATCCAGGGAACGATGGAGATCAGAATAGTCCACGTTGTCGTACATGCCCATGGCGTTGTGCGTGATGGCCTTGCCGGGTGCAATCTTGCGGAGGATTGCCGTCTGGATCTCCAGATAGTCATGCGTGGACTCGCTCTGAAAGCGCTTGAAGTCGAGCGCGAGGCTGGGATTGTGAGCCCTGAGGCTCTGTGGGCCGAGGGTGTTCCAGGGGAGAGGTATCTCCGACCAAGCCAGGTACGTGTGCCCCCAGAAAATCGTGCCCCAGGCCGCGTTCAAGGTGTCGAGCGTTTTGTACTTTTTCCTGCACCATCGCTGGAAGGCCGCGCGACTCGCGGCGTCGTAACAGTTCGGATCGCCCAGTTCGTTGTCGATCTGCCAGCCAAGCACCCCGGGATGATTCGTGTAGTGCCCTGCCATGGCGGTGACAATTCTCTGCGTGGCGGCAATGAAACTGGGGTTGTGAATGCAGTAGTTGCGCCGTGAGCCGTAGCGGTAGCGCACCCCGTTCTCGTCCATGGCGGCGATGTCGGGATACTTGACGTAGAGCCACGCGGGAGGCGAGGCGGTCGGCGTTCCCAGGACGGCCTTGATCCCGTGCGCGTTCAGCACTTGCAAGGCGCGGTCAAGCCAGGCGAAGTCGAACTTGCCTTCCACGGGCTCCATCTTGACCCAGGCGAATTCGGCCAGCCGCACGAAGTTGATGCCGGCAGCCTGCATCATCTTGGCATCGTTCTCCCACTGGGTTTCGTTCCAGTGCTCGGGGTAATAGTCCACCCCGTAGATAAACTTCCCGCCGTTCCACTGGATGAGATCGAAAGGCTTGGGAGGCTCTGTGGCTAGCACGCCGTGCGGGCGTGCGGAAAAAGTGAAAGCGCTCACGAGCACCGCCAGGGAAATGACCACCCGGTTTCTCATGACTCCTCTCCTTTCGCGGGGACTGCCGGTGAGGCCCTTCTCAATTGCTTCACCGGCGACCGGCTTGGCAATTGGACGTGCTCATTATTGGCAGCGCGCCGTCGCCTGTCAATGCAAAGGTGCTCGACTTGGGGGTAGGGCTTCAAGTGGCACTCCGTGTAGGGATTGGCGGAACCGATTGACCTCTGGGCAGGAGTCTTGTTAGATTGTCCTTTACGCCGACCTTCTCTGTGGCTGCCGGGGCAAGCCAGCGGGCAGAGGGAAATTGTCCTTCGGCTGAGTTCCTCATAAAGGAGACGGAAGCAACTATGACGGAAGAATCCAAAGGCACGATTGGCGTTCTAACCGGTGGCGGTGACTGCCCGGGACTGAACGCGGTTATTCGCGCGGTCGTGCGGCGCGCGGACAGGCTGGGATACAAAGTCCTGGGCATCAAGGACGGCTGGCGGGGGCTGGTCAAGGGTGTGGCGGAGCCTCTCACCCTAACCTCAATTTCCGGGATTCTGCCGCGCGGGGGCACTATCCTCGGGACCTCGCGCACCAACCCGCTCAAGAAAGAAGAAGACAAGAAGGCGCTGTATGCCAATCTCAAGAAACTGAAGGTCGATTACCTCATCGCCATCGGGGGTGAGGACACCCTGGGCGTGGCCCGCCAACTCGCCGCCGAGGGCGTCAAGGTGGTGGGCGTTCCGAAGACCATCGACAACGATGTGGAGGGCACAGATCAGACTTTCGGCTTTGACACCGCCGTCTCCATTGTCACGGAGGCCCTGGACCGACTCCATACCACTGCCGAGTCCCACCACCGCGTGATGGTGGTGGAGGTGATGGGCCGCCACACGGGATGGATCGCCACTATCGGAGGGCTGGCGGGAGGTGCCGACTGCATCCTGATCCCCGAGGAGCCCAAGACCATCGAGCAGATTTGCGACATCATCAAGAGACGACACGCCCGCGGCCGGCAGTTTTCCATCGTGGTGGTGTCGGAGGGCTTCAAGCTCGCCGGCGATCACCAAGAGGTGACCAAAGACCAGAAGCTCGACCAGTTTGGGCACGTGCGCCTGGGCGGGATCGCGGACATCCTTGCCGAGGAGATCGAGGATCGCACCGGGTTCGAGACGCGCGCCACGGTGCTCGGCCACATCCAGCGGGGCGGCTCACCGACGGCCTTCGACCGGGTGCTCGGGACTCGTTACGGGGTCAAGGCCGTGGATCTGATCAACGAAGGCAAGTTCGGCAGCATGGTTTGCCTGCACGGCAACAAGATTACGGATATGCCCATCTCGAAGGCTTTGAAGAAACTGAAGTACGTGGATCCGGAGTTGGTACAGACTGCCGAAATCTTCTCCGGCTAGACCACTGTCGGCAGGCGTAGCGGCGGAGAAACAGGCGCCCGTGGTTTCTCCGAATTCCAATCCTTTGGCTCGGCAATATCCCTTGCCGGGCCTTTTCTTTTTTGTCGCGGACCACTTTGCCGGATGACGCCGCAAGCAGCGCCCGGGGCCCGAGCGCACGCTCCAGCAGGCAGGAGTTCTGTGGCGGTCCAATTGTGGCGGAAGGGCAGCCTTATCGATCGGCCTGGACGGTGGCCGCGCGGACGCCGTGTTTTACGAGCTGCCGGAGGTCCGCAGCCAGCCCGGCGAGATCTGAATGCGGCAGACAGAGGAGAAGGGCGCGGAAAGCCAGCAAGGTTTCCTTGGTGATGAGGTCGAAGTCGTGGAAGTAGAAATCCAGGCGGTTCCAAAGCTCCGGCGGGCGGTCCTCGGTCCGGTCGGCATAGCGATACGCGCGGCGGAATTCCGTGCTGAGGGTATCCGCCGCCCGGCGCAGCATGCGGAGGTGGAGCTGGAAACGCAACTTCGACCTGAAGACCAGTTGGTCGAGCAGTTCGTGCATGCGGAGATAATCAACCATCACGCGCGACTTGAAATGATGGGCCGTCACGCTGCGCGTCGGAATGACCACGCGAGCACTGGCCACGTGCTCTGCCATTACTCTTGACAGGAGCGTGAGGATCTCTTCCAGACGGTCCCATTCGGAGGCTGCCAGGCGCACCAGCCGCCAGGCGATTTCCGCTTGGCCCGCATCGCGCTCATTGATGGCGTCGTTGAGGGAAATGCCCAGGATGGCTGCCTGCGTCTCCATCTCCTGGGCAATGGGCTGGAAAAGGCCTTCACGGTCCGCGCCCAGCGCCACCAGCCCGCCGATGTGAGAGCCGACCGGGCGGTCCAGGCGCAGAATCCAACGCAGCAGCACGCCAAGCAGCAAAAGGACCAACCCACCCAGAACCCACTTCATAAACCACATACTATAGGTTATTTGTATCGGCGGTTCAATGCGGAAAGTTGACAACAACTTACTGATACCCAAGGAGTAATAGCCAGGTTCGCCGCACCTAAGGGGCGCATTGTGCCTCAGTCACCTCGGCCAAATGGTCTGAACTCAAGTACTCCACCGTTTCGGTAGCCAACCGGTTGAATCGGCATGGGGGTTACTCGTGGACGACCGCTCAATTTGGCTTTTGTCAAATTCCGGCGAACGTGGTATTCTTGAGGCGGACAAAAAGGGAAAAGTTGTGAGAGGTGAGGAGATTGGCGGATGCCCCTGCCCCGGGATAGTAAGGCAAGTCTGATCGGCCGCTTCAAGGTTCACGCAAAAGACACCGGCTCGCCCGAAGTGCAAATCGCCCTGTTGAGCGAGCGCATCTCATACCTCAACGAGCACTTCCACGTTCACCGGAAGGACCATGCTTCCCGGCGCGGCCTGCTCGCGATGGTCGGCAAACGGCGGCGCTTGCTGGAGTACTTGAAACGGCAGAATCCGGAAAGCTACCACCAGCTCATCGAGAAGTTGGGCATCCGCAAGTAGCCCGGTTGTGACTCAGCCGTGTGGAGAATGAGGCTCTGACAACCTGGCAAGTTCCAGTGACCCTTCGGGTGTCGCTGGTAGGCGGCTTCTTTCCAAGGGAGAAGCTCCCTCCTGGGTGGAATTGCTCGAGGCGGCTGATCTTTCCTGCGAATCGCAACTTCCCCTTCCAGTTCCCATGATGCTAACGACTGCGCCCTCTCGGGTGCGGAATTCTGGCGGAACGTGACCGCCGTGGAGCGTCCCCAGCCGCGTCAGGTGCGCGCGGGCCGCTCAGGAAGTGGAGGCAATACCTTGCAACAGATCAGCATTCCCCTCGGTACGAACACACTGACCATCGAGTGTGGCAAGCTCGCCAAGCAAGCCAATGGTTCAGCCTACGTCCGGTACGGTGACACCGTCGTTCTGGCCGCGGCCTGTTCCACGGAGCCCCGGGAAACAACGGACTTCTTCCCCCTAACGGTGGACTACCGCGAATACAACTATGCCGCCGGGAAGATTCCGGGAGGCTTCTTCAAACGCGAAGGACGGCCGACGGAGAAGGAAATCCTCACCAGCCGGCTGATTGACCGTCCGACCCGGCCCCTGTTCCCCGAAGGTTTCTGCGACGAAACGCAAGTGATCGCCATGGTGCTTTCGGCGGACTCGGACAACAATCCCGACGTGATCGGGGTGGTTGCCGGCGCCGCGGCCCTGTATCTTTCTGACATTCCATTCTTCACGCCCATCGGGGCCGTCCGGGTAGGGCTGGTTGACGGGCGGCTGGTTACGAATCCCACCTACACAGAAACCAAGGCCAGCTTGCTAAACCTGGTCGTGGCGGGCAGCGAAGACGCCATTGTCATGGCGGAGGCGTCGGCCAGGGAGGTCTCCGAGGCCGCCCTCAGTGATGCCATCCAGTATGCGCACGGTGAAATCCGCAAGATTGTCGCCGCGCAGAAAGAACTGTTCGCGACGCTGGGCATCCAGAAGCGGGAGTTCACGCCTCCCGGGCGTGACGAGGCCCTCTGCCAGGAGGTTCTCCGAAAAGTTGCGGAACCACTGCACGAGGCCATGAACACCGCGAAGTACGTGAAGCAGCAGAGTCACCGCAAGATCGCTGCTCTGCGGAAGGAACTGGTAGAGAGCTACCCCGAAGACGACGAAGAAAAGCGCCGTCAGGTGGCCCACTGCTTCGACGCCGTGGAGGAAAGACTGTTCCGCGACGACGTCCTCCTGAACCGGGTGCGTCAGGACCGGCGGGCCTTTGACCAGGTGAGAGAAATCACCTGCGAGGTGGGCATGCTGCCCCGCACGCACGGGTCGGCCCTGTTCACTCGGGGGGAGACCCAGGCCCTGGTCACGGTCACGCTGGGCACGGGAGTGGACCAGCAGCGCCTGGACGTGCTGGAGGGCGAAGCGTTCAAGCGCTTCATGCTGCATTACAACTTCCCGCCTTTCAGCGTCGGCGAGGTAAAGTTCCTGCGGGGTCCCGGGCGGCGAGAGATCGGGCACGGGGCGCTGGCCGAACGCGCTCTGCTTTCGATCGTCCCGGAAGAGGAGATTTTCCCTTATACCATCCGCGTCGTTTCCGACATCCTGGAGTCCAACGGTTCTTCCTCCATGGCCACGGTCTGCGGCGGGTGCTTGGCGCTGATGGATGCGGGAGTGCCCATCAAAGCCCCGGTGGCGGGAATCGCCATGGGCCTGGTGAAGGAAGGCGACAAACACGCCATCCTCACGGACATTGCAGGCGCCGAGGACCATTACGGCGATATGGACTTCAAGGTCGCGGGGACCAAGGAGGGCATCACGGCCTTGCAGATGGATATCAAGATCGGTGGGATTACCCCGCAGATCATGGCGGAAGCGCTCGAGCAGGCGAAAGCCGCCCGCCTCCACGTGCTGAACAAGATGCTCGAAACGCTGCCCGAAGCGCGGACCAGGATCTCTGCCTTCGCCCCGCGAATCTACACTCTCCAGATCAATCGCCAGAAGATCGGCGAGTTGATCGGCCCGGGCGGCAAAGTCATCCGGGGAATCGTCGAGCAAACGGGCGCCAAGATTGACGTAGAGGACGACGGCAAGGTCAACGTGGCTGCCGTGGACGAAGTGGCGGCGAATAAGGCCTTGAAGATGATCAGAGACTTGATGGCCGAGGCGGAAATCGGCAAGACCTATCTCGGCAAGGTCGTGCGTCTGGCGGATTTCGGCGCCTTCGTCGAAATCTTCCCGGGCACCGACGGCCTCCTCCACATCAGCGAGGTGGCCGAGCACCGCATCCGGGATGTTCGCGACGAACTCAAGGAAGGCGACCAAGTTCTGGTCAAGGTCATCTCGATTGAAGGGAACAAGATCCGCTTGAGCCGTAAGGCTGTCTTGCGCGACCAGCGGCAAAAGGCTGGCGCGAAAAGCGAGCCCCGCCCCACCAACTGAACTCCTTCCCTGGCGGCGGGCTTGGGTCCGCCGCCCACTTCCTTCTCGCAAAGGCCCTCGCGCCGTGCTAGGATGCAGCCCTCCGGAGCGCTATAGGGCGCCCTCTTCGAGGTCAGGGAGGAACCCTAACATTCAGGTCGGCGGTGTCTTCCCATGCAGCTTTACATCGTGGAAAAAATGGTGAACGGTGTGATGGTGCTTGACCTGCGCGGCCGAATCACCCTCGGCGAAGAAACGGAAGCCCTTCGCGGAAGGGTAAGGCAGCTTGTGGAGGCCGGGTACACGCGGATCATCCTGAATTTGGAGGAGGTAAACTACATCGACAGCGTCGGTCTCTCGACGCTGGTGGCCAGCTACACGTCGGCCCGCAAGCAAGGCGGAAACTTGAAGCTCCTGCACCTCACCAAGCGCGTCCACGACCTGTTGCAGATTACGCGCCTCAGTACCGTATTTGAGATCTACGACAGTCCCGAGGAAGCGCAGCGGTCCTTCGGCGAGCCCCCGTCCTCCTAGTGGCGCGCGTCGGCGCGGGGGCGGTCGCGCCGGGGTGAAAGTGCCTCCCAGGCTCCCCCAGTCCCACAAAGCTTTGACAAAGCAGTTTGGTATTGGTAGAGTGGCGCGGTTAGCGTAGGAGAGGTTTCTTCGCCGGCCGCCCGCTTTGCTTTTCGACCTGCCTAGAAGGCGTTCCCTTTTACGCACACTGAGGTTTCCTATGCAGGGTACAATCAAGCGAGTTATTCGTGATCGCGGATTCGGTTTCATTCGCGCCGCTGACGGACAAGAGATCTTCTTCCATCGCAGCAGCCTCCAGCAACTCAATTTCGACGCTCTGAAAGAGGGAGAGAACGTCGAGTTTGAAATGGAGCGAGGGGAGAAGGGACCACGGGCTGTCAGCGTTAGTCCGGGCAAGTCTTAGGCGTCGTGGTCATTCGAGCGCCCCGCCAGCTGTGCCTCCCCTTTCCAGCTTGAGGCGTCCCACGCCCACTACCTCCTGGAGAGCGCGTAGTAGTGTGTGTCATTGCCTCCGCCGCGTCGCCGTGGGTGTGCCCCCTCCGGCTTGCTCCACCACTTTCCTCAGCCGCCCCGTAAACCACGCCCCGGCCTCGTGCTCTTCCCCTGCCGTGAGCCTGCCTCAGGGGCATCGCATAGTTGATTAGCAGCCGTATGTGTAGGACAGTGGCAGGCGTGGAGGGACTCGAACCCCCGACCCTCGGATTAGAAATCCGATGCTCTATCC
>Ga0315280_10001860_pt1 | contig 35350 bp, 33 predicted proteins | sample YL17G06_40_MG_FD_203697 | JGI IMG/M metagenome (GOLD analysis project Ga0315280, IMG submission 203697) | Sediment microbial communities from Yellowstone Lake, YNP, Wyoming, USA - YL17G06_40 | ecosystem: Environmental > Aquatic > Freshwater > Lake > Sediment | place: USA: Wyoming | collected...
TAACCGGTTTCGCGGCTTCTCTTCCTGATATGCGGATCTGTTCTAGGAGTACTCTCTGCTGATCGGTTAGGCCCTTCGTGAGCGACCGTCTTTGACGGGCTGGGAGGAGCTTGATGAATTCGTCCATTGACATCTGTTGAAGGCTGTTGATGTTGTGACCGCGATACGTGAATTCTTTCGGCATTACTCGATCACTTCTGGGAACCTGTTCGACATTAGCTAACCAAGACAAAAGAGTTACTGCAGGTGTACAAGCCTCTAAATAGTCTTCCAATTACCCCATGCTCGGAAATTGGGCTGGAGCCCACAATCTGCGGTTTCGTGCTTCTCTTCGGTTTGGCTGACATATCGAACATACCTAGTGTGTGCCGCCCGCAATGCTGGCTTGCCTTTTAGACTTAGCGATACTTCATCTTTTGATGCGTTCTTCGAGATGTGTGGGGGGTGGGATTTGAACCCACGATCTCGCTGGTTCTCCCCTTGCATGCCCCCACTTCCCTTGTCCTCGTTCAATAGACCACGCTCAAGCAGTCATAATGCGTCTCCCCAAGATTAGGATGATCCTGCCAGTGATTCTAGCATTGAAGGCACATTGTGCTTGAGCCTGAGTGAGATGCCCAGTTGACAACACATTTACACGAACAAGAACCTCTTTTCCATGAGGCCTTGGCCTTGACGATCCTTCAATGAGTGCGTGAAGTGAAATCTCTGAAGCACAACGATGAACTCACAACGCGAGTACAGGTCCCCACGGGCCCGCCACAATTTCTATCCGAGTCCCTTTCCCCGCGTCATGATTCTGAACGATTGCTAGGTTCAAATTCCGACGTCCGCACCAGCCTACCCACACACACAATAACGACGGATCAAACCCCGACGGGCGCGCCAATAATAGATGCGCACACAAGATCAAGGCCAGAACGACTCGTTGGTGAAGCCGAAATAGGTGAATGGAAGAAGCACTGAGGTTCCCGTGGACGCTAGTTACCGGATTTTCTGCGCAAAAGTCATGAACTTGCGGAAACAATGCATAGGCTGCCTCGAAAACGGGGTTTGAACTTGGCTTCTCCTACTGAGTATTCCGAAATTGCACAGAAACTGCATCCACTGCTTCCTCTTGAAGCAAAGAAAGCTGCAACTAGCTCGGCGGAACTTGGGCAAGCGGTGGATGCTCTCATGAGACTGAGAGATATCGGGAAGTGGTTTGACCATTTCGAGCTGCACCAGCAACTGTCCTCATTGGTATTCGAGGTGTGGTCCGCCACGCAGGCCCATACTGATAGGCAGGCTCTTCTGGACCAGAAGCTATCTCGCTTGGTTTCCTCACTGCGTTCAAGGATTGGTTCTTGGAGAGTCGTCGTTCCCCTGCAAAACCTGACAATCCCGAATCGCCGTAAGATCCGAATAGGAAAGGTGGATTTGTTCCGATTCAGCAAGAGTCGCGGCAAAAGGACGCTTGAGCAGATCAGCGCTTTTCTGAAACGAAATCCCAAGTATGCGAATAATCACGAGTTCATCGACAAGTATCTTGATCGTACGGAAAAGTACGAAGTAGGAGAGCTAGTCGGAAAAACATGCGCAGAGACAGAAGTCTATGGTAGGGCAGACAATGCATTCGAAGAAGCTTTGCCGAAGATTGAGGAAGCGATTGCTGCCGTCAAGTTCTTTCACTACTTGAACGACGATTTCTATGGACGCTACTTTGGAATTGCGGGCAGAGTCATCAGTCAAGTACGTAGAGTCATGCTGCTCTACTCTCAGCGATCCGGCCTTGTAGGAAGCGAATCTGCTTGGGTTGGGACACGGTACGAGTTTGAGATCGACGCAAGCAGAGTGAAATTCATGCAGGCGCACGGATTTCGGGAATTGAATCGAATCTTGGCAAAAGAAAGCAGAACCGATATGCAAGACAGAATCATATCTGCAATACTATGGTTTGCCAAGGCAGTCGACGTTGTTCTCAAAGATACAGTGAAAATGGAATTGATCTCTGACCTAGGCAGACGTGCGCGGCAGAGGCCCCAAGCAGAAATGATGGGCCCCTACGACCGGCTTGTAAAACTCATGATCTCTCTCGAAACGCTCTTGCTCGTCGATGAGAACGAGCCCATAGCGGCAAATCTTTCTGAAAGAACTGCAATGCTAGTCGTGCATGATTATCAGACAAGAAAGGGGCTCGTGAAATTCGTCAAGGGCATGTATCGAAAGCGCAGCGGGATTATCCATCATGGCCGCAAGGGAATCACAGAAGACGAACTACAGCAACTTACCTTTCTCACACAGGGAGTCATAGTGGCTTTCCTCAAGAATTCTCGAAGATGGAAATTGGACTCGAAAGAGTCCCTTCAAGAGTGGTTCCTAAGGCAGAAGCTGGGTTAGTACTGAACATCTTTCTCTTAAGAAGCAACCCCCGCAGAACCTGAGTGTGTCGGTCGGACACTAGCAAGAGCGTTCGCATTTGCCCTTCCGCCCACGACATTTCTTACATTCATAGCGGGCAACCCAATGGATACGTCATATCATGACCTTAGTCGGACATAAGGAACCCGATGTGACCGTCGTAGCAAGAAACGTGTGAGCAGGCTGGTGCGCACACACACGACCGACACGGGTCAGCGCGCACTCGGGCTTACCAATCGCAGAGAACTCAGCACCTGCGACGACTAGAGACTTTTCATCCGTCCACACAGGTCTCGTGGAGCGCATACACAGAACGACGATTCAAGCCTAGGGACGCTCTGGAAACATGTATGGTTTTTTAAGCGAAAGGATGGACACGCGAATCAGTGAGGAGAGATCCTCTTGCCTTCTGTTCTGAAGCTAGTTCTACATATGATCGGTATCTGCTTAGTTATCGCTAACAGGGTAGATGCAATAACTTGACTTTCGTTCCCGGCAGTCTGGCGCTGCAGATCGACATACTAGGCTTGCTCACCTCGCGAGTTAGGGCCGAGTTTCTGTTATTCTCGATGATAGCTGGGTACTTCGTCTTTCTATTCTTCTTCGAAAACGAGGTTCTTGATTCCACACGTGCGAACGAGGCTATGGCAGAAGTCAGGCATGAGCTTGCACGTAAAATGATGATCGACGACCGAGATCATAGCATGGGGATTATCGAGCTGATTTTGAACGTGCCCGCGTCCAAAAGCGCTCTTGCGCGATTCCTAGGCACGTGGAAAACGGCTCTAAGGGCTTGCTGATCCCTTCCTTTTGACAGAGCTTAGATCTTCATCATTCCCTTCGAAAGGCTTATTCAAAGAACTTTGCCCCAATGACATTAGAATGCTCGTGAGGCATAGCATGAAAGCCGAATCGGGAGGCAGAACCGAGTCTCAGAACCTGCTCGCGATATATGGGAAGATGTTGGAGATCCGCTATTTCGAGGAGAGGGTTGGAGCCCTCTGGCGCAGGGGTATGCTTCCAGGCTCGGTTCACCTCTATGTAGGTGAAGAGGCCGTAGCGGTTGGTGTCTGCATCAACCTCCGACAGGACGATTACGTCACCAGTACTCACCGAGGCCATGGCCATCTCCTTGCCAAGGGAGGAAACATGTCGAAGTTGATGGCTGAACTCTACGGCAAGAAGGACGGGTACTGCAGAGGCAAGGGCGGGTCAATGCACGCGGCGGCGTTTGACATCCGTATGATTGGTGCAAACCCTATTGTGGGAGCCGGAATTCCGATCGCGGCGGGCTTAGGTCTGTCCATCAAGATGAGGAAGACCGATCAGGTATGTGCGTGCTTCTTCGGAGACGGCGCGTCGAATCAGGGCACATTTCACGAGGGTATCAATTTCGCTGCCATCTGGAAACTACCTGTGGTCTTCGTCTGCGAGAACAACCTATACGGCGTTTCTGTGCCTGTTTCAAAGTCCACTCCGGTAGTTGATATCGCATCCAGAGCAGTTGGCTATGGAATCCCCGGAAAAGTTGTCGATGGAATGGATGTGCTGGCGATCTCCGACACCGCGGCAGAAGCCGTGGAGAGAGCAAGGAAAGGATTGGGTCCAACGCTACTTGAGTGCAAGACATACAGGTATGAAGGCCACTCGAGAGGTGATCCTGCCTTCGGGGTCTACAGGACACGCGATGAAGTCGAGGCATGGAAGAAAAGGGATCCAATAGAAAAGCTAAGGCAACACCTTGTTTCATCAGGCTACATCACTCTCGAGCAGGACCAGGAGATTAGGGATTCAATTGCGAGTGCTGTTGAAGAGGCGGTTCGTTTCGCAGAAGAGTCGCCCTATCCGCCGCTTGAGGATGCGTTGCGAGACGTGTAACCTCTAGGAGGCTCCAGCTTGCGAAAGATACAGTATGTTGAGGCCTTGCGTGAAGCCTTGGCTGAGGAGATGCACAGAGATGAGCGGGTCTTCATACTTGGCGAAGACGTCGTATTTGCCTACACTTTCGCTGTGACGAAGGGATTGAAAGACGAATTCGGTGAGGAACGTATACTGGACACACCGATTTCGGAGAACGGTATAATCGGCGTGTCAGTGGGAGCGGCCATAGGCGGAATGAAACCCGTTGCCGAGATACAGTTCGAGGACTTACTCCTCTTGGCGATGGATCAGGTGGTCAATCAAGCTGCAAAGATGCGCTACATGTCAGGAGGACAGACACACGTTCCTCTGGTCATCAGAACGCCCGGCGGTTTCTGGGGATCCTTTGGTCCACATCACTCCCAGAACATAGAATCCTTCTTCATGCACACACCCGGCCTGAAAGTTGCTGTGCCATCGACCGCGTATGATGCGAAGGGTTTGCTGAAGACGGCAATTCGAGGTGATGACCCTGTCCTGTTCTTGGAGCACAAGCGGCTCTACCAGATGCAGGGGGAGGTCCCCGAGGAAGACTACACAATTCCATTCGGCAGCGCCGACGTGAAACGGGAGGGGGACGATGTGACAATAGTCGCGACACAGTTGATGGTTCATCGCTCCCTCGAGGCGGCCCGGGAGCTTGCGAGCAGGAAGATAGAGGTCGAGGTCGTTGATCCTCGAACCCTTGCCCCGCTTGACAAGAAGACTCTCTTGGCTTCGGTTGAGAAGACCGGTCGATTGGTGATAGTTGAGGAGGGATGCCGAACGGCAGGAATCGGAGCGGAGATCGCGGCGATCGTTGCTGAAGAAGGAATCGGCTACTTGGACGCTCCCATCAAGCGAGTCGGTGTCCCAGATGTCCCGATTCCGTTTAGTCCGCCACTAGAGAACTACGTTATTCCCGATGCTAAACGCATCGTCAGTGCCGTGGAGAGCATCGTTCGTTAGGATCTGTGTGTTCATACCGGGGGACAGTTGAGTTGGTAACGCATGTAATCATGCCAAGATATGGTTGGACGATGACTGAGGGGAAGATCGTTCAGTGGCTCAAGAAGGAGGGGGAAGAAGTCAAGTCAGGCGAACCGCTTCTCATAATTGAAACTGAGAAGACCGAGATCGAAATCGAGGCTGAAGTCTCCGGCGTGCTACGTAGGATACTAACGCCTGAGGGAGCATCCGTACCTGTCACTCAGCCGATCGCGATAATTGGCCTCCCGGGTGAGGCGCTTCCTGAGGTCAAAGGAACGGCGAGGGCCCCTCCAGTGGAAGCCCCTATAGAAGCCATCGTTGTAGCAGAGAAACCGAACGCTGGTCAGGTCGCGGAACGAGCGAGGATCTCTCCTCGTGCCAAACGTTTAGCCGAGAAATACAAGGTGGATGTAAAGCGTCTTCAGGGCACTGGGCCAGATGGCCTCGTCGTGCTTGAGGATGTCATGAAACTGGTCGAGCCGGCGCGGGTGGCAGCGAAGCCAAAGGTGGAGCAAACGGCACTTGGAAGCAAGATTGCCCTGACTGGAAGGAGAAAGGCAATTGCGGATCGAATGGCAGCAAGCTCCCGAAGCGCGGCCGCAGTAACGATAACCATGGAGGCTGACGTCTCGGATGCCACCGAGCTCCTACGAAAGCTAAGGGAAGAAGAACGCGTCGACACTAGCTACACTGACCTTGTGGCGAGAGCGGCTGCAAAAGCCCTCCAGGAACATCCCATGCTGAACTCCGTATGGCAAGGCGATCAAGTGCTGATCCCGCGTGAGATCAACCTTGGAATCGCAGTGGCTGACGAGAACGGCCTCATCGTCCCGGTGATAAAGAACGCTGAAACGAAATCGCTTCAGGAGATAGCGCATGCCAGAACGGAGATCGTCAGGAGAGTGCGCGAGGGAAGACTCTCACCGGAAGAAGCAGTCGGCAGCACATTCACAGTAAGCAATCTCGGAATGTACGGTGTCGGTTTCTTCACCCCGATAATCAACTTCCCAGAAAACGCAATACTGGGAGTGGGACAAATCATGCGGAAGCCTGTGGCGGTCAACGGTCAGGTCTCCATCAGGTCTATCATGCCTCTCAGCCTGTCCTTTGATCACAGAATCATCGACGGTGCGCCCGCGGCGATGTTCTTACGAAGGCTGAAGGAGCTAGTTGAGAACCCAGCCCAACTTCTCTAGCTGCACGGATTTCCCACATAGATGTGCAAGATTTGATTGACTCCATACTGATACAAAAGCTAGTGCACTGTCCAAACTCGCACACGCGTTTCCTTACTCAAGAGCATGCCTCAGATCTTATGGCGAAGAAGCATCTGTAACCAAACCATGATGCGGCAATTCTTTTAAAGGCAGGAGGGGACCCCAACGATATGAAACAGTTGAACAGAACGAACGCACAGGTTCAGGTTCAGAAGACTGTAAATCTAGAGAAAACGATCAGACTAGTCAGAGATCTGATTAGAATTCCGAGCGTTTCGGGCGAAGAAAAGGAATGCGCAGACTTCGTTGCCGAGAGACTCAGCGCGATCGGAGCCAAAGTGGAGATTCAGCGTCTTTCGAAGAGTCGACCAATTGTCTTGGGTACGATTAGAGGTCGAAGGAGACATCCGGCACTAGCATTGGAGGCTCACCTTGACACGGTGCCTCCGGGAAACGTTGACCTTTGGAAGCATGATCCATTTGGCGGGGAGATCGTAGGAAACCGGATCTACGGTCGAGGAGCATGTGACAGCAAAGGCAGTCTAGCCTCGATGATCATGGCGGCTGAGGCAATAGCAAAATCTGGGATAGAGTTGGAAGGGGACTTGATCTTGGTTTGTCCTCCAGATGCTGAGGGCCTGATGCAGGGTGCTGTTCGGCTCGTGGAGACCGGAGTGGTCAAGAGGATGGACTGGATGATATCAGGCGAAGCCACGACACTGGATTTCATCGTCATTGCATACAAGGGTACCCTGAGGTACGAGATAGTCGCTCTCGGCAAGCAGGCACATGCCGTTCAGCCGGAGAAGGGCGTAAATGCCATCCACAAGATGGCTAGAATCATATCCGCTCTTGAGAACATGAGAATGATCCACAGACGGCATAGACTCCTAGGTCATCCCGTGTTCAACATCGGTGTCATCGAGGGAGGTGTCGGTCCGGCGCTAGTTCCGAACTATTCTAGAATCAAGATGGATGTAAGGACTGTTCCGGGGCAAGACGAGCGAACGGTATCTTCGGACATACACAATGCTCTAAGAAGGTTGCGTGCAAGGGACAAGGAACTCAGGTACCAGGTCAAGCAGACCCTCACGGGAAAGACAGCCCGCGTTCCAGTCGAGGTTTCTCCCAAGGAACCCGTCGTCGGCGCCCTGGTCAATGCAACTGAGAAGATCATAGGAAAGAAGCCGAGGATTGTCGGTCACGGATGGTCCGTTACGGCATCGATGATCATGGTTCATAATAGGACGTTCGGCAAGCCACCAGGTGTTACGTTTGGCCCGGGAGCTGCGGAGTTCGCTCACGTGGCTGACGAGAACATTGAGATACCACAAGTAGTGGATGCGGCGAAGATTTATGCTGTGACCGCATTGAACCTGCTGTCCTAGAGAGACCGGCGCCAGTCCATTTCGTGTCCGTGACGCTTAGAAGCCCAAGAGGAACCCCCCGTAAGCCTCGGAGGCCAACCACAAGCCTCGTGGCTCACAACCCTGAGCCAAGTCTCATCGACGAGGAAGCATCGAACACGACGCACCGTGAAGAGCTCGTTGAGGCGGCTAAAGCGTTGAACCCAACGCCAGACCGAGACATGGCTCCGCGGACAGAGTTCTGAAAGCGTTCCGAGACAGCCGCAGGGTCAAACTCTGAAAATACGCATACACGACGTAGAGAATTACAGCGCAATTCATGCGTAGTCCTTACTTACTCACTTACTTGCTTGGAAGTGACCACTGGACGCGGCCTGCCAAGACCGTTTCGAAGTCTTCTAGGATTGGTCGAATCTGGGATACTTCTTCCCAGCGTGCCATGCTCGGCTCGATGTCGTTTAGACCGTGTCCGGTGATTTCACATACTACCACATCGCTACCATCGATTTCTCCGCCATGCAAGAGTTTCATGACACCGGCCAAAGATACCGCCCCAGTCGGTTCCGCAAATATGCCTTCTTTTCTCGCAAGAAGTATCTGCGCCTCAACGATCTCGATGTCACTGACGGTCTGAGCAAGACCTTTTGTCTCTTGGATTGCCTGACAAGCACCTTCAACGTCTGCTGGAAAGGTGTCAGTTATTCCTGAAGCGATCGTCTTTGGGTTGTCACACGGCCTGAGCGCCTCGGGTCCGAGGCCGGCCTTGACGATCGATGCGAAAGGTGCGCACCCTTCGGCCTGAACAGCGACAAAACGAGGCATGGTATCAATGAACCCGATCTTCCGAATGAGCGCCCATGCTCAATAAAAAGATTGCATTACTACTGTCCGCGCTGTCATACAAAGAAGCACAGCTATGTCGCCGCAAAGAGCGACACAACTTGCTCAGGATGTATCGCGAGCAGCACGCTCAACACCCAGGTTGTCGCGCCCATTGTCACTGTTACGAAGAAGTATTGGACATCCCATACGATGAGGATAGGGATTGTTGCCGCATTGAAAATCTTGCCGCTACGAAATGCAGGACGAGAATGAAACCTAGGATGAACTCAGAGCGTCGGAGGGTTGTGGCCCTTTTTCGTCTAATTAATCTTGCTGCCGAGAGCGTTTGAGAGACCCGGACGACGCTGATTTCTCTCACGCCAGGCTCTTGCATAAAGTGGATACCTGAACTACGCCTTCTGCGTCGTGCCGATCGATTGCCTCGTGCTCCGGGTGCAACCAGACGATATTCTGTCTTCAAATGTTCCATCACGCTCGGTAGAATTGCGGAGCCCAACTCGACAGCCCCTCGAGTCCAGTAGACCTCATTCTTGTTTCGCCAGGGCAGAGCCATCCGGCCAATGATCACACGGGCCTTGATGAATACTCCAAGATCTCGGGTGACCCAGATCCGTACATTGGCATTGATACTAAATTAGGCGTAGATATTCTTCCGTTCGGCAACCTGAGCCTACGCACGAAAGAGTGGCTCCCAGCCTTGCGTGCTCGCCAGTAACTCTTGGCGTTCGTCTCGGGCGAGGGGCTCTAGTGAGCCAGCCAAGTCTAGCGTCAGACGGTATAGCCGCTCGTCCCCAGGAGGTACGATGGCCGTGACATCCTCGGAAAGGCTGAAGCGGAGGGCCTGCCTTGCCGCTTCACGGTCGTCAAAGGGACGGTACCAACGTTTCGAGTACGTGTGTTCTACGCCCGTGGGCCAAGGGCCACGTGCCAGGGCTTTCAGGCCGAGCCGCGCGACACCCTTCTCTTTCGCCCGCTCAACAACTTGGGGTCCGAAGTTGCCCTGAGCATAGCAGACAAAGTTGATTGGAAAGAGAATAGAGTCGAAATCGAAACGATCCATCATGGCCAGACCGGCCTCTACGGAGTGTGCGGAAAAACCGATGAAGCGCACCTTGCCCTGCTCCCGGGCCTTCGCGAAGGTTTCAATCGCTCCGCCTGGCGCGAAGATGCGATCCACATCTTCCTTGGTGATGACTCCGTGGAACTGATAAAGGTCGAAATGATCAGTCCGCAAACGTTTCAGCGATCGCTCCAACTCTGCCTCAGCGCCTCGAGCGTCCCGCCGTAACGTCTTGCAAGCCAAGAAAACTCGCTCGCGGTAGGGCTGAAGGGCAACGCCCAATTTCTCCTCCGCCTCTCCGTCACCGTATTGCGGGGCCACATCAAAGTAATTGACACCTCGAACCACGGCCTCGGCCACAAGGTGATTTGCCTCCTCCTGATCTAGACCTACGACAACGATGACGCCAAAGCCGATGACGGAAAGTTTGACGCCATCTTTGAATGGCCGTTTAGGAGTCGCGCCATCCGATGTGGTCGCCATAGTTCTTCGCCATGACATGGTAAAGCAGCTCAAGCTTTTGTTTCTTCTGCCGGTTAGGGGGGTTGACCGGAGCCCCTGCGCCCCCGGCGTTAGCTGGCTCTGCCTACGAAAACAGTTGGTCTTACATGAAGGGCACTTCTTTCGAGAGAAGAAAATACCAGGCGCAAGACTGGATGTATTCGCAGTCGAGCCTTTCTCGGTACGTTCTCCGCTTCTGAAGTTGGAGAATGCTATGGTAACACCGCATATCGGGGGCTCTCTTGTCGAGTTCTGTTACGTCGTTTTGTCGAATAGTCTATGAGATGCACTTGTCCGTCGTGATCAAGAGTGGGGCATTGTGTACCTCATGAACGGCCAACAGAATGCGTTTCTCGCCCGACTGCTCAGGCATCTGCTCCCCGACCAAGTGATTTCAAGAAATCTTCGGTTACGGAAACCGTTCTCTCGACCTGTCGGTCCAAATGCGGCAATGAAACGTAGAAATGCACCTGAGTTGGCGCCATGGCAAATATTCCTCTTGAGATCAAGTGGTGGAAGTATTTCTTCTCCGCGTTACCGTCGGCGTGTATCCTCAACGATCCTAGATTGCTCTGATCGATTCTGTCCGTTAGGAGATGAAGCTTGGTCATCGAGCCACATCCTGTTATGTGCGCGTTGATTCTCAGATCTTCCACAACCTCTCGAAGGCCTGTCCTTAGATTCTCGCCTAGCGCATTGATGTGCGTGTAGAGACCTTTCTTTTCATATTCCTTCGTTGCTTCATATCCAGCTCTCATTGCCAAGGGGGTGTCCCACGTACGTGCCTCCCTGTACCACGTGCCTTGACTTCTCCGGATACTTGATATGATTCATCAATTGGATGATGCTGATATGGTGTACGAGTTGGCGTGATCGTCAACTCGTATGTCGACGTACCTGTCCGTCATGCTTTCATAGCCGCCTTTGTCCCGGATCACTAGGAGCACAGCCAACTGCTGCCCTCTTCGGTCACCGCCGGCCGTTTGGCCTGCTGAAAGCTCCTCTAGGAGCTTGTCGATTATGTCGCCCGTTGTCTGCTCGAAATTCGAAGATTCAGTCATGTCAGAACTTGCGATTATTGCAGAGCCTTAGCGGCGATTCTCGCAAAAATATTTGCTGCTTGGTGTACCTCTGTCAGCGAAACATGTTCATTTGCCCTATGTGCTTGAGATAGGCTTCCAGGTCCAAGGATAATGGTAGGTATTCCGGCCTGGTTTATCAAAAAACGGGCGTCTGTGGTAGCACTTAGCCCCCCGACCTTCGGCAAAAGGCCTGTCACAGATGATACTTCGTCTTCAGCTATACGTACGATTTTCTCCTCAGAGGGGATTTGGGCTGCCTCTGCGACCTGGTAGATACGCGTTTGAATTTCGATCTGTGAGTCTTCATGTCTGAGTTTCTTCAGAAGAAGGTTGAGTTCCCCTTGAACTTCATCCGTAGTCTCGCCCGGAATAGTTCTTCTGTCGATGACGATCCTACAGAACTCTGGGACTGTCCACGGCGACGTGCCTCCCTCGATGGTGCCAACTGACACCGTTGGGGATCCCAAGATGGGATGCGACTTGGATTTCAGTCGTTCCGAAAGATGCTCGATTTGCTCCATCACCTTCCGCATTTTGTAGATGGCATTTAGTCCTTCTTGTGGGACGCTCGAATGGGCGGCCTTGCCGTGGGTTGTAATTTCGAAGAGAGAGATGCAGTCATCACCGAGTATTAAGTTTAGAGCCCCCGGTAACAGTCCTCGCCGGACGAGCGAACCATAGCCGCCCCAAGACATCCAACTTGGTATCGAATAGCGGGTGCGTCAGACAGAAGAGTTGACAAGCTGGGTAACCATATCAAAACTTGAGTTATCGAAAGCGAGAGCTACGGAACTTGTGGGGTTGAACCCGAGCGCCAATGCGCTTTCGAGGGGCTACCACGATACTTTACGACGTCGCTCTTCTTGAATGGTGGGATGCTCCATGAGCCGCCGTATCTTTTACGAATGCCGCTACTGTTTGGTTCGAGACGATGAAGTTGTCACCTAGCATATTCGAAGCGTCTCCAGACATGAAACATGGGTGAGTATGGGTTTCTGCATCCAGCCTCCACGCATCCGATGCTTAGGCTTCCATCGTCTTCATCTGCATGGACACCACGGAGGATACTGAACGTTGTCTTCGTCTTCTCAGAACGACTGTTGCCAGTGTTGAGATTACAAGCACGAGGAAAACCGATGGAAACTCAGGTATCGCAGTTGCACAGGTCGCTTTCAAGGTCCCGATTCTTGTTATCGAGCACCACTGAAGAGTACTAACATATTCCAAGCTCTCCGCTCTGAGAGCAAATCCAGTGATCGAGTCTGGGATGCCGGCGTTGCATGGTACACCTGTACGTTTTGCGGGTGCAATTCTTCAGTTGAAGTTTTTCCATAATCGTTTTCTTCTGGCGATCCTGGCCGGAATATCAATAGTCAGCGTGAGCAATCCATTCCTCATCAGAGGCATCATTGTAGTAGCCATAATAGATAATGCCAAATTCGATGCCATGCTCACGCGTGAAGGTAAGGTTTGCAGTAAGAACCGCCACACAGCTGACAGCACCTGAGAGTCATACAGGCAGCTCGCTGTCGCGTCGGCGGTAGAGTTAAGTCATACGAGGTCAGCTACCTTTCGGAATATACGATGAGAATACTTGAAGACATATTCATGGTCGGCAGTGGCGAACTTCGTCTCTCAAACAAGATGGATTGTCATATCTACTTGGTAGACTGCGGGAGAGAACAGGTATTAGTCGACGCAGGGATCGGACTAGCGGTCGAGGAAATTCTGGCCAATGTCAGACGCGAAGCTTTCGACCCACGGGACATAAGCACTATTCTCGTTTCGCACTCACATGCAGATCACGCGGGAGGTTGCAAAGCGCTCAAATCTGAAACAGGCTCTGACGTCTTTGCTCCCGAGGGTGAATCCGAGCTGATCGAGAATGGCAGTGAGGAAGATCTCGGACTCGATGTAACGAAGCGCGTTGGAGCATATCCTCCGACTTATGTCTTCGAACACTGCAAAGTGGATAGGGTTCTGAAAGATCGCGAGGAAGTCCGTGTCGGGCAATACGAGTTTCGGACGATTCAGGTGCCGGGTCACTCGCCCGGTGTGGCCTGTTTTCTGCTCAGGCGCGACGGACAGAATATTCTCTTTTCGTCTGATGTAGTATTCGTGGGCGGGACGATAGGAATCGGCAACTGGAAGGGGTCGAGTCTGACGCAATACAGGAAGAACATAAGGAAACTTGAAGCACTCCAAGTGGACGCGCTGCTTCCAGGTCACTTCATTTGGACGCTAAGATACGGACAGGAGCACTTAGACAAGGCAATTGAGAACTTGAGCCTTCCATACGTGCCACCAAACTTTCAGCATCAACACCCCGCATTCTAGGAAACGTCCGGTTAGTTTGGTGAGAGGAACGCACTTTGAAACAAATCATTCCGCAGGCAACGCGAAGGCGTTTCACATCCTTGCTATCGACTCTACTTCCGACAGCCGACAAGACGTACGTAGTGTAGTCTTCGCCTACTTGCTTCAACACTTGTAGCACTGACATCGCGTTCGATCACGGGACAAGTACAAGCGACACGCGAGTTAACAGGAATCTACGCATTTACGCTCCCTACGCTGCTCCTGCACAGCCCGTATAGAGATAGTTACAAGAGCCCGATTGCAGCATTATGAAGGTCTTGGTAAAATCACTGAAAGACGGTTTTGTAAGATCCTAGGCAAGGAAACAACTAAAGAATCGTCAGAACCACGCGAACTCACCTACTCATTTGAGGAGGACGCAGAAGGACGATCCCTAAAGGAGATCGAATCCCCTCTCTGGGTCATTCGCGGGACGCGATGATGTGAATGTGGGGGGGTTAGGCGCGGTCTACTGGCAAAGACAATTCTTTTACACAGCAAGCTTCGAGTTCTATGGTGCGATGAAGAGCCGATGTCGAGTGTGAAAGTCATCCGGGGCGGGCTGCTCATAGATGGCACCGGAAAAGATCCGTTGGAGGATTCTGTAATAGTGATTGAAAACTCACGGATAGGGGTCATTGGCGTGGAAGGGATGGTCAACGTTCCTCAAGGAGAGGTCATAGATGCTCACGGCAAAACCGTTATCCCCGGATTAATAGAATGTCATGCTCATACGACGCTCTCTGGACAGCCTGACATAAGCGCTTCGATGTTGGAACCGGTTCCTCTCACAGCAATCAGAGCAGTCAAGAATCTGCGCCAGTACTTGGAAGCAGGGTACACCACCGTGAGAGATTGCGGCGCGCCGGAAGGAATAGACATAGCGATGAGAAAAGCAGTAGAGCAACGGCTAGTGGAAGGGCCGAGGTTGTTTGTTTGCGGAAGAGCAATTTCGATAACGGGCGGACATGGCGACTTCTATCTTCCGAATTCGCTGATCCCGGTTCCGCATTCGATTGGCGTCTTGGCCGATGGGTCTAATCAGGTCAGAAGGGCCGCCCGGGAGCAGCTGAAGTTGGGAGCTGACTGGATCAAGCTGATGGCGAGCGCAGGACTGGCGTCGCCCGGTGACACGCCGGTAATAGGAGCACCCCAGCTCACAACCGACGAGATACGGGCAGCGTGTGATGAAGCTCACAAGCTGGGAAGGAGAGTCTGCGCTCATGCAATTGGCACTGAAAGCATTAAGAACGCAGTAATGGGCGGTGTCGACACAATAGAACATGGCACAATGATGGATGAGGAAGCCATCCGGATGATCAAGGAGAAGAATCGCTTCGTCATATTCGGTTCGATTAAGGGTGTGAAGCTGATACAAACCCGCGGTGTTGAGGAGGGCGTGCCTGAGCACATTGTAAAGAAGGCAAAAACGGCCATTTCTTACAAGGAAATGCAGCAAAAGTGCCTACATCTAGCCAAAGCGGGCGTTAAAGTCGCTCCCGGGAGCGACGCAGGATGTCCTTTGAATATACATGGTGAAAATGCTCAGGAGCTTGAAATGTGGGTGGAGGCTGGCTTTTCTCCGATGGAGACCATGGTTGCAACGACCAAGACTGCTTCAGAGGCACTTGGAGTTAACGACAGACTTGGCACCGTGGAGCTAGGCAAATTGGCAGATATCGTAATTATCGACGGAAATCCCCTTGATAACATCAGTGTCCTTCAAGTAAAGCATAGAATCAGAATGGTGCTAAAAGGCGGAGAAATCGTAATAGATCGAAAAACGTGAATCCAGGAGATCCTGTCGGCTTCGCAGACTCGTACGTTCTGAGGTATTGATTCTCACAGGCCTCGTCAGCACTGAACAGGAGGCGAATCCCAAACGCCCGCGACTAAGATGGGAAATAGCTGTTGTTGACAAGGTCTTGGTGTGAGCTATCCACCCTGATATGTCCCGGACTGGTCTGGAAGAGTTCGGGGAAATGTCACGTGATGGATACCGCAGAGAGAAGACGACGTTGGATGATCCATAGAAGACTGGAAGGCTGGAAAGTTCAAGACATCCCAACAGCGCTGCGAACCAATGAGAAGACTGTTGATCGTTGGTGCAGCGTCTACAGGAAACATGGGTGAGCGGGTCTAGAAGTCAAATCCCATTGACCCCACACGATCCACCGAACCCCGCAAGAAATAGTGAACCTCGTACTCCAACTCAGAAGGACAAGGAACTGGGGACCATGCCACATCGAAGGCTACCTACGCAACTACCACGCCGTATCCACAAGCCACACAACGATCCACAAGATCCTCGTCCAAGCTGGATTGAACAATCCTATCCCCAGGCCAAGAAGAGTCTGGCGAAAGCGCAGGTTCGAACGTGAGCATTCGAACAGCCTCTGACAGGCCGACTTCAAACTCACAGAACACGACGAGTGGATGATCAGCTTTCTAGACGATCACTCACGCTTCATACCAGGCTCAAGGATCCATCACAACCCAACCGCGGAGCATGCCATCAAGCTCCTGGAGGAATCTGTGAGACGGTACGGGAAACCTGAACAGATACTGACGGACCGAGTACCACAATTCTATCCCGCACGAGGAGGCATCTCAGAGTTCACCGAATTCTGCACCGGAAACGACATCGAGCACATCGTCGCAAGCGTGCGGAGACCATCCACAATCAGCAAGATCGAGGCCTTCCACAAACTACACCATTGAAGCCTCAATCTGTCCAACTCACAAAGAATTCGTGAACTACTGGAACTATGCGAGACCACATCAAGGAATAGGCTATCTCTATCCAGCTGACATATACTTCATAGACCTAGACAGACTGACAGATGTTGGGGGATAGAACACGCTGAACGTTCCGTCAGAACCCATAAATATTGGGCTCAACGCCCTACTCTTTGCGTCTCTATGTTCGATGTACTCATTCTAAACGGACTCGTGGTTGATGGATACGATCCCTGGTTTCGATCCGACATAGCGGTACAAGACGGAAAGATCGCCAGACTTGGCAAGCTTGAATCAATTGAAGCTCGAAATATAATAGACGCTCAGGGACAGATCGTTTCTCCAGGATTCATAGACATTCACAATCACTCTGATGCGACTCTACTCGTGAATCGCAAGGCCGAAAGCATGGTAAGCCAAGGATGCACGACTCTATGCATAGGAAACTGTGGAATCTCATTAGCCCCTCTCGTTGAGGCCACGATAGGCGATGTGGTAAGGATGTTCGAGATGATTCATATGACCGATGTGCAACTGACCTGGCACACGTTCGAGGAATATTTGGACCTACTTCAAACTCGAAAGCTGTCAGTGAACGTGGCGGCATTGGCCGGCCACGGAACCGTAAGAGCCGCTGTGATGGGCTTCGAAAATAGGGCTCCCACTGCGACTGAGCTAGAGCAAATGAAGAGACTTGTCGCGCAGTGTATGAGAGAGGGGGCATTTGGCCTATCCACAGGCTTGGCGTATCCGCCCGGAATCTATTCCACGACTGACGAGATTGTGGAACTCTGCAAGATTGTCACAAGCTTCGGAGGTTTCTACGCGACCCACATCAGGGGAGAATCCAAGGAGACGTTCCTTCCTGCGATTAAAGAGGCAACGGAGATAGGGGAGAGAGCCAGCATCCCCGTGCAGATTTCACATATCGAGTCCCACTATCCAGCCTTCGGTCAAAACAAAGATGCTCTAAGGATAGTTGAAGATGCGAGAACTAGAGGGGTCGATGTCACATGCGACATTCCGCCTTACCTTCAAGGAGCAGGACCGATGGCCAGCCTTCTACCAGGATGGGTATTCGAGGGCGGCCTAGAAAGGACGCTCAAGCTACTTGCCGATGACGAGAGCAGAAGGAGAATCAAAGAAACCGTCTTGAAGGAACCAAAGAAGTATCCACCGAGGTCTTTGGCAGTAGACGGCCACTGGGACAAGCTAACGTTGAGTTCAAGCGCTAAGAACCCTCAACTTGTGGGAAAAACTCTTGCACAGATTTCAGAGATCCGCCACATGGACCCATGGGAAGTAGTATTTGGCCTGCTCGCAGACGAAGGAAGCGCGCTCTGGGGCCTATGGATAGTAAGCGAACACCATCGCGAGGATGAGATGCAGCTTGTCATAGCGCATCATACGTCGATGATCGCGAGCGACGGATTCGCTATGACTCCGACGGGTAGTCTCAGCAGGATCAGAGGGCATCCTAGGGACTACGGGGTGTTTCCGATGGTCTTTCGGAAATACGTCAGAGGAGAAACTAGAAGAGAGTTACCTCAAGAGCCGGGAAGCAAGCTACTCATAGTTGAAGAAGCGGTAAAGAAAATGACAGCGCTTCCCGCTCATAGGCTCGGAATAACCGACAGAGGCGTTATTCGGGAAGGAGCTTGGGCAGATCTTGTGGTATTCGATCCTCAAAGGATCTCTGACGCGGCAACCTATGAGAACCCCCAGCGATTTCCAACGGGAATCAACTTCGTTCTCGTCAATGGTGAGGTCGTGGTTAGTCGCGGAGTTCACACCGAAGCGTTACCGGGCAAGGTCCTGAGACACCGGCTGAGCTAAGCTAGAACGGAGTTTCTCGAAGATTGCGCCTTCTGTCGGAAGTGGTACTCACATGCGTTCCTAATATGTGGGCTGGATTCTACCAACGATCTCGTGGCCGATATCGTAGGGCGATGGAAAAGCAATGTCATGGGCCAACACAATGAAGCAACACTCATATCACGGATACTTGAAGCACAACGCGTCTGTCAGCTGAGGTTGTCGGAACGGTGTCCATCAAAGGTGGATATTTGCTCAAGATCGGGCGAGTCAATCTCAGCGTATATACATAGTTGTTCGAGAGGTTGTTCGAAAACGCTGGTGACCGATTTGTTCGAAACGCTTGCGCCATCTCATACTGACGAATCGAAACCTTATAGCGACCAAGCATCTCCGGTGTAAGTGCACATAGGCAGGTGGAAATGGGTACGATCCGAATAGGCTGGTTCGTGGCCACCTACGGAGGGGGACAGGGGCGTGATTACCCCGAGCACTTCGTCGACTATCCGGCGTGCAGGACCCCTGGCTACGAGTCGATTAGGGATGGCGTCATTTTGTGTGAAAACCTGGGATTTGACTCTGTATGGATGGCGGATCATCTCATTTTCGGAAGAGACGGAGCTATCCTCGAATGTTGGACTACTTTAGCAGCCATGGCATCTTTGACTAATCGTATCAGGCTTGGCAGTCTTACCTTGTGTCAATCTCATCGTCACCCTTCAGTTCTTGCAAAAATGGCTGCAACCCTCGACACGATCTCGAAAGGTAGGCTGAATTTCGGAATTGGGGCGGGCTGGAATAAAGAGGAACAGGATGCGTACGGTCTAAAGTGGGACGGCTCTCCCGCCGTAAGGATATGCAGAATGGAAGAAGTAATTGAGATCGCGAAGAAGATGTGGACAGAGGAAAGACCAAGCTACGAAGGGCGATTCTTTACAATAAAAGACGCGGTGTGCAATCCAAGGCCTATGCAGAAACCTCATCCACCAATTTGGATAGGGGGAGGCGGGGAAAAGCTGATGCTGCGTGCGGTTGCTAAGCACGCGGATGGCTGGAACTGGAGCGGCTCAGTTTCTGACTTTGAGCATAAACTGAATGTGTTGAAGCATCACTGTTCTGAGGTTCGGAGAGATGTGGATGCGATTGAGGTCTCATGGTCGGGCTTTGTATTGATGGGCTCCAGCCCAAGCGAGCTCAGGAAGAGGCTTGAATGGATAAGAACGATCACTCCCGGATACCCGGTCTCGATCCAATCTGCCGAGGGCGACCCGGAAACGGTGCGGGTTGATTCCCCGATAGCAGCCCTCGCAGGAACCCCCGATATGGTCATCGACAGGATGCAGGAATATTTAGACATTGGAGTGAGGCATTTTGTCCTCTACTTTGTCGACTTTCCTTCTCTGGACGGCATGCAGTTGTTTGCGAGAGAGGTCATGCCCTCATTCAAATGACCTCATGCCGTTAAGTATGGGGGACCTTTTTCCGACGCTGTCGAGTCTGACATCTCAGTCACATGATTCTTGATCTCGTGACTGAGTCCTCAGGCAGAGGCGGTTTCATGGCTCACTTCTTCCAGAACTCCAACTTGTTGAAGTTGGTTGGAGTCAAGGTAGCATCTTACGTAGTGTCCTTCGCTGATCTCTCGAAGTGGTGGCGTATCATTCTCGCAGATTCTGCCAATTCTTCTGTGGCACCGGGTGTGGAACGTACATCCTGCAGGGGGGCTTATCGGGCTTGGGACTGGTCCCTCCAGTATGATTCGCTTGCGCCTCGTGAAAGGATCGGCTACAGGTATTGCGGAGAGAAGAGCTTCAGTGTAGGGATGGCTTGGAGGGGAGAAGACATCAACCGTTGTCCCGAGCTCCATCAGTTGACCTAGATACATGACGCCCACCTTATCTGACATGTGATATACTACGCTCAGGTCATGAGTTATTAGCAAGTATGCCAAACGTTTTCGTCTTTGAAGATCCATCAACAGATTCAGAACGGATGCTTGAATAGAAACATCGAGGGAGGATGTGATTTCATCCGCGACGATGAACTCCGGCTCTGAGGCCAATGCCCTAGCTATTGCAACCCTCTGCCTTTGCCCGCTGCTCAATTCGTGAGGATAACGGTAAAGAAATCTTTCGTCCAATCCAACCTCGGCAAGCAACCTCGTTGCCTTTTCCAAGGTATCCTCCTTGTCGCGCGTGACCTCGAAGTGAGTTAGCTGTCGACCTATGATATCCAGAACTCTCTTTCTTGGATTGAGGGTTGAATCCGGGTCTTGAAAGACTATTTGCACACTCCTTCTGTATTCTTCGTTATCTTCAGGGCTTAGTCTAAACGCATCTTTTCCTTTGAACAGAATCTGTCCCGACGACGGCTCGTGCAGCTTGACGAGTGCGAATCCAAGTGTACTCTTCCCGCATCCGCTCTCGCCAACCAATCCGAATGTTTCGCCCCTTCTCAGCTCAATACTTACGTCTTCGATGGCGTGTACGTTCCTTTCCGTGAAGCTGATGGGGGGCATTGATTGCTGAAGAGAGATGCTTCTTCCCGCAGGGAAGTACTTCCTCAAGTTCCTCATCTGCAAGAGAGGGATGCCCGATTCTTGTGCGCTTGGAAGTTCAAGTGCTTGGCACTCTTCATCAGTAGTCCAGGGCATGGACGATACTCGGTCGAGGCGTAGGCAAGCAACCTGGTGGTCTTTACTGACTTCCTCGAGCTTTGGGCCTTCAGCCTTGCAAATATCGTGTGCATAGGGACATCTCGTGTGGAATCTGCAGCCAGCAGGCATGTCTTTCAACTCAGGAATCGTGCCCTTGATGCTGCTGAGCTTCGTCTTCCTGTCTTGAAACTTGGGTATCGATGCGAGCAAGCCCTGGGTATACGGATGGAGAGGATTTCTGAAGAACTCACCTGTAATGGTTGCCGTCTCCATCAACTGCCCGCCGTAGATGATGTTTATGCTTGAGCAGTATTGTGCGACAACTCCTACGTTGTGCGTTATCCACAGTATCGCGGAACCGAAGTCCTGTCTCAAGTCTTTCACAAGGTCGAGGATCTGGGCTTGCACTGTAACATCCAACCCTGTTGTGGGTTCGTCCGCGATTAGAAGGTTGGGATGGCACAGGAGAGCCATTGCGATCAACACTCTCTGCCTCATGCCACCGCTAAACTGATGCGGATAGTCATTCGCTCTTCTTTCCGGCTCAGGTATTCGTACCTTTTTCAACATCTCCAAAGCCTGATGGTGTGCCTCCGCCTTGGAAACCCCTGCATGGCTTCGAAGCATCTCAGAAATCTGTTCACCAATTCTCATGGAAGGGTTGAGGGCATTCATTGGGTTTTGAAAAATCATCGATATCGAGCGTCCTCTTATCTTGTGCATCTCCTCCTCGGTCTTGTTGAGAAGATCTTGCCCCTTGAAGATGATCTTTCCTCCTCGGACGATCGCATTGCCCGGCAATAGCCCCATCATAGCAAGTCCAGTCACAGTCTTGCCTGCACCTGACTCGCCTACTAGGCCTACAAAATCCCTCTCTCTTATCTCGAGGTCTATTCCATCTAGCGCCCTGACCAGCCCGTATTCCGTCATGAATTCCAATTCAAGATCCTTTATCTCAAGTAGGCGTTCAGGCACAATACTCACGCTCCAATTCTGAAACTGACCACTTTCGGATCCAATATGTCCCTCATCGCGTCACCCAACAGGTTGAAGGACAGAACGAGCAAACCTATCGCGAGGCCAGGAAAGAGAGCTATCCAAGGAGATGTTCCCAAGTACGCTCTTCCGGAGCTTACCATCAAGCCCCAATTGGTACTGGGAGGGGGCTGGCCCAAGCCCAAGAAGCTCAGCGACGCACCGTCCAGTATCGCGTATGCTAGCCTGATTGTTGTTTCCACCAATATTGGCGACGCGCAGTTTGGCAGGATCTCTCCTACCATTATGTACAAATCACTCTCCCCAGAGGCCTTCGCTGCCCTGACAAAGTCGAGTTCTCTTAGAGCAAGCACCGCGCTTCTAACCACCCTTGCAACGCCAGGTATGAAGACTACCCCAACGGCCAGCACCGCGTTCCTAAAACTCGGACCAAGAATTCCTGCAATCATCAATGCAAGGATCAATTCCGGAAAGGCTATCCAAGCGTCTGTCAATCGCATGACCACTTCGTCCACTCTCCGTCCTAAGTATCCTGAAACCAGACCTATTGGTATGCCTCCTACAAGACCCAAGGCTATTGCCAGAAATCCAAATGCGAGCGACATCCCGGTTCCGTCTATGACTCTGGAAAGCACATCTCTACCGAACTCGTCGGTGCCAAAGGGATGTTTCCAACTCGGAGCCGCAAATTCTTCTCCCATGCTGAACTTAAACGGGTCGTACGGTGCCAAGTAGGGTGCGAGCATGGCCAGAATCGCGAAGAAAATAATGACAAGCGAACTTGCGATAGCCCTCTTGTTGCGGCGAAATCTTCTCGCAATCAGTTGATATCTTTCGTCTTTAAGAAATAACATTTTCTCTGTCGGACCCGCATGTCACTACGTGTATCGAATCCTGGGGTTCAGATAGGCATACAAGAGGTCAGCAGTCAGATTCGCGATGACGAAGATGGCAGCTATCACGATAACGCAGATCTGAATCACCGGGATGTCTCGATGAATAATTGACGAATAGGCAAGTCTCCCGATGCCCGGGTAGGCGAACACCTCCTCCAAAATAACAATGCCTCCAAATGCATACCCTACGTCAATGGCGATCACGGTCAGCGCTGGAAGCAACGCGTTCCTCAACGCATGAACATACAGTATTCTCCGCTCTGACAAGCCCTTTGCCTTCGCAGTCCTAATATAATCAGACGTAAGTACGTCGATCATACTTGACCTGGTCTGTCGCGTAATATGAGCAACGTACACAACAGTAAGGGACAGCGAGGGCAAAAACGCGTATCTCAGTCCCCCCAGAGGATCCGTCGTGATGTCGACATAACCGCTCGTCGGAAGTAGATGCAGCCCTAAGGCAAATACAAGTATGAATATCAGCCCCCAGACGAAGTAAGGAATTGAGAGTCCCAGGAAAGCCACCGTGGTGGAGATCAGGTCAGGCCATCTGTCCCTGTTAACTGCGGCTTCCACTCCGAGCGGGATTGCAACGGCGACAGTCATTACGATTGAGAGTGCCACTATCACCATTGATGGGAGTAGGCGTCTCGAAACCAGATCTAGCACAGGTTCGCCAGAGAACAGCGAAACACCCCAATCTCCCTGAACGAGCTTCCAAAGCCATGACACGTACCGGACTAGCACCGGCTTTTCCAGACCGAGCTGTACTTCTAGAATCTTGACTTTCTCCGGGGTGGCGTACGGTCCTAGCATGGCCGTTGCTGCCGTGCCCGGCAGAATTGTCGTAATGAGGAAGATTACGGTTGACACAAGGAATAGAGTTAGACAGATCAGCACGATTCTTCTCAAGATGTAGGCAATCAACGTGACTCGCGCGACAATCCTATGGAACCAGTTGTAGGAAAAAAAGGTTCAAGGAAGCTATTGAATCCAAGCTTCCTTGAAGAATAGGTTAGTGACTGGAGACAGTGTTTTTACGCCCTTGAGCTCCTTTCTCTTGCCGTCTATGATGTTGTGGAAGATCAGCGGGATTACTGGAACGCGGTCGTAGATCATCTTCTGAGCCTCAACGTAGTACGGCTTCCTCTTTTCCAGATCAAGTTCCACCATGCCCTTCAAGCACGCATCACGTATCTTTGCCTCGTATTCGGGATCTGCCTTGAACCAGTTGAATGCATTGTAGAACTCTTTCGCTGGGAATCTTCCCCATATGAATGAATGTGCAGAGGGCCTTCTCTCATCGAAGCATCCAGTGAAGTCCCACTCAAGTTTCGGCACTCTGTCCAGCCAGTCGGTCCAAGGTACGGACACCAAGTCTATGTTGAACCCCGCAGGTTTCGCCAAGTCTTGAAGTGTCATTGCCATGTTGATCATGTCTGGAAACTCCGACGCGACGAGGTACGTGAACCTCCTCGGGATTCCATCGGGATATCCCGCGTCCTTCAGCAGCGCCTTGGCTTTCTCTACATCCCTAGGCACATCCGGCAGGTTTGCATATTCCGGCATGTCTGGGTGGCACCAAGTGGTGAAGATCCTACCATATCCTCTCATGATAGTCTGAAGGAATCGCTTTCGGTCGATGCAGTAATTTAGTGCCAATCGAACTCTGACATCATCCAGGGGCTTATTCGCGCAGTTTATCCCTATGAAGTTCCATCTTGCTCCGGGTAGGGTCGAGAAAAGCTCAGTATTCGGGTCTCTGTCAACCTGAGAAGCAAGTTCAGGCGGTATGAGAAGTGCATAATGTGCCTCTCCCGCAAGTAGCTGAGCTACTCGGGTGCTACCCTCGGGGACATCTCTTTCCTCCAACTCGTCCAGGTAGGGAAGCCCTGGCTCCCAGTAGTCTTTGTTTCTTTCGTGCCTAAAGAACTCCCCCATCTTCCAGTCGACGAACTTGAAAGGCCCCGTTCCTATAGGATTCTTCGCTGGATCGTCCGCGTATCTCTCCGCAACTATGTATAGCCAAGTTGATGCCAGATGCTCTATGAAAGGATAGAAGCGTTGCTCCAAGGTGAAGCGAACCTCATACTTGCTCGATGCCTCCACAGTCTTGAAGGGTGGACAAGTAACCGCCCAAGCAACCGTCTTTCGATCCCTGATTGCGTTAAAAGTCGCAGCAACATCTTTTGCCTCAAACTCGATTCCGTCGTGGAATTTCACTCCTTGACGAAGCTGAATTCTGTACTCAAGTCCATCGCTGGACGCCTTCCATGATGTTGCTAATCTCGGGGTTACGGTGTAGTCGTTCTGCAGGTTAAACAGCGTATCATACATCTGCTCAAAGATGAAGAACTGAATGTTGCTGGTTGAATTCATCGGATCGAGAGCGGGAATTGTTTGGGGATTTGCCCAAATGAGTTTGCCTCCTCGCTTAGGTCCCGTAGCAGTCGGCGGAGCCGTCGTAGTAGCCACAGTGACCGTCGGGGTTGGAGTAGGAGTAGGGATCGGGGTAGGAGTAGGGCCGGGTTTCGTAAGATAGTAAGCGGCGCCGGCAGCGGCCGCAACGACGACTATTCCTGTGCCAGCGGCGATGAATTTCCTTCTACTGACTTTTTTCTCTGTGGTCATGTTCAACACACCACGAGCTTGCCTTCAAAGACGATATAAGCCCTTCGTGCCGTGCAGTGATGGGTTAGGTTTGTGAGGCTTACCCGCCTCCGTGTGTTGTGAGTGACAGCACAATGGAGGAGAGTAAGCCCCTGTTGGATACCCCGGCAGCGACACGTATAGATTTGGCGGACCTGATTGAGAGGGAGCAGATCAGGACGCTTGAGAACCTATCCAGAGCGATAGAAGCTTTCCAAGCGGAGTTGGTGGAGGATCTTCAGGCTTCGGGTTGGAGCTGCTCAACCAGCTACCGGCGTAGCTTGGTGACCAAGCTTGGCAGAGTGGTCTTCACGGTTGTCAAGGTGAAAAGAGACGGTAGAGTATTCTCCCCTATCATATACGCGTTGAACATCGAGAAGCGCAAGTACAGTCGAGATGTGAGGATGCTTTTGGCGGATAAGGCTTCACGCCTATCCTACAGCCGAAACCCAAGCTACCCCGGCGCTAGCGCCCCCGCTCGACGAGGAGGATTCTCTTTCTTCCAATGAAGCCGAAGCCTCCTAGTGATGTGCTCAAAGTCGTGTATGCCCGTTACGGTGGGTTCGATAGAGCCGTGTCGAACGCCGACATCATCCAGATACTCGACTCAATTACTACATTTCACTTCCATGTTTTTTCTGACAAGTTCATATTCAGTGCAGAGAAACTGCCTCTCAAGACCAAGGGGGCGAGCCTGAGCCTCGATTGGCTGATCTCAACGCCCAACTGAAGCTAACACAGACCACAATCACCGCGGTTACCACATCAGCTACCTACTCAACAACCTCTGTTCTCACGCGAACAACAAGTAGCGTGAGCGCAAGCTCTCGAACAACAATCATGCGGGGGAGTACTCGCGCAAACGCGCATGTAAGGGGATACGGTTCGAGGCCCAAACTTCATTTCTTGAAAGGGAAAGTCAAGACCTTTGGCCTGAAGCCCCGAAGACTCATGCGAACCGTGAAACTGAGAAGAAATACTTCCATCAGCGCACCGAGAAACTGGTTCGTACTACAGAAGAGTTCCTGAAGTCGGTCTAGGTGAATTCCGAGAGGACTTGTGTCGGTCCGGCGGTCGGGAATGATACAAGTTCTCTCTGGACCCTTTCCGTGACCCTGTCAGTCCCTGGAATTTCGGGTATGATTGGCGAAGCTACCACCGCTTATAGGCCCGTGAGCAGAGCCGGGGCGATGTCTTTGATCATTGGTTTCATCGCTGCAAGTGTCTCTTCAGCTGCTTTGAGTGTTCGTTTGATCTCGCTCTCCGTCATCGGCTCTGAGAGGAACGATGAGTGAGATTTTCCGAGGTTGATGCCCTTGTTGAGCATGGAAAGCTCGAAGATTCTGTAAAGCAACTTGTTGGCTCTTCTTGAGGAATCGGCGTTTACGATCGGTTCGTCTGTGAATTGCAGATGAAAGATCGAGCCTATTCCAGTGACCTGTGCTTTGATGCCTAGGTCGGAACATGCTTTCTCTAGGCCACTCCTGAGGTCTCCTCCAATCTTCTCAAGGTGTTTGTAGACGCTCGGGGTCAACTGGTTGAGAGTCGAAAGCCCTGCAGCCATGCTGACCTTAAAATCATTATAAGTGCCCGGATGAGGAGCGAGCGGTCCAACAATATCCAGAGAACTCGACTTGCGTATGCTCCAGACATTCATGGTCTCCTTAGAAGAAGCGAAAGCTGCCAAAGGAAATCCTCCTCCTAGAATCTTTCCGAGAGTTACCATGTCGGCCTTGACGCCGAACCTCTCCTGAGCACCTCCAGGGGCTATCCTGAACCCGTCCACGATCTCATCAAAGATCAAAGGAACGTCGTTTTCTTCAGTCATCTCACGCAAAGCTTTGTAGAATTCTCGTTTCGCCGGTTGGTGACCCATATTGCCAATCGTCGGCTCGACTATCACGGCCGCAAGTTCGTTCTTATTCGCCTTGACTAGTCTCTCAACGCTTTCTGGATCGTTGAAGGGCATCAGATTGATCTTGCTGAGCAGATCTTTGGGGATGCCTTGTGAGAAGAAGAGAGAGTCTGATGCGCCGTGAAAGGCGCCGTCGAACATGGCAATTTTGTCTTTGCCTGTCGTCGCTCGATATGTCCGGACAGCTTTCATACAGGCTTCCGCGCCAGTGGGGCAGAATAGGATCCTTTCAGCGTTCGGGAAGAATTCTTGAACCTTCTCAGCTAGTCTGATCTCAATCTCCGATGGCGCTCCAAGCCAGAGGTCTTCAACCTGTTGGCGGACAGCCTCCAGAACTTTCGGATGATTGTGCCCCATAATAAGTGGGCCGTAATTGTTGACGTAGTCAATGTACTCGTTACCGTCCACGTCCCATATTCTACATCCCTGGCCTCGCTTCATGTATGTTGGGTACGGGTTGTGTTGGAATGGTGCACGCGTGTATCCTCCCGGGAAAACATGGCACCCACGGTCGTATAGCTTCTTAGATGTTGGGGTTCGCTTCAGGTATTCCTCAACAATCGACAGCCCTTCTCCCCTCTCCACTGCTTGCTTTCGACATCTCAGCGCCATCTTCGCCCTAATAAGAAGACGCCATGACTCTGATTGAAGCGTAAGACCGGTGTGCGCAACACATCACAGTATCAAGGAGGATCTCGAGGAGCTCTGAGATCCTCGACAACCCGACTCATTTCTGTGTGTGTCCTATGTACAGAGTCACGCTTCTCATAGAGCGAGCTTCTCATACCAGCGATGCCCTCCGCTTTCTACAGAAGCGCAAAGGTCAAGAACCCTCAAATACGGCACATTCCAGAGACAAACGTTCCGAGGATTATCTGGTGAAGGCTTTCATCCGTTCGACTTGGCTACCCGACGCCTGGAACCTGCTGCCTAAAGAAATGGACGTTAGAATTGAAGTCGCCGGTTTCCACCCTCTTTCTGGAAAGGATCTAGCGGGTCGAATGCGCGGAGAGGAAGTCTTCATCACCGACGAGGACAAAGTGAACGAAGCAGTTCTTGACAGCAGCAAGAACCTGAAAATCATAGGAACACCGTCAGCCGGTTTGGATCATATCGATCTAGAAGCGGCGACAAAACATAGGATACCTGTCGTCTACACGCCAGGAGCAAATGCCGACGCAGTCGCCGAATTCACCTTCGGTCTCATTTTAGCCGCATCAAAGAGAATACTGATGGGAGACAGCCAACTCAGAAGAGGAATGAAGCACGAACTTGAATCATACAAACCCCTCATGGGAGTCGACCTAAAAGACAAGACCATAGGCATCGTTGGAGTAGGAAATATCGGCTCACGTGTTGCCATGATTGCCAGAGCATTCAGGATGAATGTCGTCCTCTATGATCCGGCTGTCTTACCGACACGCCTCGAGCAATTTGGCAAAGTCGTTGAGCTAGACGAACTGCTACAAGTATCAGACTTCGTTACAGTGCACACGCCACTTACACAAGAGACTGCGCACATGTTTGGCACCAGACAGTTCGGGAGCATGAAAAGCAACGCGCTGTTTGTCAACACTTCAAGAGGCAAGATTGTGAATGAACCCGACCTAGTAGACGCTCTTAAGCGAAGGAGAATTGCAGGAGCCGCTCTCGACGTTCAGGCGACCGAGCCTCTTCCAGTAGATAGCCCACTACTGAAGCTTGACAATGTCATCGTGACCCCCCACATTGGCTCTTGGACTCGAGAGACGCAAGGATACTGTCAGCGTTTGGTTGAAGAAGAAGTCATCAGATTCATCAAAGGGCAGAAAATGCGTTATCTTGCAAACCCCAAAGCCCTCACGTAGACACGACCAAGATCGCCAGGGACCTGGGAAGAGGGACCCGCTCGCCTGTCTCATCGCTTTGCCACTTGCACCTTCGCCGCTTGTTCGCTCGCCGCTTTCTCCTGCCATCTTTGCGCTACTTACCCAATTTGCACGAAAGAATCTCACTATCGTATGGATGAGTGGAGGTGGTACCCCTCGGCTGTAGTGACAATTCCTCCACAGGTGACACACCGATAGATTGCCTCATGGAGGTCTCGATCTTCGAGCAACGTGAAGGGTCCGTGCCTGTGGTTACCAAGACCCACGTACAAGAGCAGGACTCCAAATAGGATCGATGCGACTACCATCGCGAGGACGAACGCTATCGTGCCGAAATCCACGCCACCTGCAACGGCACAACCGTTACAGATCCACGTCACCAAATTCAGTCCACCTGTCCCAAATGGGGGTGCAGGTTGGACTTACGGCTTCTAGCTTACATTGATGCCAAAGAGCGTGGGTTGGAGTTCACTAGCAGAAGCTCGGGTCGCACATATATTACTCAAAGCCCAAAACCGTCGGTCTAGACCCTCGATTGCTGTTTCATGAAGTTCGTCAGACCATCCTGCTGCTTGCTTGTTGCCTGTCTGCCTCGCCTGCCTGATCCATACCTAAAGACATGCCCGCCACACCCACACACACATGAATTCTTTCAATATCGTGCGTGCTTTAATGACATCTATCGCCGATCAACTGTTGTAACGTTACAGAGATCGATCGATCGTCACCAATCGAATTGAACGGTGCCCTGTAAGACCACACATAGGCAGTAGTGGATGATTCGGTTTATAACCTCAGGACTCTGTAAATGTAGACTGGGAGGAATGACGAGCGTGATTCAACTCGAACCGAAGTATCCTCTTGTTGGGGGCTTTAGGAAGGATTTCAAGCCAGGATTTTGCTGGATGAATGGAAAGATAATCGACTGGATGGATGCCAACATACACATTGATACCCCGACATCCCGAGGCGAAGTCATCTTTGAGGGGATCCGCGGCTACTGGGTACCTGAGGAAGAACAACTCTACGTCTGGTTCTTGAATGAGCACCTAAGGAGACTCTTCAACTCAGCAAAGATTCGCAGGATGAGAATTCCATATTCTTTCGATGAAATGAAATCAGCTCTATTGGAAACGATCGTCAGTAACGAATACAAAGAAGATACTTACGTCCAGCCCTGGGTTTTCCGGACATTCAAATACCCCTACTATACCATGGAAGTAACCACTGGATGCTGTGTATTCGCCACCCCTAGAGCAAGGAAATTCGGCGATAAGCAATTCACTGGAATCAAGGCTGGCATCTCTTCATGGTTAAGATTGCCGGATATTGTTTCTCCCAGTAGAGCAAAATGCTATGGAAACTATATCGGGAACACGCTTGCAGACATAGACATAAAAGCATCTGGATTTGACGCTGCAATAATGCTGACTCTCGAAGGTAAGGTCTCGGAGGGCACCGGAGACAACATATTCATAGTGAGAGAAGGCAAAGTAATCACGCCATCTATCACGCAAGGGATCCTGGAGGGGGTTACCCGGGCCTTCATCCTCAAGGCGGCCAGAGATCTCGGCTACGATAGCTGCGAGAGGGAAATTGACCGTTCTGAGCTTTATGTTGCGGACGAAATATTCCTGTGTGGAACGGGAACCGAGATCGTTCCTATCATACGGGTCGATACTGTCGATGTTGGAGAACGGGGTCCAATAACAGAGAAACTCCAGAGGACTCTCTACGACGCTATCAGAGGAAAGATCTCGAAATACAAGTGTCACTTGACACCAGCGTATTGAAACTAGGTGGCTTGACCATGAGCCAGAGTTGCTCAGACCACAGTCGACCACTTGGTGGTATATTTCTCAGATCCTGTCCTGATAGGGTACTGTCCTCCAAGGCTCTTGGGTTTGAAGAGCGGACATGTGTATGCAACAGACGCAAGAGAGATGAGCGAAGGAAGTTTGCTGCTTCTCGCGGGTCAGATTACTAAAGTGAAAGACTACTGCTGCCTCACGGCTGACCAACAGATTCTCTACAGTCTTTCCAAGCAAACTCACGACACATCATCATCATCTGAGTATGGGCTGTACGACATAGAGGTTCACAAGAACGAGATTTTGCTCCCTCACAAGCTATTCTTCACATTGAATGGAAGCTGGGCCGATCGGTTCAAGTATGAATCGATCCACGGAATCGTGTTTGCCAAAGTGCTTGGCACTGAGAACCCTACGACACGACAATTCGTCCGTGCCCTGCGTCTTGAGATTAGACCCATCTTCATTTTCTCAGCGAAAGCTTACGAAGACCTCGTTGGGAGAGTCGTCGCGAGTGTTCGAGAGTACTACGCCGGAGACGCTGTTTTCCCTTCTCTGTCTATTCTTCGCGTGAAGAAGTCAACGAAGGAGGAATTCAAGACAGACTATGAACAGCTATCGCTCCATCCGGTGTGTGCTTCGAGGATCATTGGCAGAGCTATCGCCCTCCAAAGAGGGCGAAATGATTTCCTAATGGAGACTCCTCGAGTATTCTCGGACGACACTTCTAGAGAAGAGCTACGAGACGCAGTGAGGGTCCTACGGGAGTTCGGTAACAACATCACCAAGAGTGTTGACCAGTTCGCTGTTGCAATGTGGAGAACGGGAATTTTTGGATACGCAGAGATAAAACGCTCAGTCATGACATGCTTCAGATGGGTCCTGGCAAGTTCAGTTGATCCCTACTCGCCCAACCTGATTGCCCATAATGTCTACAGTTGCGCATCGGCATGGAAGACCGCTTTCTTCTCCAGCGATCCAGCGGTCAAGCCTTTCATTGCTTACTTGCCCGAGGAGATAGTTACTAGATACGGACTAGTTGGCGGTGTCGGCAGACGGGTAGAATCCTCAGAAGAGATGCATGAATTGCTGGTGGATTATGTATTCCCGCAGAACTACAGAAGAATCTTGAAAGAGGAATTGGTTCATAGTGTTGGATGTTTCCAAATAGACTGGTACGCGCTTGTAAGATAGAAAAGGGCAAGGACACAGGACAACCAGATAATGACTTGGACCCAGCGAATGGCGAACATGTCAGGCAACATTATCTGCGAACTCAGCAATAGGGCCGGGACCGGAGTCGTACAGAAAAGCGCCCAAACAAGACTGTTAAGACTTGAGATGCGCAATCCCACGTTATCCTTTGCGTATGCGAGGCAAAAGAGTAGGAAAGTTAGGCCTAAGAAAACCACGAACACAAGACGTAGTTGCTCCAAGACTGGCAAAAGAGGCGCACCCCAGATCAGGGTGTTCTTAATCACGCCATACTGGAGAGACATTGTGAAGGACAGGGTTATGCCGAAAATCACGAGAGGATAAACAAGAAACATTAGGTTGTCAAAGCGCGATAGGCGCTGGCGTTCAAGATGTACCTTAACCTGATTCTCAATTCTCTCGAGTCGTTCGTCGGGGTTGCTCATGGCCGGCTGATCTCTCTTGTCAGATGTTGCGTTCCCGCGCATATAGTAGCGTATGTTGTGTCGCTTCCACGGAAAAACGGGATAAAAGGGTGGCCAACGTCCCTAACGTCTCAATAACATGAGCGAGTTACACGAGTTAGCGTAAACACTTGGTCCTACGTACCTTTCGCAGAATAACAAACTCCCTATAGAACGTTCTGTGGGATGAACCGTTCTCAATATGGAACGCAACAACGGCAGGTGCTTATGCACGCTTCGACGCCTAAAAAGGAATGGGATGCCTCCCATCGCCTGAAGCATGAGCCATTTTCACTTGCCTCTCATGAGGAAGAACTTATGTGCCAAAGCCTGTTCAAGATTAGAAACGTGGCCGCGGGGAGTATTGAGCCCGAGGCGAATGGGCCGCGTCGTGCGGGGTGTCACTTGTGGTGGCCACCGCCTGCCGCCCGTACTCCGGCTCACTCGGACCCGCAGGCCACGTTTCATTGTTTCTGCAAATCCATCGTTAGCGTATATCTAGCTTGCGCCTACAGAGTCTCAGGTGAACCTGTCAGTCATCCGAATAATGGGCATTGGGAGCTATAGGACGGGCGATGAAGACACTACTATCTTCTAATGGTGCTGAGCCGTGAGCATCAGGGAAGAGGGGCCAGAGAGGCTCATGAAGCGGAGCGGAATGAGGCCACAGGGTCTCAGACGCCTCTTGCTGATTGCATGAGATCGTCGCCTCCTCACCACGTGAAAGACGTTTCAAGCGATTCAAGGCTTTTCAGACCATTCAAGACTCTTCAAGCAAATCAAGACTTGAACCTCAAACCACGAACATTCAAGCCTACTTTGCGATCTACTGGGAGTGACATGATGTACCATAGTGTGCTTCGAGAATCCCAAGAAAAAGGATCCCACTCATGCAACTTCCGCCTTGCGGAAGAAGGGTCAAACGATTTGAGCGACAACAGTGCATGTGGACTTGAAACCAGTCCTCGTTCAAGCTGACAGTATTTTAGCCATGAGTCTCTCTGAAAGTAACGCTGAACAGCTCCCAGGCGACAAAAAGCCAAGAGAGCCAGAACAATGAAGCTACTGACTAGAGAATGTGACCGTCCACTTCGCCTTCAGGCCCTTGATCTTGGTTAAATAATGGACCGAATTGCAGACTCGACAAGTTATCTCATAATCTTCGGCGGGCACTCTTCCGTCTAGAATTGCGCGTGAGAGAGGGGTTCACGTTCGATGTGTGTATTCCTCAAGCGTCCTGTATAATGCGGCCAATTCCTCTTCCAAGCCTATCAGTCGCTTTTCGTAGAGCTTCTTGCATTCTTCCTTAGCTATTTCTGCGACTAGGCTTGCCAAGTCAGGTTTGACTTCTTTCTCAGCCAATTCGGTCACCTCACGCCAAGTTCGCTTGCTGTCATGACCTTGCCGCATACGACGCATCGGAGGAGGGTCTCGTCGGCCTCGTTCAGTTTCAGCAACGTCACCGGCGCAGGATGAAGACACTGATCGGGGTTGACCCACGGCACATGCGGGTAGTCTCTCAGGCGTCTAGTTCTCCGCATCATGAGTCCACGCGAAGTGGTGGCTCGAATATGAGCGGAAGAGATGACCGGATAGCTGGCTGAGTCCCCAGTGAAAGAGATCAGCGCCTTCCCCGGTGAGGCTTCCTATTCCTATTGCTGAAGGTACAGGAAACCCTACGCCGCGATCTTTGTGTGTAGAGTCGCCTGGGGGGTCGGCCGAAGACGGTCTCGATACAATTCGCAGATTCCTTGTTTGTTTGCGAGTGAAGGGAAGGCTCCCCAGGCCAACATAAGAAGCTCCGGACCGACACGCGCCGCCGGAGATATCAGCAATACGAACCCGTTTGCCCCAAGGCTACCAACAAACATCGCCAGAATGCTGAATCGTCAAACCGTGGGACAAGATCAACCAGCAACCGGGGCCGAGGTCCCGAACACCCGATTATAGCAGCAACACAGACAAAAGGGTGTACCGGATTCGTCCTAACCGACTGAAACAGGAATCCCGGGTTGTTCAATCAACTCCGATTGTTCCACAAGACGAGTCCTCTTACTTTACTTAGACGCTCTTCATAGGCATTGAGCAAAGAGTTTCTAGAGGATACCCAACCTCACAGCCAAGTCTGAGGCCTTATGGTCCGGGGCGAGCTTGACATAGGCTTTCTTGCGCCCTTCTGGGGTGACGACGGAGTTCACGCGATCGACCCTCACTTCGTATAGCTCTTCCACGGCTCGGCGTATGTCATTCTTGGAGGCGTCAGCGTCAACGATGAAGACAATCTTGTTCTCAGCTTCGATCAGGGTGACCGCGTCCTCGGAGACGAGCGGATACTTGATCACTTGTTGAATGTCCTTTACTGGCATGCTAGTTTCCTCGTGTGGCGAATCGATTCTCAACGAATTCTAGGGCCGACCTCGTCCATAACGTGAGTCTTCCAGGATGAGTGCCGGGAGCAAGATCTTCAACATTCAGGCTCGATGCTTCCACAATGTCGACTCCGGTCAAGTTGCGAGCTGCCTTCCCAATCCCTTCATCTTTCAATACGATGAGCAACGGGCCTCGTGGATGCTTGACCGGTCTCCCCCTCACGCGTCCTCTGCCCGCGCGTATCTTCACTCCCCTGCGGG
>Ga0315280_10001861_pt1 | contig 35324 bp, 33 predicted proteins | sample YL17G06_40_MG_FD_203697 | JGI IMG/M metagenome (GOLD analysis project Ga0315280, IMG submission 203697) | Sediment microbial communities from Yellowstone Lake, YNP, Wyoming, USA - YL17G06_40 | ecosystem: Environmental > Aquatic > Freshwater > Lake > Sediment | place: USA: Wyoming | collected...
CCTGGTTCTTGTAGTTCGAGAAGGCCACCTGCATCTGGCAGAACTTTACCTTGTCCTCTTTCACCTCTTTGAAAGACGGCAGCATCCCGAAATTGGCGTCGACCGTCCGGGATAGGATGCACGTGCCCCGTATTCCCCGCAGGTCCTTCCTGTCCCTCAATCTGTCGGCAATCTCGATGGCTTGCTTCTCGCCGTTGCCGTACACCAGGATGTCGCCCCTCGAGTCGAGAAGGATGCTGCACCTGACGTTGTTGTCCCAGTAATCGTAGTGCGCGAACCGCCTCAGGGAGACCTCTATGCCGCCTATGACGATCGTGCTCGACTTGAAATGCCGCTTTATCCCGTTGCAGTATACGATCACGGCCCTGTCCGGCATCTTCGTGACAGAGTTGTGTCTGTCGCCGACCCGTTTCTTCTTAAGCGGCGTGTAGTTGTTCACCATGCTGTCCACGGAACCCGAGGTGACGCAGAAGCAGAGCTTCGGCGCGCCGAGCCTGGTGAAGTCCTCCTTGGTCTCGGGTTGCTCGATTATCCCCACCTTGTAACCCTTGGCGTCCAGGACCCGGGCTATGACTCCCGCGGGTGAGAAGGGGTGGTCGTCGTAGTAGTCCGCCGTGAGGAGCACTATGTCGAAACCCGCCCCAGTTTTGGCTATCATCGTCATCCTCAATTTATAGTATGCTTTGGCTCAAATAATCTCGGTCGGGAAAGGGGTTTGGACCACTGAACAAGCATGTTGTTATATCACGTATCAAGAAAGCTAGCTTTGGTGCCATGCAGAAGCTGAGCCTAGAAAAATTGCTTTAGATTACTCACCCAGATTTAAGCCCATTTTACTAGTAAATTTCGGGGAGCTCTCCAAAGCCCCTAAGAATGATGCGGGGCAGGGATTCGCGCCCCTTTTTACTGGTAAAAACTCCTCTAGCCGCTTAGGGTCGTTGTGGCAATCCGCGTCCTTCCATGGCCTCAACCTCCAGTTGAACCGTGGCATGCCCGCGGGCCGCGCGCCGTCGGCTAACGTGGCGACTCCCACGGGCGGCGCGCAAAGGGGTTTATGCCTATCTAAAAAAGCTTTCTTCTGCCAATATGTTGCCGAAAAATAATTAATTACTCCTGAAATTGCGAAAAACCAGTGGGTGGGCTTCAAAACAGATACAGAAGCGCCACCTAAAACTAGGATCCCATTTTCTTGAACTGGATTTTGACAAATTTTGGTGTAGCTATTACCTTTGACTCCGTCAGGCGGCCAATATCTCCCCCGACACCTTGGGCAACGCCTTTAAGTTGATCTATCACGCGCTTCAACTCAGCAGGGTCCTGATTCATGAGTGGGGTGATGTCAAGTATCACGATATTTCCAACCCGTAACTCGTCCGCAGCTCCTTGCAAATCGACGCGGCTCTGGAGATCCATGCTCTTGACATATATCGGCTCGATATCACTAAGTCCCCTCGCCTTTCCAGCCTCCTCGATCTCAAGGACAGGTATCTCCTCACCAACAGTTTCCAGCCGCTTTGGCCCCCCTTTAAAAATTTTTTTCAATAATTCCATCCTATCCCCGCGGTCGCTCCAATGCCTCCGCCCATCAATAGTTTTTCTCCATTGAGCCTTATATCTTTGCGTGAATTAATCGCTGAAAATGCAGAGAAATCGGGTGGTGAGAATTATGGCTACGTATAAGGAGATCCAGAAAGAAGTGCGCCGGAGACACGGCATAACGGTAAAGATATGTTGGATCGCGCACGTGAAGGAAGAACACGGATTAACGAGAGTCTCAGCTCACAATAGGAGAGGGATAGAACGAGTTCATCCATGCCCCCAAAGGGTTCGTCCTTTGATAGAAGATGTGCTAAGATATTTCGAAATGATATGATTCAGCTGAGGAAGTCGGGAGTTACTTCTTGAGCCCCCTTCTGCCCTCGATCAAGCGAAAAACAAAAGAAGCCCTAATCATGTTTATCATTGAAGAGTTACCTAGCTCCAGATTACATACTAACGGAACATTTATGGGATTTTTTACCTCCCCCTTTAGACCTGGGCCAAAAAAGGCGCATTAACTTTCAAAAAGGAGGCTGAAATGAGGCCTATTCGTGGAAGTTAAGAGACATTAACTTTTGAGATACGGGCGGAATGACACACCGTGAAAAAGGAACAGGACCAACTCATTATACGGACGACTCACCTTGCCTTAACGGCGTGCACGATCTGTTGTCTAACCTTGAAGAGTATGCGGTACTCGCAGTGCGGGCATTTTATACTCGTTTCAGTTAGCTCCTTCTGTGGAATTAGACGACCGCATTTCCCGCACTTATAGTCGGCCATTTTCATTTCCTCTCTTTTTATTATCGATAGAAGACTCCTCCCTCCTGATAACTTTTTTATATTTGGATGTCGGGGCCGCTTACTCGAGCATCTTCAAGTCCGCGGCTTCGTAGATCCGCACGGCATAAAGTCCTTTGCGCGCCGCGAGTGGAGGCACAAAAACCAATTCAAAAAAGTGTCGGAAGGGTGTTCATTCACCCTTTCCGAGCGTTATTTCTATGGTGGACACGTTAATCGTGCCACTTTCGGCTTGTAGTTTCTCAGTTCCAATACTGATGCTTTTCACCTTCAAACCTTGCAAAAAGCGATTCCTGGTGATTTCCGCCACATCGACGGCCGTGCTGATGGCTTTGCCTCGTGCTTTGAGGGTGACATCACCGGTCCCCATGTTGAACTGCGTTATCACTGCCAACACGTAGTTCATCACTGGTTTTATTCCGATAAAAACGGTATTTTCTGCTCCTGCCCTTTTTTCCGCAACTACTTCTTTCTCTGCTGCTTTTTCTTCCGCCATTGTTTCCTGCCTCCTCTTGTTTGGTCGGACACTTAATTTGGCTGGCGACATAAAGACCTTTGCACGCCGCCCAAGGTCGACCTGCTTCAGCCCATCGGAAAATGTGTCTGAATAAAAGATTATGAAGGCTGGATATTATTTTTACTTAAAGTAATCTTATTTGCCGTAGTATTACTTGTGTCTGAGAGATAAAGATGTTCCATGTCTATATACTAAAATTACGAGATGGGAGTCTCTACACAGGACATACTAACGATTTACAAAGAAGATTAAAAGAACATCACTACGGTAAAGGTAGTGTTTACGTAAAAGGTAGAAGACCATTTACGCTCATCTATACAGAAGCTTTCGAAACAAGATCAAAAGCAGCAAAACGAGAAGCACAGATAAAAAAGATGTCTCATGAAAGGAAGATAGCATTAGCCCAAAATTATGCCATCTGAGCAATCTGGCACCATGTTGGGTCAGGTAGATTCCTTGAACTACCAACAACTCAAAGCGCTCGCGGGGCGGGCCGATCGCGCTAGGGGCAAGAAGCGCGAGCGGTTGGCCGAGTCCCTCTCTCGGCGCTGCCAGGGTTAGACCCGTTCGAGGGCTTCAGCGAGCGGGCGATCTGGCTGGTAAAGCTAATCGCAAGGCTGAAGTGGTCCAATGAGGATATATTTTGTTAGTTGAGGTGAATGATGTGGGTCGATGGCACGAGGATATGGTACAAAAAATTGAGAACGTCATTAAAAAGAAATACAAGGACGAATACGAAATTTTGGCTTATTACAGAGGAAAGATACAACTGCCGGACTTGGGGGAAAAATTAACAGGGGGCAAAATCCTGTATAACCCAGACTTGGTTGTGAAAGATAGAAATGGAAACGTATGTCTAATTGTTGAAGTAGAGGAAGGAACGGATCCAACGGTAGAGATTAAGATGAAACCAATTCTAGCTGATTTTTGCATCGGCTTAATGGTTGATAGAGGCACGCAGAAAGGGGTTAAACCGAAAATACGATTTGTGGTTAGGGGTGACATTTCTTCTGGGAAATTAAATGCGATACTTGAACGGGCGAAATTTATTCAACAATATGCAAAACACGTAGAGGGCCCCGTTGTAATTCGTCCAAGCGAAATTAGTGAATCGTATGATCCTTTCAAATGATTCTAGAGACTATCTCCAAACGAGGATTGGATGAGGAAATTACTCGTGCTTTTCACACCCGGCGAGTATATTGCGAGGAGAATCGACAAGGGGTACGCCAAGTTCGTGGAGAGAATCAAAAGGGAGACCCGCAAGGGCGACCGCAAGCTGAGGGTTTTCTCTTACCTAGCGATTATGGAGCACTTCCTGGCGGTGACGGTCGGATTAGCTGCGGGGTACCTCGGATTCTTCTTCCTGATCCCCGTCGCTTTCGCGCCCGCGGATTGCCATGTTTACTCATCATGTGGGTTGTAAAGCCCTTTGCGCGCCGCCTTGGGTCAAAGCTGCAGCTTGCTTGCCCAAATCTTGCTCATTTTACGAAAGTTGAATGGTGGGCCCGCCTAGCTTCAAATTTTCGTTCACACTAATGTGCACGATTTGGGCATGAATTGAGCAGGTTATGCGCCAATTTGGGGCAAAAGCATTGCAGGCTTGATGGACAAAAAATGAGCAAGAATCGAGCAGCTTAAGAGCAATTTTAGGCAAGATGTGCCAGACAAAATGACGATTAACAAAGTCATGTGCACTACCTAAAGGATGAACATCAATGGCTGATACCGGGGCTCATTGAAGAATCAACTCGATTTAAAGGATAGCCGTAGTTTTTGCTTTTTTACGATGATTGTCGCACCAATCGCGATTATAGCTATCGCCACGATCCCTATGGGGATAGCCAACGATATCGGTGGCGTCACAACTGAGGTAGGAGCAGCACTAACGGTAAATGACCAGTTCTCGGACCATGAGCCGACGTTCCCCACACCATCGACCGCACGGACGCGCCAGTAGTAGGTGCCCGCAGGGAGGGCCTCACCCGAGGTAAGCTCGTATGTGGAAAACATCAGGCCCGACTTCTCGAGGACGATTGAGACAAATCCTGCATCATTGGTGATGGACAGGCTGTAAGTTACACCAGATGAATCACTCACATCGGACCAGTCCAAGATTGGAGTGGCGTCCGTTACGGTTGAGCCATTACTCGGTGAGATAAGCGATGGGGTTGGCGGTGGCGTCGTGTCCCGCGTGGCTGAAGGTTCGGCAGGAGCTTTCGGAGGTGCAGGCGTAGCTATTGGAGTCGGCACCTCAGCTATAGCAGTACAGCCGGCTGAGTCACTAACATTAGGATCTGCCCGCGAGGTAGCGATCACCGCGATGGTTATCGAGGTGCCTCCGCTCGCGCCACTCGGGACGGTCACGCTGAGCGTGGCTGTTCCTGAAGCTGCTGCTGCGATAGTTAGCGAGGTGGGTAAAATTCGCGCTGGCCAACCGCCGGAGACCTTGAGGTCATATGTGTCCGAAAGGTCGCCTTCATTCATGACGGTTACTTTGTAATCGAGTGTTACCTCAGGCACGCAGCTCCTTGAGCACGGCGAGATGGATACATCCACCCCAGCTACAGCCGAGTAAGCCTGGCAGATAGCATTTTCCGAAACCGTGTTGTCCCAAGTTGAGGTTGCAGTGACGGTGATGTTATCAGTGGTGCAGGACGGCGATGAAACCATGACCCATATCTGACCGGTCCAGTTATCTCCAGCTGCGATTTTGCCAGTATTCCCAAATTGACATCCAACCCACGCGCACGACCACCTGAAGGCTTCACTCAATGTTAGAATGAAGTTGTCTGGAGCGTTTCCATTGTTCCTCACCACGACGTCGTATACGAGATTTTCGCCGGTCAAACCGTGCTGCAGGCTCGGCGAGATTGATACGCCCACTCCTGGGATGACCGGGTAAGCAATACAGTTGTCGCTTGAGCTCACCTCAGGATACTCCTGCGAGGTCGCGGTGACTGTTATGACATCCTCTTGGCCCAGCTGCGCGTTCTCAGGGATGGTGATGGTGAGCGTTGTGTTTTCGGCTTGACCTTTTTGGAGAGTTACATTATCCAGAGAAATCGTTGGGTTCCAGCCAGCCGTGTCACTGACATTCAATTTATATGTATCATCTAAAAAGCCCGTGACCGTTACCACGTAAGTGATGGTATCCCCAGGCAAGTCACAGGCGCTGTTAGGCGAGATTGATACATAAGGATCTCTTACACAAGTGATTTCAAGATATGGGCGATCATTCCACCATTCTTTTGATTCAAAGGCGGAGTACTGCCTGCCAGAATCCTCCCCGGTGTCAACCATGCAGATGCTCACCACCCTATCGCCCTTAAGCTGCTCGGCTACGAAGTCTGTAACATCCCAAGAATACCATCTCACAGTATTTACCCGGTAGGGACCGTCGAGTACGGCGCCGGAAGTCGGCTGGTTATTCCACGTTATGGTACCCTCAGTCCAATTGTCGTCCTCTACCGCTTGGACCTGTACATTGGCCCCACCGTAAATTACTGCTGGATAAACTTTCCAGCAGTAATTGTAATACTTTGCCTCGATCATCGTCCAGTCATCGGGAATTTCTGGGAGATTGAACTTCAGAAATGCCCTTTCAGCGCGGCTCACATATCGCCCAACGTAGAGAGAGGTTGTGCCTCCGTAGTTACTGTCTGGGAATGCCTCGACCACTTGTGCGTCATCAGTCGGCAAAAGTATAGATGGGATTTGGAATTGGATATAAGAATAAGCTGATGTTATATGGTCATCGCTGTCGACCCACTTAATATTCTCGTCATATAGGCCCAGATATACGCGATATGGGCCATCTCTTTCAGATTGGCGTATTTCCATGCCATCGAAAAGAAACTCGAGCGTCTGGGTTCCGACATCGAGGTAGTTCTCAAACCATACATAGGTGATCCAGTTGTAGGCGCTGTCGGAGACGCTGCCATAGAACCAATAATTCCCTGCTTTGATGACCGTCACATTCGCCTTGATAACTAGGTAGTTGTAGAGGTTGTCGTTGTCCGTATCCAGTCCGTAGTCTGAATAGGGCGGGGCGAACATAGCCGGAAGGGGCTGGAACTGATCATGAGCATAGGCGGTGGTCCAGTGCTCCCCGCTGTCCAGCCAGTTACCATCGCCATCGTAGAGCCAAATATATGCTCGGTAGGGACCATCCATTCCGGACCGGTTTATCCGTCGGCCGTCGAATAGGAGTTCGATAGTATAGGTGCCTGCCTCGAGATAATTCTCGGCATATGCGCCTACGATGTAATAGCCAACGTTATCGTATAAGTTGCTGGATATCCGGTATGTTCCAGGGGTAGCTACCGCCACATTCACTTTAACTATGAGGTAGTTGTAGAGGTTGTCGTTGTCAATGTTAAGGCCGTAATCAGAATGGGGTGGGGAGAACTTGGCGAAATATTGGAAGTTCTCGTGATTGTAGGCAGCGGTCCAATGCTCACCACTGTCAAGCCAGTTCCACCATTCATCGTAGAGCCACATGTCCACTCGATACGGCCCATCCCTTCCAGATTGTTCTATCTGTCGGCCGTCGAATAGGAGTTCGATCGTCTGGGTGCCTGCATTGAGGTAGTTCTCAGCCGATGCGGAGGTGATCCAATTGCCAGTGTTATCGTATAGGTCGCTGGATATCCGGTATGTTCCAGCCGTGGCTACAGCCACCTTCACCTCAACTACAAGGTAGTTGTAGAGGTTGTCATTGTCAGTGTCCAAGCAGTAATCCGAGTGGGGTGGGACAAGCTTATATGGGGGCGGCTGGAACTGGTCATGATTGTATGCGGTGGTCCAGTGCTCCCCGCTGTCCAGCCAGTTCCACCAATAATAGTAAAGCGACAGGTAAACTCGATATGAGCCATCACTCTTAGAACGATAAATCTCCTCGCCATTGAAGCGGAGTTCGATCGTCTGGGTGCCTGCATTGAGGTAGTTCTCAGCCGATGCGGAGGTGATCCAATTGTCAGTGTTATCGTATAGGTCACCGTAAACACGATACCATCCCGCGTCAGTTATCGTAACCTTCGTCTCGATTACAAGATAGTTGTAGAGGTTGTCATTGTCAGTGTCAAGGCCGTAATCAGAGTGAGGCGGAGCTAGCTTAGCCGGAGGTGGCTGGAACTTGTCGTGAGTATATCGATGCTTTGAGACAGCGGTCCAGTGCTCGCCCGAATCGAGCCAGTTAGCATCGCCATCGTAGAGCGACAGGTAAACGCGATATGGACCATCCTTTCCTGATCGCTCTATCTGGTAGCCTTTGAAACGGAGTTCTATCGTCTGGGTCCCAGTCTCGAGATAATTCCCAGCCGATGTGGAGGTGATCCAGTAGCCAGTGTTATCGTATAGGTCACCGTAAACACTATACCATCCCGCGTTGGCTACAGATACCTTTACCTTGACTACGAGGTAGTTGTAGAGATGGTCGTCGTCAGTGTCTAGGCCGTGATCAGAGTGGGGCGGAGCTAACTTAGTCGGCTGGAACTGGTCGTGATTGTATACAACGGTCCAGTGTTCCCCGCTGCCCAGCCAGTTCCAAGTGTATTGGTAGAGCGACAGGTAAACTCGATATGGGCCATCCTTTCCCGATCGCTCTATCTGGTAGCCTTTGAAACGGAGCTCGATCGTCTGGGTACCGGTCTCGAGATAATTCTCAGCCGATGCGGAGGTAATCCAGTAGCCATTGTTGTCATATAGGTAGCCGTAAACACTATACCATCCTGCGTTGGTTACCGATACCTTCACTTCAACTACGAGGTAGTTGTAGAGGTTGTCATTGTCAGTGTCCAGGCCATAATCAGAGTGGGGCGGAGCTAACTTAGTCGGCTGGAACTGGTCGTGATTGTATACAACGGTCCAGTGTTCCCCGCTGTCGATTGGCCATCCCTCTGGACCATAAAGGTTCAGATAAACGCGGTATGGGCCATCTCTTACTGAGCGGTTTATCCTATCACCAGAGAATCGAAGCTCGATCGTCTGGGTCCCTGTCTCGAGATAATTCTCAGCCGATGCGGAGGTAATCCAGTAACCATTGTTGTCATATAGGTCGCCGTAAACGCTATACCATGCTGCGTTGGTTACCGATACCTTCACTTCAACTACAAGGTAGTTGTAGAGGTTGTCATTGTCAGTGTCCAAGCCGTAATCAGAGTGGGGCGGAGCTAACCTAGCCAAGTACTGGAACTGATCATGAGTATAGGTGGCTGTCCAGTGTTCCCCACTGTCGAGCCAGTTTCCATTGCTATCGTAGAGGTAAATATGCGCTCGGTAGGGACCATCCCTTACTGAGTGATTTATCCTGTCACCAGAGAACCTGAGTTCGATCGTCTGGGTGCCTGCATTAAGGTAGTTCTCGGCCGATGCGGAGGTGATTCCATAGCCAGTGTTATCATATAGGTAGCCGTAGACCCTATACGATCCTGCGGTTGCTACCGCCACTTTCACCTCAACTGCGAGATAGTTGTAGAGATTGTCGTTGTCAGGGTCCAAGCCGTAGTCGGAATGCGGGGGCAAAAAGCGGGCTACAACCGCACATGCAATACATGCGGACGAGTCATTCACTTCTGCGTTTTCCGTCGATGTAGCCACAACGGTTATGTTGTCCTGAGTGCGGTACACTGCATTATCAGGTATGGTAACTGTCAGAGTCGCGGTCCTGTTATCTCTCGCCGGAACTGCTAGTGAAGCCGGAGAGACCATCAGATTCCAGCCTGCATCATCGTTAGTGGTCAAGTCATAGTTTTCCTCGACAGCGCGAAGGTTTGCAACTGTAATGGTGTAGCTCAAATTTTCATTAGGCAGGCCTTTTTGATAGTTTGGTGAGATCGATACCTCAACTGATAGAACCTTCAGATTAAAATACCACGATTTGCCAATTGACCTCTCACCCGTTATATCAATATACTTTGCATTGTCACCCTTTGATATCCCCAGGGTGGGGTAAAAGTTCCAAAAATTGGTCGCGTTATCTATGTTTATCTTGATGTCCCCGTTGCTATAGAGAACGACCTGGAACTTAATAGAGTCGTATGAAGATCCGTAGCGCGTGACCTCCCAAGTGATGACAACATTATCGGCGTAGTTGTCCACGTAGACGCCCGGATCGCCGACGATTCCGCCAGCAACGTCCGTCCTTAGGTCGCACCAGAAGGGAGCGATCATCCAGCGCTCCTTAAGGGCGTTCAAGTCGCCGTATGTCCAATTAATGCTCTCAGAGGGGTCGAATATTAGAAAGCCATTTGAGCAGACCCATACACTAGTCTTAGGCTCGCCCCAGAACGGAAATTCGAAAGGCAGCGTAACCCAAGTTCCCAAATCATCGCCGTTTGCTACATCGACTGTTGAAACCCTAGGCGTCCATTCGTATGACGGGCTAGATTTTAGGTATTTTACAACAGGGGGGATTGGAATGACATGAGTAGTACATGTGGAGGAATCTCTTACTTCTGTATTCTCTGTCGATGCCGCCGTGACTGTTACATTATCCATAGTGTAGTACACCGCGTTTTCCGGCACTTGGACTTGGAGCGTAGTCGTTCGATTCTCACCGTATACCATGTCTTCGAATAGATTCTCTGAGAGTTTCAAAGGCCAGCCAAGATTATCCTCAACAGTCAGGTAGTAGTTATCATTTTCTATTCCAGCGTTTTTGACCAGAACGGTAAAGCTGACGTTTTCTCCGGGTAGCCCATCGTTTTCACTCGGCGTGATAGAGACTTCAACACGCCTATTAGGGGGAACACCGGCTAAGCAACCGGCATTGTCACTCACCTTCACGTTTTCCTGCGAGGTGACAACAATTGTTATCTCATCCTCCGTACTGGGATCGGCGTTATCTGGAATGGCAACGCTGAGAGTGGCCTCCCCCGTTTCTTGGGGTTGAATATTTTCAAGTAAGTTATCTGAAAGGTTCAAATTCCAGCTCTTGACGTCGCTTATAGTTAGGTCGTAGGTATCTGAGGCACTCCCCGTGTTGGTGACGGTTGCTATGTAAATTAGCGTCGCTCCAGGCAAGCCGCTCTGGTAGCTAGGCGAGATCGAGACTTCAACACCCTGCACGACTCTCACGTGGGCCAAACAGCTTTCGTTATCAAAAACCTCAGCATTATCCTTCGAGGTCGCTTTGACCCATATATTGTCCCAGGTGCAACCCCTCGCGTCTGATGGTATGTTGGCGGTCAGCATCGTCGTCCTGTTTTCTCCATTCGGGACCAAGAGCCAGTCGTCATAGATATTCAACGTCCAACCTGCGTTATCACCCTTCGCGAGCTGTAAGTTCTCTTGAACGTTACCAGTATTTTTGACCGTGATTGTGTAAATGAGCATTCCCCCGTTCTCGTTCTCTTGGCTAGATGGCTCGATCATCACCTGAACCCCTCTCGCGATTGTCGCTTGCGCTATGCAGCTGCTCAGACCGCTTACTGCGGCGTTATCCTGTGCTGTCGCGGTGACGGTTATGTCGTCAATCGTGCCGCCTATCGCGTTCGATGGAACTGCCACACTAAGAGTCGCGGTCCTATTGTCATTCGACGGTACTGTTAGCGAGTTCTCCGAAAGGCTCGGTACCCAGCTTGGGCTTGCATTGTCCGAAACGGTCAGATTAAATGTATGCGAGGCATTGTCCTTGTTCTGAACCGTAACTGTGTAGGTCAACGTCACTCCGTTTGACCCGCTCTGCGAGCTCGGGACAATTGAAATCCCAACGTTTATCGTAGGATATGCTAATCCCGCTTGAACCATTCCCGTATACCAAATATTCGCCAAATATTGAATTGCGGAGCGTAGCCTGTTTTCCGTTATACTCTTTATGGTTGCATTCCAAAGGATATCTTGGGCTAACCAATAATTCAATTTATCTTGGGTGTATCCCGTAAACCCGTAACTTTCATTCAACAACTGCATTGTCGAATCAAAAATATTATCAAGTTTATTAGGCACGAATCCCGATACATCAGCATTCACATTGTCTATACTTATTTGGTCATCTACTTCCGATTCATAAGCTCCATGATTTCCGCCAGGGGTGTAGTCTGAAGTTGCATGTAGCGGGTTAGAAGCATCTTCTATGTAATGGCCTATAACTCCCGCGAGCTGCGCTGCATGATCCCACTCATTCTCTTTTAGGTACTGCACGAACGTGTTGAAGTTGTCCTCTACGGTCCAGGGCAACACCCCATCCGCAGGATCGTTCTCGCCGTGTGGGACGTCGTAATCATAGAAATGCCTGTCTCCTTCGTTCGGGTCGCTGGATTTCCACTCGTCGGGCTTGGTGCAATAACTCACGATGGTGCTCGAATATCCTGTGAAGAACCAACTCAAACTACTTGGCATAATGTTGTCGGTTTTCTGTGTAATGAACTGATGTGTGCCCCAGCCCCAGGAATGCACAGTGGGGATCTGCGCGGAATAAACACAGATAAAGACAGTCAGTAACAAGCACGTTAAAATGGAAATTTTAGACCTTAAACTCATTTTTTGAAATGTCGACAACAATACGCCTTTAAAGCCTCCAGTCCTCAAATTTGGTCTCCTTCCTTATTTAAATACCATAATTTATCATATATAAAAATACCGTAATTATGTCGTTCAATCGGACGTCAAAAACCTTCGTGCGCCGCCAGGTGGACCGTAAAATAACAAAGCTAAAGCGGGCTTGCCCAAATCCTGCTCAGATCTTGCTCATCTTACGCTTGAAATTGGTGGGCCCGCCGAGATTCGAACTCGGGACCTTCGCCATGTCAAGGCGACATCATAACCGCTAGACTACGGGCCCAAGGTGGACCGGGCGGGATTCGAATTCGCGCGATGCAGATATCTCTGACATCGTCCCGCGGCCCCTCCCATGCCAAGGGAGTGCGATTCCAGGCTTCGCCACCGGCCCACCGAAAAATAGTTGTTCTCAAGCCTTAAGTCCCTAACGCAACCGCAGGCCGTGTATCTTCTTGACCTTCCAATTATAGCTAGTTATTCGCCGCGACCTGCCGTAGCCGCATGCAGCGCAGACGCCCCTTTGGACGTGAAAAGCTCGCCTGCCACAGCGTCGACATTTGATATGCACTACCTTGTGGCGTTTGCCCCTCGCTGCCGTTCCCTTAACCATGGGATCACTCGGCTGGGGAGATGAAAACCACGTTGTCCCCGCGGATTATCATCGTGCCGTATCTCTTTACCGCTTCGCTGCCCTGAAGTTCCTCGGCATCATCGAGCACGAGGTTCACGTGGATGTCGAAACCGCTCAGCTTGCCTCGAAACTCTCTGCTGCCCTTGAGGCTAACTAGAACAGATGAACCAAGTGCGCGATTCAAGACATCGAGTGGTCGCTGCGTAGGCATGAAAATCACCACTCTTTCGGTGCCGCGATATTTAAGCGTTTCTTAAGTAATTCCTCAGACTTAAACTCACCTTTGTAAAAACATGCATAAATGTCGCCCATTTCAGATTTGAAAAGAGAGAAATTAATGCATGTAAAATTGCCTCTAATAGCTAAAGATAGCAGAAACGATTGTGCTTTTATGCTAGGCCCGTGCTTTTCGAGTTGATTTTTGGAACCAAGTTGAATGATTTCCCTCTATTGAACCAGGCCTGGACAATAGGATCTCCCACCCCTCCATCATCGCCCCACTGTAGATTACTAAACGGGCCCCAGTCTCAACTATTTTTTTTCTCTTGATTTCCAATTTTGTTATGTGTAGAATATTCACTCCTCGAATTTTCTTCATTTAAACATCCGGAGATTTGAGACTATAAATTTTGTCGTGCTTTCGTGTTCTTTTCTTGAACAGTTCCTCTTGTTAAACTTGAAACCAGCGAGAGATCTTTGTGGTTTAAAGCAGTAGGATAAAAACCCGCTTAGATGAAGGGAGGATAGGAATCGCCTCGTCAAATACTAATATTAAGGTTTCTCGAGATTGTGTAAAGGGAAGACCATGGTTTTGCTTAAGATCATGCCTTCGAATCTAGAGGGCGACGTGACCGCACCACCTTCCAAGAGTTACACACATCGAGCATTCGCAGTGGGGTTGCTCGCGAAGGGTGAAAGTAAGATTGCCAACCCACTTCTAAGTTTGGACACCCAAGCAACGATAGATGCAATCAAGATCCTCGGCGCGCAGGCCACCCAGCGGAATAATTTCTGGCATGTCATCGGCACCATGGGAAAACTAAGCCCGAGCTCGAACCTCATCGATGTAAAAAATTCTGGGACAACGCTCCGCTTTATGACTGCAATCGCTTCTCTTTCACCCAAGTCGATTGGCTTAACGGGCGACGAGTCAATACGCGCTCGCCCCATGGGCCCTCTTATCGATGCGCTCGTGAAGTTGGGCGCCAGGGCGAGGTGTGAGGGACTGCACGGGAGGCCGCCAGTAGTCGTTGGGGGCGGTTTGGAAGGGGGGAATGTCGAGATAAGCGGGGCCATCAGCTCGCAGTTCATCTCAGCCCTTCTGCTCGCCTGTCCGTACGCGAAAGAGGATGTCGAGCTTCATGTAACCGAGTTGCGCTCGAAGCCCTACACCGAGATGACGCTGGAGGTGCTGGAGCTTGTAGGCGCTGACATAAAGCATAGTTCGGACCTAATGGAATTCACGATCCCTGGAAGACAAATCTTTCGACCCTTGGAGTTCGATGTTCCCGGAGATTTCTCATCGGCTGCGTTCATGCTCGGAGCCGCGGCCCTAGCTGGAGTAAATGTCAGGATAAAAAATTTGGACGTGCGGGGAGTCCAAGGAGATAAGCGCATAGTCGACCTGCTTCGGGAGTTCGGGGCAGAAGTAAAAGTGAAGGGGAAAGAGGTAGAGGTGTCGAGTTCCGACCTTATGGGAATAGAGGCCGATTGCGGGGACAACCCAGATTTGGTACCGATCCTAGCAGTGTTGGGGGCCGTGGCCGAAGGTACGACTAAACTCATGAATATTCCTCACCTTAGACACAAGGAAACCGACCGCCTCCGAGCTCTGGGGACCGAGCTGCGCAAGCTTGGGGCGAGGATTGAAGAGTTACCGGATGAGCTCAGAATTCGGGGGGTAAAACAATTGAAAGGGGCTAGATTGAACTCCTACGGCGACCATCGAATGGCCATGGCGCTCGCGGTGGCTGGCCTCGCCGCGCGTGGTGAAAGCATCGTGGAAGGCGCAGAAAACATTCCTGTTTCCTATCCAAATTTTATCGATGATATAAGGAAGCTTGGTGCGAAAGTAGAGCTGATTTTATAACTCCAACATTTTCCTATAAAACAATATTGAACACTTTCGATTCAATCAGAGGCTTTTAGTAGAAGTTCCATGATTCTAAAACATTGTAACGGATAGGTTTAAGGTTTATAGACGCAAGTTGACGAGTTTAAGGCGGTGTAGAAGTGAGTGGAAACACCTTCGGAAAAATTTTTCGAGTCACGACTTACGGCGAGTCTCACGGCCAAGTCATCGGCGTAGTCGTTGATGGTATTCCAGCTGGCATGCCGTTGAGCGAAGAGGATATACAGCGGGAACTCGACAGGCGCCGTCCCGGACAGTCGCTTGTAACCACTCAGCGGGCTGAGCGAGATCGCGTTGAAATACTCTCAGGGGTTTTCGATGGTAAAACCACGGGAGCCCCGATCAACATGGTAATAAAAAATATCGACGTTGACTCCAGATCTTATGAGGCTATCAAGACAAAGCCGAGGCCAGGCCATGCCGATTTAGTTTATTGGTTCAAGTTCGGTCACGTCGATCACCGTGGAGGCGGCCGGGCCGCTGCCAGGGAGACGATCGGTCGTGTTGCGGCGGGTGCTATTGCCAAGAAACTGCTTTCAGAGAAAGGAATTGAAATCTTGGGTCACACCAAAGAGGCCGCTGGAATCGCAGTCGGGCGGGAAATTTCACATGATAAGATTCGTGAAAACATTGAAAAGAATCCAATGAGATGTGCAGACCTTAAAGTTGCAAAGGAGATGGAAAAGCGCGTGCTGGAGGCGAGCGCTAAGGGCGATAGCACCGGAGGCATAGTTGAGGTGATTGCACTAAACGTGCCGGCTGGACTAGGTGAGCCCGTGTTCGACAAGCTCGATGCCGAAATCGCCCATGCCCTGATGTCGATAGGTTCGGTCAAGGGTGTCGAAATAGGCGTCGGATTTGAAGCTGCTCGCATGCGTGGTTCAAAGATGAATGATCCCTTGGTGATCAGAAAGGGCAAAATAATGAGCACAACTAACAACTCGGGTGGAATTCTTGGGGGGATAAGCACCGGAATGCCCATCATCGCAAGAATAGTTGTGAAACCGACACCATCGATAATGAAGGCCCAACGCACAATCGATGTCGCGCGGATGGAGGAAGTCGAGCTCAAGCTAGAAGGGCGTTTCGATCCAAACATTTGCCCCCGCATCGTCCCCATAGCTGAATCTATGCTTGCGATCGTGCTACTAGACCACATGTTACGGGCCGGCAAAATCAATCCCAATCGATTCGAGGGAAAAAAGTGAAGAGTATCGCTTCCGCCTGCGGCTCCGCCACGGTCGTCAACGCGATAGCCAGCGGGAAGGGGGCTGCTTTTGCAGTCGACCTACGCGTTCGTGCAGATGTCGAGTTAACCGATGACGCAGGTGAGATAGTGGGTCGTGTAGTCGACGATCCTTCGGAGTCCGCAAACCTCATCGAAATATGTGCGCGGAAGGTCCTGCAGAGGTTCAAACTTTTGAGGACCTACGGTGTCAGGATAAGGACGACATCTGATTTCCCCATAGCAGTCGGACTTTCTAGCAGCAGCGCGGCCGCAAATGCCACAGTTTTGGCGACATTTGCCGCGCTCGGGAAGAAGCCGGACCCCATGACGATCCTGAATCTGGGCATCGATGCCGCATTCGAGGCTGGTGTGACAATCACTGGCGCATTCGATGACGCCTCTGCATCCTTTATGGGTGGGGGAGTCGTGACGGACAACCTCAACCGGCGGATATTGAAGCGTTTCAGGGTAGATTCAGAGCTTGACGTTCTAATCTACGTGCCGCACTCCAAGTTGCACACCTCTCTAGTCGACGTCTCGCGGACAAAGCCGCTTGCGAAATTAGTCAACATAGCCCATCAGTACGCATTGGATGGCGATATCTTCGGTGCACTAACCCTCAACGGCCTGCTTTACACCAGTGCATTCGGCCACGATGTGACCGTAGCGTTCGATGCCATGAAGGCGGGCGCGATGGCGGCCGGGCTGACAGGTACCGGACCGGCTGTAGTCGCCATAGCCAAACCAGATAATGTCGAAAACATTAAAGATGCATGGAGCAGTAGAACTGGCAGGGTAATATTTACCAAGCCCACAAAACATGGGGCACGCGTCGAGGCTCGAATATGAGGAGATTGCAGTCGTTGAGGCGAGATGTTGACCGCATTGACGAACAGCTCATCACCCTAGTGGCTGAGCGGTTTAAACTTGGCAAGGAAATTGTGGCGTTGAAGAAAAAGCTCGGCAAGGGGATCCGCGACGAGGCAAGGGAGCGGGCAGTGATCGACCTCGCAAGGGAGCGTGCAAAGAAGAACGGCATAGACCCGGTGTTCGCCGAAGACCTGATGAGGCTATTAATCGCCCAGATGGCAGGGGCCCAGCTCGAGCGAGTTGGCGGGGTTAAGATGTGGGCTCAAATTCAGAAGGCTTTTGAGGGACACCCCGCGCAGTTGAGCGTCGCCCGGGTTTTCTTCGGGTACGGCCTTCGCGTCCGCGAGAACGGCGAGATAGCTTGCGGCGACATCCGTATCCCAGACGTCCAGATAGCCAAGGAAGCAGGCGTCGATAGGAGGGCCGTGGACGCTACCGCTAGGGTTATACTTGATAGAAAGGAACTGCGGAATATTTTCATTAACCTGAGGCCAATAGCTTACCTCAAGGGAGTAGCCCAGCAGCTCGGACTCGGTGTAATTGAGATTATACCCAAAGACGCGGCGAAAACGGGTATAATAAGCGATGTCACGAGCGTAGTTTCGAAGTTCGGAATAAGAATCCGCCAAGCGATTGCAGACGATCCATATTTTGTTGCGCAGCCGAAACTTACCATCATAACAGATGAACCAGTTGGTGGCAAAATTATCGATGCCTTGAGAAAGTTGCCAAGCGTTCAGAGCGTCATAGTTTACTGAAAATTGACTTTTTATTCATTTGAACAATTTTGTACAATAAAGCTTTAAATAGTACATTAAGGCAAAAAGGTAATCAATCAAGATATTGGAAGCGAAATTTATGGATGCCATTATAAACATCAAAAAAATTAGAGAAATCGCCGATAAATACGGTAGGCCATGTTTAATCCCGGTTGTAAAAACTGTGGAGGGATGTGCTGATCCAACTAGAGTTTACCTGGGTATACGGCGCCCCTACCGCCCCTCCTACCTGCTTGAATCGGCAGAGGGCCCCGGGGAAGCCGCGCGCTACTCCATCATTGGCTTCGACGCACTGCTGTATGTTGCGGTCCGGGACGGCGTGCTTGAGGTTGGAGGAAGACTAGATATCGCGGACCTCGCCATGAAGCGTGCCGAACCAGTTAGGCACGTTACCGATCCTATTGAAGTTTTAAAGGAGGCAATGTTTTTGAAGTCAGCTAAAACACCCGCAGTGAGTTCCCGTTATATGCTGGGCGCGGTTGGGTACTTAAGCTATGACTTCATCCGCTCGTTAGTCGATATCGGCAATCATACCATAGACGACCTTCGCCACCCCGAAATTGAATTTATGTTGCCGGAGCGAATGATAATCTTCGATCATCTTGAACGCCAAACCCACTATAGTTCCCTTCTGTTTTTGACCGACAGTTCAGATGTGAATCTAGCATATGAGCGAGCTGCTGTAAACATCAGGAAGCTTGCGGGAATCGAACCAATTTTTAAAACTGAAGTTCAGCCAAAAATAACAATTCACTCCAACATCCAAAGGGCTGAATTCGAAAAAAACGTCAAAGCAGCAAAAAAATACATCCGAGCTGGAGATGTAATACAAGTGGTGCTCTCCAGAAGGATAGAGCTTGACCCGGCACCTAACCTCGATCGATTTTACGTCAACCTCAAGCGGATAAACCCATCACCCTACATGTTCTTTTTAGATTTTCCAAAGCGCAGCGTCGTGGGCTCAAGTCCTGAAATTTTAGTAAAAGTTGATGGCAGGGATGTGATGACGCGTCCAATCGCTGGCACTAGGCGTCGCGGAAAAGATAGCGATGAGGATAAAGCGCTTGAGAAAGACCTGCTTGAGGATGAGAAGGAGCGTGCAGAACACTTAATGCTAGTTGACTTGGCTAGGAATGATATCGGCCGCGTTTCGGAGTTCAACAGCGTTAGTATGAAGGATTTTATGAAAGTTGAAAAATATGGCCACGTTCAGCACCTCGTAACGACGGTAGAGGGGCGGTTGAGAAAGGATAGAGATGAATTTGACGCGCTGCGCGCGACATTTCCAGCCGGTACGGTTACGGGGGCGCCAAAGGTTCGGGCAATGGAAATAATCGAAGAACTTGAGCCAACTAGGCGGGGGATTTACGCCGGCGGGATCGGATCGATCAGCTATACCGGACAAACCGATATTGCCATCACAATCAGAACCTTGGTGGTGGAAGGGGGAAAAGCCCACATCCAAGTCGGCGCTGGGATAGTCTCTGATTCAGTCCCCTGGAAAGAGTATTACGAAACCGAGAACAAGGCCCGGGCTTTGCTCTCCGCGTCTGGTGTTTGAATGCGCGTGGTCTTGATAGACAATATTGACTCATTCGTCTACAACCTCGTACAGTACTTTGGCGAGCTCGGCGCGGAGCCGATAGCGTTCATGAACAACGCGCCGATTCAGGAAATCGAAAATGTGAAGCCAGACAAGATCGTGATTTCGCCTGGTCCGAAAACGCCGAGGGAGGCGGGTATCTCAGTTGAGTTGATCAGAAGAATGGGGAGCAAGGTGCCGATACTTGGGGTTTGTCTGGGACATCAGGCAATCGCTTACGCATTCGGTGGAAATATCGTGCCAGCAAAACGCTTGATGCACGGTAAAATTTCGCCCATAAAGCATACGGGCGATAAACTTTTCGATGGTGTGCCGAACCCATTTGAGGCGACGCGATATCATTCGCTTGCCGTTGACCGTGCGACATTACCAAATTGTTTACAGATTATCGCGGAAACGGATGATGTAGATCGAGAAATAATGGGTATCAAACATGAGAGATATCCAATTTTGGGTGTCCAATTTCATCCGGAGTCCGTGATGACGCCGTACGGAAAGCTGATTCTGAAGAACTTTCTGGAGATGTGAACAACATGAATTCCATACAGATCGCAATCGAGAAATTAGTCGAGCGAAAAGATCTGACCGAGGACGAAGCAGAGAACACCATGAAATGTATCATGAAAGGCGAAGCAACGCCGGCCCAAATAGGATCGTTTCTAACTGCCTTGCGGTTGAAGGGTGAATCCGTCGAGGAGATAACATCTTTTGCTAGGGTCATGCGGGAGTTCGCGGCCCGGATAAATCCGAGAGTGAAGGGCGTCCTCGTAGATACTTGTGGCACGGGAGGCGACAAGATCAAGACGTTTAACATCAGCACCGCGGCTGCACTCGTGACAGCGGGCGCCGGGATACCAATCGCTAAGCATGGCAATCGTTCGGTGACGAGCAAGGCTGGGAGCGCAGATGTCCTCGAAGCCTTGGATGTAAAAATAGATCTAGCTCCCCCCGATGTCGAGCGATGTATTGAAAAAATAGGATTTGGATTCATGTTCGCCCCAGTATTTCACGGGGCGATGAAGTACGCCACTCCAGTGAGGCGAGAAATATGCATACGAACTGTTTTTAATATCCTAGGCCCCCTGACCAATCCGGCGAACGCTCAAGCTCAAGTTTTGGGAGTTTATGATGTCGGCCTAACTGAGGTCCTAGCAAATGTCCTCGTTGGACTCGGTATCGAACGTGCAATGGTAGTTCATGGTCTAGACGGACTCGATGAGATCTCGAACACAGGTATGACCCAAATCTCAGAGGTGAAAAACGGCGAGGTTAGGACTTATAAGGTTAAACCCGAGGATTTTGGACTCAAACTAGCAAAACCTGAGAACATAAGAGGATACGACAAGGAAGACAACGCGGCTCTCATGGTCAAACTTCTAAAAGGAGAGAGTGGCCCGCGCAGAGATGTGGTCCTAATGAACTCAGCCGCTGCGGTGATTGTAGGGGGAAAAGCGTCCGATTTTAAGGAAGGCGTGGAGGTCGCGAGGGAGGCGATAGACAGCGGCAAGGCCTATGAGAAGCTTCAAAAGCTGATAAAGGAAACCGGTGGCGACGTGTCTAAACTCGAGGATTTGGAGGGGCGACTTTGACGCTCTTGGAAGAAATAATCACTAAGACTCGAAATAGGGTTGAAGCTAGGAAGAAAGAAATTCCCATCGACAAACTACCAGTTCGGCAAACAGAGTTTCGAAGTTTGATCGACGCAATAGAGGGATATCACGGCCCCCCTGTAATCGCTGAGGTAAAGCCCAAATCGCCCTCCGCGGGTGTCCTCAGGCGGAATCTTGATGTTAGCGCGCAGGCTAAGGCGTATGAAGCCGGCGGGGCAGTTGGGATATCGGTTCTTACAGAGCCTGACTACTTCGGCGGAAATCTGGAGAACCTCACAAATGTCAGGCAAAACGTTTCACTGCCTGTGCTTCGGAAGGATTTCATTATCGATGATTACCAAATTCTTGAGAGTACAGCATATGGTGCGGATGCGGTGCTCCTAATTGTCTCCTGTTTAGGGGATATGTTGCCGGATTTTATTGATTTAATCGAAGACATTGGCATTGAAGCCGTGGTTGAATGCCACTCGAGACCAGAAGTCGAAAAAGCTGTCGCCGCAGGTGCAACTTTGATAGGAGTCAACAATCGAAACCTAGATACCATGAAAATCAACCTTAACCTCACAAAGGAATTGGCAAAGTATGCGCCAAGGGACCGAATCCTCGTGAGCGAATCGGGAATCAATACACCAGATGACGTCAGATTTTTGCTCGACTCCGGGGCAAAAGCGGTTCTTATTGGGACGGTTCTCATGAAAGCCGAGAATGTAGAGCGAAAACTCATGGAACTGCGAGGGGTGTAATAATGGTAAAAGTGAAAATCTGCGGGTTGATGGAGCCGGAAGATGTGGAGGGGACGTGCAAAGCTGGAGCTGACATGATTGGTGTGATCGTCGATGCCCCCGGTCGCAGAAGCGTACCGTCCAAGCGAGCAATAGATCTTTTTTCACTTGTACCAAAAACAATCTTCAAAGTTGCTGTAATTGTTAATAAAAGCGTTGACGATACGGTTCGAATTGTGCATGAACTGAGCCCGGACTACCTGCAAACTCATTCTTCAATGTCAGCAGCCGAACTAAAGAAGATAAAAGATGCAACGGGAGTGAAAATTATGGCAGTTGTTGGTGTGCCCCAAAAGGTAGAAGAACCCCGGGAGATAATGGCCCGAGCTCTTGAGATATCTAAAGTTGCAGATTTAGTCTTGGTCGACACCGATCATAAAGGAGCTGGAGGTGGGACAGGTTTGGCGCATGACTGGAAAGTGAGCCGCGCGATTTGTGAGACCATCGACAGGCCTTTGATCCTCGCGGGCGGCCTAAACCCAAATAATGTGCGAGCGGCTATAGAATTCGTAAAACCCTACGGTGTGGATGTGGCGAGCGGCGTTGAGTCCAGGGTAGGAAAAAAGGATCAGAATCTTGTTAAGAACTTTATCCAAGCTGCGAAGGGGAAGTAGATGTACACATCGAAGTTTCCGGTCAAGGGCAAGTTCGAGAGATACGGAGGCCAGTTCGTCCCTGAGACTCTGATGCCAGCACTGAAGGAGCTTGAGAAGGCCTACAATAAATTAAAAGACGATCCGAAGTTCAAGCGTGAGCTCGAGCACTACTTGCACGAATTCGTGGGCCGCCCGACGCCCCTATACCTTGCCGAACAGCTCTCGAGAAAATTCGGGATTAAGGTTTACCTCAAGCGCGAGGATTTGGCTCACACTGGCGCACACAAGATAAACAACACTGTGGGTCAGGCCCTTCTGGCAAAGTACATGGGAAAGACCCGCGTGATAGCCGAAACCGGGGCAGGGCAGCATGGGGTCGCCACTGCCACGGCCGCAGCTATGCTAGGGCTGAAGTGTGATGTTTACATGGGCACCAAAGATATGGAACGCCAGCGCCTCAACGTGTTCCGGATGCGGCTGCTCGGCGCGAACTTGATCCCGGTTAAAAGCGGGTCATGCACGCTAAAGGACGCAATCAATGAAGCCCTCAGGGATTGGACGACCAATGTTAGGGCTACTCATTATCTTTTGGGCTCAGTGGTTGGGCCCCATCCATATCCCATGATCGTGCGAAATTTCCAGCGGGTGATCGGGAGGGAGGCCAAGAAACAAATCTTGGAAGCAGAGGGGCGCTTGCCGGATGCAATCGTTGCCTGCGTTGGAGGTGGAAGCAATTCTATCGGAATTTTTTATGATTTCCTGGATGACCCAGTCGAGTTATACGGAGTAGAAGCGGGGGGCAAAGGTCTCAAAACTGGTAAGCATGCGGCACCACTGTCCGCGGGGTCGGAGGGTATATTCCATGGATTCCACAGCTATGTGATGCAGGATGATTTCGGACAAATCTTGCCCACTCACAGCATCTCCGCTGGGCTTGATTACCCAGGGGTAGGCCCAGAGCATGCGCTTATGAAGCTTCGCCGACGCGTCATCTACGATAGCGTGACAGACGATGATGCAATAAAGGCCTTCAAGCTTCTCTCCGAAACTGAGGGTATCCTACCAGCACTCGAGCCGGCCCACGCCATTGCTTACCTCAAAAAAATGTCCTCCAAGTTTAAGAACAAGGTTGTAATAATCAACCTTTCCGGACGGGGGGACAAGGATGTCGAGGTTGCTGCAGGAGCACTGGGGGTAAAAATTTGAGCCGAATATCAGCGAAGTTCAAAAACCTCAGTAAAAAAGGCGAAGGTGCTTTGATAGCTTTCGTGACGGCAGGAGATCCAAAACCTGAATTGACTCCAAAAATAGTCGAGGCGCTCGCTAAACACACGGACATCATTGAGCTTGGAATTCCTTTTTCTGACCCGATAGCCGATGGGCCGACTATCCAAATGGCTAGCGATCGGGCACTAAAATCTGGCACAACTCCTGAGACAGTCCGAGAGATCATCAAAAATGTTAGGAAGATAAACGACGTCCCCCTGGTCGTGATGACTTATTACAATATTGTGTTCAAGCGTGGCGTCGATGAATTCGTGAAGAGTTACACTGCCGCTGGGATGGATGGTATAATAGTTCCCGACCTGCCCGTGGAGGAGGCCGACGAGCTACTGAAAGCTACAAGGAGGCAAGGCGTCGATTTAATCCTGATGGTCGCACCAACAACCACCACCGAGCGCCTCAAACTTATTTGTAGAACATCGAGCGGCTTCTTGTACCTGGTTTCACTGTTGGGAGTGACTGGCGCCAGAGAAAAGTTGTCTGACTCCGTCGGATCTCTTATAGCGAATGTCAGGAAGGTCTCTCGGGTGCCAATAGCGGTTGGGTTCGGTATCTCCAGCCCCGAACATGTCGCCAAAGTCATAAAATCAGGGGCGAGCGGAGCAATTGTCGGTAGCGCATTCGTTAATTTGATTGCCAAACATCAAAAAAATGAGCGACGTATGCTGAATGAGTTGGATGAATTTGGGAAATCCCTGAAGGCTGCCACTCGACTTTGAGGTTTTCGTCCACAATTTTCTAACATCTTAATCAAAGGTTATAGCACCGGTTGGGCACGATGCCTCACACGCCCTGCACTCGATGCACACGTCCGCTTTCACGACGCCCGCTTTTTTGTTCTTACTTTTTAGCACAGACACCGGACATACCTTGACGCACGCGCAGCACCCGTTGCAGAGCTTTGCGCTCACCGAAGGCGGCACTTTATACCTCCTCGGATTTTTGTTTTAATAAGGTTGCAATATAACCTGCAATCTTATTCTTGAGCGGCTTGCTCTCTATACTAGCAACTCCTTCGAGCGCGTTGCGATTTTGTCCATAATCGCCCGAGAATTTGTCTGGGTACCGCTCAAGCAGCAGCCTCGCAGACCTTTTAATATATTTTTGACGTATCCTGCCCATGCACTATCTCCGCTCGCTGGGCTTTTGCAGGCCAGCCTATAAGGTTATCGTGTGCCCGTGTGCCCGTAAAACCATGTTTAAACTGTCTGGCTATGTGCAGCGCAAGCTCAGCTACTTCAGTCGCCGATGTGCCGAGCAGCCTCACCATTGCCTCTTTTCCAACTGCACCGCGGTCGAAGATCACGTCAGGTACCCTACCTACCTTTTTTATCACCTGCTCTGTTCCCCAAACCATCGTCTTAACCCCACGTGGCTCCTTTGAACGATCAAAGCCCATCACGGAAAGCTTCAACTTGCGACATGCGCGCAGGATTTCTTCGGAAAATTTGACGTTTAAAGCAGCTCGAATTCTAGGATCGTGACGCATCGCGGTCAGAACGATGTTCGCCACGTGTTCGGACCCTCCGAGTTCTGGGTAACCCGTTAAACAAGGCCGCCCTTCAACCCGCACAATTCTACCCGAAAGCCCCACGACATCGGATGCCCGCTTTGCTCCGGGTAATGCCATCGCGATGTTTGATCCCACCTCCGGCAAGAGCTCAGAAAACTTCGAGTTGAACACAAGCAACTTCGCCGCCGCCCATACATTCTCGATAACTCTTCCTTTTTCAGCGTCCAAAAACAGGGCCGCCATCGGGTTTACTGGGCTAGTGCCCTTTCCCACTTTCAACCTTCCCTCGATCGCCGAGACTATGAACTTCCTAGCGCGGTCGATCGCCATCTGAATGCTAGCCCCCTTCGCAAGTTCGGCGGTTAAGGCGGCGGAGAAGGAGCAGCCCGTGCCGTGCGTCTGTTCACCTTTCACTCTTGGACCCTTGAACTCCGAAAATTTTCCGTCCATGTAAACTAAGTCAACAACTTCTTGGCTCCGTAGGTGCCCTCCCTTAATAAGTACAACCCTTGGGCCGAGCTTCGAGATCTTGCGCGCTGCCCTCTTTACGTCAATCAGTGTTTTGATTTCGATGCCCGAAAGTCTCTCTGCCTCCGGCACGTTGGGCGTGACCAGCTCCGCTCGAGAGAGCAACTTGAGAAGCGACTCGAACGCTCCTTCTCGCAGAAGGGGCGCGCCAGTCGTGGAAACCATAACGGGGTCGACCACCAAGCGTATGCCATATCGTTTAACACCGATCCCAACCGCTTTAATAATATCAGAGTTGCTCAACATGCCAGTTTTGGCCCACTCGATTTTGAAATCTCTCATGACCGCATCGAGCTGTTTGGTAACAAATTCGGGCGGGATATCGAAGACAGCCTCAACGCCTCGCGTATTTTGAGCGGTGACCGCGGTTATGACGCAGAGCCCGTGGACACCGAAGGCTGCAAAGGTCTTTAGATCAGCTTGGATTCCCGCCCCTCCGCCCGAGTCTGATCCAGCGATCGTCAGGGCACAGGGTAACTTCATTGCGCACCGGGATGTTTCGCAGCTAAGGTCTATTTAACCACCAAAATTTATTTATGCTTCACATCAATAAAACAGGCGAAAGTTGGTAAAAATGAAGAAGATTCAACTGACCCTGATCCAGATAGACAACTATGGCCCTTGGACGGTAACTCCAGCGCCGCGCCCCGAGGCCGATTTGCAGACGGTTCAGGCCGAGCTGTTCGCGGACGTCGAGAGGGCATTCGCAGCTCACGGTGGCCTAGTATTTCAGACACGCTCCGACAACATGCTCGCCATTTCAAATGGGATAGGAATGCGAGCACATCGCATGATCCAGAACAGCATCAACGACCGATATCCGTTCACGATTAGCATGGGCGTGGGAGCGTCGGGCAAACCACAGGAAGCACAACAGCTGGCCACCCGAGCGCTTCAGAAGGCTGGAAGCAGCAGGGCGCCAGAAAGACGAGGGGTGCTTGTGGGAACGGTCGTGGAAGCGCCCGACGAGGATTGGGTACAGATAGCGCACATCGACGTGGATCGGATGACAATGATGACGGACACCGAGCCGATCTATGACACTTACGTATTGCTCCAGCGCACCTACCTTTCTCTGATCTCGGCAATGCTCAAGCATGGAGGCTTAGTTTTCTACTGTGGGGGTGATAATTTCATGGCCCTTTCTAATGGCATAGGTGAAAAAGAGCTTCAAGCTGTTATTGAAGAAGGGCAACGAGCGCACGGGGTTGGACTTAAGGCGAGCATCGGTGGCGGGCCAACAGCTTATGCCGCGGCGAAACTGGCCGCCCAGGGTCTGCTTGAAGTTAGGGAAAACAGAGAGACTAAGCGTATCGTTTTCAAAGGTTAGCGCCGACTATCCAACTATACTTCCTTTATCAATACAATCAGAAATTAGACCTCAAATTAGGAAACAGTTTTAAAGTCCATTTTCCTCCGAGGTTGGCGTTAGAACAACTTTATGAAGTTAGAAATCTTATAACATTTGGTTAGATAAGGAGGTGGGATAAGTGGCTAGATTTTTGGTGTTGTGGCGTAGGAATCCGGTAGCGCCTTGGCCTACAGACCCTGCAGAATCTTCAAGACTCGTAGAGAAGTTATGGATGGGTATAGACAACCTAATGAAGAAGGGAACAATGAAGGAATTTGGCTATTTCCTAGACGGGATGTCGGGATACGCAATCGGTGAAGGAGATTCCGCAGACACGTTCAGAAACGTAAGCATGTTCAGTCCCTACATAGAGACAGAGGTACAAGAGGTAATACCGTACGAGAAAGCAAAAGGAACTCTTAGGGCACTTTGGAAAACCCTAGAAGAAGCAGCAAAGAGGTAATTTCTCTTCGGACATCGTACACACTCGCCGTAATCTTCTTGGTTTGGCTGTAACCATCTTGGATAGAAAAAGGGGATGGATGCTAAGAAAGACGATCGGTGTGGCCCATCGTATATCTTCAGCCTCTGCCCCGTTCATTATACATGGATCCATCTAGGTACGGATCAATCTAGGCGGCGCGCGAAGGCTTTAAGCAGCCTCCCAGCTATGCCTACTGTATCTCTTGAATATTTCAAATGCCGGTGATTCACCAATATTTTTTTCGAATACATTCAGCCAGGGCGGAAACGCTTAAATAGCAGTAAAATTGCATTAAGACTGCAGTTAAACTGCGCTAAATGGAGGCAGAAAAAATGAGTCAGAAGAAAGCTGAGGTTCGAGTATTTCTCGACGGCGTTCACCTCAAAATTATAGACGATCTAATCCCTAGCCACGGCAACACTAGAAGCGAGGTAATCCGCACTCTGATTCACGAGTGGCTTGGCACAAACGTGGATAAACTTAAGGAGTGGCAGAGGCTAAGCGCGGAAGCCGCCTCCAAGGGCTACGTGCCCAAGAAAAGAGGCTAGGGGGCAGATATAAAGTTCATCCTGAATCACGGTCACCCCACCTCCTCGGTCCAGCCTCCAATGGGGTGTCAGTTGAGGGGGAGACAACTATTGAGAAATGATCCCCCTCAACATTTTTTTCACAAACTCCTGCGTAGGAACTTGTGGAGGGCCCTTCGCAGGAAAAGTAATATGGGGAGGGGCCGCCCGAAGATCGACGCCTCTCCCCGCTTTATCGTCTTCAAAACTGTTTCCAGCTCGAGTTCGCAGTTCACCTCAACTCCAGCAAAACCTATCTCGTCAGGGCAATGGGCATCCGAGCCGGCCACCATTGGCAGGCCATTTCGCTCCGCAAACCACCTGGCCAGTCCATTGCTGATGAAATAAGCTCGGGAATTGTAGACCTCAACCGCATCGAACTTCGCCTTACGCACCGACCCGATTTTTCGTGCTATTCCAAACGGATGAGCAGCCACCGCGATTCCGCCCTGCTCCCTTATCAGCTCGACTGTCTCGGATGCAGAGAGATTTTTCGGGACAAGTTTGTTCACACCCAATCCAAGGATGTGCCCATCTTTACTGGATATTTCAATTCCAGGAATCACCAAAAATTCCTTGGTTGAAAGCTTTGTCCCCTCTGCATTTCCACCGATTGTGTTGTGATCCGTGATCGCAATGCCTTTTAGTCCAGCAGCTTTAGCGGCCTCAACAGCCTCTTCGACCGAGGATAAACAGTCTTTTGAGTATTTGGTATGGACATGCAGGTCGATTCGAAACAATCATCTCACCCTAGAGCCAGGCTTCACTGATTTTTCGATTGTCAGGATTGAAACCACCTTCCCATCCTCGGCCGCCAACAACATCCCCTCGGATTTTACCCCCATGAGCTGCACCGGCTCCATGTTCAAGACAACTGCCACATGCTTGCCAACAAGTTCTTCCGCGCGATAATGCTCAGCTAGTCCAGCGACGATCGTGCGACGCTCGCCTCCCAAGTCGACTGATAGCTTAAAGAGCTTCTTTGACTTAGGGATCTGTTCGACATTTTCTATTTTTCCAATTCGAATGTCGAGCTTTTCGAAATCTCCACCCTTGACTGTGTTGAGCGTCTGGTTTTTCTGAGATTTCTCCCCATTTTTGGCGATTGCTTTATCAGGCATTTTTTCGAACAAGGGCTCTGGCTTTTCTATTTTGTGCCCGTGTTTCAGGCCAAGCTCGGCAGCCGATTCCCACTTGCGTTCGTGGACGCTGCCGGACAAGTTCAGGGATTTCCAAATTTTTTCGCTGGTTGATGGTAGGTATGGGATAAGCATTATCGCTAGCGACCTCATGAGCTGGGAGCACACGTAGAGAGTTGTTGCGCACCTCTCCGGATCATCCTTTATGGTCCGCCATGGTTCTGAATCGTTGAAGTACTTATTTCCAAACTTCGCCAGTTTTATGATCTCGCGCAGTCCGGCGCCGAGGTTAAGCTCCTCGATGTGTTTGCCGACCGATGAGGGAGTGTTTTCGATCAGGTTGATTACTTCTTGATCTTGTTGATTAAGCTCGCCTGACTTGGGTACCTCGCCATTGAATTTGCTGTAAATGAATGTGAGAACTCGATGAACAAGATTACCCAATATATCCGCCAACTCGTCGTTGAGTCTCGTTATCAAAACTTCCTCTGAAAAATCGCCATCCTCGCCAAGCGGTATATCCCTGATTAAAAAGTACCTCACGGCGTCTGATGAGTATTTTTCCGCCAAGTACACTGGGTCTATTACGTTGCCCAAGCTTTTGCTTATCTTTTGGCCGTTAACAGTGATGAACCCATGGACAAAAATTTTCTTTGGAAGTTGAAGACCAAGAGAAAACAATAATGAACTCCATATGACACAATGATGCCAGGCTATATCCTTGCCTATAAATTGCACATCTGCGGGCCAAAATTTCTTGAATTCACCATCGGGATAGCCTATTGTGCTCAAATAGTTGCTCAATGCGTCCACCCACACGTAAAGGACGTGTCTTTTATCCATCGGTAACGGGATTCCCCAGCTAAAACTAGTTCTCGATACGCAGAGATCATTTAAGGGCCCTTTTAGCCTATTTAAAATTTCATTTCTCCTGCTTTCTGGTCGGATAAAATTTTGATTGTTTTTGATAAATTTTAAAATTTCATCTCTGTACTTGCTCATTCGAAAGAAATAGCATTCTTCCTCTACTCTCTCCGGTTCTTTCTTATGGATTGGACACTTTCCGTCTATTAATTCCTCTTTGGAATAAAACGTTTCGCACTCGTTACAGTACAACCCTTCATAAACCCCTTTGTAAATGTCGCCAACTTGATAAAGTTTGTTGAAGATAGTTTGGACAGTTTTTATGTGCCGCTCCTCTGTGGTTCTGATAAAATCATCGTAAGAAATGTGTAATTCATCGCACAACTTTTTAAATTTATTCGACATGCGATCTACGAATTCTCTCGGTCGCTCTCCCGCCCTTTCAGCGTATCTTTGTATTTTTAAACCGTGCTCATCCGTGCCTGTGCTGAAGTGTACCTCAAATCCTTGGAGCCTTTTGAATCTAGCGATAACGTCCGCACAGACCTTTTCATACGCGTGGCCCAAGTGAGGGTCCGTTGAAGGGTAATCAATCGCAGTTGAAATGAAAAATGTTTTCTTCACGTGGTCCCCTCCAACTACCTATTGAACATCCTATTTCTCGCTTGCACGCTTTCTCTTGTCTTTTTCATGCCCTATGCCCTTCCTTCATGTTTGAGGTAGGGGCCTATCAGTTCAAAAAGCTGTTTCTAAGTCCATACGATCATCAGGGGCGATGCACAAGGTAAGCGAAGCGCATTTCACAATATTGTCTTTATCCTCTGCTCGATTTGCTGCCTTGGGACCGCGCCAATTATTTGGCCTACAAGTTTCCCGTCCTTAAAAAATAATAATGTTGGAATGCTCGTTACGCAATATTTCGTCGCGGTTTCACTGTTCTCGTCAACATGTAATTTTCCGAAAACGACCTTACCCGAGTAATCGTTAGCCATCGCTTCTATCGTCGGTGCGATCATGCGACATGGACCACACCATTCAGCCCAACAGTCAACAACCACAATTTTGTTTTCTTTAATGGTGCGATCGAAGGTTTTGTTAGTGACCTCAATCGGTTTGTTCGCTGCTCCTTTTTTTGATTTCTTTGATAGTTTTTCTTTCAATTCCTTCGCTTTCTTTTCCCGAATATCTTCAAGCTTCGCCAACATTATCCCCCTAAACTTCTGGACTCTGATTCTCAATATAATCCTAGCGGTCCATTTAAACGCGCTTTTTTCGAGGGTTAAAAAGCCAAGGGGCGCGCAAAGCGTAAAAATTGAATACAATCGAAGATAAATCTGGATCCTGTCGATATTGAGTGTTTTAAATAGAAAGAAGTGAACTACATTTTCATTTGAAGAGCGAGATTATGCGCCGCATTGTGACACGGTGGATTATGTCGAAAAAGGTGATTTAGATGGCTAAGGAAAAAATGAATGTAACCATAGATCGTGACGGATGCATAAGCTGTGGTGTGTGTTGGTCTACCTGCCCAGATGTCTTCGAACAGAATCAAGATGACGGGCACAGCCAGATTGTCAAAAAGTACAGGGCTGGTGCTAAATTGGGCGAAGGCGAGATCCCCAAAGAGCTTGAGGGGTGCGCGAGGAACGCAGCAGATGGATGCCCCGTCCAAGTTATTCGTGTAGAGTAATAATCGCAAAGGTAAAGATTACCCGCTATTAGATTTTGCCATCATATTCTAGAGCCTATAACTTTCTAGGACCAGATAATGATTTTTATGAACTATAAACCCGAGCTTGAAATGAAGGACGGAAACAAAATACCTGTTTTAGGTTTAGGCACTTGGCAGCTTACCGGCGAAAATTGTAGGGACATCGTAAAGAAAGCACTAGAATTGGATTATCGGCACATCGACACCGCAGAAGTCTATGGAAATCAATCAGAGATTGGCAAAGGTATACAAAATTTCGAACGATCAAAAATATTCCTAACATCGAAGGTCTGGATGAACCACCTACATTACGACGATGTGATTAACGCGTGCAACAGAACTTTGAAAGAACTCAACACGGGCTACTTAGACCTCTATCTCATCCACTGGCCCGACCCAGAGGTACCGCTTGAAGAGACCTTCGGGGCGCTGGAGGAATTGGTTGATGATGGCAAGACCAAAAGTGTCGGGGTAAGCAACTTCTCGATAAATCTTTTGAAGGAAGCTTTGGAGGTTGCAGAGATCCCGATTACGGTTAACCAGGTTGAGTTTCACCCGTATTTGTACAGAAACGATTTGTTGGAATTTTGCAATAAAAATAGAAATGTCCTCACCACGTACTCCCCGTTGGGTAGGGGAGTTTTATTTCAAGATAAATCTCGCACACGCAGCGCTCGCCATTCTTCAGCATTAACAAAATTTTAAATCGAGTTTCGTTCGCTACGCACTTGAGTAGCGTAAGTTGGGCCTCTATAGCTTGTGGCACGCTCTCAATCTGGCATATCGCGCCTTATGACTAAGACCGGCTTGGTGATCCGTCTGACGACGTTCCCACTCGCATAAACTAAAAATTAAATTTATATGAACATAAGTTCATATCATGAAGAAGAGCGGATGGTGGCCTAGTGGTGGCATTATGGGCTGGACTGGAGCAGCTGGGGGATAGTTTCTTTGGGTGATAAAATATGATGATAAAGAAAAAACATGATGATGAATGGACAACATGCTCTGAGTGCGGAGCAAGGGTCAAACATAATAATCTTCCCATGCATATGAAATATGTTCATGGGAAAATAATAGAAGGATTAAAGGGACCTTCGGAAAAAACACTTCCTGAAAAACAGCAGCCGTCGCGGTTTTCAACTAAGAAAATCATTGCGGTGGCAATCATGGCCTTTGTGGTAATGGGTGCGGCATTGTTTTTTCTTCTTGGAACACCTCTTGGAGGAAACGATGGAGGTGGCGGAGGCGCTCCGAAGCATGGCGTGGGATCAGGAGCTGGTGATTTCTGGATAAATTATCCATCTGGTCATCCACAGAGTGGTCAACCTATTAGTCATCCCCAGTGGGTATTAAATTCATTGGAAAATAGTTGTGTTTTGCTGGTAATACATAGGACAGGTTGCTATTGGTGTCAGGCCCAAGCAGATAGAGTAATTGAACTTGGAAATAAATACAAAGATAGCCTGACATTTTATGATTTGGATTTGGAGCTTGGAGGAGATGTTGAAAGTAAAGGCTATGAAGCGATTGCATATGATCCTGATGGCGATCCACATTATATTGCCTTAACCGCTATTATCACTTCAATAGACAATAACGGCAGTGTAGAATATATTTGGCATGGTTGGGAGGGAGACATGGATAAATCTGATTTGGAAGGGTGGATAAAAGATGGGATCTACTCTCATCGTGTAAAGAGCTGAATAAAATGAAGCGAGTTTTCCATATAATCTTACTTATTGTTTCTGCTGTCTTTGTTTTATCTCTTTTTTCATCCTTGGTGGAGGGAGATCAGCATAAAGTAGCATCCGCACCTGATTTTACAGCTGTTGATGAAGATGGAGTCGAGTTTTCGTTAAGTGATTATAAGGGACATGTTATTATTCTTCATTTCACAGGGTTGGAATCACCATTATGTATTGAATGTGAGGAGGAGATGGAAGGGCAGTTAGTAGAACTAGAAGATCTCGCTCAATCGGTTGATAATGTTAGTATTGTAACCGTTAATATTCGGAAGAATCCCTATTCGATTAGCGGCAGGGATATTGCTGAGCAGGATTATGGGATAAACGTTAGCTGGCATTGGGTTGAAGATTTCAGTCCATATCATATATCAGGGCTTTATCAGGAGTACTGGACAGTTGATGGTGCATTTTCTAATCCTACCCTTGTTCTAATTGATGAAAACCAGAGCATAGTAGGGGTTTATCATATCTATTGCATGGGGAAAGGTAAACTTGATGGTGTGCAAACCGCTGAATCATTAGCTCAGGATGTGCGGGACATCGCAGAGGGACGCTGGGAGGGATTTAAAGGAGAAACTTCTGGCGGTAGTGTAGCATTTTTAAGTATTTTTGCGTTAGGTGTTCTCACCTCGTTATCCCCTTGTTCTATTGTTTTATTGGTTGTAATGGTATCCTACGTCGGCTCTCTGCGGAAGGATTCAGAGGATACATCTAAGAAGCTCACGGCTCAAGGATTCTGGGTTGGCATATTTTTTACGTTAGGACTGTCGCTGGTGTTTTTTGTTTTCGGGATGATCATTCAATCTGTTGGTTTCTTCATCGAGGCATCTGCTGTGTTTTACCTCATAGCAGGAGTTATTCTCATTGTTCTTGGAATAAATGTCTTCAAATCAATAAAAGAGATACTTGGAATAAAATCACGAGGGGAACTAAGTTCACGAATTATGGGAAAAGGACGGAATATATTTTTCAAACTCAGCAAAAAATCGCTCTATCTCGGTGCACTCTTTTTAGGCATTCTTTTTGCCATAGGATGGGCGCCGTGCGCCATGTCTTTGATGATGCCCGTCTTTATTCTCACTCTTACGCAGAAGATTTCTATTCTCGCGGGCGGGCTGCTCTTGTTTGTCTTTGGTTTAGGTCATGGTGTACCGATTATACCGCTGTGCGCAGGAACGGGTAGCATACGGGGGAAACTTGGTAATAAGTATGTAACTGCTGGTAGATGGACGCAGAAAGTGTTCGGAGTCATAATCATCGTTGTTGGATTAATCATGGCGGTGAGGTTCTGGGGCATTAATTTCTGGTAATACCAACTAGGGATTTGAAACCAGATTTGTGCCTCCAGAACCTTCGGATAATCTCCTAGAAAAATAGGTGTTAGCGAACTCGACAAAACGTGTCGGCAAGTTCTTCGGTCTTGGTTAGCAGGTCCAGCACCGAAGGGTCCGCGAGCCCGTACATTATCTTTTTCCCCTCGCGCCTAGACTTTACGATCCCAGATTTTCTCATGGTCTTCAGGTGGTGCGAAATTAATGATTGTTCCTC
>Ga0315280_10001862_pt1 | contig 35323 bp, 29 predicted proteins | sample YL17G06_40_MG_FD_203697 | JGI IMG/M metagenome (GOLD analysis project Ga0315280, IMG submission 203697) | Sediment microbial communities from Yellowstone Lake, YNP, Wyoming, USA - YL17G06_40 | ecosystem: Environmental > Aquatic > Freshwater > Lake > Sediment | place: USA: Wyoming | collected...
TACGCCGGAAAATTTCCTGCCCTCCAGGGGATTGATTTGAAGATTCAGGCCGGGGAACGCCTGGCCATCGTCGGGGCCAACGGATGCGGCAAATCGACCCTGCTGCACATCTTAGACGGGTTGCTTTTCCCTACGGATGGAGAAGTCTGGGCTTTTGGCCATCGCCTCACAGAGGACCAGCTGCGGAAAGCCTCCTTCATGGCCTTCTTCCGCCAGCGGGTGGGCCTTCTTTTCCAGAACCCCGATGTGCAACTTTTCTGCCCCACGGTTTTGGATGAAATTGCTTTCGGCCCCATGCAACTGGATTGCCGGCAAGAAGAAGCTCTGGAGAAGAGCCTGGAGATGATGAAGATGTTAGGGCTGGAGAAGATCGCCCAGCGCTCTCCTCACCAGCTGAGCGGAGGGGAAAAGAAGAAAGTAGCCCTGGCCGCAATGCTTTCGGTAAACCCCGATGTCCTGCTGCTGGATGAGCCCACCGGGGGGTTAGACCCGCGGACTCAGTGCTGGCTGGTAGAGATTTTGGGCGAGCTGCACACCATCGGCAAGACCACCGTCATTGCCACCCATGACCTCTCTATCCTCGAGGATGTCGCCGATCGGGCATTTGTCATGGATGATAGCCATGCCATCATCGCCAATGGCCCCCCCAGAGAGATTCTCAACGATCTCGACCTGCTGCTTCGGGTAAACCTGATCCACGAGCACGTTCACTCCCACGAAAACCTTCTGCATTCTCACAGCCACCTTCATTTCTTCTCCCACCGCCACGGCCACGACCCTTTTTATCCTCCCGATCTTAAATGATTTTTTGTCCATGAGGGACGAATTTGCCCTTGACATTATTCCATGCTTCTGCTATGAAAAAATGCTCCCTGATCTATAGCATAAAGAGGCATGAGACGTATGGATAAAAAATATCTATTGGCCCCGGGGCCCACCCCCATTCCCCCGGAAGTCCTTCTGGCCATGGCCCAGCCCATCATCCACCATCGCGCCCCGGTATACGAGAAGATTTTGCAGGAGGTGCGTGAGGGTTTGAAATATCTCTTTCAGACGAAGAAAGAGGTCCTGATCTTCGCTTCCTCAGGAACGGGAGCGATGGAAGGGGCTGTGACAAACACCCTCTGTGCCGGGGATAAAGCCTTAGTCGTCCAGGGAGGAAAATTTGGAGAGCGCTGGGCGAACATCTGCAAGGCTTACGGCGTGAGAGTGCAGGTGTTGTCGGTGGAATGGGGAGAGGCTGTCGATCCAGCGCGGATCGCCCAGGCCCTGAAAGAGGATCCATCGATCAAAGCAGTCTTCACCCAGGCTACAGAAACTTCCACGGGTGTGCTCTCCCCGATCAAGGAGATCGCCGAGATCGTCTCCCGTTATCCTGGAACGATCATGGTGGTAGATGCCATCTCGCACCTGGGGGCTATGGAACTGCCCATGGATGAGTGGAAGTTAGACGTCGTCGTGGCCGGTTCGCAAAAAGCCATCATGCTCCCGCCCGGGCTGGCTTTTGCTGCCTTAAGCGACAAGGCCTGGGAGTTTGTGGGAAAGTCCACTTTGCCCAAGTTCTATTTCGATTTTAAAAAAGAGATGAAGAACCTGACGCAGAATCAGAGCGCTTATACGCCGGCTGTCACCCTGGTCATGGGTCTGGCCGAGTCGCTGAAGAAAATCACCGAGGAGGGGCTGGAGAATATTTTCGCCCGTCATGCCAGGCTGGCCAGGGCCACGCGGGAGGCCATGCTGGCCCTGGGCCTTAAGCTCTATGCGCCGAAGGCTTACTCCAACGCTCTGACGGCCGTGGTGGCACCTCCGGGGGTGGATGGGCAGAAGGTGGTGAAAATCCTGCGCGACAAACACAACCTGACCATCGCCGGGGGTCAAGACCAGGCCAGGGGAAAGATCTTCCGCATTGCCCACCTTGGGTACGTGGATAAATTTGACATTATTATGGCTGTGGGGGCGGTGGAGATGACCCTGAATGAGCTGGGCTACGCCATGGAGCTGGGCAAAGGCGTGCGGGCGGCGATGAAAGTGATAATAAAAGACAGGTTATAGTTGATAGGTTATAGGCGATAAAGACAGGAAATAGGTGAGAGGCAAGAGGCGATAGGCAATGGGTTTTAAGTTTATATCTTTTGCCCATTGCCTATCGCCCATAGCCTATTGCCTATTTTAAAGGATTTCTATGGCCAATATTGTAGTCGTCGGCATGCAGTGGGGGGATGAGGGTAAAGGCAAGATCGTAGACCTTTTGAGCGAATTCGCTGATGTGGTCGTTCGCTTCCAGGGAGGGAACAACGCCGGCCACACCGTGGTCGTGGGCGATGAGACCATCGTCTTGCACCTCATTCCCTCGGGAGCCCTTTACAGAGAGAAGAAATGCCTCATCGGCAACGGCGTGGTCATGGACCCGCAGGTTCTTCTGCAGGAGATCGATGAACTGAAGAAGCGGGGCTACTTTCAGAGCGCCGATCAGCTTCTGATCAGCGAGGATGCTCACTTAATCATGCCCTACCACAGGCGCATGGATGTGGCCCGGGAGCGACTGAAGGGCGAAAGAAAAATTGGCACCACTGGAAGGGGGATCGGCCCGGCCTACGAGGACAAAGTTGCCAGGGTGGGAATAAGGGTGGGAGACCTGTTAGATGAAAAGACCTTCAAGGAGAAGCTGGAAGCCAACTTGCTGGCTAAAAACCCTTGTCTGGAGACCTGTCTAAGAGACAAAAGGTTCGACCCGAAAGAGATCTTCGAGGAATACATCGGGTACTCCGGGCAGATAAAAAAATACGTGAGCAACGCCTCCCTCTTCCTTGATCGCCAGATGAAGCAAGGCAAGCACATCCTTTTTGAGGGAGCCCAAGGGACCCATCTCGATGTGGATCACGGCACCTACCCCTTCGTCACCTCTTCCAACACGGTGGCGGGAGCGGCTTGCACGGGAACGGGAATCGGGCCAACGAAGATCGACGAGGTCATCGGCGTGTCAAAGGCCTACACCACGCGGGTGGGGAGTGGACCTTTCCCCACCGAGCTCAAGGATGAAGTCGGGGAGAAAATCCGGGATCGGGGGCGGGAGTTCGGAGCCACCACCGGGAGGCCGCGAAGATGCGGATGGCTGGATATTCCCCTGTTGCGGGATGCCGTCCGGCTGAACGGCCTCACGGGCATTGCCCTGACCAAGATGGATGTGCTCAATGAATTCGAGACCATCAAGATTTGCACGTCCTATCAATATCGAGGGAAGCGATATGAAGAAGTCCCTTCGCAGATGGAGATCCTGAAAGAATGTGAGCCCGTATTCGAGGAAATCCCCGGGTGGAAAGCCGAGCTGAGGGATCTTCGGGATTTCGAGGATCTTCCCCAAAAGGCCAAAGATTATGTGAAGCGGGCCGAGGAATTGACTGAGACAGAGGTGATCCTGGTCTCTGTGGGGGAGCGCCGGGAAGAGACCATTTTACGCCGCAACCCTTTCCAACGGGGTCCTCGCATTTAACAGAGATCTCTGAAAAAGTGAAAAAGGGGGCTTTGAGCAGCGAAAAGCCACCTTTTTCAGAGACCTCTTAATAAAAAGATTGACAGCGGGATCAAATCCGCTAAAAATAAATTAGAGTATATTCCTTTATTTCCTGTGGGCCGTTAGCTCAGGAGGTAGAGCACCTGACTTTTAATCAGGTGGTCGAAGGTTCGAGTCCTTCACGGCTCACCAAGATTTTAAGGGGTTACGGTTATGCCGTAGCCTTTTTTCTTTTGTCAAGCTTTTAAGGAAGAGTTATCTGGTCTTGGAGCCAACATCGAAAGCCAACTAGTGTAATGTCTCTAACACTTCTTTACAATGATCCAAGAGTTGTCATTCCCGCGAAAGCGGGAATCCAGAACGAAAACACTGGATTCCGGATTAAGTCCGGAATGACAAAATGTGAAAAACTTTTTCTGAGACAGTACACTAAAGGGATTCTCGGTGATGAATTTAGAAGTTAAGACAAAGCTTCAGCAAGAAGAGGTCGTTGGGTAGGCCTACTCAGTCCGACCTATCCGGTTCTCCCCCTTGACACTTAAAATAATGCCGTTGGATTGCTCAAAGAGGGGATGCGCCGGCTGGATTCTTTGATCATGGGTTTTGCAGAAGAAACCCGGGTTCCTGCGGGCGATGCGCTGCCCGTTGAGGAGATGGCCGAAAGAGGAGGGGCCGGGGGCCGCCTTTAACTTAGTGGGATTCCAGACCAGATTGAAGTGGAAAGAGCAGGAGCGAATCTTCCGCATGATCCCCGGCCTGGAGCAGGCCGTATTCTTTCGTTTCGGCAGCCTGCAAGGTGCCTCCTCTGCGTTCTTCCCCTGTTTCACGGGATGCTCTGCGGTGAAGGATTAAAATAAATTTATGCCCCCAAACTCCATTCCCCAAAAAACAGAAGTTCTGGTCATCGGAGCTGGGCCAGCTGGCTCAACCCTGGCCTACGAATTAGCCCGGTCCGGGGTCGATGTGCTCCTTTTGGATAAGGCCAAATTCCCCCGGGGGAAAACCTGTGCCGGAGGAATCAATACCCGGACGCTCCGCCTCCTTCCATTCGACTTCGGGCCCGTAGTGGAAAGGGTCATCAGCGGCATTGCCTTCACCCGCAATTTGGAGGAGCCTTTCCTCCGCCGCCATCCCGAGGTGCTGATGGTTACCGTGCGCCGGGAATGCTTTGACAATTTTTTAGCCATGAAAGCGCAGCAGGCTGGAGCTCAGTTCTTCGATCAGAACCAATTCCTCTCTCTCAAAGAGGAGAACGACGCTGTGCAGGTAGAAACCTCTTCCGGGACCTGCTGGGCAAAATTCGTTCTCGGGGCGGATGGGGCCCAGAGCGCGGTGGCCAAGAGCCTGGGCCTGATGAATGGAGCATCCCATCTCTTAACCGTTCACAGCGAAGTCCCAAATTCTTTGATCCCCTGGCTGGAGCCGGACATCATCCATATCGACTGGGGAAGCCTGAAGAGGGGATACGCTTACCTTTTGCCCAAGAAAGATTCTCTTTCTCTGGGAGCAGGGGGGTTCAATGTCCCCACGGCCCGGGTGAAAAATTACCAGCGGGCTTTCCTGGCCACGCGATGGCAGAAGGAAGAAACTCTTCCCTTCAGCGCGGCCGGGTTTATGATTCCCCTCCGCCAGAAGCGCGGAGCAATTCAAAAAGGCCGATGCCTCCTCGTTGGGGATGCCGCCGGGCTGATCGACCCTTTTACTGGAGAGGGCATCCATTCCGCAATCCGCAGCGCTAAGCTTGCCGTCCCGGTCCTCGTGGAAGCATTGCGGAAAGGTCGAAAGTCCTTGCAGGCATACCAGGAGGCCATTGACCTGGAGTTGATGCCAGAGTTAGAATGCTCCAGGTTCTTTCGCGAGATTTTCAACCTTCGCCCTTCTTACTTCCACCGAAAAATCGCCTGCAGCGACCCATGGTGGAATTCCATGGCGAACATCCTTCGCGGGGAAAAGACTTTTTTGGATGTGAAAAAGAAATTGGGACTGCTGGGAAGTGTACTCTTGCGGATGGCCCGATGAACCGAATGGGGAGTGTGGATTGCGGATCTCGGAACTAAGAAACTCGGGAAATAACCAAATTTAGATATTCGCCGGGCGCATCTTGGATATTAGTGCAGCGTTTCCTAATTAACATTGCAATGCAACTGTCATTGCGAGCGAAGCGAAGCAATCTATATAAACTCCTGAAATTACTCTGAGATTGCTTCGTCGTTTCTCTCCTCGCAATGACATTTTAATGGCATCATTATTTTGGATACAATATATTAGTTTTTCATTCCGCAATCTGCATTCTGCATTCCGCAATCTCTCAGAGGCCCATCATCCGGCCGATGATCTCTTTTAAGATCTCCGTGGTTCCGCCGCCAATGCTGTTGATTCGGACGTCGCGGAAGAAGCGCTCGATTTCGTATTCGCGCATGTATCCGTAGCCTCCGTGAAGCTGCAGGCAGGTGGTGGCCACCCGGTTGCCCACCTCTGCGGAAAAAATCTTGGCCATGGATACCTCCCGGGTGCACGGTTCCCCGTTGGCCAGTTTTCGCAGGGAGTGATAATTCAGCTGCCGGGCAGCCTCAACCTCCACGGCCATGTCGACCATCTTATGCCGGTTGACCTGGAACTTTCCGATGGGCCGGCCGAAGGCCTCCCGCTGTAGAATATAGTCCTGGGTTTTATCAAGGACGAGCTGGGCGCTGTAGATGGCACCCAGAGCCATGATCAATCTTTCCCATTCCAGGTTGGCCATGGCATTGTAGAAGCCCATTCCTTCTTCGCCCAAACGGTTCGCCAGGGGAACGGCGACATTTTCAAAGGTCAACTCGGCCGTATCCCCGGCATGCCAGCCCAATGTTTCCAGGGGCTTCCCCTGGGAAAATCCCGGCATTCCCTTCTCGACGATCAGCGTGGAGAAACCTTTGTATCCCGAGGCCGGGTCTGTCTTGCAGAGGACGAGCACAAAATCCGCCCGGCTCCCGTTGGTGATAAAGGTCTTGGAGCCATTCAGAAAATAATGATCGCCCTGCCGCTTGGCTGTGGAGCGGATGTTGGCCAAGTCCGACCCGGCAACGGGCTCTGTCAGGCCGAGGGCTCCGATCTTCTCCCCCCGCACCCCCGGGAGCAAAATCCGCTTCTTCTGTTCCTCGTTCCCGAACCTCATGACCGCCGGCAGGACGATCAGCCCATGCATGTTTAAGCCAGCCACCACTCCCCCCGACCCGATGCGGGTGCTTTCCTCGCACCAGATTGCGGCCATCAGGTAATCCCCACCCGACCCCCCGTATTCCTCAGGGATGAGAATTCCAAAGTAGCCCATATCTCCCACCCGGCGGAAGACCTCGTTGGGAAATTCCTTCTTCTCCTCCCACTCCTTTGCGTGGGGAGCGAGCTCTTTCTCCACGAACCGGCGGCACTGCTGACGAAAGAGCTCGTGCTCTTCCTGGAAGGGACTGGTCATGAACTTATCAGCCATGAGGGTTTCATTTCCCTTTGTTTCGTTCGTAGATTAAGCGCAGTCCTTCCAGGGTCAAAAACTCGTCGACTTCCTCGATGCTTTTAGATTCGGCGGCAATTAAGGGAGCCAGCCCACCGGTGGCGATCACCTTCGGGTTGGAACGAACCTCTTCCTTCATTCGGCGAACGATCTCATCCACCAGCCCCACGTAGCCGAAGATGATCCCGGCCTGCATGGAATGCACGGTGTTTTTCCCCACGACGCTCTTGGGCTTTACCAGCTCCACCCGGGGGAGCTTTGAGGCTCGCATGAAAAGGGCTTCGCTGGCGATGCCCAGCCCGGGAGCAATCGCTCCGCCCATGTACTCCCCCTTGGGGTTAATATAGTCAAAGGTTGTGGCTGTCCCGAAGTCCACTACGATCAGGCTTTTCCTGTGCTTATGGTAGGCGGCCACCGAGTTAACAATCCGGTCGGCCCCTACTTCCTGGGGGTTGTCCATGAGGATCGGCATTCCAGTATCCACCCCCTGTTCGACGATCAAGGGCTCCTTACGGAAATATTTTTTCGAGAGCTCCAGGAGCATGTTCAGCATGGGGGGGACAACGCAGGAGATGGCGATGGCCTCAATCTTTCCGAAGGAGATGTGCTTGGAAGAGAAGAGATTGCGCACCAGGATGGCATACTCATCGCTGGTCCGATCGCGCTCCGTCCAGATGCGCCAGTTATCCACCAAGCGCCTTCCATCATAGATCCCCAGGACCGTGTTTGTGTTGCCCACGTCGATGACTAAAAGCATAGCCCCTTCCTTAGAAGATTGCTGAAAAAGTGAAAAAGGGGCTTTGAGCAGCAAAAAGCCAACTTTTTCAACAATCGGCTAGATACGAAGACTGACATCCCCGGCGATGAAACGCTGGGTATTCCCCTCCCGGTCCATCAACAGGAGGGCGCCGTCAGCGTCGAGACCCTGGACCTGGCCCTCGAATTTTCTCTCCATCATCGTGATCGTCGCCCATTTTCGGTTAATCCAGGAAAGCCGGTTCCACTCTTCCCGCAGCCTGGGCGAGAACCCCTCTTGCAGGAAGAGGGCGTATTCTCGTTCCAGTTCTTCAAAGATCTCTCCAGCCACGAGCGCCCTGGAGAATTCTCTCCCCGCTTCCGCCCGAAGCGAGGTGGCCATCTCCTGCAGGTCGGCAGGAATTTCTTCCTTCCGCCAGTTGACGTTCACCCCCACCCCCAGGATGATGAATTGAATCCTTGGCCCCTCGGCTTTTATTTCCGAGAGGATGCCAGCGACCTTTTTCCCGTGGATGTAAATGTCGTTGGGCCATTTGATGCGCGAGTCCAGGCCTGAAGCTCTGGCCAGAGCATTCGCTCCGGCCACCCCGGCAAGGAGCATGATCTGCGGAGCCACGGCTGGGGATACCGGCGGCCGGAGAATAATCGAGGCGTGTAAATTCACCCCGGGCGGAGACTCCCAGACACGCCCCAGCCTCCCTTTCCCCCGAGATTGCCCCTCGGCCAAGAGGACCAATCCCTCCCTTGCTCCCCCAAGGGCTCGATCGTAAGCCTGACGGTTGGTGGAGTCAACCTCCGGGAAAAAAAGGATTTCTTTCCCGATCAATTTCCTCTGCCGGGCGCTTCGAAGTTCCTCGACCCACATTTAAGTTATAAGTGTTGAATATTGAGTGTTAAGTATAGGGTGTAGGGTGTTGGATGTAGGGTTTTTGCCCATTACCTATCACCCATGACCTATGACCTATTGCCTATCGCCTATTTTCTTTTATCTATGATTCGCTTGGCCTTGAAGGTCGTTCGCTCCAGGGTGCCGAATTTCTCCAGGCGAAGCACCGGGGTGACCAGAAGCTCTTCCTTGAGGTCTTTCTGCAGCCGCCGCAGGATCATCTCCTTGTCTTCCTGCTGGTTCAGGCATTCGCAGACCACCGTGCAGATGTCTGTGCCCACTTTCTCATCCCGGGTGAGCTCGATGACAAACTCATCGCCGAGTTCCTTGTAGCTGCGAACAATTTTCTCCACCTGGATCGGGTAAAACTTGGCTCCCCGGTAGATGACCATATCGTCTGCCCGGCCCAGGATGCCCCCGATCGAACGTCCGTGCGTCCTCCCGCACTGGCATTTGGAAGAATCAAACTTGGCGTAATCGTTCGTCCAGTAGCGGATCATGGGCGTCGCCTCCCGGGTCAGGTGGGTGATCACCAAAACGCCCATCTGGCCCTCAGCGCACCGCTCGAGGGTATCCGGGTTGAGGACCTCAACCACATGGTGGTCTTCAGCCCAGTGCAACCCAGCCTTGGCCGTACACTCCGAGGCGAACGTCGGCCCGACCTCGGCCAGTCCATAATAATCATAAGCCTCGATGCCCAACCCTTCCTCAATCTTCTTCCGCGTGGCCGCTATCTCCGCCCCCCCCTCACCGCCGAAACATCCCAGCCGCAGCTTCAGCGCCTTCGGAGATATTCCTCGCTCCTTCAGGTTCTCGGCGATGTGCAGGGCAAAGGAAGGCGTGCAGAGCAGAACCGTCGACCCCGGGGTGAACATGTATTCAATCTGTCTCCCGGTCATGGAGGCACCGATGGGGATCACAAAGCCCCCCAGCCGCTTGGCGGCATAATGGGTGGACATGCCCGCAACCCAAAGTCCATAGCTAAACCCGTTCTGGATGACATCGCCGGGCCGAACACCGAAGGACCACATCGTCCGGGCTGTGACTTCGGTGATGTTCTCCACGTCGTGCTCGGACCAGATGGTATTTACCGGAACCCCGGTGGTCCCGGTGGAGGGGTGGAGCTCCCGCCAGTCCTTGGCCGGGGCCACGGCATAGCGCCCGAACGGTGGATGCTTGACTTGCTCTTCCCGCAGCTCCTGTTTGGTCACAACCGGGACATGGACCAGGTCATCCACGGTCTTGATATGGGCGGCCTTGATCCCGGCCTTTTTGAACTTTTCTCGATAAAATTCGGATTTGGACAGACACCTTCTGATCTGCCAGCGCAGCCGTTCGTTCTGCAGTTCCCGCAATGCCTTGCGGCTCACCGTCTCCACTTCTGGATGATAATATTTCCCCTGACTCATGAATCGGTCTCCTTATGGCCTTGAAGATTCTGTTCTCTTCTTCATACCGCTAAATACTTTCTGACAATCTCCTCGTTCTGCCAGATGCTTTCCATGTCTCCCTGATAATGTATGAGGCCTTTTTCAATGATGTACCCTCTTCCAGCGACCTTGCGGCAAAATTTCAAATTCTGGTCGGCGAGCAGGATGGTGACCTCTGACCTCTGGATCTCCCGGATTACCTCCACCAGGTTTCTCACCACCAGAGGGGCCAAACCCTCGACCGGCTCGTCCAGGAGGATTAAATCCGGGTTCTTCATCAAGGCCCGGCCAATGGCCAACATCTTTTGCTCTCCGCCGCTCAGGCATGTCCCTTTGCTGGCCCGCAATCTCTCCAGCACGGGAAAAAGTTTATATACTCTCTCGATGGTCCATTGCCCCCCGCTTCGTTTGGCCAGGCGTCTGGCCATTTCCAAATTTTCTTCGGCGGTCAGGTCGGGAAAGATTCTTCGATCATCGGGAACGTAGCCAACTCCCAGCTTGGCGATTTCGAATGGCTTTCGCCCGACCAGCTCAGTCCCTTTCAGCAGAATGCTTCCTGAGCGAGGTGGGGTCAAACCCATGATGGACCTAAACGTGGTTGTTTTCCCCACGCCATTCCTTCCTAATAGGGAGACGACTTCCCCCTGGCCTACGACCAGGGAAACACCGTGCAGAACCTGACTCTGTCCGTACCGGGTGACAATCTCCCGCACTTCCAGAATGGTGGTCATATCTCTTCCCCCAAGTAGATATCCCTGACCTCCTGATTGTCGCGAATCTCAGTAGGCTTGCCCTCGGCCAGGATCTCCCCGCGGTTCATCACCACGATCCAGTCCGATAGGGAGAAGACGACATCCATATCGTGCTCCACGATGGCGAAAGTGGTCTTTCTCTCAGCGGATAATTTTTTTACCAGCTCCAGCACCTTGATTCTTTCGATGGGGTTCATGCCCGAGGAGGGTTCGTCGAGAAAGCAAAGCTGGGGGTTGCTGGCCACGGCGATGCCCAGTTCGAGAAGTCTCTGGTCCCCGTGGGAGAGTTCGCCGGCCGGCGAATCCTTTTCCTCCTGCAGCCACACTTCCTGGAGAGTTTTTTCCGCTTCCGCCACCACTTCTTTCTGACTTCTCAGGCTGGCCAAGGGCCGGGAATTTTTATTCAGGCGGGATAAAACCGGCAGGAGAATATTCTGGAAAACCGTCAGCCGGGGAAAGATGTTCATGACCTGGAAAGAGCGACTGATCCCCATCTTCACCCTTTTGTCCGGCCGCATGCGGGTGACGTCAGTTCCCCGGAAAAAAATCCTGCCCCGATCCGGCAGCAGATAACCGGACAGGAGATTAATGAGGGTGGTCTTTCCCGCCCCGTTGGGCCCGATGATGGAAGTAAAAAGCCCCTCTTTCAGGCTGAGGGTCACCTCGTGCACCGCCGCCATTTCTCCGAAATACTTTCCCAGGCCTTCGGTCCGGATAATATCGTTCACCCCTGGCCTCCTTTGCCGTAGAATATGCTCACCACTCCTCCGCGGAATCCCAGGACGAGCACCAGGACGATGGCTCCCAGACAGATCAGCCAGTACTGCGTAAAACGCACGATGATATCTTTCAGGACGTAAAACAGGAACGCCCCGACGATGGGGCCGGGGAAGGTATAAATCCCGCCCAAAAGTGTGGCCAGCACGGGCTCGGCGGAATAGCTCCAATGGGCCACGGGGGGAGTTACGGTACTTTCCAGGGGCGGGAGCAGAGCCCCGGCCAGTCCGGCGTACATTCCAGCAATGGTGAAGGAAATCAGGCGGTAATTGCGGACCGAGATGCCCACGCAGGCTGTGCGCGTTTCGCTATCCCGAATGCCCTGGAAGGTCAAGCCCATGGGAGAGTGCACGATCCGGTGAAAAAGAAAGATGGCCAGAAGGGAGAAAACCAACACCACATAATAATAATTCTCCATGGAGGTCATATTTAATCGGATGAGGCCGGGGATCTCCAGCGGGGCGCGGGGGATACCGACCAGGCCATCATCGCCCCCGGTCATATCTCGCCATTTCCAGGCCAAGGAAAAGATCATCATGCCGAAGCTGAGGGTGAGCATGGAAAAATAGATGCGGGTGTGCCGGATGCAGAGAATCCCCAATAAAAATGAGGCCACCCCGGCAACCGCCACTCCCCCGATGATCCCGACTAACAGCGAGGGGAATGCCAGAAGAATCTTGGCGCAGCCATAGGCCCCGGCGGCATAAAAGCCAGCTTGCCCGAAAGAGAGCAGGCCGGTGTAGCCGAAAAGGAGATTAAACCCGAGGGAAAAGAGGGAGAGGAGCATGATATGGATGGTCATATACAGGATGTACTTCCCGGCGAATAATGGCAGGAGAAACAGGAGGACAATTAGAGAAAGAATCGCCAGAGTCTTTTTCATACGTCATCCCCCGAAAAGTCCCTGAGGTTTGACCATCAGGACCACGGCCATGATTAAGAAGATCAGGAAGAGCTCGAAGACCGGAAAAAGAAGAATGCCGTAAGCACTGAGAACGCCTACGATGACGGCCCCCACGAAAGCGCCCTTCAGGTTTCCCAGCCCGCCGATCACCGTGATGATGAAGGCCTGGATGATCATGGCCGATCCGATCCCGGGGGCCACCACCCGCACCGGTGTTCCCAGGGCCCCGCCCAGGGCCCCCAGCATGGCTCCGAAGACGAAGACCCCGGTGAAAATCGTGGGAATGTTGACGCCGATGGCGCTGGCCATCTCCCGGTCCGAGGCCGATGCCCGAACCATCTTGCCCCACCAGGTTTTTTCGAAAAGCAGCCAGAGAACGATAGCGACGAGCAGCCCGGCTCCAATGATGAAGAGGTTATAAATGGGAAAGGGCCTCCCGAAGGCCGACAGAGTTCCCTCAAAAAAGCCGGGCATGGCCGGAATCTTGGCCACCCCTCCCCAGATCATCTTCACGGCATCATCGAAAATCAAGATAAAACCAAAAGTGAGCAGGAGTTGGAAGGCATGGTCCAGGTGATAGATATGACGTAAAAAGAGGCGCTCCATTAGATAGCCAACGACTCCCACGCCGATAAGGCTCAGGGCGATGGCCAGCCAGAAATTGACACCCCAGAGGCCGTAGAAAGTGAATGCGAAGTAAGCCCCCAGCATGAACAGGCTGCCGTGGGCAAAATTGAGGACACCCAGGACGCCGAAGACAATGGTTAAACCCGCGGCCAGAAGCCAGAGGTACATGGCCACGCTCAGGCCCACCAGCCCTTGAAAAGCTAAAGTTTCCATACCTCCCTATCCTTTTGGTTTCTTTTCTGGGGGAGCCCTCTGCTTCTGGCTCCCCCACCCTGTGACTTACTTGCCCATGGCGATTGGCGTAAACGGGGGATGACGGTAATAGTCTTTTGCCGGAATGACTTTTAGGTCGCCCCCCACGATGGGAATGGGATAATTCGGGTCTTTAATTACTCTCCCACCGGGAACGTTGTAAACTGCCTGATGGTCTTCTGGCCTGAAGAATCTTTTGCCCCCCGGCGTCATGATTTCCATACCTTCGAGAGCTTTGATGAGGTCGGATGTTTTTAGACTCCTTGTCTTTTCCACCGCCGCCTTAAACGCATAGATGGCCGAATAAGAATTTTCTGCCGAATAGTTGGGAAGCCGGTTCCATCGTTTGCGGAAGTTGGCCACAAAAGCTTTGTTTTGAGGAGTATCGGGATAGTTGTGGATGTACCGAGCGGTGGCCCATAACTTATCTTTGAATTTGCCCGCCGCCACCTCGTTGGCAATTCCCTCCAATATGTCCACCGACCCGCCCATGCATTGGAACCAGGCCTGGATCTTGTCGAAGACCCCGAGCATGAGCGCCTGCCGGAGAAGCATGACCCCTTCCCCGGCCCAGGGAGTGGCATGGATGGCATCCGGGTTAGCCGCCATCACGGCTGCGATGTGAGAAGAAAAATCCATTGTCCAGAAGGGGGCCCAGGCAATGGCTACGAATTCCACGTCCGGGCGGTATTTCTTCAAGGTCTCTTTGAAAAGAGCCCAGGTGGAATACCCATACTCGTAATCACAGTGGATCCCCGCCCATCTCTTGATATTTGGAAAATCTTTGAAAATCAACGAAGACAGGATGCTTTCCTGGTAAACGGGTACGGACATGCGGAAGATTTGTTTAACGCCTTTCGCAGCAACCAGTTCCTCAGTCAATCGATGGGTAGAGGCGTGGGTGAACATGCAAATGCGGTCGATTTCTGGAAGAACGGGTCCAACGGCCATGGAGCTGCCGCTGGAATCTACCCCGAAAAGAAAGTGAGCTCCCCACTCGGTGGCCAAGTATCTGGTGTTTTTTACAGCCACTGCCGGCTTGAGCTCCTCATCCATGAACTTAAGTTCCAGTTTGCTCCCCAAGATTCCGCCTTTGGCGTTGATCTCTTCGATGGCCAGCGTCGAACCGGCGATCATCTGCCAGCCATAATCGGCATGGGCACCGGATGTGACCCCCTGCCCGCCAATCTTGATGACGTCCACTCCCAAAATTTTCTTTTTGGGTTTGGCCTTAGCCGGAGCCTTCTCTTTTTGAGGCGCGGCCTCTGCCACCCCTCTTAATCCTGAGGCTATTCCGCCAATTCCCACAGCGGCTGCCGCTTTCAAAAAAGCCCGGCGACTGATCTTCTTTCTCTCGCTCATCGGTTTTTCCTCCCTTCTTGAAATGTCTTGATGATGCCAACCGTGGATCTTTTCAGATCCATCCCCACCGAAGAACGATTATCACCTCCTTTCGTCTGAAAAGGGGTAAGGGATAAAGATGATAGGCGAATTATACACGAATTTCTAAATAATCCACAACCTAAGTCTTATTTCCCTTGCCTTCCCACCACCTCCCGCACAGCTACTACGATCTGCTGCTGGTTGGGCAATACCGCATCTTCCAACTGAGGGGCGAAGGGCACGGGTACCCCCGGATTACCCAGCCGGCGGGGCGCCGCTTTCAGCGCCTGGAAGGCTCGCTCGCCGACCAGCGCGATTACCTCGCTCTGAATGCTACAGCTTAGGTAGGCCTCGTCCACCACGATGATTCTACCCGTCTGGAGCACCGAGCGCACAATCGTCTCCGCGTCCAATGGCACAAGGGTGCGCAGGTCAATCACTTCCAGGGAAATATCCTCTGCAGCCAACTCCTCGGCTGCCGCTAAGGCGTGATGGACCATGGCCATTGTTGCCACCACTGAGACGTCCGTGCCTGCCCTCCGCACTGCAGCCTGTCCAAAGGGCACCAGGAAATCTGGATCCCTATACTCGGGCGGAACCGGCCAGCGCGTCCGGTAGAGCGCCTTATGCTCGAAGAAGAGCACCGGGTTAGGGTCACGAATGGCCATCTTCATCAACCCCTTGGCGTCGGCCGCTGTAGACGGCAGCGCGACTTTGATCCCTGGCGCGTGCCCGAACCAGGAGTAGAGCGACTGAGAATGCTGGGCCCCGGCGCCCTGCCCGCCGCCACAGGGTAGCCGGATCACGATCGGCACGTTTACCTGCCCGCCGGTCAGGTAGCGCAGCATGGCTGCCTGGTGCGTGATCTGGTCGATGGCTACGGAGACGAAATCGCCAAATTGGAACTCCACAATCGGCCGCATACCGCCCAGGGCTGCGCCCACCGCCGCACCTACCATAGCCACTTCTGAGCAGGGGGCATCGCGAATGCGCTCGGAGCCGAACTCCTCCAGCAAGCCGGCGGTGACGCCGAAAGGCGGCGCCTTGGCAATGTCCTGCCCCATCTGGAAGACGGTCGGATCCCGGCGCATCTCCTCGCGCATCGCCTCATTGATCGCTCCCCGCAAGCTCACCCACTTGCGCTGCTCCGGGCTAACCCTCTCTCTTGGGCGAAACAATCTCTTATCGAACATCTCTCTTTCTCTTCCTGTTTTATTAGCTTGTCCCCGCCGGGCTTAGGCCGCCCTGCTTCCTTCCTATGCCCACAAGTCCTCAAACGCCTCTTCCGGCGCGGGAAACGGGCTTTGGCGGGCGAATTCTACCGCTGCGGCCACTTCCTGAGCGACCTCAGCCTCAAGCTGGGCAAATTTTTCTTCCGTCAGCAGGCCTTCCGCCACGAGTTGCGCCCGGTAACGCTTGATCGGGCAATGCTCCCAGCGAGCGGCAATCTCGTCTTTCGACCGGTAATACTGGGGGTCGTGCACCAAGTGGCCACCCAGGCGGTAGGTCTTGGCCTCAATCCAGGTCGCCCCTCCGCCGGACCGGGCCCGGGCCACCGCCGAAATGACTGCCTCGTATACGGCGAGCACATCATTGCCATCCACCACCACCCCGGGCAAGCCATAGCCAGCGGCGCGGTCGGCGATGTTCACCACCTTCACGGCCGCTCTCACCGGTAACGAAATGCAATACTCGTTGTTCTCGCAAAGCAGGATGAGCGGTAGCGTCCAGATCGCCGCCAGATTCGCCGCCTCGTGCACGGCGCCCTCATTACTCGCGCCATCGCCAAAAAAGCACAGGCTCACCCGGTCGCTCCCCTTCAGCTTTTGTGCCAGCGCCATGCCTGCAGCCACGGGCACCTGTGCCCCGATGATGCCCCCCATACCCACCACACCCCGTGAAAAATCTGTTATATGGTACGATTTGCCCTTATTGTAGCCGGTGCGCCGGCAGTAAAGCTCGGCCATGATGCGCTTAACGTCTAAGCCCAGGGCAATCTGGGGGGCCTGGCCCCGGTGGGTGGTGAAGACAAAGTCGCCGGGACCCAGCGCGGCACACGCGCCGACCGATACGGCCTCCTGGCCCGTGCTTAGCGCCGGTGGAATCCCGCCAATATCCTCGCGGCAGTAAGCCTCGCCCCATTCATCCTCCAGGCGGCGCACGAGGAGCATCTGGCGCAACATGGGTAGTTTCTTGTTGGCATCCATGGCTTCCATCTTCGATAGAGATTTCCTCATGCAGGAAAGGCGGCGCATGGGCCGGGCAGATGGGGTTATCCAGGCTGAGGGCCATGGAGGCGGAGGCCGCCGCTGGTCCTATTTCCCGATGATCATGCCGGTCGGATCTATCTCGTGGAGGATCCTTCGCTCTTCGGGCGTTGGCGGCCCAGTGGTACCTATCTCCTGGGAAATGAGGATCTCAAAGGAGCTGTTAGCCTTTATGTCATCCAAGGTCACGCAGGGATGCACAGCCAGGAGTTGTAGCCTCTTCGTCTTCTCGGCAAAGCCGTAGACCCCCAGCTGGGTGATCACGCGGTAGGGGCCGGTTCCCTCCGGAAGACCGGCTCTTTCCCTCGCCCCTGGGCCAATCAGATAGCCCGGCGTGGTGATGAAATCCACCTTCTCTGGAAAGCGGCGTTTATCCTGCCTGGCGATGATGATCGTACGATGGCAGAGGGAGCCAATGTCGTTGGCCCCACCGCTCCCTGGCAGGCGCACCTTGGGCCGCTCCCATTCGCCGATGACGGTAGTATTGATATTACCGTACATGTCTATCATGGCCGCGCCCAGGAATCCATAGTCCACGTACCCGGCTTGGCAGGCGCTCATGACGTCATGCATGCTGGATGCGGCCACGGCCTTGTGGAAAGTGCGGGAGTCCCCCACCGAAATGGGCAGTACGGGCATCTGAGGACCTATCCCCCCGGCCTCGAAAATGATAAGCAAGTTCGGGGCATGGGTCCTCTGAGCCAGCATGGCTGCGATCATGGGCAGGCCCGTACCCACGAATACAGATTTCCTGTCCTCCAGAAGCCTAGCCGCCACACAGGCCATGAGCTCAGCTGCGGTGTAAGATGTTCTCTGTTCGGGCATGGGATGCAGCGCTCCTCATTTCTTATTCAACCAGGGCGCTTTCATGGGTGCCTTGAACTGCTCTACCTGCTTCAGGTAGTTAAGCTTCCTGACGCCCCCTGCCTGATCCAGATACTGCTCGAAGTCTCTGGGGCCGAATACATACTTCTCGAAATACGCCTTTGTGCCTTCGGGAGTCCGGGAGAGATCAAGCCACTCGCCAATATGCTCCTCGTCGAAGAAGTAGAGATAGGGCATCTGGGTGGGGTGGGCACCGAATGGAACCTCACAGACGGCGTCTACCAGGTAAAAGGGGATTACGGTCCTCCACGGCTCAGCCCGGATCTGCTCGGGGTCAACGATCTCTTCCGTGGTGATGATCACCCGCCGGGCGGCTCTGGCCAGTTCAAAGTCCTCTGCCAGGATGCCATTAATCTGAGTGTTGCCGTACATGTCGCAGCGGGGCACGTGAAACATGGCAACATCAGGATGCGCGGCCGGGATCAGGCAGATAGGCTTTCCGCTCCAGGGATCCTTCACCACCTTGCACGAGCTGCGCCTGAACGTATCGGTACCCAGCATGGTGCGAGAGGGGATGAAGGGAACTCCCATCATTCCCGCCAGGAATCGCCACTGGTATCCGGCGTTTGAAATCTCGGCCACCACCTTGCACTGGCCAGTCTCCACGGCCCGGCGACTCGCCGGTGAGAGGCCCCGCAGTTCGTGACCAAAGGCATAGGATACCTCGATCTTGTTCACGCAAGCTGCCCCGATGAGGATATCCACATCGTGGACGCCGGTCTTGCCGGCCATTGCCAAATTACGTTTTCGCTGCCGAATGATCTCGTACAGCAAGGCCATGGGGATCCTGATATGGCCGAATCCGCCTACGACGATCAAATCACCATCGTGGACCCACTTCTCCACAGCTTCCTGCACACTCGTGCGCTTGTCACGGAGGTCCCGGGGTTTATTCTCCAGGACCCATCTGCGGTTCTCATCGGGATCGTGCCACCCGATAAGCTCCCCTTGGCCCTCTAACAAGGTTTCCATAATCGTGCACCCTTCGGAATAGGAGAATCACATCCCAGAAACACCCGGACATTGAGCCCGACTGATGAGCACCCCGACAATGTGGGCCAGCCCTGAGCGCCACAGATCGGATCGCTGGTTACCCATTTAGCACTCGGGCGGCGTCTTTGGCAAAGTAGGTCAAAATGAGGTCGGCTCCGGCCCGTTTGATCGCCGTTAGGACTTCCATCATCACCCGCCCTTCTTCCAGCCATCCCCGCTGGGCAGCGGCCTTGATCATGGAATACTCGCCGCTCACGTTGTAAGCGGCCAGGGGAAGGTCGAACTCCTGCCGCACAGCCCGGATGATGTCCAGGTAAGGAAGAGCGGGCTTGACCATGATAATGTCCGCCCCTTCCTGAACATCGAGCCAGACCTCCCTGATGGCTTCTCTGGCGTTGGCGGGGTCCATCTGATAGGATTTGCGGTCTCCAAACTGGGGGGTAGATTCTGCAGCTTCGCGGAAAGGGCCGTAAAAACCAGAAGCGTGCTTGGCCGCGTAGGACATGATGGGGATGTGCTCAAACCCTTTCTGATCAAGAACCTCACGGATGGCTTTCACCCTTCCATCCATCATATCCGATGGGGCAACCATATCCGCGCCCGCCTCAGCGTGGGAGAGAGACATTTTCGCCAGCAGCTTCAGGGTGGCATCATTATCTACCCGGTCATGGATCACTACCCCGCAGTGTCCGTGGCTGGTGTACTCACACAGGCAAACGTCGGTAACAACAACTAACTCCGGCAGCCTGTCTTTGATGGCTTTGATGGCCTGTTGGATAATCCCCGACCGGGCATAGGCCTCTGACCCCCGGGGGTCCTTTTTTTGGGGGATGCCAAAGAGGATCACAGCCGGCACCCCCAGCTGGAAAATCTCTTCCGCCTCCTTTACCGCGAGGTCCACGGAGAGCTGGGCGATCCCGGGCATGGAGCGGATCTCATTTCTGACCCTTCGGCCATGGGTGACGAAGAGAGGGTAAATGAAATCATCCACGGATAACTTCGTCTCCCGAACCATCCTCCTTAAAGTCTCATTTCTCCTCAAGCGCCGCGGACGATAAACCGGGAAATACATGGCAAACTCCCTTTAAATTGCGGAATGGTGAACGCGGATTGGGGAAGGAAAAATCCGAAATCCGCATTTTTTTATACGCCCTTCTTCCAGGACTGCACCCTCCCCAACCCCTCTTTGAGCTTGGCTTGCTTCTCGGCCAGGGCTTTTGCTTTTTCCTTCTCTTTCTCCACCGCCTCGGGGCGGGCTTTATGCAAAAATTCTTCGTTGTAGAGTTTCAGGTTGGTCCGGGTTAACTCCTCTCCTATTTTTGAAATCTCTTTTTGCAATCGCTTCTCTTCCTCATCTAAGTTGATCAATCCCTTTAAAGGCAAAAAGATTTCAACTTCCCCGACAACCGAAGCGGCCGAGGCTCTGGGTTTTTCTCCCCCGGCTTGAAATGTGATCTTCCCGGCTCGGGCGAGGCTTTCTATGTAAACCCGGTTCCGCTCAAGACTGCCCAAGGCATCATTGCTCTGGGAGTGCAGGACTACCTCCACCCGTTTGGCCGGGGGGACATTCAGCTCGCTGCGCAGGTTGCGGATAGCCCCGGTCGCCCTCATGATCAATTCCATCTCCGCCTCCACCCCCGACTGCACTTCGCTCTCCTGAACCTTAGGAAAATCGGCCACCATGATAGACCCGGCATTTCCAGGGAGGCTCTGCCAGATTTCCTCAGTGATGAAGGGCATAAACGGATGGAGAATCCGGAGAGAGAGGTCCAGCACCCGGGCAAGGGTGTTTTGGGCCACCCACTTCTGAGCGGGGTTTTTGTCCTGGTAGAGGACGGGCTTGACCAGTTCGATGTACCAGTCGCAGAACTCATGCCAGAGGAATTGGTAGATGGCGGAAGCAGCTTCGTTGAATTTATAGCTTTCCAGGGCCTGGCGCACGTCGGAGGTGGTGCGGTTCACCCGGCTGAGGATCCAGCGGTCAGCCAGAGTCAAGTCCGCCGTTCCAGCCGGCTTGTGGGGGTCGTACCCCTGCAAATTGCTCAGGGTGAAGCGGGAGGCGTTCCAGATCTTGTTGGCAAAATTGCGGTAGCCAGCGAGGCGTTCTTCGGACAGCCGGACATCCCGGCCCTGGGCAGCCAAGGCCGCCAGGGTGAAACGGAAGGCATCGGTGCCGAACTTTTGGATGACCAGCAGCGGGTCGATCACGTTGCCCCGGGACTTGCTCATCTTCTGTCCCTCAGCATCCCGGACTAAGGCATGGATGTAAACATCCTTGAAGGGGACGTCCCCCATGAACTTTAGCCCCAGCATCATCATCCGGGCCACCCAGAAGAAGAGGATGTCGAACCCCGTTACCAGGACAGAGGTTGGGTAAAAAACCTCCAGCTCTTTGGTCTTCTCCGGCCACCCCAGCGTGGAAAAGGGCCAGAGCGCCGAGCTAAACCAGGTATCCAGAACGTCCTGCTCTTGCTCCATCCTGGAGCTGCCGCAGGCCAGGCACTGTCCCACCGTCTGAAGGGAGACGGCCAGCTCCCCGCAATCTTTACAATACCAGGCCGGAATCCTATGTCCCCACCAGATCTGCCGGGAGATGCACCAGTCGCGGACGTTATTCATCCATTCAAAATAGGTATTCTCCCAGACCGCTGGGATGATCTTTGTTTCTCCTTTCTTCACCGCCTCGATGGCCGGGCGGGCGAGAGGCTCGGCGCGCACGAACCATTGCTTGGATACCGTAGGCTCGATAATAGTCTTGCAACGGTAGCAGTGGCCGACGTTGTGCAGGAAGGGCTCCACCTTCTTCAGCAGGTTCGCTTCCTTGAGGTCTTTGACCACTTCCTTGCGGCACTGGAAGCGCTGCTGGCCGGCGTATCTCCCGGCCTGGGCGTTCATCTTTCCAGCGTCGTCGATCACCCGCACCACTTCCAGTCCGTGCCTCCGGCCGATCTCGAAGTCATTGGGGTCATGGGCGGGCGTGACCTTCAGGGCCCCGGTGGCAAAATCCTGGGTCACATACCCATCCGCAATCACGGGGATCTTTCGGTTCATCAGGGGGAGAAGGACCTTCTGTCCGATGAACTTCATGTAGCGCTTATCCTCCGGATGCACGGCCACGGCAGTATCGCCGAGCATCGTCTCCGGCCGGGTGGTGGCCACGGTTAGATATTCCCTGGATTCCTCGAGGGGATATTGGATATAGTAAAGGTGGCCCTGCTCCGGCTCGTGTTCCACTTCTAAGTCCGAGAGCGCCGTCTGGCATCGGGGACACCAATTGATGATGTAGTCTCCGCGGTAGATCAGGCCTTGCTGGTAGAGGCGCACGAAGACTTCTTTCACGGCCCGGGAGAGGCCTTCGTCCATGGTGAATCGTTCCCGGCTCCAATCGCAAGAGCTTCCCAGCTTCTTCAACTGCTTGCTAATCAGCCCGCCGAACTCCTGCTTCCATTTCCACACCCGCTCTATAAAAGCCTCGCGGCCCAGTTTATGCCGGCTGGTTCCCTCTTCGGCCAACTGCTTTTCAACCACGTTCTGGGTGGCGATGCCGGCGTGGTCCGTGCCCGGGAGCCAGAGTACGTTGCAGCCGTCCATGCGCTTATACCGCGCCAAAATATCCTGCAGGGTGTTGTTCAGGGCATGACCCATGTGCAAGGAGCCGGTGATGTTGGGCGGGGGAATGACGATGGAAAAAGGGGGACGCGTGGAGAATTCGTCGGCCCGAAATAGATTTCGCGCCGCCCAGAACTCATACCATTTTTCTTCTACTCTCCGGGGATCGTAAACCTTATCCCGATCTGTTCCCTTTTGTTCCCCTCTCACTCTTTCTCCTCAGCCTCCCCTTTCAGCTTCTCGATCTCCTTCCGCAATACTTCTTCGGCAATCTTGGGGAAAATCTCCCGGGCCACCCGTTCTAAGACTTGAGCCCCTTCCGAAACGACCCATTCTTGGACTTTGGCGGTCAGAGTTTCCTTTAGCGCCCGGACATCCAATTCTTGGTCTGGGAATAAAGGCCTGCGAGGTTCTGGAACTCCGGGTGACAGAGCCGGGGTCTTATCCTCCATCTCTGGAAAATGTTCCCCTTCCCGACCCAAGATTGGAAGTTCTTCCAACGGAGGTTCCTCTATGGACCCAGCAACCTCCATTTCCTTGGGTTCCATTCCTGGCTCTCCAGGGCCTTCTTCTACTACCTCGGTTAAATCTATGATTTCCTCGTTCTTTCCTGCCTCGGACATCCCCTTCTCCAAGAATTCATTTGCTATTATCACAAAACCGCCTGGGGTGTCAAGTAAAAGAGGGTTCAAATAACCAGCCAGGGAAGCGGGAGGAAGATTTCTTCGTAAAGCTTGAAAGCGTAGCGATCTGTCATCCCGGCGATGAAATCCGAGATCGCTCGCTCTACGGGCTCATGGGCGAAAGCTTTACCCGCTTCTTCCCGGAACCTTTCCTTCTTCTGCAAAAAATAAGTAAAAAGCTCCCGGATGATCTTCGCCGACTTGATGAAGTCAGCATGGACCTGGGGCAGGTCATAGACTCGCTCATAAAGAAAATCCCTGAGGTTCACCGTGGCCTCCAAGACCCCCTGGCTTAGACTAATTTTCAAAGGCTCCGACCCCCTGGCCTGCTCCAAGATGTCCCGCACCATGGTATCGATGCGCTGGGCGTGAGAATTCCCCAGGCGCTCCAGGCAATCCCGGGGAATATCTTCTCGGGCAATGACCCCGGCGCGGATGGCATCGTCGATGTCATGATTGATGTAAGCAATAATGTCGGCCGTGCGCACCAGTTTCCCTTCAAATGTACAGGGCGCATCATCGGGGTCTTCCGGGATTACATCCCCCTTTCCTTTGGAATGTTTGAGGATCCCATCCCGGACTTCAAAAGTTAGGTTCAGGCCCTTCCCATCTTTCTCCAGAAGGTCCACGACCCTTAAACTCTGGCTGGCGTGGTGAAATCCGCCAGGGCAGATCTCGTTTAAGACTTCCTCCCCGGCGTGCCCGAAGGGTGTGTGGCCCAGGTCATGGCCCAGGGCGATAGCTTCCGTGAGGTCTTCATTCAGGCAGAGGGCCTTGGCCATGGTGCGGGCGATCTGGGAGACCTCTAAGGTATGGGTGAGGCGAGTGCGGTAATGGTCTCCGGTGGGCGTCAGAAACACTTGGGTTTTATGCTTGAGCCGGCGAAAGGATTTGCAGTGGATGATCCGGTCGCGGTCATGCTGGAAGGCAGGCCGAATGCTACACTCTTCCTCTGGAATGGCCCTCCCCCGGCTTCGGGAGCTGAGCTGGGCATAGGGAGATAATATTTTCTCTTCCCTTTTTTCGAGCATTTCTCGGATAGACATGGGGAATCTCCGCTTCTTCGGACATGAGATTTTTCCTTGATTCATGCCCCAATCGATCTCCCCGGGCCAAAGGCGGGGATTTACAAAACCTCTTTTCTTAAGCTAAGATGATTTCATGAAGAGGGTCCTCCATCGATATATTGCCAAGGAGCTCTTTTCTTCTTTCTTTCTGGGCCTTGTTGGTTTCACCCTTGTCTTGATTACCGGAAGGATTTTACAGCTTGCGGACTTTCTCGTCAACAAGGGGATCGCCCCTTTTTACATTCTCAAGCTCCTCGCTCTCCTCTTACCTTCATTCCTTGTCCTCACCATTCCCATGGCCACGCTATTGGCCGTGCTCCTGACTTTCAACCGCCTCTCCAGCGATAACGAGATCACTGCTCTTAAGGCTTCCGGGGTGAGCCTGTACCAACTGACCCCGGTGGTCTTGGTCCTCTCCTTAATGGCTTACCTGGCTGCCACCTTCCTTTCCATCCACACCCTTCCCCGGGCAAACCATGCCTCCCGTTCCCTCCTCTACCAAATAGCCAGCAGCAAGGCCCACGCCGGTGTGAAGGAACGGGTGTTCAACGACGATTTCGCCGGCCTCGTCCTCTACGTGGACCGGGTCGCACCCCAGGGACTGAAGTGGGAAGGAGTCTTCATCTCCGACTCCCGGAACCCCGCCGAAATCCATACGATCATCGCCCGCGATGGGGTTGTCCTCTCGGAGCCGAATCTCCTCACCGTCACCCTGAAGCTGAAGAACGGGTCTATTCACAAATTGGGTGAACAACCCGAAGCTTACCAAAAAATCGACTTCCACACCTATGACCTTACCTTGGACTTGAAGACTGGATGGAAGGAGAAACAGGATGCGGAAAAGAACCCGAGCGATATGTCCCTGAGCGAGCTGCGCCAGGCCATTCAAACACTCCGGTCGAAGAACGCCGATGTCAAAACCCACCAGGTCAAAGTCCAGGGAAAATTTTCGATTCCCTTTGCCTGCCTCGTCTTTGGCATTATGGGAATCCCTCTGGGGATTCAATCGCGCCCTGCCCGCGCGGGGAAATCAATGGGCTTTGCCATCTCCATCGGCATCCTCTTAGTCTACTACTTTTTAACCAACGCCGGAACCTCTTTGGCGGAGAGAGGCATCCTTCCCGTGGAAGTGGGCATGTGGGCACCCAACGCCATCTTCCTGGGTCTGGGCATTTATCTACTCATCAAAGCCGCCAAGGAATCCTCCGTTCTCCTGTTCGTTTGGCTGAACAAAGGCATCGAGAGACTGCGCAAAGAATTGGGCAGCTTATGGAGATCCGGAGCATGAGCATCCTTACTCGCTACCTGACCAAAGAGTTTACCCAAAATTTTTTCTTGGGACTGGGAGCTTTCGGGGCCACCTACCTGATCGTGGAGTTCTTCGAACGCATTAACGCCTTCCTGCACAACCAGGCCCCCCTGCCGATGATGGCCGCTTATTTCTTGCACAAAATCCCTCTCATTCTCTTCCAGGTCGCTCCGGCAGCCATTCTCCTGGCCACGCTCATTACCCTGGGGTTGATGTCCAGGCATAACGAGATCATGGCCATGAAATCTGGGGGGATAAGCCTCTGGCGCATCGCTTCCCCCATCCTGGGTGTCGCGATGGTCATCTATTTCGTCCTCTTAGGGATGAGCGAATTTCTCGTTCCCCCGTCAAACCAAAAGGCCCGGATCATTCGAGGTCTAATCATTGACAAGAAAATGCCCGTGGCCACTTTTAAACAGAACCAGGTCTGGATTCACAGCCATCAGGCCATCTATAATATCAATCTTTATCATCCGGAAAGGGATATCCTCGAGGGGATTACTATCTACCAGTTTGACTCAAATTTCCAACTCATTCAACGCGTGGATGCCCGCAGCGCCCGGTGGAAAGAAGGCCACTGGGTTTTCTCCGAAGCTTCGCTAACCCGCTTTGCGCCAGAGGGTTTCCCGGTCCGCAAGAAATACCCCGAGTTGATTGTTTCCCTCCCGGAAACTCCGGCCGACTTTCGCGTCGTCGAGAAGGATCCTGATGAGATGAACTATCGGGAACTCAGAGATTATGTGCGCAAGATCGAACGGGATGGCTACGATGCGGGAAAATATCGCTGCGCCATGCACGGCAAGATGTCTTTCCCTTTCATCGGCGTGATCATGGCATTCTTAGGGATTCCCTTAGCCTTGAGGAAAGAAAAGGGAGCGGGGATTGCTCTCGGTGTGGGGCTCAGCATCCTGATCAGTTTTTTCTACTGGGTGGCCTTTTCTTTTAGCCTGTCGCTCGGCAAGGCCGGGGCGCTCCCGCCGTTCCTCTCAGCCTGGCTGGGAAACTTCATCTTCGCTTTGGTGGGCGTCCATTTTTTCCTTTCCGTACGCCACTAAAAAAGGGATCAGCCCTCAGCTTTCAGCTACCACCTAAAAATTTAATTTGCCCGATGACTGACCGCTGATCGCTGTCTTTCTAAGTTCCCATCTCCCAGGAACTGAGGTACTTCCTCTGCGCATCCGTCAGAGCATCGATCTTGATCCCCAGGGATTCTAACTTCAGCCGGGCGATCCTCTGGTCGATGTCCGGGGGTACGCCATAAACTTTCTTCTCTAATGTCCCCCGGGCCTTCACCAGAAATTCCACTGCCAGAGCCTGGTTGGCAAAGCTCATGTCCATGACGCTGGAAGGATGCCCCTCGGCCGCGGCCAAGTTGATCAGCCTTCCTTCACCCAGGAGATAGACATTTTTGCCACCCGGCAAGCTGAATTCCTCCACGAATTCCCGCAGGCGGCGCTTCCCGGAGGAAAGATGCTCCAGGGCTTCCAAGTCAATCTCCACGTTGAAGTGGCCGGAGTTGGCGACGATGGCCCCATTCTTCATCTGCCGGAAGTGCTCTTCCCGGATGACCCGGATATTTCCACTGAGGGTGCAGAAAATATCTCCCAGGGGAGCCGCTTCCGCCATGGGCATGACCTGAAACCCATCCATCACCGCCTCCAAGGCTTTCAACGGGTCCACCTCGGTGATGATCACCTTGGCCCCCATGCCCTGGGCGCGCATGGCCACGCCCCGGCCGCACCATCCGTAGCCGCAGACCACGAAGGTGCTGCCGGCCAGCAGGCGGTTCGTCGCCCGGATGATGCCATCGATGGTGCTCTGCCCCGTGCCATAGCGGTTGTCAAAGAAATGTTTGGTGTGGGCATCGTTCACGGCGATGATCGGGTATTGCAGCACACCTTCCCGCGACATGGAGCGCAGGCGGAGCACGCCCGTGGTGGTTTCCTCGGTTCCCCCAATCACCCCCGGTAAGAATTCCTTGCGCCCGGTGTGCAGCGTGGAAACCAGGTCGGCGCCGTCGTCCATCGTGACCATCGGCCTTACGTTTAAGACCGAATGAATATGCCGGTAATAGGTCTTGTTGTCCTCCCCCTTGATGGCGAAGACCGGGATCTCAAGCTCCCGTACTAAAAAACCGGCCACGTCATCCTGGGTACTCAAGGGATTGGAAGCACAGAGCGACACCTCCGCTCCTCCGATTTTCAAAGTCTGCACCAAGGCAGCAGTCTCGGTGGTCACATGCAGGCAAGCTCCCAAGCGAACCCCCTGCAAAGGCTTCTCCCTCTCGAACTGTCTCTGGATAAGCTGCAACACAGGCATGGACATCACCGCCCACTCCACTCGCAGCCTTCCTTTTTCTGCTAAACTAATGTCCTGGATGTCGAAGTCCACGGTCTCCTCTCAAGCCTTTATTCGTTCACCGCGGAGAGCGCCGAGAAACGGAAATGCTGCCGGCCAGGGGCAAGAGGCGAGAGGGAAACCCATTGCCCTTTGCCTATTGCCGATCGCCTGTTGAATAATTTTTACAGCCCGGCAGCCTTCTTCAGGGTCTCTGCCATGTTCGTCCGCTCCCAGGTGAAGCTCTGGTCATTTCTCCCAAAATGGCCGTAGCAAGCCGTCTTCTTGTAGATTGGATGAAGCAGGTCCAAATAGCGGATAATCGGAGCGGGCCGGAGGTCGAAATGTTCCCGGATGAGCTTGGCGATGTCATCCGGCGGGATTTTCCATGTGCCCATGGTGTCGATCATGACCGATACGGGTTCCGCCACCCCGATGGCGTAAGCGATCTGCACCTCGACTTTGTCCGCTAATCCGGCGGCGACGATGTTCTTGGCTACGTGCCGGGCCATATAGGACCCGCTGCGGTCTACCTTGGAAGGGTCTTTCCCCGAAAAACATCCACCGCCGTGGCTGCCTACCCCGCCGTAGGTGTCGACAACGATCTTCCGCCCGGTCAATCCACAATCCCCCCGCGGCCCCCCGATGACGAACCGCCCTGTGGGGTTGATGTAGTATTTTGTATTCTTATCCAGGTTCTCCGGGGGGATCACCTTTTTGATGACTTCTTCGATCAACCCCTCTCTCAGGGTGGCATATTTCACCTCCGGGATGTGCTGGGCGGAGAGGACCACTGTGTCCACCCGGATGGCTTTCCCGTTAATGTACTGGATGGTTACCTGAGATTTGCCATCGGGTCGGAGAAAGTCCAAAATTTTCTTTTTGCGTACCTCGGCCAGCCGGCGGGTCAACTTGTGGGCATAGACGATGGGCATGGGCATCAGCTCTTGAGTCTCGTTGCAGGCGTACCCGACCATCAACCCCTGGTCCCCCGCGCCCTGCTCATGGTCTGGCCTCTCATCCACTCCCAAGGCGATGTCCGGAGACTGCCGGTCGATGGAAGTGATCACCGCGCAGGTCTCCCAGTCGAAGCCCATGGCCGAGTCGGTATAGCCAATCTCCTTAATTGTCTCCCGGACAATGTCGGGCATGTGCACGTAGCAGGAAGTGGTGATTTCCCCGGCAATCATGGCCAGCCCTGTGGTCACCAACGTTTCGCAGGCCACCCTCCCCTTCGGGTCCAGGGCGATGATGGCATCCAAAATGGCATCCGAAATCTGATCGGCCACCTTATCCGGGTGCCCCTCGGTGACCGACTCAGAAGTGAAAAGAAAATCTGTCATCCCCATTCCTTGTTTTTCCTCCCTTCCTCCATTCATTAATTGATATTCTGTAATTTTAACTTTTTTGGGATTCTCTTAGAACTCCCCGGCAAACTTTTTTCTCAAGCTGGCGCGCACTAACTCTTCAATTTCAGCCGAGGTGGAAAGATGAAGGACAGCGGCGACCAAATCTTTGCATTCCCGGAGGGTGAAAGCTCGCAGGATCTTCTTCACCCGAAAGAGGGAAAGGACGTTCATGGAGAGTTCATCCAATCCCAGCCCCAGAAGAATGGGCACGTAGAGCGGCTCCCCAGCCATCTCTCCGCACATATTCACCCGGATTCCTGCTTCGTGGGCCGCTTGCACCACCTCTTTGATCAACCGCAGGATGGCCGGGTGCAGCGGTTCGTAGAGATGGGTGACCGACTCATTCACCCGGTCGATGGCCAGAGAATACTGAATGAGGTCGTTGGTCCCGATGCTGAAAAAATCTACCTCTTTAGCCAGAATATCTGCGATGGTCACGGCCGAGGGGACCTCGATCATGATCCCGATTTCCATCTTCGGGTCGAAAGGAAAGCCTTCGGCAGAGAGACTCCCCCGGACTTCCCCCAAGATTCTTTTCACTTCCCGGATCTCGGTGACCCCGGAGATCATCGGCAGCAGGATTTTTACCTTTCCGTAGGCCGCGGCCCGCAACATCGCCCGGAGTTGAACTTTGAAGATGTCGACTTCTTTCAGGCAGAAGCGAATGGCTCGCAGGCCCATGGCCGGGTTCATCTCTTCGGCCAGATCCATCTGGGACATAAATTTATCCCCGCCAATGTCCAGGGTGCGGATGATGGCCGGGTGGGGATAAATTCCTTCGGCTACTTTCTTGTAGGCCTGGAAGTGTTCTTCCTCCGAGGGCAAGTCTTTCCGATTCAAGTACAGGTATTCTGTGCGGTAGAGGCCGATCCCTTCTGCCCCATGCTGCAGGACCGAGGGAATCTCTTCCACCAGCTCGATATTGGCTAAAACCTTCACCCGATACCCGTCCAGAGTCTCCGCTGGCAGGTCACGGTACTGGAAGAGCTCGCGCTCCATCGTCTGGAAAGCCCATTGCCGATCCTGGTACTCCTGCATGATCTCCGGGCTGGGATTAACCACCACCACCCCGGTCATCCCATCTACGATCAAGGTATCGCCCGTGTTGATGGAGTGGGTGGCTACCTCAGAGCCAACCACCGCCGGGATTTCCAGGGAGCGAGCCATGATCGCCGTGTGTGAGGTCTTTCCCCCCATATCGGTGACAAAAGCGGTGATCTTGTCCTTGGCCATCTGGGCCGTATCCGCCGGGGAGAGATCGTGGGCCACGACGATCACCTCTTCCTTGATCTGAGAGATCGTCTCCGTGTCTTGTCCCATCAGGTTTCGCAGAATCCGTTCCCCGATATAGTCCACGTCCGTCTTTCGGCTCTTCAAGTACTCATCATCGATGCTGTTAAAAACCTTGCGCACCCGGTCCAAGTTGATCTTCAGCGCCCACTCGGAATTAATCCAGCTCTGCTTGATTGTCTCCACGGTGTTTTCAATGAGGTTCTTGTCCTCTAAGAGAAGAAGGTGCGTATCCAGGATGTAAGAAAGGCCAGCCGCATCCTCGCGGAAAAGCTTCTCCTTGGCCAGCCGCAGTTGTTTTTTGGATTCCTCGACCGCATCCAGAAAACGGGCCACCTCCTGGGGAACCCGGAATTCCGGGATCACTTTCGCCGGGGCCTCGATCTTTCCCCGCTCCACCAGGTAGGCTTTACCGATGACGATCCCCGGAATTACCCCGATTCCTTTGATGAATTGAATCTTCTTCAGCCCGTGCTTCAAGCTACTCTTCTCCAAACTGGCCTTCGATCAATGTCTCCAGCGCTTCCAAAGCTTTAAGGGCATCCTCCCCCTCGGCGCGCACCGTGATGGAATTGCCCTGGGCTGCGGCCAGCATCATCAAATCCATAATGCTCTTGCCATCGGCCACCTGGCCATCTTTTTCCACTTTGATCGTAGCCCGGAACCGATTGGCCGTCTGTACGAAAGAGGCGGAGGGCCGGGCATGGAGGCCGAATTTATTCTTTATGAGGAAGGTCCGGCATATCATGGCGTCGAGGGGTGAAAAGATTTGAGCGGGACTTCCCCCGCTCTCTGGCTAAACCATTGAAACACAAAGGGTTACCTTTGCGTCCAGTTTACTTTTAAGATGTCCCTTTGTCAAGCTTTTTCCCGGAGGTTTCTTCCTGACCCTGATAATCCAGTGGCGGAAAGCGGAGGAAAATGGTATAAATCATTCATGGGAGAAAAGGTTCTCTGTCAGAACAAAAAAGCCCGGCATGATTTCTTTATCGAGGAGACCTATGAGGCTGGAATTGCCCTCCTGGGAACGGAGGTCAAATCCCTCCGCCTGGGCAAGGCCAATTTGAAGGACAGCTACGCCCGCATCGAAGATGAAGAGGCCTTCTTGCATCATGCCCATATCAGCCCCTACCCTTACGGGCATCAATTCAACCATGACCCGGAACGAGTGCGCAAACTGCTGCTGCACAAACGGGAGATCCGCCGCCTCAGCGGAAAAACCCATGAACGGGGTTACACTCTAATTCCCTTGAAAATTTATTTGAAGAATGGTAAAATAAAAATTGAAATGGGTTTGGGGAAAGGGAAGACGCTTTACGACAAGCGTGAGGATTTGAAAAAGCGTTCCGCCGACCGAGAAATTGAAAAAGTTATGAAGGGCGGTAAAGGCCGAACTTGAACCTCGTACCTCTAACCTGTTTTTATGGGGGCGTCACGGTTTCGACGGGGATCGTTGAGGTGAGGGCTGCGTGCCGAGGTTCCGACTGGGCTCGTAAAAAAGGTCGGGCTAAAGATAAGCGCAAACACCAACTACGCTTACGCCACTGCTTAATTGACAGCGGCCGTTCCTCCGGCTTTCTCCTGTAAAGCCGGAAGGGGCGTCGACCCAACAGGATAGCTTCCCGCCGATGCTTATACGCGGGAAGCGAAATCTTATAAGCTGGTCCCCTCTGAATCCTGCCGCTGGGAGGCCGAGGGGGCGAGAAGCAATACAACGGCTATGCACGTAGATGCTCCTTGCTGAAGGTTTCCGGACGGGGGTTCAACTCCCCCCGCCTCCACCATCCTCCGTTCGTTGTCCGAAATGATTTTCAAGCATTGTCGTTTTGCAGGATCACCTTTTCCAGCCCGGGCAAAACTTCTCTCCTGGCAGGTTAATCCCCGGCATTTTCGTTCACCCCTGGCCTTTAGACGAGGGGCGGGCCGAGAGATGCGGCCTCTTCGTCGAGTACAACAATCCGAGATCTCTGAAAAAGTGAAAAAGGGGGCTTTGAGCGGCGAAAAGCCACCTTTTTCAGAGACCTCAATCCGCTAAACCATGAGAGTCCCGGGCACAGCGCAGGGAACAGGGAAAGCAATCTATGACCCCTCAGAATAAAAAGCCCCCCATAAGCGAAGAAAATCCACCAGAGGCCCGGCAAGCGCCGCAGGAGAACTGAAGGATCTTAGCTGGACCATCGTTGCGGGGAATCCAGAGAGAGAATGCCTGGGGTACGAGAAGCTGCTCGCGGACTCATCGCCCCTGGCCTCCGACCCGGAGGTCGGCCCGGAAGCCGTGTTCCGGCTCCATTACACCTCGGGCACGACGGGGCGGCCGAAGGGGGCCATCCAGACCCATGCCTCCCGAGTCGTCACCACCTTCAATACCCTTCTGGATGTGGTGAATTTCAACCAGGACGATCGGGTCCTGCACGTGGCTCCCCTCACCCATGCCAGCGGCAACCTATTCCTCCCTTCATTCATTCGCGGAGCCGCCAACGTCCCGCTGCGGCGCTACGATCCAGCCCTCTTCTGCCAGACAGTGGAGCGGGAAGGAATCACCACCGTTTTCCTTGCTCCCACCATGCTTCTCCGTCTCCTAACCTTTCCCGACCTGGGCAAATATCATTTGCCTAGCCTGCATACGATCATCTATGGTGGAGCGCCCATGCCAGTGGAACCTTTAAAAGAAGCGCTGCGAACTTTCGGGCAGCAGCTGGTTCAGATTTATGGCCTGGCCGAAGCGACATGGGCTGACACGGTACTCAGGAAAGAGGACCACGGCCCGAACGATGGAGTAAAGCTGGGCTCCATCGGCCGGGAGCTGCGAAACGTTCGCCTTCGCCTCGTGGACGAGGCGGGAAAGGACATCACCGCCGGCGAGACCGGGGAATTAATCATCCAGGGGGCGCACGTCATGCGGGAATACTGGAATCAGCCAGAGGCCACGGCGGAGGTGCTCCGGGATGGCTGGTTTCATACAGGAGACCTGGCCAGAATGGATGGCCGGGGTTACATCACCCTTGTTGACCGCAAGGGGGAGATGATTATAAGCGGCGGATTTAATATCTACCCCAAGGAAGTTGAAGACACACGCTATCGCCATCCGGCGGTGTTAGAAGCCGCCGTGTTCGCGGTTCCAGACCCGGAATGGGGGGAGGCGGTGCAAGCCGTGGTTGTGCTGAAGGAAGGGTGGGTGCTTTCGGAAGAAGAGATCATCCAGCATTGCAAGGAAAACTTGGCCGGCTACAAAAAGCCCAGGTCTGGGGAATTTTTTAACGAGCCCTTGCCGAAGAACTCAGCGGGCAAGATCTTGCGCCGCGCCCTGAGGGAAAAATACTGGATTGGCTACGACCGGCGTGTCCATTGATTTATGACTCTGTGTTCTCTGAGACCTCTGTGGCAGAGAAAAAGAGGAGGGTTTCACAATGAAGGGTAACTCATTCCTCACCATCTTATGTCTAACCTTTTGTATCATTGCAGTGCCGGGTGTCTTTGCTCAGGAGAAATATCCAGCAAAGCCCATCAATTTCATCATCGGCTATCCGGCGGGAGGAACTACGGACATCTGCGCCAGGCCTCTGGTCACTGCCGCCAGCAAAATCCTCGGCCAGCCAATTGTGGTAGTGAACAAGCCCGGGGGAGGATCGGCCGTGGCCATGGCCAGCCTGAAAAACGAGAAGCCCGACGGCTACACCGTAGGTATTCTTCCCACCGGGGTAATTTTAGGCCAGCACATGCGAAAGGTCCCCTATGATTCCGCCAAGGACTTTACCCCGATCATGCAATACGCGGTCTATCTGTACGGGCTGGTGGTGCGGCCCGATTCTCCCTGGAAGACCTTTAAAGAATTCATCGACTACGCCAAAACCAACCCCGGGAAAATCCGTTACAGCACGGCCGGTCCCGGAACTTCTCAGCATCTGGTCATGGAACGACTGGCCCTGAAAGAAAAAATCAAGTGGACGCATATTCCTTTCGAAGGGGGAGAGCCAGCCATCTCTGCGCTGCTCGGCGGTCATGTGGAGGCAGCCGCCCAGACAACAGAATGGAAGAAGCACGTGGAAGCCGGGCGCTTGAGGCTTCTGGGGGTTTATGGTGAGAAGCGGATGGTTGATTTTCCTAACGTCCCCACCCTGCTGGAACTGGGTTACGGCATCACCGCCCCCAGCATTATCTGCCTCGTCGGTCCGAAAGGACTTTCTCCCCAGATTGTGGAAACCCTTCATGGGGCCTTCAAAAAGGCCATGGAGGACCCCGATTTTATCAGGGTGAGCCGCCAGGTGGACCAGCCAGCTCTCTACCGGGGTCCGCAGGAGCTATCCAGGCACCTAATGGAGATGAACGAAGAAGTGGGCTCATTGGTCCGCAACCTGGGGCTGCGGAAGGAATAAAGGATACTTGCCAAATCAAGGCTGAGCCATTATTCGCGAAATTCTTGCCATGCCCTGAGTTTAATTCTTATTTCTACCTGCCTTCAAGAAATAAGGATGGTGTCCCCGGAATTGTGCTTTGCGCTCCCCTCCCTTGCACCTAGTGCTTAGTTGCAAAAATTGGAGTACCATCCAGGTCCGGGAGCCAGGGCGCTTCGCTGGGCATCCTAAGGCGGTGCTTTCTCTGTGGATGGGGCGGGAATAAGCAACCCCGCCTCCCGCGGAGGAAAAAAACTTGAATCTTTTTCCGCACTTTTTCCCCGGCCGAGGCTGCCGGCGCTCATCGTCCTGGCCCCC
>Ga0315280_10001863_pt1 | contig 35321 bp, 37 predicted proteins | sample YL17G06_40_MG_FD_203697 | JGI IMG/M metagenome (GOLD analysis project Ga0315280, IMG submission 203697) | Sediment microbial communities from Yellowstone Lake, YNP, Wyoming, USA - YL17G06_40 | ecosystem: Environmental > Aquatic > Freshwater > Lake > Sediment | place: USA: Wyoming | collected...
GACGGTAAAACTTGAAGAAATCACCCTTAATGACTATAAGGATTACCTGGATATCTCTGTTTGCATCGCTGATTACATCAGCATTTATAATCGTGAAAGACTGCATTCATCTTTGGGTAACCTTTCCTCGATAAACTTCGAGCAGTCTTCACTAAACACTAACCCGCCTCCTCCTCTTCACCTGGTATCATCTTAGGGGTTCATATCATGGAATCGGTATCAGACTTCTATTTATCCTGTATTGTTTTTACCAGCTTCCCGTCCAAATATATATCCACATCCTTAAGCGTGAATGCCCCCTGCGCATAGAGTATTGCCACCTTCACCTCGGTCTTGCTGCCGGGCGCTAATGTCACCTTCTCACTGTTATCGGCAATATACGATGCTTTGTCCAAATCGGCGCCCTCATAAAAATATGCCTTGATGGCTACCTCGGCGGTTTCATTATCCTTGTTCTGTGCACTTGCCTCCAGCGTCGCACAGACATTACCCATCTTGATGTAGGCGTCTGTTATTTGCATATCACATACTCCGCTGCCAACCAGAATTGTTGCGATCAATATAAGCAGCATTCTCATTTTATTCCTTCCTTAAAAGGAGCTATGGATTCTGTAATTCCTGACCACGATAGAAGCGGTCTCCTGCTTCCTTTTGTATTCTATGCACATCCAACGGTCGTAACTGATTAAAAAGAGTTTTCATGTAGAAAGTAGGATATTTGTAAAAACTGTAAAAATGATTCAAGTAGTGCTGCGGACGCATATAAAACCGGTTATAACCGGCTCGGAACTCCCTTTGCAAAGTATCAGGACGGACATGTTTGGGCAGAAATGTGATGGAAAAAGAATCATAGTAGGACCAGCTTATCGGAAGAATCCTGCCCTCCCGCAAATACTGCCTTGTGAGCTGGGTGCCGGGAAAGGGGGTTAACGAATACATGAGGATGTAATCTATCCGGTGCTTGAGCGCAAAATCAACCGTATTGCGCACACAGTCCGGACCGTCGCCATCGCCGCCCACCACAAACATCCCCTGGATTATCATCCCGTAGCCCTTTAATATTTTTAATGCTTCAATCGTTGTTTTCAAATCCAAACCTTTTTTAAAGCTGTTTAGCGTTTCCTGATTGCAACTCTCCAGACCAATCACCAGCGAAGGCGGACATTCAAAGCGTGCAAGTTCCTTCATTAATGGTTCATCAAATGCTATGGTCACCGGTGCTTGCAGACTGAATTTTCGGTTTGCCACCAGAGGTCTTATCCTTCGCACTATATCCAGCGTGTATTCCGGATTATTAGCGATGTTATCGTCCATGACATTGACATCGCCCTTAAAACCTAGTATCTCACTCAGAATAAGCTCTTTATTGGCATAACGGGGCTTGCCGGGAAACACAGTGTGAATGCTGCAAAATGTGCAGTTATTTGTGCATCCGCGGCTGAACATGATGTAGCGGGCTTTGTTGTGGTGGGAATAAAGGTTGGCGCGATGGATTGAATAATCGCGAACTTGATCCAGAGGTGGAGGCAAAGCCCTGGGGTTGTGAATTAAATCCGTGCCTTGTTTCCAGCTAAGTCCGGGCACTTCCTCAAAGCCTTCACCCTTCAAAAGAGCCTTTATAAGTGGTAAAACAATTGGCTCGCCCTCACCTTTTGCCACATAATCAAAGTGCCCCAGAGCCTCATCGGTTGCTACTGTGGCATGGGTTCCGCCCAGGGCAAACTTCTTGTTCATAGCACGCAACCGTTTAGCGATCTGATAGGCAAACGGTATGGATGAGGTCAGCGACGATAGCAACACAACATCCGCCTCATACACTGCATTCCAATCCACACCAGTAGCGGAACCGTAAACCAACACATTATGTCCCGCACGGTGTGCCATTGACCCCAACAAAAGCGGTCCACATTTTACCTGATTGGGAAAGCGCTCGTAGCGGTTTGTGTTGACATCAATGAATACTACATTAGCCATCGTTAAAAGTTATCACAACACCCAATTCTATTCAAGTTCACTTAACTTCCTCCACAGTTATCAACATAAAGCGGAGCATCATTGATCCATTCTTGTATCGGCAATTTAACGAACTTAATAAAAGCCAACAACAGAGAAGCCGTGGAAATGTGACACGCTATGTCATGTTCTCCTAGTACATTTAGCCTGAGAACATAAAGGAGAGGATTTTTATGTTAGACATTGCGTTTCACATAGCAGTTTTGGCAGTCGTTGCTTCTGCCATAGGTCTGTTTGCCTTTCACCATTCTTTCTACGATTATTTATTGGGAAATATGAAGGGTGCCATCAAGGAAAGGATTATAACAGTAAGTGAGAATCAAGACGCAACAGGTATCTCAAAACAACCTGCCAGAATAGTGGAAAGAAAAGAATCAGACATAGAGAAAGCACTAAAAGAGAACCTTGATGAACCGGTGGGTTCAGGGACATCTTCGGGAATGAAGTAACCGTAGCAGATCAGACCTAGGCGCGTTTTGCCCAGGCGAGAAGCTTTTCCAGCTCCCAAGTATTGATGATGTCCCGGGCTTCCAGCCAGCCCCGCCGCGCGGTGATAATGCCATATTTCATGTAGTCCAGATGCTCGGGGGCGTGGGCGTCGGTGTTAATGGAGATGCCGGCGCCCAGGTCACGTGCGAGGCGGGCGTTGCGATCCGCCAGATCCAGGCGGTCGGGGAAGGAGTTGATCTCCAGCGCCTTGCCGTGCTCCGCTGCGGCTTTTGCCACCGCCTCCACATCCAGGTCAAATGCCTCCCTTGCAGTGATCACCCTGCCGCTGGGGTGTGCCACGATGTCCACCTGGGGGTTGCCCAGCGCCTTTATGGTGCGCCCCGTCGGGTCCTTGCCAAACGCAGTGTGCACTGACGCAATAACGATATCTAGCTTTGCTAGAACCTCATCCGGATAATCCAATGCCCCATCGGTCAGGATGTCGCATTCGGTGCCCCACAGCACCCGGATCTTATCCTGTGCTTTGTTGAGGGAGGCAATCTCCTCGCCACGGGCAAGCAGGCGCTCTATTTCCAAGCCATGCGCAATGTGCAGTGACTGGCTGTGATCGGTGATCAAACAGTAGCGGTAGCCGCGCTTCTGGCAGGCTTCCACCATGGTGTGCAAATCGGCAAGCCCATCCGAGGCGTTGGTATGCAAATGTAGGTCGCCCTTCACATCACTCAGTTCCACCAGCCTGGGCAGCTTGCCCGCCAGTGCGGCGTCTATCTCCCCGCTATCCTCCCGCAACTCCGGCTCTATGTAGGGCAAGCCCAGCGCCGCATAGCAGTCGTCCTCCTCACGACTGGCAATCAACGCGTTGTCCTTAAGGCGGATGATGCCGTATTCGTTGACGGTCAGCCCCATATCGCGGGCGCGACCACGCAGCGCCACATTGTGCGCCTTGCTCCCCGTCAGATAGAGGAGCCCCGCACCCCACTGGTCGGTTGCCACTACGCGCAGGTCAACCATCACACCTTCCTCGGTCTCAATCGTGGCTTTAGTATCGCCCCTGCCCTCCACCCGCTTGATCAGTGGCAGCTTGACGAACTTGCTGATAAGGTCCTCCAGGTGGTCACCGGCGGCGATGAAGTCCAGGTCACCGATGGTTTCCTTGCCGCGGCGCAGGCTGCCGGCATAGGCGATGCGGGACTCCTGCGGCGCGATGCGGCACAGCTCGGAAAGGATGTATTCAGCGAGGGGCATGGCGACATTGAGAAGCATGCGCTGCTTGCTGACTTCCAGAAACGCCAGGTTATGTGCGATGTTGGCGATCTTCTTCTCACCCATATTGGGCAGCCCCACCAGTTCGCCCTTATCCAGCGCCTCCTTGAGGCGGGTGATGGAGTCTATATGCCGTTCATCAAATAGCAGTTTGGCGGTTTTGGGACCAAGCCCCCGGATGTCCAGCAGTTCCAGCAGCCCGGGCGCCACCTTGCCCAGCATGTCGTCCAGCACCCTGATGTGTCCGCTGGCGAGGTATTCCACGATCTTTTTGGCGATGCCCTCGCCGATGCCGGGCAGATCCAACAGCTTGTTCTGGGCGGAAAGCTCAGCGATGTCTTCGGCGGTGGACTCTATCACGCGGGCGGCATTGCGATAGGAACGCACCTTGAATGTATTCTCACCGAGGATCTCGCTGACATCGGCAAGCTGGTTGAGCTTCTCCGCCACCTCAAAATTGCGGGAGCGATACATGGCGAAACCTCCGTCCCGATCATTTTACTATCTTTAGCAACACTATTTCCCAACAGGATAGTTCACTGTGACGACTTGACTGTCCCCACATGCACGGTGACCATCCCGCTGGATAACCTGACAAAGTGCGCATCATTCAAACCCACATCGGTAAAGATGTGGCGGATCGCCTCAGGGCTGGGCAGCGGCTGGAGCGACTGTGGCAGATAGCGATATGCTTCCTCCGAGCCGGAGACCAGCCTGCCTATGATGGGGACGACATGATTGAAATGGATATAGAACAACTCGTGGAAGATTGGTAAGGTGGGCTTGGCGATCTCCAACGAAACGACTTTACCGCCGGGGCGCACCACCCGTGTCATTTCTGCGATAGTGGCGCGGATATCGGGCAGGTTGCGCAGCGCAAAGCCGATGCTTGCCGCGGCGAACGAACCTGAGGGGAAGGGGAGGGCAAGTGCGTTGGCATTGACCAAATGGTTTATGCCGCTATAGGGCGTTTTGGCGATGTTGGTGCGGGCGATATCCAGCATGGGCTGGCAGAAATCCGCACCGGTTACGCTGCCGCCCAAGCCGACCAACCGCGCTTGCTCTATTGCCAGCAATCCGGTGCCGCAGCAGACATCCAGTGTGCTATCACCCGGTTGGAGCGACATCAACTCCACGGTGCACCATCGCCAGTAGCTGTCCAATCCCGCGCTCAGGATGGTATTAAGCAGGTCGTAGCGGTGGGCAATGGTGGAGAAGAGATTATGGACGAAATCAGATTTATAATTAAAATGTTTTTCTTGTAATTTAGATCTAAAAATTAAATTCATGAATCTTGACAGACGAAATCATATTAATAATATAGCCACAGTAAGAACAAAACTAATAGCGCTATTTATTATCAGCTCGATCTGACGAAGTTCGCCTATTGCTTTGTAACCCCAAACTAAGCTAAGCCAACTTTCATCTTTTCTTAAACTCATCATTTGTAGTGTTAGTTCTGACCTTGTTGCCAAATTCAATTGAGCAGAACCGTAAATAAATCCATCAATATCATACTTTTTAGCTATCTCTTCTGCTTGTTGGGGAGTAGATTCTATTCCAGGAGTACGTTGTGCTGATAACTCTTGAATCAATCGCAATATAGCATCTCTATCTACAATTTCAAACTGGTCTTTAGGTAATTTTACTATAAGTTTATCTATGATTTGTTTTTCCTTATCTGACTCGATACCTCTAATTTCCCAAAAGGAAATTCTTTTTATGTTCTTCTGTGATATTCTGCTAGTAGAAGTAGAAAATGATTTTATTAACTGATCAATCGCTAAATCTAAACTTGTAACATAATACTGTTTTGTTATGGGTAACTCTATAGCCCAAACTACTTTTGTTTTTTTAAGATCAATAGCTTTAAGAATTAACGAAACATTATCTTTATCAGCAATTGTATTATTATAAAAAGTTCCATAGAGGAAAAGATCAATTCCGGCTCTTTCGTTAAGTTCTTTCATTTGTTCTGGTGAAATTTCTTTGCCGATTTCCATTTCTTTTAATATTTGGTTTAACTTAAATCTATCTGTAACTTCAAATTTCGTTGTAAGAAGATTGATATTTATAAGTTGTGAAAAATCGTATTCATCATATGTTAATGAGCTGTTATTTATTATTCTCCAAAAAGCTATTTTTTTATATTCTAATCCATTTATATTGTCATTTATACTTTTCGCAATTTTTTCACAGAGGTAACTTGAATCCAATGAAAAACAAGGGGAAATGAAGACGAATCCGACCATTATGCTAAGAATTTTTTTAATCATATAGACCATTCTCCTCCCTCAAGAGCATGATAAAAAACCTTCGTCTTAAAGTCAAGAAAAAACTTTAAGATCTTAGAGTTGAGCAAAAAGATCGCTGTGACTTAACTTCCTGAATTTCTAATTGAAAATTTTGGATTTCTTGGTCTGCTTGGAAAAAAATTATAACATTATTTAATCGTAACCCTCAAAAATTCCTTAAAAAATGCTTGACTTCTCTAAAAGCTCTGATAAAATCCAAGTAAAATAAGATTATTTCACGCTGGGGGGCTCAAAATGAGAAATGTCAGTCTTTATGCGTTTCTACTTTTTATTGGTTCAACGGCTACTAGCATAAATCCTCTTTACGAATTTGATTCCGCAAGTTACGGTTTCGAGGAGAATGCGATTTACTTATCCGGTGGTTTCGATTATGGAAAGGAGTATTACACTGATACTGTATTTTCAATATATCAGGATTATAAACAAGAAAATCTTTATATTCCTTTAAAAATATCTTACGCGATTAATAAATGCTATTTATTTGGTCTTCTTTTACCTGCATATAAAGTTAGTTATACTCACTTTTATGATTATGGTGAATTTGGTACATCTTCCGATAACAGTTCAAATTTCGATTTTTCTAATCCTTGGGTATTCTTAAAAGCTTTTCTTTTTAGCACAGGTGACGGTGTTTTAATTTTAAATGAAAGACTAGGTGGTAAAATTCCTTATGGACCATATTCGCTTGAGAATCAAATGGGAGATTATTATACGAATTACCCTGCTGCTCAAAAACCAATAACAGGAGATCGCAATATAACATTTAATTTAGGCACAATTTATGGTTTATATCCTAAAGGCACAGCATTTATTTTAGACGGTCAAGTCGACTTTAATTACTCATTAAATAATACATATTATTATCCCAGACTAACATATTATGATCCTAATACCGGTAATAAATCTTCAGTTGAGGAGAGTGCTCAAATAACTCCGAGTAAAAAATTTGATTTATTTATTGAGCCAGGTTTTAATTGGGGTCTGAATAAGCAATTATCAACACATATCATATTAGAATATCATACTAGTTTAAATAAATATAAGAGTATTTATATATGGAATGATGGAAATTCTCATAGAGATGAATATAATATAAAAGATAGTAATATATTCTCCTTAGGGGTAAAACAAGATTTCACATTTGATAGAAATAATAAAATCATGTTTAAGATAATAGACGATATGAGTGTATCAAAATCTAATATAAACAAAAAAGGTTTCATCAATGATAATTTAATTGAGGATAATTCATATGGAATAAATGTAAATAAAGGCTGGTATATAAGTTTAGGATATATTTTTATTACAAACATATAAAAAGTATTTTTGAAATAATGTATGTATAATTATATATAAGCTAGGAAATTAAATATTAATATTATGGTTAAATTATATTATTTAGATAATTAAAAACTACTATTAGATAATTATATTTATTATTTAAATAAAAGTAAGTATGTAAGAAAGGATAAGCGGAATCCTTCAAGTTTTAATTATATAAACTCTAATATGCACTCCCGCCAGTAGCTGTCCAATCCCGCGCTCAGGATGGTATTAAGCAGGTCGTAGCGGTGGGCAATGGTGGAGAACATCTCCTGCACATAGCGTTCCTTCTCACCCGGTTTTCTAACTGGAATCAACTCTGACTGCCTTCGGTTACATTGGATGAAAAGAATAGCACCATCTGCTTATATGAGACATACTATACATCGGCATACAACATTAGTGCTACCATTACTCTATGCCCGTCATCTCCAAATTCCTTGACCCCACCCGGCTGGCGCATCTGGGCAACCTGGACCTAATTGCGCGGCTGGTGGTGGAGGGCTATCTGCGCGGGTTGCACCGTTCGCCCTATCGGGGCTTTTCGGTGGAGTTCGCCGAGCACCGTGCCTACACCCCCGGCGATGACCCCCGCTATGTGGATTGGCGCGCCACTGCCCGCACCGACCGTCTGCTGGTCAAGGAGTTTGAGGAGGAGACCAACCTGCGCGCGGTGCTGGTGCTAGACGCTAGCGCCAGCATGGGCTTTGCTGGCGAAGGTGACATCCCCAAGCTGGAGTATGCCGTCTATCTGGCGGCGTCGCTCGCTCTATTACTTTTGCGCCAGCGCGATGCCGTGGGCTTGGCGGTGGCACGCGAGGGCTTGGCGTCGTATATCCCGCCCCGCTCCAGCCGGCGCCATCTGCCCGCCCTCTTAGCCCAACTCGTCAACCTGGCGCCCCGCTCCGGCACCGACTTCGCTGCAACGCTGCTGGAGCTCTCCCACCGCCTACGCCGCCGCGCGCTTTACATCGTGCTATCCGACCTCTATCAACCGCCGGCACAGATCATCACGGCACTGGCAGCGCTGCGGGGGCAAAAGCACGAGTGCCTGGTATTCCATCTGCTCAACCCGCTGGAGTTGGAGCTCCCCCATCGCGGGGAATTGATACTAAAGGATTTAGAGAGCGATGAGTGCATAACCTTGGTGCCAGGCATCGCCCGCCGCGACTACCAGAGGAAATTCGCGGCTTACCAGAAGGAACTGCGCGATGGATGCCTCAAGCATCGCATAGACTATGAAATGATAACCACCGATACGCTACTGGAGGACGCACTGGGTAAGTATCTGATCAAAAGGGCACGGCTGGGCTGATGCTGGAATTCCTGAACCCGTGGATGCTGCTGGGACTGCCTTTGGCGAGTCTGCCCTTCTGGCTGCATCTGGTGCGCCGCCGACCCAAGGTCACCTTCCCCTGGCCCTCGCTGATGCTGGTGCGGGAGCAGACGGCTACGCGCCGCCTCCCCACCCTCAGCGAACTGCTGCTGCTCATGCTGCGGGCGCTGATTATCCTGCTGCTGGTGCTGGCGTTGGCGCTACCCCTGTGGCGCACTGATCCGGGAGCGCCGCTTACCACCTGGCTGGTAGTGGATGATTCCTGGCGCAGCAGCGGGTATCTGAACATGTTGCTGGCGTCTGGCGATGCATTAGCAGACTTGCTGGCGGCGGGCTACCGGCTGGGACTTGCCACCACCACTGGCAAAGTCCTGATAGAACCGACGGACAGTCCATCCGTGTGGCGGGCGGGGTGGAGCAAACTGGAATCCACTTTCTATATTCCATTTTGGGGGAAGACACTGGATAGGGTAGTCACACGAGCAAATGACAACCCGGGGGGGGCACGCATCGTTTTGGTGGGGCAGCCAACCGCCGGGGATTTATCCCCAATGGAGACCGGATTTACCCGCGAGACTGAACTCTGGCAGGTGCTGCCGGAGCCTATCCCGTATCGTGGGACGATAACAAGCATAGAGCCGGCGCCTGGTCCGGTGCTTGCCGATAAGCTGGACATCATGGTGAGCGGGATGGCGCCCCCCGAAGCCGCGGATCTGACTCTGCGCATGGGCGGCGCCATCGTGGCGCGGCAAACAATCCGCCCAGCCGAACAAAACTTCGCAGTCGCCTTCCATCTTATGCGACCATCTGGCGGGATCAAGATGAGCGCCCAGCTTGGCGATTTCCCCGATTCACCGCAGACCGTTCGCTCTGCATTCATCCCGCCATTCCGTCAAATGAGAGTCATATGCTGGGGGGACTATGCCTGGGTGGCGGCAGCTGCTCTCTCCGCCCTTCCCCAATCGCCTTTTGCCACCGGGAGTGCAACCACGCTTCCAGTTGATTTATCGGGCATTGACCTGCTGGTCAACCTGAGTGCCGATGCCATCCCACCCGCTGAGGCAACCCGGCTGGTTGGCTATGTGCGGTCGGGGGGGAAACTACTGCTGATGGGAAGGCAGACCGTGCCGGATGGTCTTCCGTTAAGCGTTTCACCCGTTACTATCAGTGGCATGCCAATCCCCAAAACGGATCACCCTTTGGGGCGGCGGCTAGGCGGTGTCCCGCTGCCGGATGTAGTCAGTGCACATGAGCTGCTGCCCCAAGGCTTGACCCGACCTTTCCTGCTGGCAGGCAACAAGGCGGCGGGAGTGACAGGAACACTCGGCTCCGGTTCATTCATTTATCTTGCACTGGGAGAGGTTTCCAGCATAATAGACAAGCCCGGGTTTGCGGCGCTGATGTTTGAAGCTGCGCGCTATCTTGCCGATCCCGCACCATTGCTTTCGAACCATGTTGGATGGAGATCACCACAGGGCATTGTCCAAGAGAAACCAGGATTCTGGGGCGAAGGAACCGATATGACCGCTATCAATGTTGATTTGATGAACTATACGCCTGCAATTCCCGACGCGACAACCTGGCAGAATGCATATGGAAAAGCGCCCCAGATCTATGCCTGGGATGATTTCCTTAGCCGGATTAAGCAGGGGCGACCTTTCTCGCTGCAGATGATTTTACTGATTGCCGTGCTGACCCTGCTGGTGGGTGAATCGTTGCTTGCCAACTGGCTGACCAAACGCCGCAGCGGTTAAGAAAGATGGAGGATGCGTTGGGAGAACCGGAAGTCAAGGATAAAGAATTAGTAGGCATCACTACTACTGTGCCGATTGAGGTTATATTCGCTGCAGGTTGCCAACCGGTGGATCTCAACAACCGCTTCATCAATTCCGAACGACGCGGCGAATACATCGCGTTGGCTGAAGAGCGTGGCTTTCCCCCCACTGCCTGCTCCTGGGTGAAGGGGATATACGCCGCAGTGCACGATGCTGGCATTCACACCGTAGTGGGCGTGATTGGCAGCGACTGCTCCGACAACCGCTGCCTGTGCGAAGTCCTTGCCGATGAGGGCATTCGCGTCGTGCCCTTCTCCTACCCCTACGATCGGGATGCACGAGCGTTGGGCACCGAGATTGAACGCCTGATGGAGGCATTCGGCACCACGCCGCAAATGGTGGAGAAATGGCGCCGGGCACTATTCCCATTTCGCAAACTGGCAGGTATCGTGGATGAACTGCTCTGGCGGGAGGGATTGGTGAGCGCCACTGAAGCCAACATGGCGCTGCTGGGCGCCACCGACTTTTATCCTGAACCGGGATTCTACCGCTTCTTCGTGGAAGAGATAGCAGCCAGCACCCATCGCCGCACCCCCCGGCTGGAAGGTATCCGCCTTGGCTTGGTGGGCGTCCCCCCCATGATTGACGACCTGCTCCCTTTTTTGGAGCAACACGGCGCCCGCGTGGTCTATCTGGAGACTCCGCGGCAATTTGCCTGCATCCAGCCTGCGCGCGACATCGTGGAGCAATACCACCGCTTCACCTATCCCTATGGCATCATGGCGCGCCTCGAGGACATCTCTGCGCAGGTGGAGGAGCGGGGGATACAGGGGATTGTGCACTATGTGCAGAGCTTTTGCCACCGTGCCATAGAGGGCATAGTGCTCAGGAGGCACCTGGTTGTGCCGGTGCTCACGCTGGAGGGGGAGAAGCCGGGCAAGATGGATGGGCGGACGCAAACCCGCCTGGAGGCGTTTTTGGAGACGCTGAGTAGTCAAGTATAATTATATACAAAGAGCATTCCCCGTAATTGCTTGTTTTTTGCAATGCCTTTTCAAATCTGCTATTATTATAGTGATGATATTTTCTTCTCAAAAGGAAGTGTGGCTATGTTTCGCATTCCTATATTTCTTCTGTTGGTTTTATCTTTCTTCTTCTTCTCATCTGCTCTCGCCGACTGGCAAATAGAAACTGTTGATACTGGTGATGTTGGCAGCTTCACCTCGCTGGTGCTGGATTCCCAGGGTTACCCCTGGATCGCCTACTACGATTCAGCCAATAGCGATCTCAAGCTAGCCAACTATGATGGCACACTCTGGCAAAAGGTCACTGTGGATTCAGATGGAATAGTGGGGCTTTATTGCTCCCTAGCGCTTGATGCGGATGATAATCCCCACATAGTATATTGCAAAGCGGTGGGTCAAAATGACCAGCGTTTGAAATATGCAAGCTATGATGGGACAGAATGGCAGATTGCCATCATAGATTCGGGTGGGGTTGCAGGCACCTGGTGCGCCATAGCACTGGATTCGGACGAAAACCCGCGTCTTGCATACACCAAGGGCGATTTGCTCACTTATGCCGTGTATGATGGCACGGAATGGACGATGTCCACCCTTAGCGAAGTTGGGGATGTTGTATGGTTCAGCGCCGTCGCACTGGATGCAAATGATACCAACCATATCATGTTTCAGGATCATGCTAACGGTGATTTGAAATATGCCATTTACGGCAGGGATACCTGGTCGTTCACCACGCTTGATTCCGATGATGTGGTTGGGCTTTTTCCCAGCCTGGCGATTGATACGGGGACGTTCCCGCATGTCGCCTACTTTGATCAAACAAATATAGATTTGAAGTATGCATATCGGAAGAGTGCAACTGAATGGCAGACCGAAACCGTGGACTCTGAAGGAAATGTGGGCAGCTATTCGTCACTGGCGCTGGATGCTTCGGATAAACCTTTCATTGCTTATTACGATGCAGGAAATGGGGACCTGAAGATAGCATCCAAAGAAGATGACAGGTGGTTGATTGATACCGTTGATTCCGAAGGGACGGTAGGTAAGAATAGCTCTATAGCCATAGACAGCCAGGGCTACCCCAATATCTCTTACTACGATGAGACGAATCACAGTCTTAAATTTGCCCGTTATTTCTACAACGAGCATACGGGGGTCAACCTGGCAGGTTTCAATGCAACATCAATGGGTAATGCTGCAATCAGAGTGATGTGGAATGTCACAAATGATGGGGGACCTTTGATGGGGCTGAACCTATACCGCAGCAAAGTAGAAGACGCTAGGGATGCTGGCGTGCTTGATAAAGCCGATTCCCGAACTTTGAACAAAACAGGGTGGGTGCGTGTAAATGCCAGTCTACTAACAGCGCTACCGACCGGAACCTACATAGACAGAGCGGTTAGACCGAGTGTGAACTACCAATATTTGCTGGAAGCAGTTCTAACCGACGGACATACCACATCATTGGGGACAACAGATTGTCACTCATCGTTGCTGCCGGGAAGTTTCGCCATCACTGCTGTGTATCCCCAACCCACCACCAGCATCCTGACCTGCCGCTTAACCATAGCCCAACCCGGGAATCTGGAGATCAAGCTCTACGACCTGGCGGGGCGCATGGTCCAATCCCAACGATTGTTTGCCACTCCCGGCGCGATGGAGACGGCACTGGATGTGAGCGGATTAGCCGGCGGGGTTTACATGCTGGAGGCAGGAAGCAATGGGGAAAAGAGCACGAAGAGGATAGTTATAGCGAGGTAACATAGTGGTTTCCAGACAAGCCTAAAAAACATCTTTAATGTGCAAAATGCAATATCAAAAAGAGGTCACAAGCTGTGACCTCTTTGGTTATTTGATTCTACCCTATCCCCTCAATAAGAGCGCGGGGTAAGGAACCTCTTATCGCATCAATAATTTCCTGTTCCGAACCCAGTTCACACATGCGGTATGTCAGCTTCCGCATCTCTTCATAGCGCAGACTGCGGATGATGTCCTTGACCCGGGGCACCGCGCGCGGCGGCACGCTGAATTCATCAAGCCCCAGCCCGATGAGTATCGGCACCGCCAGTGGGAAGCCCGCCATCTCGCCACACAGCCCTACCCACAGGTAGTTCCGATGTGCAGTCTCAATCACCTCGCGAATCAGGTTCAGAATGCAGGGGTGGAACGGCTGGTAAAGATAGGCGATACGCTGGTTGCCCCGCTCCACCGCCAGCGCATACTGGATCAGGTCATTGGTGCCTATGCTAAAGAAGTCCACATGAGGTGCCAGCAGCTTGACTGTAAGCGCTGCCGACGGAACTTCTACCATTACTCCAACCTGCAGATTGGGATCAACCGGAATGCCCTCGGCGATGAGTTTTTCCTTCTCTTCATCAAGTACCTTGCGGGCGGCAATCACCTCACCTGCATCCGAGATCATGGGGAACATTATCCGGAGGTTGCCGTGGACTGACGCGCGCAGGATGGCGCGCAATTGGGTGCGGAAGATATCGCGGCGGGCAAGGCTCAGGCGAATGCCCCGTAACCCGAGGTAGGGATTCACCTCGGTGGGAATGTCCAGGTCACTGGCGAACTTATCGCCGCCCAGGTCCACCGTTCGGATAATGGCAGACCAGGGCAGGCTTCCACGCGCTATCTCGGTATAGATGTTATATTGCTTCTCTTCGCTCGGCAGCTCTTTTTGGTTCATATAAAGGAATTCGGTGCGGTAAAGCCCCACTCCTCTGCCGCCGTATTTCTTCATCTGCTCAAGCTCTTCGGGGAACTCTATATTGACCGATACGGTAGCCAGAAAGCCATCCAGCGTTTCAGCAGGAAGCTCCACTGCTTCCAGCTGCGCCTGCTCCTTTGTCCGGGCGCGTGCCCACGAGCGCTGCATGGCTTCAACTGCTACTGGATGAGGATTGAATATTAGAACGCCTTGGTAGCCATCCACCAGCAGAGTGTCGCCATCCTGCAGGAATTGGGTGATATCGGTGGTGCCGACCACGGCGGGGATGTTGAGCGCCTGCGCCAGAATGGTTGTATGGCTAGTCTTGCTGCCCACCTCGGTAACGATTGCCAGCACCAGCTCGCGTTTGAGCAATGCGGTGTCGCTAGGCGCCAGATCGTGTGCCACTATTACGCACTCCTGATCCAGATTCGCCAGTATGTTTTCCTGCTGCCCGGTGAGTTTTTCCACCACCCGTCTTTGTATATCCCGCAAATCACGGGCTCGGCTGCGCATCAGTTCATCGGGGAGGTTCTCTATCACATTGAGCATTTGCCCCAGTGTCAAGCTGTATGAATAAGCCGCGGGGTAGTTCCACTGCCGGATGATGTCCTCGGTCTGCTTAAGCACGGTGGGATCTTCTATGATCAGCTCGTAGACGTCAAAGATACTGGCGAAGGTCTTGTCGGTATTCATTTTAAGGGAAAGCTCGTGGATGTCCTTTTTTACCTCGGTGAGAGCGTTCTGCAGGGTTTTTATCTCGTTTTCGGTTTGCTCGGGAGGAATGGGACGACGAGAAATGCGCACCTTTTGGGGAAGGAAGAGGCAGACATGTCCCACCACGCCACCCGGCGAAGCGCCGATGCCGCGATACATAAACTGACCCTGGGGTTTCATTCTTCCTCAAATCTCATTTCAAAAAGCGAACCTATAGAATCCAGGAGTTGGTCTGCATCGGCGCCCAAGGCAATGAAACGGAGTTTGGTGCCAAGTCCGGCACCCAGCATCATAACACCCATGATGGATTTGCCGTTCACCACCGAGCCGTCCTTCTCTATGTAGATATCGGAATCAAAGCTGCGGGTGGCTTTAACCAGCAGGGCTGCAGGTCGCGCGTGCAAGCCCAGTTTGTTGGGCACAATGAATTCGCGGGTGATGGCGCCCTCTGGAATTTTACCTTTTTGCAGATCATCCAAGTCCAATTTATCCCCCGCAGATCATAAGAGCAGCGATATCCCGATTGCAAATGCCAGCATAGCAAACCACATCGTCCACAGCGGCAACCTGATCAATGATCCGACCACGCCAAGTGCTATACCCGCACCCAAACCTGTTGCAAAGCTTATATGCTCTCCTGCAAAGGCAAAGTTCCCGAGAATTCCAACTGCTGTTAACCCCAGACTTATACCAATTAAAAGTTGCAGGAACGCTATGATTTTATAAGGTTTTAGCCTTTCCAGAATGCCAGGGACTTTAGTAAACAGATTATAACCCAAATATGCTCCACAGAGCCTTAAGGGCAGATGAAAAAGGTTGAAAAGTGCCAAAAGGGCGATTACGCCTGCGAGGGGACTAATCAGCAGGGCAAAGAGAACGCCCAGCATTGCTGCTGCCGGTTTGAGCGTCGCCCAGTAGAAGGCGTCGCCCAGGGCGCCGAATGGACCAAGCACGGTGTTCTTAATGCCACGCACCTGATCTTCCGTCATGCCGTTCTGCCGTGCCCGGGCAGTCATTCCAACAGTCAGCGGGACAAAATACGGCATGGTGTTAAAAAACTCCGCCGATTCCTCAAGGACAGGTTTGGCTTCTGCCGGATCAAGTTTTTTATGCAAAGGAAGCTCGCTAAAGGCATAACCCATGCCCAGCATCGAGCGGTAGTTCTTGGCAGCTTGCACGAAAAAGCTGCGCCAGCCCACGCTGCCCAGCCCTTTCACCATAGCGCGCTCCCTGTAAGCAGCACCCAGCCAGCACCCGCTGCCAGACCGCCGGTAAGTGCCACCGGCACCCGCCATCCCCGGAATGATGCGATTACTATGCCTATGCCCAATCCCAGCCAGGCATAATAGACCCAGCCCAGATAGCGGGACAAATCGCCTAGGACGGCATATACCAGTTCAACCAACCCAAACGCTAGCCAGCCGCCCACTGCGATGAGGAGGAAACCTTTGATGTAAGAGTGAACCAGCCCCTTTAGCGTTGCCCGGGCAGGGGCACAGAGATTTCCATTACTAAGTTCTGTTTCCGCCTTTGCCACCGAGATTTCATTGCGGTGATAAATGAAATGATCTGCGAAACCGGCGCTGGTTGCTAAAAAAGGAGCTGGTAGTAAAGCTATGGCGACCAGGGCAGGCGGAAATGCTTGTAGATGAGCAGATGTTGCCAGCATCGCGCCCAGGGTGACCGCCAATGCTGCGGTGGGACTATCGGGCGGGGTGTAGCCACCCACCGGCAGGGTGCCCAGCCAGGGCAGGGTGAGCACTACGCCGATCATGGCACCCAGCAGTGGATTGCCCAACGCCCAACCCAAAATCGTGCATGATACCAGTGGAGAAGAGAGGAAGAACTGACCGGCGACAACCGTATCCAACGCCAACAATCCCCCAAGGCTTGCCGCAATCAATGTCATCCACAAATAGTCGCTCATACTGCTTTACTCAGGTTTGAATTCGCATGCTTTGGTGCCGGGAACCTGCTGGTAGTAGATTTGTGCTCCAAGCTTAGCAAGTTCTGAGAGTGTTTTTTCCTCATCCTCAGTGATGTATATGGAATCAAATGCGGCGTTCCTACCGCTACAGCACCCCAGATTAGCAAGATTGATCTCTGCTGGCGCCCCCACTGCCTTTGCCAGTTCAAGCATCTCGCCGGGGTTGTCAAACAGCAGCATACAGCGTTTGCTGTCCGCCGACCACGCAGGATACCCAGAGATGGCATCGGCGACGGTGGCAAACTGGAGTTCAAGCGAGGGAGGACATGCCAGGCGATAGAGCTCCTGGCGGAAAGCATCACCGGCAACGGACTTGCTGACTGTGATGATGCCGTCCATGTTTAGTTGGGGGACTAACACGGCTATCACCTGTCCGTGGATGAGGCGGTCATCCAGGCGCCAGAGCACTATCATGCTACATGGCTCCTAACAGACCCTCTTTGGAGAGAGGCGGATAGAGCCGGCTTATACCTTGGCGTCCGGTATCCAAAATCTTGCCCATCAATTCCAGGATTTTCATGTCGTTGCGCCGGTGCAACACCTGCACCACCATGGAAAGGTTGACGCCGGTCACCACCACCAACTGGCTTCCCCCCCAGCCCCGGGTTGCCATCAGGGCGGCATTGGCACAGCTCCCACCTGTCATATCCACCATGACGATGATGCCGTCGCCTTCATCCAGCGATTTGGCAGAGGCGATGACCCGTTCAGTGAGTTCCTCTACCCTGCCGCCCGGCAATAGCTCCAGCGCTGCACTATTGCTGCATGAGCCGTAGATCAGCGCGGCGGTTTTAAGCAGCACAGTGCCCAGTTCGCCATGTGAGACTATGAGGAGCCCAATCATTCAACATCCATCTTGACGGAGGGGGGCACCTGTGCAGAATCGGTCATGCTTTCAATCAGGTGGCGGTTGAATTCCTTTGCACTGTGGTAGCCACCCAGCTTGAGCAGGTGGTTGAGCGCCGCCACCTCAATGATATGGCTGATGTTCTTGCCCGGGATGGCGGGAATCAGGATGAATGGAATCTCCACGCCCAGGATGTTCATGACCTCTTCGCTTAACCCGGTGCGTTCGTAGTCACGCTTTTTATCCAGCGCTTCTATGCGCACGATGAGTTCTATGCGTTTTTGTAGTCGGGTGGCATGAATCCCATATAACAGCGAAACATTAATGATGCCAATCCCCTGAATTTCTATGTGGTTGCGCAGCTTTTCCGCCGCCCTACCCACCAGCATGTTGCCCAGCTTGCGCTTGACATGCACAATGTCATCGGCGACCAGGCGGTGACCGCGGCTCACCAGATCCAGTGCGCATTCGCTCTTGCCGATGCCGCTCTTGCCCAGGATGAGCACCCCGATGCCATCCACATCGACCAGGTCGCCGTGGAAGATGGTTTCTGGCGCCAGTTCATCCCGCAAATAGTCACTGACAATGGCACCCACGTCGCTCGTCTTCATGCTGGAGGTAATGATGGGGATATGCCGCTCGGCGCAGATTTGCATCAAATCGGGCGGAGTGGCAAGGCTGCGGCATATGATAAAGCAAGGGATAGCCTGCGCGCACATTTTAGTGTAAATATCATGCATGTGCCCGGCAGGCTGCCCCGAAATATAAGAAAGTTCCGTTTTACCGAGAAGTTGCACCCTTTCATTGGAGAACTGATCAAAGTAGCCTGTGAGTGCCAATCCCGGACGATTAAGGTCGGAGACTGTGATGGCATTGCCCAGCCCCCCGTTCTCCTCCACGGAGACGAGGTGCAGACCCAACCGGCACTGATCAAGCAGGTTACCGACGGTGATTTTGACCATGGCTGCCTCCTTCTATATGGATCTTTTAGCCTCCTCATTGGCTATGGCTTCTATTACTTCCTCAGGCGTTTTGGCTGCCATCAGCTTGTCACGGAAGGATTTCTCCTTTAATAAGCGACTTAGCCGTGCCAGCGCGCGCAGATGCTCGCCATCCGAAGGAGCGCATAGCATGAAAAAGATATGCACCAGTTCTCCATCCATGGAATCAAAATCAATGCCAGCTGTAGAGCGACCGAAAGCGGTCACTATCTCCTTGACGATGGCAGGCTGCCCCTGGCGGGGGTGCGGAATCGCAACGCCATTTTCAAATCCTGTACTGTAGAGTTCCTCACGCTCAATGACAGCCAGACGAATCTTCTCCCTGTCCGCCACCTTGCCCGATTTCATCAGGGCGTCTACCAGTTCATCCAGTGCCTCCATCTTGGTTCTGGCTTTCATATCCAGAATGATGGAATCGGGATGGAGAAAGTTAACTACTTGCATCTATTCCTCCTTATAGGTATGTATTATGTCTCTATTAGTCCCAAAGTCTTGTCTTTACGGTGATAAAGCACAGAGACCCGATTTGTTTTCGTGTTTTTGAAGATGAAAAACTCGGCTTTAATCAACCCCAACTGCTGAATTGCCTCTTCTAGCGTCATCGGTTTAACCGCCTGCTCGCTTCTCTTCACCACCGGTTCTGCCCGTTCCTCCTTCTCCTCCGTGGAGGTGGGAGCCATTTCCACTGTCATCGCTCCTGCCCTGCCCGTGCCGTTCTCCTGGCGGGTGCGGTTATCCTGTCGCTTCTTTTTAAAGCGTTGCGACTGTTTGATCAGATGATCAATTGCGGTGTCTATGCTGATGAGCGCATCTCGGGTGGAACCCGTGCCAATCAATTTGATGCTGTGTGAACTGATATGAATTTCTGTGTTGATAAGATGACGAACCTTGCTGAAATAAACTTGAACGGCATCCAGCGTTCCCAAATGCCGTTCCAATTTCGCAAGCCCTTCTGCTATCTGTTCTTTTTCCGTCTCGGTAACATCGTAGTTTTGACCGGAAAATTGAATGTTCATGTTTACCTCCAGTTTCTCTCAGTTGAATTGACAGAGGAAAACAGTTCAAAAGCCTTATAACTGGAACGAGCCAGAGGTGCGGCATATACCATCAGCCCAAATTCCGTACCCCACAGCGCCATCTCATCCATCTCGACGGGGGTCCACCAGCGAGTGACATTAGCATGCCCCAGCGTTGGCTGGATGTATTGTCCGATTATCACAATTTTGACCCCGGCAACTGCCAAATCGCCTATTGTCGCCCGAATCTCGTGTTCTGTCTCGCCCAATCCGACCAGAAGCGCTGCTTTGGTAATGATAGACGAATACTCTGCCGCGATATGGGAAAGCAGGTTCAGGCTGCGGAGGTAATCGGCACCGGGGCGCAGAGAAGAATAGAGCCGGGGCACTGTCTGTATGTCGTGCGCCAACACCACAGGAGCAGCTTCAGCGATCAGGTTGACTGCAGTGAAGTCGCCCCCAAAATCGGGGATGAGTGCCTCCACTTTGAAACCCATGCCATTGAGACGGGAGATGATGGAAGCGAAGTGTTTCGCCCCACCGTCGGGGAGGTCGTCACGGGTGACGGAGGTCAACACGATATAAAGTAGACCCAGATTGGCGGCGGCATCTGTGATGCGGTCAATTTCAGCTGGGTCGGGTGGGATGGGTATGCCGTGGGATACTGCACAAAAACCGCAATTGCGCGTGCAATAGGGACCAAGCAGTAGAAAAGTGGCGGTATTCTGGCAGAAACACTCCCTGCGATTGGGGCACAGGGCTGATTCACAGATCGTGCCGACTAGATTAAGCTTAATAGTGCTTCTGGTTTTTATATCGCTGCCGGCTGGTGCCAAACCCCGGTGGAGCCATTCCGGCAGATGAGTTCTTTTCATTATCATCTGCTTCTATTATAGCACTTTGGAGCGGAAAGTGGATTTACCTTTCCAGTTTGATCTTGTGAACTGCGGCGCCGGTGATATCCGCCAGAGCCTCGGCAACCGCTTCGCTAAGGGTGGGATGCGGATGCACCGTCTGCTCCATCAGTGCAAAATCCCCGCCGAATTTAAGCCCTATGGCAATCTCCATGATGAGGTCGGAGGCGTGGGGACCCATGACCACACCGCCCAGCAGCACATCCTGCTCAGCGCTGGCAATCAGCTTGACAAATCCGTCCATCTCGCCCATGCTAAGCGCCCTGCCATTAGCGCGGAATGGGAAGCTGCCCACCCGGATGGGTATGCCCAGCTTCTGCGCCTGTTCCTCGTTCATGCCCACGCTGGCAACCTCGGGGAAGGTGAAGGTGCAGGCGGGGATAATCATATAGCCCATTACGGCTTTACCGCCCAGGGCATTCTCCACCGCCACCCGTCCCTCGGCACTGGCTTTGTGCGCCAGCAGCGGCGGTCCCGCCAGATCCCCAATGGCATAGACCCCCTTTACCGTCGTTTCCATCCCCGGCGTGGTTTTGATGCCTTTGGCTTCTTTATCTATGTTTAGCTTTTCATCCCACAACCCGTCATAAACAGGTCGTCTCCCCACCGATAGCAGGAGTTTTTCCGCCTCTATGACTTGCCCGTCGCCCAGATGCGCTGCCACGCCATCGGGCTTGGTGACGACCTTTTCCAATGGCACCCCGGTATGCACAGCTATTCCCCACTTCTTAAACACCCGCTCCAGGAGTTTGCCTGCCTCGGCGTCTTCTGCGGGCAGCAGGCGGGGCAATGCCTCCACGATGGTGATCTTGCAGCCGAAGAGGTGCATGATTTGCGCCCATTCGCAACCCACCGCCCCTGCTCCAATGATGACCAGGCTTTTGGGAGGAGTGGTCAGCGCCAGCAGCCCGTCGGAATCAAGTACCATTTTGTTGTCTATGTTTATGCCGGCAAAGCTGCTGGGGCGTGATCCAGTGGCAAGGATAACCTTGCGGGCACCTATTTCTATATCGCTATGTTCGCGTCGCACCACCACTTTGTTCTTGGCTGATAAATAGCCCCTGCCCGGGTAGATTTCCACCTTGCGCTTCGCCAGCAGGAATTCCACCCCGCTTACCAACTGATCCACGACCTTCTGACGGAAGGCGATCACCCTGCCGTAATCAAACTTAGCTTTGGGGACGATTACACCTGCTTTCTCCGCCTCATCAACCTCCAATAACAATCCCGCCGAATGTTGCATGGCTTTGGTGGGGATGCAGCCCCGGTTCAGGCAGACCCCGCCCACCCGCGCTTCCTCCACCAACGCGACAGATGCCCCGCGGCGGACGGCTTCCAGCGCTGCCACATAGCCGCCGGGTCCTCCACCTATCACTACCACATCGTATTCGTTCAACTCTTCCTCCTGCGGATGGCGGTATCGGCTATGCCCATTTGATTGCGGTATTTGGTGATGGTGCGCCGCGCAACTTTTATGCCCTGTTCCATTAACTTTTTGACGATGGCATCATCGGAAAGGGGGTGGGTGGGATCCTCCTCCGCGATCATCTGACGGAGCTGCTCCTGCACCACCTCGGAACTGACACTGCCGCCGCGCGTAGTGGGCAGGCTGCCGCGAAAGAAATGGCGGAAGGGGAAAATCCCCTGCGGAGTCTCCACATACTTGTTGGCGACTACACGGCTTACCGTGCTCACATTGACGCCCACCAGGTCGGCGACTTCCTGCATGGTCAATGGTTTGAGCGCGCCAGGTCCCTTCTCCAGGAATCCCTTTTGTTTATTGAAAACAACCTTGCTCACATCCTGTATGGTGCGGCGGCGGCGCTCCATGGCACGGATAATCCACAGTGCCCTGCCATACATCCTGCCCAGATAGCGTTTGGCATCATCGCTCAAATTCTCGGGGTGCTCCAGCATCGCGCGATATTTGGGGCTGATTTTAAGGGTGGGCACATTCCACTGCTCCAGGGTGATGATCGGCTTGCCCTCGGCTAAGTGCACCTCTATCTCGGGGATGACATCCTGATTGGGGGTAAAGCCCAGCGCCAGCCCCGGCTTGGGGTTAAGGGACTGGATTAGCGCTATACCGTCCTTGACCGCGTCCGGTTCCAGCTTGAGCGCCTTTGCCATGCGTTCGGGGTGCGGGATGAGCGCGAGGTGGTCAAGCATGGCGTAGACAGGATTCTGGGCTGGGATGGCTTTCTCGCGCAGTTGGATGCGCAGACATTCCGCTAAATCACGCGCTCCTACACCTGCAGGTTCCAGCGTTTGAATGTAGTCCTCCAGCACTTTTTCCAACACTGCCGAGGTTTTCTTCAGTCGCCGTGCGATGTTAGGCACCTCTTCGGTCAGGTAACCGGCTTCGTCCAGCGCACCTATTAACTCAAAGCCTATCGCCAAAACATCCGGGTCGCTGGTGCATTCGTTGAGCTGCTCCCACAGCGTTTCCGCGAGATTGGGCGGTTTTTGTGCTATCTCGCTGTAGTATTCCTCCTCCGCCGGCTCGGCAAGCTGCGACTCATCACCATCACTCACCGAATCAAAGTATTCCGTCCAGTCCCACTTCTCCAGCTCTTCCAGCGCACGCCTATCCTCTTCATAGAGGTCTCTTTCCTGTGCGGCACCAGATGATTCCTCACCCTCGGGCTGTGCCTCCGGCTTGACGGGGACAATGTCAGTCTCCTCTTCCTCCAGCACCGGATTCTGCTCCAGTTGTGTGCGCACCCAAGTGGCAAGCTCGGTGACGGGCATGGCAAGAATGGTGATGGCTTCCGCCAGTTGCGGAGTCATGGTCAGCTGTTGCTGGATGGTGGTGCGCTGCGAAATTCCCGGCTTCATGGCTACATCTTGAATCGTTCGCCCAGGTAGATTTTACGGGCACGCTCATCATTGATGAGGTCCTGGGCGCTGCCGCTGATGAGTATTTTGCCCTCGTAAAGGATGTAGGCGCGATCGGTGATTTGCAGTGTCTCCCGCACATTGTGGTCGGTGATCAGAATGCCCAGACCATCGCTTTTAAGCTGGTTGATGATATTCTGGATGTCGCCCACTGCAATGGGATCGATGCCGGAGAAGGGCTCATCCAGCAGCAGGAACTGCGGTGAAACGACCAGCGCGCGAGTAACCTCCACCCGGCGGCTCTCCCCTCCCGAGAGGGTGTAGGCTTTCTTTTTGGCAAGGTAAGTGATAGAGAGCTTGTCCAGCAGGGTCTTCAGGCGGTCGCGGCGCTCCTTGCGAGTCAATTTAAGTGTTTGCAGGATTGCCATGATGTTTTCCTCCACGGTGAGCTTGCGGAAGATGCTGGGTTCCTGTGCCAGATAGCCAATGCCCATGCGGGCGCGCTTATACATGGGCAGCCCGGTGATATCCTGCGGTCCGAAGAAGACCCTGCCGCTATCGGGGCGGATAAGCCCCACCACCATGTAGAATGTTGTTGTTTTGCCGGCACCATTGGGACCTAAAAGCCCCACCACTTCGCCGGGGTTGACATGGATGTTGACATTGTTCACCACCGTGCGCTTGTGGTAAATCTTGACCAGATTATCGGTGCGCATGGTCTTTTCGCCGATCTCTATCTTTTCGGCTTCCAGATCAAATTCTATGGAAGTGTTCACTTCTCTGTCTCTTTCTTCCCGATGGTCTCTGAAGATGATGTTGATGAAGTGGAGGATGAAGTGGACTTCTTCTCCTCTTTGCCCTCCGACGATGAGCCCAATGTAATAGGCTTGGAGTAGTAGCTGCCGTTGGCATTGCCCCGCACCAGCATCCGGTCCACCTTTCCGTCTATAATATACATGCTTATGATATCGCCCTGGGTGATGGTCTTGCCTTCCTCGCCTTCTGCCGGCATATAGAGCGACACCGCATTATCCTCAGTGACGATGGAATCCACGGCGCCGCCGGCAAAATATGCAGTCAGCCGCCTGCCCGTCACTGTGAGAGTCTCGCCGGTCTCCTTCCCGAAGTCATCAAAGGGATAGTAGATCCCGCGGGCGGAACCCTCTATGAAGGCAACTTTCAGGGCATCATCCCGAATATAACAGTGCATAAGGTCGCCCGATGCCTCCAGCCTGCCGTTATAGACGGGCGGAGCTTCAGATTCATCCTTTGCCGTTTTGGTTTCCCCCGGTTGAGCTTTGGTTCCTGCTTGATCCAGTTCCACACTCGGCTTTATTACTTCCTCTATTGGTTTTTCCTCTACTGCCGGCTTGGTCGTTTTGCCTTCCTCCAACTTGCGCTTTTTGGCGTCCTCACTGGATTCCTTCCTCTTCTTTTCGGAATAGAAGAGCAGGCGGACATTATTAGTGACCAGCGCCTCCTCCACCTTCTGGTTGCGCAGGATGAGCGTCATTTTGTCGCCCACCAGCTTGCTGTCACGCTCCCAAGCTATGGGTTCGCCGGTCAGGTCTATGTGGTCCTGCTTGCCGAAATAGGTGCAGGCACTGCCGGTTGCGTTGGTCTGCCCGCTGACTACATGCACATTGCCGGTGGCGATGCCGAGATCACTATCCACATAGGCTTCCATGAGGTCGGAGGTGATGGTGATGGGGCGCTCGGCGTTTTTGTTGCTCACCAGCGCCGGGCTTTTTGTCGCCACCACATACTTCTTCTCGCGATAGTATTCGCCGTAGCCGCAGGTGAGCGTCATTTGGTCCTTGGTATCAACCACCCGCACATTGCCCTCGGCGGTGATGAGCTTCTGCGTCTCTATCGCCACCGCTTTATCGCAGGTGAGTGTGGTAGTGCCGTGCACCACCTTCACATGCCCGGTGAGGGTCAGGACCTGCTCCCCCTGCTTGTAGACTCCTTCGCTTACATCCGCCTCTATATTAAAGATGTCATTCTTGGGCTGGGTGTCAGCCTCGGTAACAGTTTCCTGCTTGGTAGCCGGCTCATCCACCGCCAATGCCGTGACACAGAGCACTGAAATCAAAAGAATTGGGAGGAGGAATCTCATGGATTATCCATTACTGGCAGCTTGGTGGTGGGTGCAGGAGGAGTGCTGGTGTCTTCGCCTTTTGGCGCTGAGGTATTCTCCTCGTCCTCAAACACTTTCAAATCCTCGGGGGTGACATCGCCGGTGGCGCGGGTGGTGCGGAAGGTTTTAAGTTCGGGATCTGATTCAAATCCGTAGCCATGGATCAGGGTTTTGCCTCGCATCATCCATACCTCATCATCCGAGTGGATCTTCTTCTCTTTATTATCCCAGGTCAGGCGGTCGGTGTGCAGGATGGAGCCATCATCGGTGTGGATGACCACATGTCCCTTGGCGATCATGTCGTTGGTCTGCGTATTTACTTCGCCGCGGTCCGAAGTGAGGGTGCTTGATACCTTCCCTTCCTTGTAGAAGTAAAGCTTGACTACTTCTATATATGCCGTGTTCTCTTTATTATAAATGGATGCCTTGGCGCTGTGCAGTTCCCATTCCAGGGCATTGTCCTTCATCTGCTGAATGATGTAGTCTGAGACGACCTGATCGGGGACACGGACGGATTCATCCACTGTCTCGCCCTCGCCGGGGTTAATGCATGCCACCCCGCCCAGTAGTGCCGCCGGGAGAAGAAATCGTAACAGTTGCCGCATTGCTCTATCCTCCCTGAGTGCCCTGCCAGAGCTGGGTTCTGCCCAGCACATCGTGGATGTGGATCAATCCCATAGGATGTTTCTCTCCATCAGTGATGATGAGGGCGGTAATCTGGGCAATCTCCATCAGCTTGAGCGCCTCCATCAGTGAGGCATCGGCAGCGATGGTGCGGGGATTGGGGCTGGCAACCTCTCCGGCGCTGGCGTTAAGCGGGTTGGCGTGGGTGGAGAAGAGCCGCCGCAGATCGCCATCGGTGATGATGCCGACCAGCCTGCCCTGCACATCCACTACGATCGCCACACCGAACTTGGTGCAGTTCATCACTGCCAGCACTTCGGGCATGAGTTTATTGTCGGACACGATGGGCAGTTCATCGCCCTGATGCATGATTTCCCCTACTGAACGGTTGAGGCGGGCGCCCAGCATGCCGCCGGGGTGGCTGGCAGCAAAGTCGTGGCGGTCAAAGCCGTGTGCGGTGAGCAATGCCACAGCCAGCGCGTCACCCATCACCATGGCGGCAGTGGTGCTGGCAGTGGGGGTCAGTCCCAGCGGGCAAGCTTCCTTCTCCACTGAAGCATCCAGGCAGATGTCGGAAACCTTGGCTAGCGGGCTTGAGCAGTCCCCCACAATGGCAATGATTTTATTGGGCAGATTGCGAACGGTGGGAATTAACTTGAGGAGTTCATCGGTGCGCCCGCTGTTGGAGATGGCGATGAGGATATCGCCGGGCGCCATGATGCCAAAATCGCCGTGGATGGCATCGGTGGGGTGGAGGAAGACGGCGGGGGTGCCGGTGGAAGATAGCGTTGCCGCCAGCTTGCGCCCGATCAAGCCGGATTTGCCCACGCCGGAGACCACTATCTTGCCTTTGCTTGCCAGTATCGTCTCCACCGCTTGATTGAAGCGCTCATCCAAGAGCGTCTCCAGCCTGGTGATGGCGGCAGCTTCGGTGGCGATTGCCTCGCGGGCGGTCTTCAGATGGTCGGTCACTTCGGCTCCCACTTGCGGCGGAGTGCATCCAACTCCAGCACCTGCTCCAATAGCTCCGGCAGACGATCCAGCGCAAGCATGGACTGGGCGTCGCACAGGGCTTTAGTAGGGTCGGGGTGGGTCTCTATGAAAAAGCCGTCCACGCCGACCGCGGCAGCCGCCCGCGCGTAATCAAAGATGTAGTGCGCCATGCCGCCGGCAACATCGGTGCTGGTGAAGCCGGGGATGCGCACGATGTGGGTGACATCAAATAGCACCGGGTAGCCCAGGGCGCGCATTTGGGGCAGATTGCGATAGTCGCAAATCAAATCGCGATAGCCGAACATAGTGCCCCGCTCGGTGAGGAGGAGCTTGTCGTTACCGGTCTCCCGCAGCTTGCCGATGGGGATGGCAAGATCAGCCGCGGTCATGAACTGGGCTTTCTTCACATTGATGGGCTTATGGGTGCGTCCCAGCGCCAGCGTGAGCTGGGTCTGCTTGGAAAGGTAGGCGGGAAGCTGGAGGATATCCAGGACTTTGGCGGCGGGTTCGGCTTCGGCGGGGGTGTGGACATCGGAGAGGATGGGGACACCCAGGCGCCGCTTGACCTCCGCCAGTTGCTCCAACCCCAAATTCAGCCCGGGTCCCTGGAACGATGTAGCGGTGGTGCGGTTATCCTTGAGGTAGCTCGCCTTGAACACATAGTTGATGCCCAGCGTTCGCGCCAGGTCCCGCACCCGTTCGCCAACCTCCAAGCCCAGCTCCAACGATTCCAGCACACACGGTCCGCAGATGAGCAGAAGGGGGTAGGTGCCATCGGGGCGGGGGGCAAAGCCCAGCGCTTGGGCTATCCTTTTCATAGTGCGCTATTTTAACACAGGTGGTGGGTGGGGAGGTTCGTGGTAAACTCTAATCCTCTTTTGCACTGCTCTTGTCCTCCCGCTTGCAGAGGGGCATGAAACCTTGTATCAAATTCCGGTTGAGAATAACCAATCCTGTATCTTTATCTTGGGTCAATAGTTTCATTTCAAGCAGTATCTTCATATCTCTCTGAATAGTTTTTTCAGATTTCCCAACATATAGAATTTTAATGGCGGGAGCCAGCCGGATCAGTGAACTGATATCTTCATCTCCCTGCCTCTTTGAGAGTTCCAAAACAAGTTCTCTCCTTCGTCTATCAGATTCCTTTTCCTTTCCCCTAAAGCTTTCATAAACTATATCCCTCCATATTATTGCGTGTTGCAAGGCTTTGATGGTATTTATCTGTGTTTGCAAGCCATCCACCAAACCCTGCAATGCATAATGGATGAAATCGCTGATATCCCCTAGTTTAGCTTTTGATGAATAGGCAAGCTGACGATAATACTCAGAACTTGTCAGATTATAGTGATTGCTTAAAAGATGTGCTGCCGGTGTAGGAATTCCCGCATCCAACAATATAACGAACTCCATCAGCCTTGCAGTACGACCATTGCCATCACCAAAGGGATGTATCCATGCTAGATATAAGTGGGCAATAATAGCTTTTAGAATGCCCCTAGCTATTCTATTGCCCTTTGATGGTAAAAGGTCAGTTTGATTGAGCCAATTGCATAGCTTCTTAAGTAAATATTCGCAGTCTTTTGCTGGAGCACCTTTATATGTGCCTGCGACAACTGAGTGCCCTCTAATTCTACCTGGCACAACATTTTCATCCAGTTCTAAACCTGCTAAAACGAGTTCATTGAAGTGTCTTAATTTTTCTACAGAGAATAAATATTTTTCACAGGTAGTAACATCATTCAAGAGCATTTTCATTGCCTTTAATATGTTCTCAACCTCTTTTTGTAGATATTTTTTTGATGGTGGCATTTGTAGCTCTTTTTCCAGAATCCTTTGCACTTCTTCTTCGCTGAGGGTATTTCCTTCAATGGCAGTGGTGGCTTGAATACCCTTGGCAAGAAAAAGTGCGTGTAGCTTCTGATTGACTGCAGGTGGTAAGGGAACTCCAGTGATGTGTTCACACTTGGATTGAGCTTCCCCCAATATCATCCAAGTCGTAAAATCAAGCCTTCGTAGGTCAACCTTAAAGTTTATCCAAGGGTGTGTCCTTTCATATGTCCTCATAAATGTCCTCCATAACTCTATATATTACAGTTAGTTTATCAATTTATTACTATAACTTTGTCTATATTTTAACATCAATTTTGGCATTTTATATCCACATTTTTTTCGCTTTCTATTTCACACCACTTTTAAAAAGCTTTTACAATTTGCGGGAGCATCCACAGTAATGCTAAAATAGGAGTTTGAATACGACGAGGAGAGGTGCCGGAGCGGTTGATCGGGACGGTCTCGAAAATCGTTGAGGGGTCTCCCCTCCGGGGGTTCGAATCCCCCCCTCTCCGCCACCAAATCCATATGGAGAGATGTCCGAGTGGCCGAAGGAGCACGCCTGGAGTGTGTGTGGGGGTCTAAAGCCTCCCGGGGGTTCGAATCCCCCTCTCTCCGCATCGACATAAAATCCGTATGGGCAAGGCATGCCTTGCCCATACCATGAAGACCGGCACTATGCTGAGGGAACTGCATCCCTCGCAGCTTCGTTTCAAGGAAGGGTCTACTATGAACCTATCCCGCACCTGGCGCCTCTGGCTCCTCCTCGTCATCCCCATCCTGGCGACGGTGGCGCTGGCGGCAACCCCCGCCAAAACCACCGACACCTTCCAGTCCCACCTGGAGAAGGGCAACGAACTCCTGCTCGCCGGCAACCTGGATGACGCCCGCACCGAATATGAGCGTGCCCTAGAGCTGGATCCCAAATCTCCCATCGGCTATAACAACCTGGGGATCGTCTACCGCCGGCAAAAGCTGGACTACCTCGCCATCGGGCAGTTCAAGCGGGCGCTGGAGATAGAGCCGCGCTATTATAAAGCCGCCAACAACATGGGCAACTGCTTCTATTCCACCGGGGACTATGAAGAGGCGATCAAGAATTACAAGGATGCGCTAAAGATACGCCCCAGTTTTGCCGAGGCTTACTACAACCTGGCGCTGTGCTATGAAAAGCAGGGGAAGAATCCGGAGGCGATGGATAGCTGGCGCAAGTTCCTTAAGCTGCAGGTGGGCGGCGAGAATGTGGACTTCGCCGAGGATCATCTGGCGCAGCTGATGTCGGGCAAGAACCCCGAGGGGATGAAGTCCGAGGTTAAACCACAGGAGACACCCGGCACTACATCCAACGGCACGACACCGGAACCGAGTCCCGCACCGGCACCGGAAGGAACCCAGCCGCAGTGAGCAATGCAGTTTCCGTCGCATTGAAACATCGGGCTTGAATAAGATGAGTGCTTCCGCTAACCAATTGGCAGACCAAATAAAGACCAGCCTTTCCCAATCGGGCTTTCGCTGCAAAGTTGTCTCCATTGACTATAGCGCCGAGCTGCAGAACGAACTTCAATCGCTGCAAGCCAGCGGATCATTGGATGAAGTGCTATGTCAGGAATACCTTTCCTCATTTGAGTTCCAACCACCGGAAAACCTGCCCGGCGCTAAATCCATCATAATAGTAGCCACGCCACAACCCATCCTTTCACTGATCTTCAACTGGAAAGGTGAGGCGCGAGCTGTCCTCATCCCACCCACCTACAATTGGAAGATAAATGAAGAAATCAAGCGGAAACTAGAAGAGGTGCTTTCGCCAGAATGTTACTCCATCGCACCTGCCAGACTACCGCTCAAACTGCTGGCAATGCACAGCGGCTTGACCAAATACGGCAGGAACAACATTAGCTATGTGCCGGGAATGGGCAGCTTCTTCCGTTTGCATGCTTTTTACACCGATCTGCCCACTCCGCCCGTCGAATGGCTGGCAGAACCAGTGGAGTTGCAACGCTGCCTAAAGTGCACGATATGCATAAAGGAATGCCCCACCGGAGCCATTGGCGAAGATCGCTTTCTGCTGCGGGCGGAGCGTTGCCTGACCTATCACAACGAAAATATCAGGGATTTCCCGGACTATGTAGAGCCGTCCTTCCACAATTGCCTGGTAGGGTGCCTTCTCTGCCAACGGAGTTGTCCGGAGAACCGCAAAGTCAAGGACTGGGTGGAGGAACGGGAACGGTTCAGCGGAGAGGAAACAAAGCACATACTGAGTGATATTCCTCCCGAGGAGCTTACCCCAGCAACCCGGGTGAAGTTGGAGCGCATGTGCCTGTTGGACGATATGCCATTGGTGAGGCGGAATCTGAGGCTTTTACTAACTTAGTGTTTTGTTACTGGAAAACTATTAAATGAATAATATAAACGCAATTAAAACTTCTCTGTTCGCTGCGCTGCTTCTGCTGTCATATACATTGGTTGCTGCTGAAGATGTCGTTGTGGATTCAACGGTAAAAACACCACTGGAACCCTATGATGCTCTGAGTCTGCCGCGGGAGCTAAAAGTCCGTCTGATGGACCCCTGGGCGCCACTGGAAGCCGTATCCACCACCGACGAGCCCACGATACCGCCTCAAATGCGCGTGCGAGACTTTACCGATACATTTGATGTGCTTGCTCCCCCCGATGATTCGGTTGACCCCAAGTTTGAGGAGGAGCGAAGGACGGGTGAGATTCGCGGGAGCGGACACTTCCGCTGCGCTATTCTCATGTATCACGGCTTCCATGATCCACCCCGCACTCTCTACGAAATCTCCAGCTATGATTTCGCAGAACAATGCAAGTTTCTCGCCGATAGCGGCATAGAGGTCATCCCGCTCTCCACGCTGGTGGATGCTCTCGTCACCGAGCAGTTCGCCATGGTGCCAGATAGATGCGTGGTAATCACGGTGGATGACGGCTACCAGAATTTTTACTCCACCGCCCGTCCCATCCTCAAACAATATGGATTTCCTGCCACTATATGTATTTATACCAATTTCATTGGGGGCGGCAAAATTGCGCTTAGTTGGGAAGAAATTCGGGAAATGAGCGGGGAGGGCTGGCTGGAGGTTGCGTCGCACAGCCTGACCCACCCCAATCTGGCAAAAAGCCGGGGGCGCTTTCCCACCTACAGCGAGTGGCTCTCGCGGGAGATTGTTGGCTCCGGCAACATCATACAAAATCACCTGAATGTGCCGGTTAAGGTGTTCAGTTACCCCTATGGCACTTATAACAGTTCCGCCGATTCCATCGTGCGCCACAGCTCCTACGAAGCGGCACTCACAGTTCACCCCGGACCGACCGACATAGACACCGATCCCTTTGTGCTTCCCCGTTACGGGATTTACCGCAGCTGCACCATCAGCAAATTCGCCCGCTTTGTGCAAGGCGGCAGCGTTGATGCTGAGTATCTGCAGTTCGTCTCCAACGACGCCATGGGGCAGGAAAAGCAGCCGGGGACGAGCAACTGATCAGGGCTATCGTCCCATTCTATTTCAAGGAGTCCTGATGAAACTCCTGTTTGCCATCCTTGTTACATTACCGACACTTTGCCTGGCGGCTTCCCCCATCACTATAGCCGTCCCCGACCTGGAGTGCCTCAAATGCGATCCTGACACCGTGCGCGCTGTTTCTGACATACTGCGCACCGAATTTGCCGCCGGGGGCAATGTGCGGGTGATTGAGCGCTCGCAACTGGATAAAGTCATCGCTGAGCAAAAGCTCTCCTACAGCGAATTGGCGGACGAAAAGACTGCAGTGCGTTTCGGCAAGCTATTGGGCGCCAAATACATCGCCGTGGGCAGCGTGAGCCAGTTGGGCGGGCGTTACACCATTGCATTGCGCATCCTGGATGTGGAGACCGCCGCTACCGTGATGGGCGAGACCGTCAGCACAGATAGCGCAGCCGGACTACCCGGCATCTGCCAGCTACTCACCAAGAGGCTGTTTGAGGCAGCGGGCAAGACCGAAGGTGGGATAGCACTGGGCGGCACGATATTTTTTGCCGATAGGTTTGAGAACGGCATGCGCAAGGAATGGACAGTTGATGGCGAGAATTCCTGCATCACCCCGGGCAATAATGGGCTGACTGTTGCACGATCACATCTATCCCTCCCCCTACCCAACTTCCCGACCAGTTTTGTACTGGAGGTCAAGTTCAACATCGTGCGCATGGTGGGTGAGGGCGGCTTCAGTCAGATGACCGTGATGGGTATGCCAGCTACCATCTACACCCAACCCGGCATGGGCAGGGGCAACCTGGACTTCTATATGCTGCCAAGACTGATGGTGCGTTTCAATGAGCAGGGCGAAGTGAAAGTGACGGAGGTGCAGGGATTGCAGACGCCGTATGATCAAGGGACAGGAACTGACGAAAAGGAAGGGCATAACTTTCGGCATGGTGCACACTTTGCGCCTGGAGAAGACGGAAGCAGAGGTGATGCTCTATTTGGATGGGGTCTATTTATACAAGAATGCCGACAAATCGTTCGGAGTATTTGATGGCTCGCAGGACAATTTCGGCATCAGGGCATGGGACGAAGCTGTGGTGCGGCTTGACGGGATTAGTATATCTACATTAGAGGGTAAATAGTCCCCTGAAAAAAGTCCTTGACATTCCTTTTTGCCCATAATAGCATTTTAGTAGATACTTAAATGGATGAGAAAACCACACAGCAGGAAGCCGATATCTTCAAGGTTTTGAGCGTAAGCTCCCGCCTTGAGATAATCGCGCTTCTTAAACAACATGGACCTATGAATGTTGGGGATCTGGCAGTGGCACTTGATATCAGCCCCTCGGCAGTGTCGCAGCACCTCAAAGTCCTGCGCCTTGCCGGGCTAGTCCGCCACGAGCGCAGGGGATATTGGGTTTCCTACGCCGTTGATCCGGAGGCGCTAGGGCAGTGCTGCCAGAAAGTTATCAATATCTGTCTTTGCAAGTGCGGAGGTCACAAGAACAGGAATGACCAGGTGGAGGAGGCAGTCACTGACCAGATGGTGATCCTGCGCATGCAAGCCGAGGAGCTGCGAAGGGAGCTTGACAAAGTGCAAAAGCAGATTGAGAAGCTAGAGCAGGAGAAATCTTAATTATTTATCAAGATATTAAGTATATGCGTAATAACTTAATTCATTCTGAAGAACTTAAGGGGGTGATGAAATGAAACGCGGACCGATGAACTTCGGCTGTTGCATGCCCTCGGGATGCTGCAGTGATGAACCGACTGTGGTGCGGCGCTATCAAACCAAGGCGGAGCAGTTGGAGGAGCTTAAAGCCTACAAGGATGAACTGGAAAAGGAGATTGCCGGTGTAATGGAGCGCATCAAGGAACTTTCCTAGCCGGCAGGTAGTAGAGCAATTCATGGGTTGGGAGCCTCACACTCCCGACCCATTATAGCATCTGGTTCATTCTTAATTGCAGGCTATGTGTTCCTCCTCCCCTGCAATTGGGGGCGGGCTGGGGTAGGGGTGCCATTCTGACCTCTCCCCCTACCCCTCTCCGATTTCAGAGAGGGGCGGTCCGTTATTGCCGGAAACAGACTTCATGATTGCACAAATGACTTTATTAAGGTCATATATAACTTCATCATTATTAAATCTCAGCACAGTAAAGCCAAGATTCTCCAGATATTGCTGCCGATTAGAATCTTCCTCTTTACTATATTCGTGGATTGGTCCGTCAACTTCAATAATCAACTTCTTCTGAGCACAGTAAAAATCCACGATGAATCTTCCGATGACATGTTGTCTTCTAAATCTTAAATTGCTCAGGATTTTTCTTCTTAACGCCTGCCAAAGGATTTTCTCTGCATCGGTTGGTTGATGACGAAGCTTGTTGGCTGCGGGCTTTAGCAATTGCCAGGTTTCTGGTCTGGATTGCCAGCCTCTTTTCGAAACAAAATCATCTTCTTTCAATTTGCGCGCTTCCTCATTCCTCCTCCCCTGAAATCGGGGGAGGGTTGGGTAGGGGTTTTGATATGAACCCCTAAGATGATACCAGGTGAAGAGGAGGAGGCGGGTTAGTGTTTAGTGAAGACTGCTCGAAGTTTATCGGGGAAAGGTTACCCAAAGATGAATGCAGTCTTTCACGATTATAAATGCTGATGTAATCAGCGATGCAAACAGAGATATCCAGGTAATCCTTATAGTCATTAAGGGTGATTTCTTCAAGTTTTACCGTC
>Ga0315280_10001864_pt1 | contig 35319 bp, 41 predicted proteins | sample YL17G06_40_MG_FD_203697 | JGI IMG/M metagenome (GOLD analysis project Ga0315280, IMG submission 203697) | Sediment microbial communities from Yellowstone Lake, YNP, Wyoming, USA - YL17G06_40 | ecosystem: Environmental > Aquatic > Freshwater > Lake > Sediment | place: USA: Wyoming | collected...
TCGCTTTCTCAACCACTTTCATGTTGACTTGAACAATGTCTTCTGTGATGACATTTCCCCGAAGAGTCTTGCGCTGGCGCTCTCCTTCGTGTGTGGGATGAAATCCAACACTTTTGCTAACGACGACGCTGATACGGACCCCTCCGTGGATGTTGTGGCGCATGGGAAAACCGTCTTTGTCAGACCCGCCAGTAAGCTGCAACTTTTTGCCCGCCATGCCGACAACAGATCCGTCGACTGTTTCGCCTAGTCTTCTGCCTATGAGCGGCACGGCTCGGGCGCCATCTAACTCGACAACCTTTGACTTGCCCGTTTCGGGGTCTGAAACAATAACCTTAAACTTCGCCATGTTGGGAACATACTCTCCTACGTGAAACTTCAGTTAGGCATAAGTGAAGACGAGCATCCATTTATTAAGCATTCGCATAACTAAACAGAGAAGCTTAGAGGTGCATACCATTTGAAAAAATTAGGAAACAAAATCAGCGAAGTTGTTGAGCACCGTGCAAAAGAATTAAACAAACTATGTAGTGAACTAATTCAAGCAAAAAGTGAAAACCCGCCAGGCGATGTCTCCGAAGCAGCCAAAGTTATTGAACAGTTTCTCAAGGCTGAAGGCATAGGTTATCAAACTTTTGAGCCAGCTAAGGGGCATGTCAGTGTCGTTGCCACAGTTGGAAGAGGCAAACCTTTGCTAATCTTATGCGGACACATCGATGTGGTTCCAGCAGGCGACCTCTCACAATGGACTATTCAACCCTACGAAGGAGTGATAAAACAGGGAAAAATTTTTGGTCGAGGGGCAAGTGACCAGAAAGGCGGAGTGGCAGCCATGCTCATGACTTTGGCAGCAGTCAAAGACTTTGAAGACGAGTTGTCTGGTAAAATAACGGTTGCAAGCGTGTCAGATGAAGAGGCGAAGGGACCTGGAGGCGCACTCTGGTTGTTGCAGAACAAGAAACTAAGCGGAAGCGCGTGTCTAATCACTGAGCCCTCAGGCTACCTTGCCAGCGAATATAGCATAGAGAGTGGCGAACGTGGAACCTGTTGGCTAAAAGTTACGGCACATGGAAAGCCAGCTCACGCAAGCATGCCAGTCTTAGGGAGAAACGCGATTACCCTGTTAACTGAGTTTGTTCAAAAATTGAAGGCGCTTGAGAGCGAAGTTGTAGCCGTTCCCAAAGAAGCTGAGACACTTGTGCGAAACGGCAAAAAACAGTTGCGAAAGGTCGCAAAGAAGCAAGGCGTGTCTGTGAACAGTTTAACCCATACGCTTGACCATTACACCACGAGTTTGGGCTTAATCAAAGGCGGAACCAAAACTAATATTGTGCCAGAGCGATGCGAAGCGGAAGTTGACATAAGGGTTCCAGTTGGCGGCAACCCCGACGGTGTTGAAAAGTTCGTCGCCAGTTTGATTCCTGATAACGTTGAATATGAGGTTATCAATAAGACGCTGCCATCTTTCACATCGGCTAATCATCCGTTGATAGAGGCTGTGCAGCAAAGTGCGAAACAAGTGTTTGGTTACAAACCCATTGCCACTTACATTTCTGCGACTAGTGACGCCCACTCTTTCAGAGAATTATTAGGGGTTCCAACTGTGTCTTTTGGACCAGGGTATGAAGAAGTTTGCCACGTATGCAACGAATTCGTCTACGCCAAAGATGTCTTAAACATGGCAAAAACCTACGCAAACGTCATTGCTAACTTTTCAAGCTAAGCTTCCCTGCTTCTTGAGTTCGTTTTTCAAAAGGTCAAAGTCTTTTTCAAGCGCATCTTTATACTTCAGGTTGTACAAAGCTGCAGCTGGATGAAACATAGGAATCACTGATACTGGCAAATTCAAGAATTCCGTTTGAATGACTTTGCCATGCAGTTGAGTTATGCCTTCGCTCGCTTTTGCTTCCAAACCTGCTTTCGATAGGATATAAGCGGTTGAATGTCTGCCCAAAGTCACAATGATTTTCGGCTGAATAAGCGCAATTTGACGGTCAAGGTAAAGACTGGTGCATGTCTTGATTTCACTCGGTTCGGGTTCACGGTTCTCAGGCGGACGACATTTGACCACATTTGTGATGAACACGTTTTCTCGTGGAAGTTTTATCTTCTCTAAAAGCGAGTCTAAAATTTTGCCTGCAGCGCCTACAAACGGCAAGCCTTTAACGTCTTCCCAATAGCCTGGCGCTTCACCTACAAACATTACAAAGGCATCTATATTGTCTTCTCCTGGAACAGCGTTGCGGCGTCCCTTCCAGAGAGGACACTTAACGCACACACGAACTTCACTGGCGATTTTTTCCATCAACTCAATCTTAGACAAGGTCTACTCTACCCTTTGTGGATTAAAGAAGTTAAGTTTCATTTAGCAAGTGTTTCAACTATCTCTTTTACAGCTGAGACCAGTTTTTCTATTTCTTCTTTGGTGTTGTATAGGTAAGCTGAGGCTCGCACTGTTCCAGGCTTGCAAATCACGGTTTTTGACAAGGGTTGGGCGCAGTGATGTCCCGACCTTACCATGATGTTGGCTGAAACATCTAAGGCTAGTGCCACATCGTGAGGGTTCAAATCGGCTACGTTGAAAGGTATAATGCCAATTCTTCGCTCGGGTTCTGGACCATAAACCTCAACATTCGGAATGCCATTTAAGCCATTATACATTTGTTTTGTGAGCAGTTTCTCGTAGCGTTCAATGTTTTCCATACCAATTTTGTTCAAGTAGTCAACTGCAGCGCCAAGTCCGATAGCTGCTGCTACATCCGGAGTTCCAGCCTCAAAACGTGCGGGTCCTTCCAAAAGCTTGTAATGGTCAATGTCTACTTCTTCTATGGTTCCGCCTCCAATATAGCTGGGTTCAACTTCTTTAGCTACTTCTTCTCGCATGTAGAGCACGCCTGAACCTGTGGGCGCACACATCTTGTGCCCGCTGAAAGCTAGAAAGTCGCAGCCTAATTTTTGCACGTCAACTCGCATGTGGGGCACTGACTGAGCGCCGTCGATTAGAACTAAAGCACCGTGTTCATGCGCGATTTCTGCAATTTCCTTTACTGGTGTTATCACGCCTAAAACGTTTGAAACGTGAGTTATAGCCACCAGCCTAGTTTTGTCGTCAACCACTTTTTCGAAGTCATTTGGATACAGAAGACCTTTCTCAACTGGTTTGCGGGGCATAACAACCTCAAGTTTGACGCCGTGCTTATCCCTGACTCTGAGCCAAACAATGAAATTAGAGTGGTGCTCCAAAACCGAGGTCACTATCTTGTCGCCCTTTCTCCATTTGAGACCATTAGCAACCAGATTAATTCCTTCAGTGGTGTTTCGTGTCATAACAATTTCAGAAGTAGACTTAGTGTTGATGAAATCCGCAACTTTCGAGCGTGCTCGTTCGTATTCTTCGCTGGCTTTAACCGCCAATCGATGAACGCCACGCTCAACATTTGCCCGGTACTCTCGATAAAACTCCAGCATCCGTTGCAGCACAGGCTCAGGCGTCAAACTGCTGGCAGTGCTGTCCAAATAGATAACACCTGATTTAAGAATTGGAAAATCTTCACGTATCTTGCACACGTCGAACAAGCCGTTTGCCTCCAGAGCACTCTTCGACGAAGTCATAGAATTAATAACCATGTTGACTCCACAATTATATCTTTTCATTCAGCCCGCAAACATTAGCAAAAATCTTATCAAAATGCAGGCAGCGATATTTAAAAATAGGATGGTGCCCTACTTGCCCACTCTTAAACGAGTCTACAAAAACGTAACCATAACTGTGATATCATGCGACATAACCAAGTTAGAAGTCGATGCCATTGTCAACGCCGCCAACAGCTTGCTCATTATGGGAGGCGGAGTCGCCGGCGCCATACTTCGAGCTGGCGGAAACGAAATTCAACAAGAAGCCAACAAAAAAGCGCCAGTTCCAGTTGGAAAAGCAGTGGCTACAACTGCTGGAAAACTGAAGGCAAAATACGTAATTCATGCGCCCACTATGGAGCAGCCAGCCATGCCGACTAGTAAACAAAAAGTGAGATTGGCTACGAGAGGCGCCTTAGAATGCGCTCGACAACTGGACATAACCAGCATTGCTTTTCCAGGAATGGGCACAGGTGTCGGAGGCCTAAACCTAGAAGAAGCCGCTGAAGTCATGGTTGCTGAGATAAAGGATCACATCGAATCTGGCACACCGTTAAAGAAGATAATACTCGTAGGATTCAACATTGATTTAACATGTGCATTTGAGAACGTGTTGCAGAAAAGTCTACCCTAGATTATTAATGTGCTATAAAATAAGCCTGTTAAGAGCAAGGTTTAAACAGTCTAGAATGAGCCCTTTAATTATGGAAAGCCATAATGAGTACATATTAAAAGTATCAAACCTGAGTGTAAAGTTTCCAAATGAGACCGTTCTCGATAACATAAGTTTTAAACTGAAAAAAGCTCCCTCTTTGGTGCAATCAGTGCATCTTCAGGAGTTTTATTAGCAAATTATTTCAGTTACTTAACCCCACCGCTTCCTCCCGGACCATTGGTCGTATTGTCGGGTATCACCATATTTCTGGCAGTTGTAGTAATAAAGTGGTTTTCAAAGTTCTGACCTTGTTGCAGCGCTGTCGGATTGCAATCAAAAACTACTTTCTTCGCTTCAAAAGTGTCGGAAAATGTTTTTAATGAAGCTCTGATTCCGACAAACTTTAATAGTTGTCGTGTATAAAGGGCTATGTAGGTGAGTAAAGTGTCGGAAAAGCCTGCGACTAAGGAAGAGTTTATTCATCTCCTTACGACAGCTATGAGGAAAGAAATGGGGGCTAAGAAACCTAAGAAGCCGACAATTGCTGGAACCGCGAAGGCGTTGGGGATACACAGAGACACTCTCTATGAGTGGATGCGAGATTTCGGCGTAAAATTCGAAGATGTTAGCAGAATCGAGCCGATACTTCCGACAGCCCAAGTAGCCTTGAAAAAACCTGAAGGCTTCACCTATCTCATCGGCGAGGCTCTCGTAGGCGAAGGAACCGAAGTTGCGCACATCGACCTGTTGATAGGTGACAAAGATGGTCCTGTGGGCGAGGCTTTCGCCAACGGCTTATCGAGTTTGTCTGCGGGTCACACGCCTCTTTTAGCAGTGATTCGCCCTAACTTGCCGCCTAAGCCGCACACGTTGTTGGTTCCGAAAGTAACAGTGAAAAATTTGGAGCAGGCTGGAAAAATTTTTGGTCCTGCACAAGCGGCTGTAGCAAAGGCTGTGGCTGACGCTGTCGAGGAAGGCGTAGTGCCTAAAGAGAAAATTGACGACTGGGTTATTGTCTGCAGCGTGTTTGTTCATCCTGAGGCTAAGGATTTTCGTCGGATTTACCAGTATAATTATGGCGCCACGAAGCTGGCTTTGAGGCGAGCTTTAGCCAATTATCCATCGTGGGAGAAGATAATCTATGATAAGGATAGGGCTAAACACCCGATAATGGGTTTCAAGGTGCCGCGTCTGTGGAGACCACCTTACTTGCAAATTGCGCTTGACATCCCAAACTTTGAGCGCACAAAAGAAATTGTAAGTCAGATTCCTGAGAGCGACCGTATCATCTTGGAAGTGGGCACTCCATTGTTGAAACGTTACGGGGTGAAAGTTATTCGGGACTTGAGAGAAACAATCCGAGACGTTTTCATTATTGCTGACTTAAAGACTCTAGACGTTGGAAAAGTTGAGGTTGACTTAGCGTTTGAAGAGACTGCGGATGCCGTGGTCGCATCTGGATTAGCTGCATCTGAAATGCTCGACGGGTTCATCTATGAGGCTAAGAGGCTGGGAATCTACGCTGTGGTGGACATGATGGAGGTCGCTGACCCTGTTCAAAAACTGCGCTCGTTAAAGCAGTTACCCGACATAGTTATTCTGCATCGTTCGGTTGATGTGGAAAGAGCAGGCACAGGTGCGCTTCATCGCATGCAACTAATACAGGAGTTGCGGAAAGCCTTCGCCCACGAACGATTGTTAATAGCTGTAGCTGGTGGAATAACTCCTGAGACTGCTGCGGAAGCGCTGAAGAATGGTGCTGACATAGTGATTGCTGGAAGGTACATTACGCAGTCTAGGGACGTAAGGCATGCTGTTAGAGATTTCTTAGAGTGCACGCCAGAGATGAGGGAAGACATAGACCTATACCGAGTCCACGTGGAATAGTCATCTACTCTCCTCTCTTTTCCTTTTCCGCAAAGTTAACAAGACAGCCCGAGAACATTTCCCTTTCTAAACCAGTTAGAGACTCAGTTCATTACAAGAAGCAGCGTGAAAAAACACATGAAGAGACTGCCCGCAATATCTTTGATTCTCATTGCTTTATTGCTAATTTCATCATTTCAGAACTTGCCAACAGTGCACGGTCAGACAGAAGACGTGAATTATTTTATTAGGTCAACGGTCACGTATGCAAATCCAAGTGGAAACACCCATGTCTGGAGCTTTTCCGAAGACGACCAAGCAATCAGCCTGTTCATGAACAACACTTGGCAAACGGTTGAGTTGGTGAACTCCACGTTTCCTATGGGGACAAAAAAGGATGACGATGGAAATTCGGTTGCCGTTTTGCAGTTTCCAAACTCGGCTCTTGAGAGTGGAAAGAATGTTAGCTTTACGGTTTGGTATCATATAGTTTCGAAGCCTAGGACAATAGCTAACATAAGTGAAGACACATCAGGCAATTTAACAGATATACCGAGCGACTTGAGAAGCGGATACACGCAGGAAGAAGGCCCTTGGCAGACAAGTAATAGCACATTGCAAGAATTAGCGTACAATCTAACTAAAAATGAAGTAAGAGTTCTTTCGATTATCCAGAACTTTGTTGTTTGGATAAATGAAAACATAAAGTATCCATGGATTAGTCGACATGAAGTTCCGTTTTATCCGAACCAGACCTATGCCCAAGGAGAAGGCGATTGCGACGACCAAGCCACGCTGCTCATTACATTGTGTCGGATAGTTGGAATTCCCTCTTATCTGCAAATTGGCTGCATTTACCTGCCTAAACAACCTTTTAACAACGCTACCTTCTGGGATGGGCACGTGTCAATGATTGAGCGCAGAATCGGCTGGCACGGATGGGCTGTTGTTTACGTTCCGCCTTGGGGCTGGTTGCCTGTTGACTTAACCTATGTGCGAAACAATGGTGATGACCCATTAAGTTCCGTAAAGAGTGGAGCCGTGACAGGGCAAAACACGATTCAGTATTTGAATGTGACGCACACTGACTACGTGGCTTCGTCTCTTGAATATAGAAAGTTTCTCACCGAAAATGGATTCAATGTTTACGAGGAAGACGAAATGATTTTAGAAGTTAATCAACCGCGGCTTCCCTTGTTTCCCTTGTTTTTCTTGGCGTTGATGGTGTTTTTGGTTGCGACATCCGTGCTGCTTTATAGACGCTGGGTAAGAGAAAGTGTCAGAAGGGGCACAGGCTTTTAGAAATTTAAGAAAGGGTGTTCTTTAAAGCAGTAAAACATATAAAGTATGTTATAGGATATACTTGCTATGCAAGGTGCCTAATCATGTCTGCAGCAGAACCTAAAGAATCAGTTAAAAGAACAACCATAATTCTCGACGATGAAGAACGCAAATACATAGATTCACTTATCAAAGAAGGACGAGAACCAGGCATCAAGCCTCTCATCTCAAAAATGTTAGACATCTATCGAAGCATGGCAATCTATGACTGGAGGTTTCCAGGCGAATACTACGTGGGCGTAAGCAGAGTAGCCTTCGTAAACGTTGAATTTGTCAATGTGCTCCTTCAGTATATTCCAGAGAGCAAGTGGCGAGAGGTAGGTCAAAAAATAGGCGAAGCTGCTAGGGTTTCGATGGAAGCCACGCTGAACTTGGAGACAATCAACCGAGAGAAATGGGATGATGTATTGAAGCGTCTGCGGGTTCAAGGGTTCGGCGACTTTTACATACGAGACAAGTTTTTCATAATCAAAGCGCCCTTCATAAACAACGCTGAGGTATTGTGCGGCTTCGTAGAAAAATTGTTAGGAGTAAACCTAGCGGTCAGAACATCAGCCGCACCGTTTGTTTTCGAAGTTGTTGAAAAACTAAAGAAGAAACAAAAATAAGAAAGAGCTTGCTGTTAGAAATTAATCTTTAATTTTTTACTATACTCCGCGCTTGAGTTTGTTGAATTCGGGTTCAGATTCTGATTTCATACCCGTTAAATACAATGCTTCTTCATAACGATGAAACGTCAAAGTCGGCTGAGGAAAGTTGACCTTGAAATGATACTGCCAGAGTTCTTTGCATTGCTGAGCATCGACGTTTTTCTACTGCTGAGTCTACTGACGTGTCTCTTAGAAGAACGATTTCCTAAAGCCATACCGTACATCTATCAAATTGCGGCGCTCATTGGTTTCGGACACCTGCTAGTTAGCAGAGAATTCCTCTCTATATTTGGCGAAGACATGCGTTTTTGGTATAACTTCTTCTATTTGCTTGTCGCCCTCGGGAACATCATAGCCATCAATCTGTACCTCGCAGTGGAGAAGAAGATGTGGACTCTCGCCAAGGCTTGGTCTGGAATAGTGACGTTTCCAATAATAGTGATTTCAGTGTTCTTTGTTTCCAACTATAGCTATCTTCAGGGCGCTGAGTTTCCAGCTTTGATTATGCAAGTGGGCTTGGTCGTATCTACCATAGTCATGGGTGTGAGTATCAGCCTATTCCTCAGCCCCGACCTGTTAAACAAGCTGAAAGGAAGGAGGTGAATTAATGGAAATAAGAAAATTAGTATCTAGAAAAGAAATGAAGCTTGTGACATTGCTTTTGACATCTTTACTAATAGCAACGGCAAGCGCTGCAGTCTACTACTCGTTGAGTATGCAGTCAACAATCACAACTGCAACAACCTCTGTGTGGTTTGAGGAAGGTGCGGACAATGCAACTGCTGTAGTATCGTTGAGTCCAGATAAAACGGTCGCTACTATGACAGGTCTAAAAGCTTATCCTAATGCAAGTTATACGTATACTGACCCGGTTAGAGTGAGAAACAATGGCTCTGTTGCATATGATATTCGTCTTACGCCTGTTTCGCTAAGTGGCAATACAACTGAATTCGTCTTTGTCAAATTCTTACTGCGCAATGGAACTTCGGAATCGTCACCGACTCTTGCATCATTGAACTATACCTGTGATGGATCCGATTGGACTGTTCCAAGTGCTACAGATTGGGTTTCGATACCTGCTACGAATCCAGATACTCAATGGGCTATTACAGTGATAACAAAGGCAAAAGACAATGCGCAGTCAGCATCGGTAACTATTGAGATAGCAGTGGATGTCCGGTAATCTCCACCTCCCCTTTTCTTTCCTCTTTTAGTTGAAAGGAGAAGCAAGTATGAGAAAGCCTAGTGTTGATACCTGTAAGGTTTCTCGTTCGATTCGGTTAGCGGTAACTCTACTTGTTTTGTTTGTTTTGGGTGTTCTTGTTTTTTCTCCTTACACTGTAAGGGTTCCAGTTGCTTATGCGAATCCTGATGTTGCCTCGTTTTATCCAAGCGGATACACTCTCTATGGTTCCACAAAATATTTGTCGGGTTCTGTAACTGATTTGCAAAGTAATAATACTGCTTACATGACTTTTCGTTCTTATGTGAGCGCTTCCTCTACTACTGCGAAAACAAATGCTTTCATTGCTTATCGAGATTCGACTACGAGTCTCAACACGCCTAAGGAAAGAACGTGGACTGGGGACACTGCCACATGGGGTTCGCAAAGTGAAATGGCAACTGCTGGCAGTCCCGTTCGTTTTGCCAGAGTTGCTTATTGCCCAAAAGAACAGAAGAGTTTCGAGAAAATTGTTGTGACATTAAGCGATGATGGTCAGTTAGATGCGTACATTTGGGATGGAACTGCTTGGGTTGTTTTTAATAATATCGCTTCCTCACCGATTTGGAGCACCGCGCCTACTGGCGCACAACGTCCTTATGATGTCGCGTACGAAACGAATAGTGGCAGAGCGTTGATAGTTTATGACATAAACATTGCTGATGCAACTAAAGACTTAGCGTATAGGATATGGAATGGCACAAACTTATTAACAGAACAATACATTGATTTCACTGGAGTTACTTCGACAAACCCAACTATTTCTTTTGTTGTTTTGGCAAGTAATCCCGACTCTTCATCAAACCAAATTGCTATGACTTTTAATGAGTACATTGGCGGTGCCCAAGGACATGGCAATGCTTTCGCTGCTATTTGGGATGGTTCTGCATGGACTAAAATGACGACTTTAACCACGAATATTTCAGTCAACCAAGCCCAAATGGAATCAATCAGCATTCAATATTCAACTTATTACAAGAAAATTTTGGCGGTTTCTGGAGATGGTCCCAACTCTGTGGTTTGGAAAACATATACCCAAGGAGATGCAGATTGGGTTGCACAAACAGCCTTTGATCCTGACCCTGACAATGGAGACGACGTCAGTTTCGGAACCTTAAAGCGAGACCCATCTGCAACTGCAACAGATGATTACATCATGTATGCTGGTGTAACTGACCTTTTTGACTTAAACGCATTCGCTTTCGATATGGCTGATACGCCCCCATCTAGGCTGGATACTGTTAATGAAGTTGATGATGCCATAGATTCTGCTACTACAAGACCAGTAGATTTTGATTGGGAACCGACTGGAAATAAGGGACTTATTGTTTGGGGAACATTGCAAGACTATATACATTACAACACATATTCGATTTCTTCTGGATGGGGTGCAAGTTGGACGACATCAGTGTCAATGGGCACTCATATTCATCCTTGGGTTCAGTTGAGAAGCAATCCAAGAAGTATCAGTGGAGACGTTAAGATTCTTGGCGCAGTCCTTGAAGACACAGCTTATGATATTGGAGCGATAAAGTGGAACGGAACAACTTTCACAATAATCGGTACAAACACAATATCCTCTGACACAACTGTAAGCACATATGAATGCTTTGAAATAGAGTTTCAACGTTTTGGTCCGCCAACAGAATTTACAAGCGAAGTTGAGTTTACTGGAACATCAAACACGCAATCATGGACACAATTAGTGTGGACTGTTGACAGTTCGTTCACAACAGCTTCGGTGACGACAACGCTTCAACTTTACAACTGGAGTACAGGTTATCCAGACAGCGGAAACGGATACATGACAGACACTATTGGAACAAGTGACGTAAATAAAACTCAAACCATAACGACCAACCCAACCAATTTCAGAGACGCATCGGACAATTGGAAAATGAAAATTAAAGGCGTAAAATCAACATCTACACAGTTTGATTGGAAAAGTGATTTGGTTAAAATTGAAGTTACATGGGGAGTGGGATATGCTCTTAATCTGCGTGTTCGTGATTGGGACTTAACCGATAACATTCAAGGCGCAATCGTTTACAAGGACTCAGATACAAAAACCAGCGACTCTAACGGTTGGGCTAATTGGACTTTAGTTTCTGGGATTGTTCAAATCAAAGTGAAGTATTATGGATTTTGGGTGAACGGCACATTTTCTGTGACAATGGATTCCGACAAAACAATAGACGTGAAATGCAAACTTTATGATGTCACCGTAAAGGTGCAGGAAACACAGCATAATGCCTATCTTGTTTCTGCCAACGTGACTGTTTTCAACGCCTCAAGCACGAGTGGAAACAAGATTAAGAGTGGCATAACGGGAAGCACGGGTCAAGTATCTTTCACAAACCTTCCAAACAACACATTAGTCTTCACTCAATATGGCGGTTCATCGTATACAATTGTTATTGGAAACACAACGCAAACAGTATCTTCAGAAGACCAATCTATCACACTTACTTCAAACCAAAATTATGTGAGCACCTCAAGTCCATATTCAATAATTGCACTTCTTGGTCTAATAATTCCCTTGAAAAAACGCTCACAACTGGATGTCTCAAGAGCAAACAAAGTGAAAAAGTGTAAGAGGAGGTGGAAAAGAAAATGAAAATAAACTTGAAAGATAGAAAAATTCGAGTCAAAGGCTACTCAATCTCTGCACTACTGCTCATAATTCTCGCAGCCTCAGCTGGAATTGTCTTCGCCGTCGCTTATGTTGCACTTGAAATGACAAGTACTGCCACGGTTCAAGCGAATCCTAAAGTTTGCTTTATTAAATGGTCTGACAGCAGCAAGCAAAATTCATTCGACTATGCTGTAAACATTTTTCCAAGCGTCAAAACAGTAGACGAAAACATAACTTATGGAGTATGGAACTGGGATACATCGACACACGCAGTCAATATGAGAATCAATTCAATATCAACATCAAGCAACATAGCAAACGTAACAACAGTGGTGAAAAACGGCGCTACAACTGTTATAACAGTATCATGGGTTACATCAGGCAGTCTGCCTACAACATGGCAACCATTTACAGCATCAGCAAGCACAAAATACACAATTTGGACAGAAATAACCGCCACCTCTGGAGCAAGCGGTTCAAGCACCATAACCTACGAATTGAAAGTGGAGAACCCGTAAACCATAATCTCCACTATTTCCCACCTTTCCCATCATTCAGAAAGAAAATATGAAACAAAATTCGTTCTGTTTCGGTTCTGAGTGAAACTAAATATTTGGGCTAATTACGTAGATTTCATCAAGCCTATATGTCTGCGTGTTTGAGTCTTTCACTTGTGTGACAAATCATGTTTTTCGATTTGTCTACAACTAACATTCTTTTAATGGCAGCAGTAGTTGCTCTATTCATTGTTTTTATCACCGTTCTCATGAAACTCAACCCCACAACCGAAAAAAAAGAAAACTTCGAAACCCAAATTAAAATCGAGAGCCAAAAACTCCTCCAGACTTCACCAATTACGCCACGAAACCCGCCGCCTGCACCGCTTGCACCACCTGCAAAGACTGACGTTCCAAAAGTAACTGAAAAGCCTCCGGTAGCTATCAGTCCCACAATAGGAGGTTCTTCCATCCAACCGAAGCAAGAAACCCCAACGCCGGCGAAAACAGAGTCCGCTTCTTCCAAAAGAGACTGTATCCATCAATTCGGATATTTACGAACACTACCAAAGAACAAGCCAATCCCAGACGAGTGTTTCGGTTGTACAAAAATAGTAGAATGCCTAATCAATGCAAAAAATTCGAAAAGGTGATTTGATATCATGTCATTAAGAGTCAAAGATGTTATGGTCACAAACCTCATAACCATAGAGGCTGAAACCACAGTCAAAAAAGCAGCAGAACTCATGGACAAACACGATATCGGCTGTTTAATTGTCGTCAGTTACGGAAACCCAATTGGAATTGTAACCGAACGCGACATGCTCAAAAGAATCCTGCTTCAAAAAAGAGATATTGCAAAGACCAGAGTTGGCAACATAATGTCAGCGCCCCTGATAGCTACGACTCCCCAGACCGACATTCGAGACGCTATACGACTCATGAACGAGCGCAGAATCAAAAAGCTCCCTGTCGTCGAAGAAGGAGAACTAGTTGGTTTGGTTTCGCTCACAGACGTTATGCGTTCACTCGCCTACTTTGAACACGTTATCTCTTCTCTCTGCGCCAGATGCCAAATGGGAAAACAACAACAAGTGGATATCGCTGAACACTAGAAAAATAGAGGCGCTTTTACTCTTAATCAATATTCTGACTTCATACTTGTTAAATATCATCATAGTTAGAAGGTTGTGACAGTAAAGGTGAAATCGCTCTTGAGAAAAATATTAGTATCAAAGAAAGGAATTTCGCCGATTCTTGCAACACTTCTGTTGATAGTCATCGCTGTAGCCGCTGTCATCGTAACATATGCTTGGGTCATGACCTTCACAACCACACAAACATCCACAGCTGGTAAGATGATAAAGTTTGATTCAGCGCATATCAATGCCACTTCAGACGTTGCCACTGCTTATGTTAGAAATACAGGCACCGAACAGGTTTCTATAGACAGTGTTTACATAGACGGAACCGACTATTCAGACCATGCAACTTTTTCGACAAAAACTCTTGCTGCTGAGAAAGTCAGTACAGTAACAATAAGTGGTACTGGGTTAGATTTCACTGCTGGCAACTATTACAAGGTGAAAGTAGCGGGTCCCGGTGTCTTTTGGGAAGAAAGCATCAAAGCTACATAGATTAACAGTAAGCCCTTAAACAGGGCATTTTTCTTTAACTCCCCTAGTGTGAAGCACTCAGCGCTGGTCTCCAGAACCACGATTTTTATCTAGTGGTTAATCTCTAACAGCCTAGAGGATTTTGCCATGAATGAAATCTTAGATGGTATGCGAGTTCTGCTGAGCTTATCATTTTTGTTTTACGCCTCTTGGAGTGACTGGAAGAAACGCGAGGTGAGCAACAAGGTTTGGTTGGTTATGGCGCCGTTGGCTTTTGCGTTAACCACTTTCCAATACATTTTATTTAGTCCTCAGTTGCTCCAGCTTTACGTATTTTCTTTTGTAATAACTGCTGCGTTGTCAATTGCGCTCTTTTATGCTGGCGGTTTTGGTGGGGCTGATGCTAAGGCGCTTATGTGTCTAGCTCTTGCCTTGCCATCTTATTCTAACTATCTATTTCAGTCAGATGCCCCATTTGTGCCGCCTATATTTCCCATTACAGTTTTTAGCAATGGGGTTTTGTTTGCAGCATTCACCGTTGTCTACGCTGCATTACGCAATTCTGTTTGGAGGCTTCGAACAGGGCGGAAAATTTTTGAAGGTTTCGAGGATGAGTCAACTTGGCGGAAGGTTTTGGCTTTTTTCACGGGTTATAAGATTAAGGTGTCTAAGTTAGAGAAGGGGCATATGTATCCTCTTGAAGACATAGGCGTGAAAGAAACTGGTGAGACTGAGAGACACTTGTTAGTGTTTCCTAAGGACGAGAAAGTAGAGGGGATAGTTGAAAGAATTTTGAAGGCTAAACAAGAGGGGCGACTTCAAAATGAGATTTGGGCGACTCCTGGCTTGCCCTTGCTGGTTTTCTTAACTGCAGGCTTGATTGTAGCCCTAGTGTTTGGAGACTTGGTTTGGATTATTCTGCGCTTTATCCTTGCATGAGTGTTTTTGATTGTTGGGTTTCATTGGCTAAGGCAGGATAAAGATAGTCAGGAATGCCGCTTTCACTTTGGTTATTTTTGTTCTTTCAATGTGAATGTGTTTTGTTTCCAGTTGAATGTTGCTTTGCAGTCTTTTAGAAAGGTGTGTCCTAGGATTGTGACGCCTCGGGGGATGTGGTGGCATAGGAGTGGTATGTTTCTTTTTTGAATTTGGCTTCCGAGTATTTCGATTTGGGTTGCTTTTTTGAGTGGGGCTTGTATGTAGCCGCTTCCTGTGAGTACCGTGATTTCTGGGTTTTGTTTGTCAAATAGGGGTAGGTTGAGTAGTTGGCAGGCGAATGGTGGGATTATGTGTAGCTTGAGGCTGTGTCTACTATGCCTATAAGTTTGATGCTTCTTTTGCGTGGTCCATGTATTCGGACAGGTAGTCTTGCGAATCCGTCTTCGTCGATGATTGTTTTGAAGTTTCTATTCAAGTGGTTGTCCTCGTTTAGAGAAGGTAGCCAATTTTTTTCTCGGAAGGAGTGGGTGAGTAGGCTACCAGAACGTCGTTTAGTTGTTTAATTTTGTTTGTGAGTTCTTCGATGTTTTCAGATGTTGCGATTACTTTGTCGTTGGAAATGGCTACCCACTTTCCAGGATGTTTATTCATTGGTTTATCATATTTTTTGATTAGTAATGCAATTTTTTCCAAGAGGAGCCACCACTAAGAGGTATAGATATGATACTATAAATCTGTTTATCCTTGCATGAGTGTTTATGAGGTTGTTGGATTTCATTGGCTAAGGTAAGATAAAGATAGTCACGAATGCGATTGATCTCATCAACACCAAAACCAAGCACTATGCCAGTGTTCTCTTGCCATTGCTGCTAGTTCGTCTTCTGATTTGTAGAAATGGAGAGGTATTTTACCTCGTCTTTAAGAAGTATCATCGAGTCTAGCTATCCTTTAAACAGACGAGTTTGTCTACTGAACTTTGGTACATGTTTTTGAATGATGCCTTCAAGCATATTCAAGTTATTTATATTTAGAAAATAATGGCAGCCATCTAATAGCCTTCTCAAATCTCTTTGTCTCGCGAGCCATCCGCCACCATCTACAAAATTTATGAATGCTCTGTTCTCTCCACGTTGTATATTTCGATGGTTAATTGCTTCGTAACATTTGAGCATGTCCCTTGCTTTGACAGTTTGACTGCTTGAGGTCGTTTCTTGATAAGAAGACATTATTATTACATATGAATCTTCTAAAGTGGGAATTGCCCAATCTACAGTAACATCCACTATAGATGCCGAACCGCTTGCATAACTGACCCCAATACTCTCCAATTTTCTTCTTATCAGATGTTCCACAGCATCACCTTTCCAATTAAAGTAAGTACCGCTATACTTTTCTTTCAATTTGATGATTAGTTCTTCTTCATGGGCATATTCGCTAAGAGTTTTCAAGTTCAGTCTTTCTCGATAGAAACGAGGAAGATATTCTACCATGCGGCGATCGTTCTTTCCATCAATAAAAAGCTGTGCTATTTTTCCTGCAAATTCATCATCGCTCTTTATTTTTCTCTCAACCTTGGTTAGAGCCCATTCTTTGTCAAACTCATCCTCTAGTTTTCTCAAAAGCGTTATTATTCTTTTAAACTTCTCTTCTGAAAGATGAAGAATGGTAAGAATTCTCTTTAGTCCATTGGGTTGCTCTCTAAGAAACCTTATAACTTCTCGCGTGTTAACACGGCCTTTAGTTCTTCCATATGCCATTATATCTTTTGCTTTTTCTTTAATGAAATTATCAAATCTTTTTTCGACATCTTCTTCATTATAGAACACAACGCTTGTCTCGATGACTTCATCAAAAGTAAGTTTACGTGGAGCTGCAGTCAATAATATCATCAACCTTGAGCCAGATACGGCAAAGTTAATTGTTTCGCTTTTTCTTTGTTGATTTGTAATTTTTTGGCTTGCAAAAGAGTTTCTACCTTTTCATAGTCTTTATCTCGTATTGTCACTATCTTTCCAAGGAAAATCGATAGATAGCACCCGTTCAATCGTGTTGGAGTTGCTTTTTCTAAATTCGCTTTTGAAATCTCTACATATTTTGGGTCAATATCAATGCCAATGTATCTTCTCCCAAGCTTCTTTGCCGCAACTGCAGTAGTTCCAGTTCCTACAAAGGGATCGAAAACTATGTCGTTTTCATCGGTGGCTATTAGAATTAGCCTTTCTAGTAAGTGAACTGGTAATTGGCAGGGGTGTTCGTCCCTTCTTAGGTTATGTCGAATCCTGTGAATGTCTGTCCAGACATCGCTCACCAAAGTTCCAAAAGGATGTATCAAATTTTTCTTTCCACCATAATCGGCTAAAAGTGAGCCACATTCTCGGCATCTTTCATGCGGTGCTCGTGTGTCATAGAATTTGAAATCTCTCGATTTAACATACCATAAAATGCCATAATGATTTGGCAGTAACGTCTTTCCAAGCGGAGCTCCCATTGCATCCCAAGCAATCCAATGTTTGAAATAAGCTATCTCATTAAGATAGGATGCAAAATATGCAAGCCACTTGGGGATATTGTGAACAAAGATAGAACCAGTAGGCTTAGTTATTCTTACCATTTGTCGTAGCCATTCTTTGCACCATGCTAGATATTCATTGACTTCCTTATCATCTTCATAATATTCATAACTTTTCTTGAGGTTAAATGGAGGGTCAGCGAAAGTCATGTCAATGCTATTATCTGGAATTTCTTTCATTGTTTGAATAGCATCGCCTTCTATTATTTGATCAATAAGTTTTGACTGAGTTTCTATTGTGTCTTTCCTTAAGTCAAGACTAGTCCACTTCACCCCTTCTTTTTGTTTTTTTTCAGAGATTATGCGTTCCTGCTCGCCCATGGCTGGTACGACCTGATATCCATTTTCAGTTCTGCTAACTTCTACTCGCATACCTACCGAGAATTTGTTTTTCATTGAGGACGACCAGAGTCTTCCGTATTTGTCAAGTCTTGCTGGATTACCGTTTAGTGTGGTATCGCATGGTAGAGGAGTATCTCCAATCAATTCGAACTTATTTTCTTCTGGAATCTGAATAAATCCTCGAAGAACTTCCATCTTTTTGAGAACCTTGCTTATCATCCGCATCTTCCCCAATACCGGAGCTCCTTTCTAGCAAAATTATTTCTCACGCTATGCCTATGAGTTTTTCTATATTTAAAACAATCATGCAGCAGCAGAAAATTCAGGGACAACAGTCACACCTCGTTTTCGTAATTCTTCTTGTAACAAATCTCGCATGGTCATTTCAGTGGGTTTAGAAACACCCATTCTCAAAACCTCTGCCCAACCATCCAAAGATGCTCACTTAGAATGTAATATGTCTTGTCATTTCACCTACGCCTAAATCAAATCAACACTCTAGACAAGTCTGAACACCCCTTTTCTCTGTCTCAACCTCTCTCAACTTCTAACTGGCAAAAAAACCAAGAATCATATTTGGAACCCAATAGGAGCCTAATAGAAGGGCTCTAACCCCCCTCTACCCGTCTCTCTCACTCAGTATCACTTTCTAATAGAGGGGTATGTCTAGCCCTGTGCACACACACAAAAAATCTGTTTAATTATCTGACCCTGTTTTTGAATCAACAGTTTTCTACGGGTCATCATGATCCCCCTCCCCCTCTAGACTCTAGACCCTTCCACACACAACATTCTCCACCCACACCCCCACAAACCACAAACTATATCTCTAAGCCAACGCTGTCCTAACGCCCAAACACATGACACAACAACAGGCGACAAACATGACAACCAAAGCAATCATATTCGACCTAGACGGAACAATAGTCAACTTCAACATAGACTACAAAACAGCCAGAGCAAAAGCCATAGAATACCTCACAACACAAGGCTTCCCACGCTCACTCTTCTCCCTAAACGAAAGCGTCTTCGAAATGCTCAAAACAGTAGAAATCTCCATGAAAAACAGCGGCAAAAACCAGAAACAATTCTCAAAACTTAGAGAAAATGTTCTTACACTCCTAGAAAAATACGAGATGGAAAGCGCAAAATCAACAAGCCTAATATCAGGAATCCTGGAAACCATCAAAGCCCTAAAACAAATGAAACTCAAACTGGTGCTGTTCACTGTCAACAGCAAAAAATCAACAAACTATATCCTAGACACTTTTCACCTAAAGAACTCCTTTGACGCAGTAGTCACACGGGATTCTGTTCCCACAGTCAAACCCAACCCAGTGCACTTAGAAACTGCCTTAAAAAAAGTAAAGGTCAAACCAGCAGAAGCCATAGTGGTCGGTGACAGCATCTGGGACATGAAAAGCGCCCAAGAACAAGGCGTCTTCGCCGTAGGCGTCATATACGGTGTAGCTACACCAGAAGAGTTGACCCGCGCAGGCGCCAACTGCCTTATCTCCTCACCAACCGACCTGATCAAACTAATAGAAGAGTCAAACAGACACAAAACAACAGATGCATAGCGCCACTTTCCACTCCTTAACCCTTCAAATAATTCATCCAAGCCTTCATGAACCTGAAAAATAACAATGATGTTGAGGGTCTGGATAAAGAGAATCTTATTTCTTACTACAGAATATTAATATGTTGCTAATACATCTTGTATATGGGGAGAACGTTTGATTGGTTCTTCCATAATGGTCGTTTGCTTGAGGAGTTGGGGTTATGGTTAATGGGCTACGGGGTAGGCGAGGTCAGATGCGTGTTGTTGAGGCTATAATGGCTTCTCTGATTATTGTTTTCGCTATTGCGTTTATCAATTTGTTTGCTGTTACGCCGGTTAGTCCCAAGTATGAGTCAAGTGAGTTGGAGAAGATTGGTTACAATGTGTTGCATGATTTAGATGAGGAGGGGCTTTTAGCTCGATTTGTTAGCAATGCTAGCAGCGCAGCTTGGGTGAACTTGACGGCTGCGTTGGCTGCGTCTTTGCCCACTGACGTGTATTTTAATTTGACAGTTTACGATGTATCTGGCAAGGTTGTGAACACTCAGTCCATAGCTTATGGAGCCAGTCGTGTGTTTACTAATTCGACTTATGTGGCTTCTGTTACCTATGTGGTTCCTGGTTATCAATTGGTTTACAAGGCTCGTATTTTGGTTCTTCAGCTTGTTAGGGGTTGATAAAATATGAAAATTAGAATGATTAGAGACAAGCGGGGTCAATTCATTGTTATAGCTGCGTTGTTGATAGCTCTGATGATAATTTCGGCGACTACGGTCATGTTTAGTGCGGGTACTTATTTTAAGCATGAGCAGTGGGAAGAATACCTTATTGTGATTGACGGTGTTAAGGCGGGCACTGCCAATGTGTTGAAGTTGAGTTTGGCAAATTATACGCAGACATCTAACGGTAGTGTTTTGAAGACGAACCTTGACAGTTGGCGGGATGCTGTGAAGAATGCGTATTCTGGTTTTGGTGCGATTTTGGGTTATAGTTTGGCAAATGGTTCATATTCAGCGTATGGTATGAATCCTATCAACTACTACTTGGGATTAAATCGAACTTGGAATAAGCCGATTTCGTTTTCGGTGGCTAATGCTACGACAAACCTTAACATTACGTCGGTTGGTTTGACAGGATATAGGTTTACGTCTGTTGTGTTTCTTAAGATGAACATCACCGACTACGCTCTTTGGTATTCTGATACGAATCAAGTGGGTGTTCGAGTCGTCATGTATGCAGAGGGTCCGACAATGTTGACGAACCTTCAGAAAGGCAATTTCTTGTTGTTTCAGGTGAATGATGTTGATAAGACTCAGAATTCTACATTATCTCGTTATTATGAGAGCAGTGGTCATCCAATTAAAAAACCCACGTATCCTGCACTTAACGCCTATGTATATGAACTGCGTTATAGTGCTAGTTCAAAGCCGTCGTCGTCAGTGAACGTTGTAGTCACTGTTAGGGATTCGCGAGGTATTCAAGTTACAGGCGCGTTTAACATTCCAGCCGATCGAATAATAGATTATTAGACGCATAATTTTTTGCGTGTGTGTGCACTGTTGACCTAGCCCCTCTATTTGGATCCTATTAGGCTTCAAATATGAATCTTGGTTTTTTAGCCAATTAGAAGTTGAGAGAAATTGAGATGGGTTTAGGGTTGTCTAGAGAATGTTTTTGGATGTTTGTTGATGAGATTTTATGTTTACTTTCACTGTAGTGTCTGTACTGTTTTGAGGTTTGTTTGGTCTGTGGGTTTTAAATCTGCTTTCTAGTGTGTCTAGGGTTTTGTTACCCTTTAAGCGCCAATAGTGTGTCTCTCTCTGTAAAGTGCCTGTAGAGTGGGAGAAAACATGAAATGAAAACAAAAAAGGGTAACTTCAATGACTTCTCCCAACTCTACACAAAAAGTACTCAAACAACACTATGAAAGAGAATTACGATTAGTTCTTTTAGTTCAGTCATCAATAGTTTCAGCTTTCCTTCTTTTCCGCAACCTACGGTAGATTTATTTTGGGTGCTGCTGTTTTGCTAAGTGTTATATGGAGGTTTCATCTTGGACATACTGGTTGCTTTAATCCTTCTCGGTGTGTTTTTGGTTGTGCTGACTCAGTCTAGTCATATGACAATCACCAACGCAATCAAGGTTTCAGACATCACGGGACTGGGAAAAACTACAGTAGGTTTTATCTTGATAGCATTTTCAACTTCCATACCAGAGTTAAGTGTGGCTATAATTTCGGCTTTCGGAGGCGAAGAGAAGACTGCGGTTTCAGTTGGAAACGTCATAGGTTCAAACATAATAAATATTTGTCTGATAATAGGGTTGGCAACTCTCTTAGTTGTTTTGCAGAGACGTTCAAGAAATGTAAAAATGATTCCTACTATGGCTAAGGAAGAGTTTGGAAGTCTCTACTTTGGTCTCTTTATCGCTTCCCTCATTCCTTTAACGTTGGTGTATCTCACGTTTGCGAGTCAGTTTATTGGCTTGGTCTTAGTGCTGATTTTTGGTTTTTACACATATCAACTGTCAAAGGTCAGAATTCCTACAGAAAGTAGAGAGAACATTTCGGAAGAGATGAAGAGGAAGTTGCACCGGTATGTCGTTCTCACTTTTTTGGGAGTAGCTGGAGTTGCTCTGAGTGCTTACTTCATCGTTGAATCTTCAGTAACTATAGCAGAGTTTGCAGGTGTGTCTAAGTCTATAATAGGTGCCACCATCATTGCTCTCGGCACAAGTTTGCCAGAATTTTCAATTGATGTAAACGCATTTCTTAAGGGACATTCAGCGTTAGCGTTGGGAGATATTGTCGGAAGTTGTTTCATAAATATAACATTGATTTTAGGAATTACGCTACTTGCCTCGCCCTTTTCAGTAAAGAACATCGCCTTTTTTACCGATTTGGTCATCTTTTCTCTGATTGCCAACCTCGTTCTATGGTATTCCTTATCAATGGAAAGACTAGGCTGGAAAGAAGGTGCAATTCTTCTTTTCCTATACATTCTGTTCTTAGCCACAACTGTAGGTGCCATAAATCTACGTCCACAAACTGGTTAGTTATTATAGATTCAAGTCAAAAGGCTTGGATGGTAGATACATCTGTTCATGGTTAAGAAAGAAGTCTTTGAATGGATACTAAGCGACATTAATGCATTTTGAGGATTTATCACTATCTTAATAATTTAAGGAGAAATCATCCCACCTGTAGTGAAACAAAGATACGATTTGAGACCTTTAATTTGAAGTCTTTTATTTCCTAAGTCGAGGAATGAAATAAACTAGAATTGCAATCATCAACATGACAATGGACATGTAGAATATCAATTCCGACCTGAAGTGATAATTTAGAATGAGCAATACTGCAATTACCCACACCAGAACAGCTGAAACTGTTCTTATTTTCAACTCTGCAACCCTCCGAAACTTTTTATTTTTGGTTATTCATGCTAGGTATTCATATTCAATGAAGAGACTTTTGGTTATGCTATAACTTCCTACGCCTTTCTCACCTAAAATCGGGTTTTTTCTTTCTTAGAAGTTTTCCCTTTAGGTTTTCCTGACCATTCATATTTGCAAACTTCACATTTTTTCAGATTTCCAGTTATCGTAATCTTCTTACTCCCACATTGAGGACATCGTTCTTTTCTACCCATTTATTTTACATCTCTTCAGCCAGAGTTTCAATGATAAGCATTGTTATTACCAATATATCATTTCAAGTTGCATTAATAATTTAAGGAGAGAGTCAAAGTCTTATATCTATTTGAAACACACTAAATACAGAAGTTGGAGAGATTAAAATATGAGTCAAGCTAAGAAGAAAGAAAAATACGAATGCTGTGGTAAGACTTTCAAGACAAAAGAAGAAATGGAAGCACACAAGAAGAAAGCTCACAAGAAATAGCTCTGCATTGAATACGCATTTTCCTACCTCTTTTTATCAACTATTTTTTTTCCCTCTTTTTAGAGTGTCTTCGATGAATCTTTCGGGATTGTCTATTACTTCGCCTATATGTCATTTAATTCACTTTTTTATTTTGGTTTTTCGTTGCGAAAACTTGGACATTTCTTATTTTTATTCACTCGCTTCTATCTCCAAATTCTGATTCTAATCAGTTCTTTTGGTTCGGCTATAACTTTTCCGCATGTTTCAGTCTCATCTTTTAGACTTGTTCAGTTTTTGGGTATCTCCATCTCTCTCTCATTGAAAAGGTCTTCTTGCTCCTAGTCCTTATGAACGCAACAACTAGAACGATTATGCCAAACAAAACTATGAAACCACCGACACTAACCAGAATATATCTCCTTAAATTAGTTGTTAACTCTTATGGAAAAGAAGCGGTTGTATGCCTCTGTTCTTGGTTAAGGAAGAAGTCTTTAAATGGATAAGAATCGGACAGAAGAACTGCAACAAGTTAGTAACCTTTATAACTTATTGTTCTTATTCAAAAGAGTCAAGTGATAATAACATATGGGTCATAGAAAAGTCAACGCTCCTAGGCGGGGTTCACTAGCCTTCTTACCTAGAGGACGCGCCAAACATCAAACAGCCCGCATACGTTTTTGGCCACACGTTGAAACTGGACCAACCCTACTAGGTTTTATGGGCTACAAGGCAGGTATGACCCATGTATTCATGGTTGAAGACCGCGCAGGCTCACCCAACTTTGGAAAAGAAGTCATGTACCCAGCCACAGTCATAGACACTCCACCATTAACCATCTGCGCAGTTCGCGCTTACATCCCAACTCCATATGGGTTAAAGACACTCACAGAAGCGTGGATGAAGGAACCGCCTAAAGACATAAACCGTTTGACAACACCGCCAAAAAACCCTGACCCTCAAAACGGCTTCAAAAAAATGGAAGACAACCTCGACAAAATCGCAGAATTCCGCCTATTAGCCAGCACTCAACCAAAACTTGCAGGTGTGCCTAAAAAGACACCTGAACTCATAGAAATCAAAGTAGACGGAGCCCAAATAAAAGACAAATTCGAATACGTGAAGAATCAACTTGGCAAAAACCTTTCAGTTACAAACATCTTCAAAGAAGGCCAATACATAGACATCGCGGCTGTTAGCAAGGGTAAAGGCTTCCAAGGACCAGTCAAACGCTGGGGCGTCAAAATAAGAGACAGAAAGACTAGAAAAACAAAACGAGGAATAGGCACCCTAGGACCATGGAGCCCAAGCCGCGTCCTATACACAGTTGCCAGAGCAGGACAAATGGGCTACCACCAAAGAACAGAATACAATAAACGCATTTTAAAAATAGGCACAAACGGCGCAGAAGTCTCACCTAAAGGCGGATTCATACGATATGGACCAGTCAAAGGAGCATACGTCCTCGTAAGCGGAAGCATCCCAGGACCAACCAAACGCCAAATACGACTCCGCTACCCAACCCGACCTCCAAGAAGAACTCCAGAAACACCAAAAATAATCAGCGTCTCATTAGAGTCACCTCAGGGATAAACCATGGGCAAAGTAACCACAAAAATCTTCAACCTCGACGGCAAAGCTGTTGAAAAACTTAAAGTCCCAAAAGTTTTCAAAACTCCGCTCAGACGCGACGTCATAAAACGTGCTGTAATCACCCTTCAATCTCATCGATTTCAACCTCAAGGAAGAGATCCCCTAGCTGGAAAACGAAGAAGCGTCGAATCCTTAGGTGCAGGCTTCGGAATCTCTCGATTTCCAAGACTTAAAGGTGGAAGTCAAAAAGCCACATATGCAGTTGGCACAGTAGGCGGGCGCCAAGCCAATCCACCAGTTGTTGAAAAAAAGATTGCAAAAAAAATCCCACACAAAGAAATGCAGTTGGCTTTGCGTTCAGCCTTAGCTGCCACAGGTTCAAAAGAAACAGTTACCCTACGAGGACACATGGCTGAAGACGTTAAAGATTTTCCCTTAGTCGTTGTAGACGACATTCAAGACCTAAAAAAAACAAGTGAAGTAGAAACCGCCTTCATCAAACTCGGCATCTGGCCCGACATCTACCGAGTCAAAGAAAGTTACAAAACGCGAGCAGGTAAAGGCAAAAGACGCGGCAGAAAAACCAAACACGCAATCGGACCATTACTAGTAATTGCAGAAAACAAAGGCATCGCCCAAGCAGCACGAAACCTTCCAGGCGTAGATATATCAACCGTTAATAACCTCAACGCTGAATTGTTGGCGCCTGGAACCCATCCAGGAAGACTGACCATTTGGACCAAGTCAGCTTTCGAAAAACTTGACGAAACCTTCGGTAAAGGAGGATAAAGGCAAATTTGGACCCATACGACACTATACTCTATCCCATAATGACTGAAGTTGCCAGCCGCATCTTAGAAACCGAAAACAAACTGGTTTTCGCCGTGAACATGGAAGCTTCTAGAGAAGATGTCAAACGCGCAGTTGAAGAACTCTACGAAGTTAAGGTGGAAAAAGTCACAGTTATGGTCACAGCGAAAGGTGGAAAAAAAGCGTACGTGAAGCTTCATCCCGACTACAAAGCAGTTGATGTTGCCATCAAACTAGGCATCCTCTAACTATTGTTAACCAAAAGTGAAAGCACAAGTATCTTAAAAAGTGTAGAAAAAGATTATATTCTAATCACTGTTAAAAATACGGCAAAACAGAAGCTGAGCTGAGCGTTCATGGAAAAAATACGACTGGTCCTATACGGTTTAGGCGCTATTGGAAGCAGCATAGCCAAATTTTTACTGAAAAAAGAAGGCATAGAAATCGTGGGCGCAATCGACATCGCCAAAGACAAAGTTGGCAAAGACTTAGGCGAAGTGCTTCAAATAGGCAAACATGTTGGCGTGGTGGTCTCCGACGACCCTAGAATAGTACTCTCCAAGGCTTGCGCCAACATAGTAATCCATGCCACTGGGTCATATCTAAAGGATGTTTATCCACAGATTGCGCCTCTCGCCGAGTACGGTGTCAACGTGATATCTACCTGTGAAGAATTATCATATCCTTTCCTTGCCGAGCCAGAGTTTGCCAAGAAACTGGAGGTTTTAGGCATAAAATACGGGGTGACTTTTCTAGGCGCGGGAATAAACCCCGGCTACCTAATGGACACTCTACCCATAATGCTAACTGGCGTCTGCCAAAAAGTGAACAAAATTAAAGTTGAGAGAGTTATGAACGCTGCAAAACGAAGAGTTCCTTTCCAAAGAAAAGTTGGCGCGGATCTCTCAGTGAGTGAATTCAAGAAGAAAATTGAAGAGAAAGCCATCACTGGGCATGTGGGTCTTGAACAATCTGTGGGCATGATTGCCTCAGCTTTATGCTGGAAACTTGACAAAATTGATGTAGACTCTGCGGAACCAGTAATAGCCTTGAAAAACGTTGCTAGCGAGGCTATTAAAGTGAAGAAGGGTGATGTGGCAGGTTTGAGGCAACTGGCTAGAGGTGTTATGAAGCGAAAGGATGTGATAACGCTTGATTTTCAGGCTTACATCGGCGCCAAAGAAGAGTACGATTCTATAATTATTGATGGTGTGCCTCCTATTAGGCAGAAAATAACGCCTTGTGTGCAAGGAGACCTCGCAACTGTGGCGGTTATTGTCAACTCAATTCCAAAGGTGATGAACGCTGCGCCGGGTTTAGCCACTATGAAGGATTTGCCTGTTTTATCTGCCACTGTGGGAGACATGAGAAAATACGTTTATAATTTGTAAACCTAAACCTCAAGCTTTTCTTTATGAAATGTGTATAATTGACTTTGTTATTGACGATTAGAATGTTGATGGGTGAGTTGATTTGGCTCGTCACTGTGGCGTACATAAGAAGGGAACACTGTCGATTTTTGACGTTTTGAAATCTGTCAAGGAGAGACCTGATTACCATAAAGTTGGTGCCATAACCATGTTCATAGGTGTAGTTAGAGGCGAAACAGTGAAGGGAGAAACTGTGAAGCGTTTGGAGCTTGAAGCCTACGATGAAAAAGCCGATGAAGTCTTGGAGAATATCTGCAGGGAGTTGAAGACTCGAAAGGGTATTGTTGATGTGCAGATTCATCATTTCACTGGCGAGTTTGAACTTGGCGAAGACTTAGTCTATGTGTTAGTGGCTGGCAGTCACAGAACCAACCTGTTCCCTGTCTTGCAAGAAGCGGTTGAACGCTACAAGAAAGAGGCGCCAATATTCAAGAAAGAATACGTAACAGACAAGAAAGGCGCTTTTAAATCGTACTGGGTTAGCTAAGGCGAAACCGAATAGACTGGGCTAAATTGCATGCGTCTTTTACGCTTTCTTAGTCCTTTGGTCGTCGATTATGGCTGTGACAAAATAGCCCAGAGCAGAGCTGCCGAGCGCTACGATTATGATGCCTATTGCATTTAGGAAGGTTAACATGCATTTTCCTCAATGATAAATTATATATGAAGATTTAATAAACTGTTATTTCACTACAAAAATATCTCCAAAAACGAACAATATGAACGTCTTTAATGAAGTAGGGTATTGGATTGAAAAGTAAAATAAGTTGAGAATCTTGGTGCGGAGTCTTTTATTTACGTTGTTTTTTCATCCATTTTGCTGCTTCGCTAAGCAGTGGATTTGGAGAAACATCGATTACTGGAATGTCCAATGTACTCACTCGTACAGTTTGTTTGTATTCGGGCATCTCAGCAAAGATAACATCAGTCCAGTACACGCGACCTTTCAACAATTCGCTCACTAACTCTTCTGTTGAAGGTTGCAAGTACGTGTACATGAACGCCACGCCTTCAGCCCACTTTAAGATAACTGATTCTCCAGCGCTTATTACGATGGCTATGACTTTAGCTAGAGCTTCAATTGAGGGGTAGCGTGTGCACTCCAGAATAATCAATTGTTTGGGAGGATTACAAACAATGTCAACCATGCTGAATACCTCACTGCTGTATTTTCTTGTTAGACTCTCCACGCTTTTAACACTTCTATCTCTTCTAAGATATCAAGGTTCAGCTCGGTTCAAATTCAAATCCATACCAATAGCTTTATTTTATATTTTGTGACAACGAATATTCTAGTAGGCATTAGAAATCACTTAAGGTGAAACCCAATTTGAGAAAGGCTATAGTTATATATGATTCAAAATTCGGCAACACTGAGAAAATTGCAAAGGCATTAAGCGAAGGCATGAAAAAAGAAGGTCTCGAAGCTGACTGCATGAGAATAGACAATGTAAACCTCAACAAACTCGGCGAATACGAGATTCTAGCCATCGGCGCGCCTACACATGCGTTCGGCATATCCAAACCCATGAAAGAATTCCTCAAAAAGCTTGAAAGCGTTAATCTTCAAAACAAGAAAGCCTTCGCCTTTGACACTAAAATGAAGAGTCGATTTGCTGGAAGCGCAGCAAAAGGAATCGAAAAACAATTAAAGAAACTCCAAATGACCATCATCAGACCCTACGCCTCCGCCATAGTCAAAGGGACAGAGGGACCACTCGAAGAAGGCGCAGAGGAAAAATTCACTCAAATCGGAAGCGAAATCGCAAAAACATGAAACGCTCTATGCTAGGCATTCTTTCAGGTAGTCGTCTAATGTTTTGCCTGACACCACTTCAATTTGATAGTCTTTAAGGTCGATAGAGTACTCAAAGTTTTTCTGGGGCACAATTACCTTCTTGAAACCCCATGCTTCAGCTGCTTTAATTTTCTCGTAGAGTCCGCCTACAGCTGTGACCATTATTTGTTCGCCCACGCCCAAGTTGATTTCGCCTGTGACAGCCACATCTTGCTTTATGGGGCGTCCCTCAATGAGCGAACACAAAAGTATCGCCATGGTAACTCCTGCTGACGGCCCGTCGACGCCATAAGCCTGTGAGAAGTCTATGTGAGTTAAGTAGTCTTGTGCAATGTCAACGCTGTACTTCTCCAGTATGACGCTTCGCACCTTGGCCACGCTGTCAGAAATGAACACATCGTTTTTGCCTTTGGCTATTCCAGTCACTTTGTAGTAACCCTGCATAGGATAGTTTCGATTTATTTTGCTGCGTTTAACCATCTGTGCTTTCACAGTGAGCACGTTACCAGTCATTTCGCCGCTGTAAGGGTCTGTGACCACAGCTAATCCGTAGATTTGCCCCAATATATGACCGCTCGGTTCGATTTCGAGCAGTTTGCCTCTTTCGTTCATTTGGTGTTCAAGAATCTGTCGCTGAATGGTTTTGCAGTGTTTTTCAATGGCTTCTTGTACGTGGCGTCTTTCAACCATGGCTAAGTTTTCGTTCATAGCTAAGGTTGCAGCGGTTTTAATTATGGATATTAATGGTCTAAACTTAGTTGTTAAAGCGTCTCGTTTGTTGCTTCGGCGTCTACCCTCTTCCACAATCTCTTCGCAAGCTTCCCTGCTGAAAGGAACTAAGTGGAAACGCTTTACTTCTTGGGCTATAAACTGCACATACTTTCTTTTGTTCTCCACCGTGTTCGCTGTGTCATTGTTCATGCGGACAACTTTGCCGTAGCCGTATATTCTGTCCATCAACGCTGGATGCATCTGTCCAATCGAGTCGAAGTTTCCAGCGCCAACCAGGAAGCACATGCACGGAACGGGTTCAGTTGAAACAGCCATGGCAGCTGTGCCACCGTTGATGAGATGACCACGCGTGGTGATGGGCAGTTGGCCCTCTTCTAAAACAGTTAGCAAAGTCACGGCTTCAATTGGATTCAGATTCTTAATTTCGTCGATGTAAAGAATACCTAAAGCGGCTCTGTGTACGTCGCCAGCTGTGACTCTCTGATGCTCTGGCGTGCCCATTCCGCCTGTTTGAAACGGGTCCCAAGCAATGTCTCCAAACAACTGAGACGAAGCGTGCCCAGTGGCGTCGATGAAAGGTGCGCGTTTGGAAGTGTTGTCCACAATGAGTTTTGGCATACCTGACTGTTGGGCTCCGCCGATTCCGCCTAGGTTCATGGCGCCGCCTCCTAGCTTGCCGAACCACCAGATGAATATACCGAAGAATAAGAGGGAGCCAGCGGGTACGAAAACCAGCACTAAGGATGGAAAAGACTTGGCGAAATATTCTAGGAAATTGTAACTGAAAGACTGCTGTAGAGTTAATGTATCGCTTATCTGCGGGTTCGCAGACCACATTGCAAAGAGTTGATAAATACCATACGTGCCGATGAGGAGAAGTATTAGACCAAACGTTATCAGAAATGCTTGAATGGCTCTTAAACCCATGGAAAAAAGAAACTTTCTTTTCTCTTGTCTCAGCTTCTCCTTCCTTATCACGTCTTTGCCCCTTCCCGCCTCTTGCATAGAAATGTTGGGCTCACCTGGAACGGTCTTGTTCTTCCAACAGAGCACATCGAAAAGTTCAATGTTGTTTTCTTTGTAGATTTGAGTGAGTTTCTCAGCCAACGCTCTTCCAAGCAGTGACTTGCCTGTTCCAGGGTCGCCTAATAAAAGCAGATATGGTCCTGGGCTCAGTTTGGTTTTAACTGTTGGCTTAGGCTTGTTAGGGTCTTTCCAATCTTCATACCATTTCTGCGTTTCCAGCCACTTCAGTTTGTGCGCCCACTCGTCTAGGCAGAGGAAACATTCTTGCAATGCTCTGTCTTGACCGATAACCCATGAGATGAGGTTGTCGTCGATTGGAAAATCTTCTGTGCTGTTAAAGTTGCCCCAATCCCATTGCACATTAACTTTTTTTCCATTCACAATTCGTTCAAGAGTCTCGGTTTCTTTTCCGAAGTAGGCATAGGAATTAGACTTTGAAGCTGTCATGAGGGAATCTCATGTTGCAATGTTGGTTTCTTAGAATTAAGTTGTTATTTCAACATTGGTAATATGGCAGAAACTGATAGAACAAAATGAGACTAGAATTCAGAGCACTTATAAGTGCCCTAAGCCTAAACGCTTACTCCAAATAAGTTTGAGAGGTTGACACTACTTTGAAATATGATATACGGTATAAACCGTCTTACTCCATGTTAGTTGTGCAACTCAACCCAGGCGAAACCATAACCGCCGAGTCAGGCGCCATGACATATATGAATCCGAACGTTGAGGTTCATACTCGAATGAGAGAAAAGAGCCTTTTTGGCACACTCGGATTGAAGCTCGTAGGCAGGCAGTCTTTCTTCGTGAACGACTACACGGCAACATCTGGACAGGGAGAAGCCGCCTTCGTTTCAGCGCCTGTAGGAGACATCGAAGTTCTCGAAGTTGCGTCCAATCAAGGTTACATAGTTCAAAAATCAGCCTACATCGCCTCCACGCAAGACGTGAACTTAGACGTTCAGTGGCAAGGCTTCACAAAAGGCTTGTTCGGACAAGGCTTATTCATGATCAAGGTCACAGGTAAAGGACAGTTATTCATTAACACGTTCGGCGCCATCGACAAACATGTGTTGAAACCAGGGGAAACAATGATTGTGGACAACTTTCACTTGGTTGCTTTCAGCGACACCTGCCAATACAAAGTGACAAAATTCGGTGGACTCAAAGAAACCATTTTAGGCGGCGAAGGCTTAGTCACCGAAATAACTGGACCCGGCGAAGTTTACATTCAAACCAAGAACTTAAGAGAATTCGTAGACTGGCTCTGGACACTAATAGAGCCCCGCGTCCAGGCGAGAGCCCGCTAAAAACTGAGCGAAAGTGCTATTACGTCTTCAAAATGGTTAATGTTAAATAGTTGAACCTCTTTTTCTCTTGCAATCTAGGGGAGCTGGGCTTAACTCGGCTGAGAGGACGACATTACAGGTCGTCGACCCTTAGAACCTGAACCAGATAATACTGGCGGAGGGAAAAAATAAGTGAGTAAAATTTCAGTTGAAAAAGTAAAGGAAACAAGGATTCTCGCTGAACTTTCAGTGATGGTTGCAGTTGCAGCAGCGCTTCACTATTTAAGTCGTATATTATTGCCATTTCTACATCTTCCCCAAGGAGGCTCAATAACCGCAGCCAGCATGGTTCCCATACTATGGTTTGCTTTGCGAAGAGGCACACGCTGGGGAATTGAAGCAGGAGTTGTCTTTGGCCTAGTCGACTTGGCAATGACAGAAACTTTCGTAGAAACGAATCCTATTCAAATTTTGCTTGACTATCCATTAGCATTTGGAGCATTAGGCTTAGCTGGAGCATTCAAAAAACAACCTGTAATCGGCGTCGGAGTAGGCATTGCTGGACGATTTGTGTTTCATTTCATCTCTGGAATAGTGTTTTTCTACATGTATGCTTGGCTAGGCTGGGATCCAGTGCTGTACTCTGCAGCTTACAACGCAACCTATTTGGTTCCAGAATTCATCATCAGCGCTATCATTATCTACATAATTGACAAAGAAAAACTACTAGACATATACCTCTAAACTGCAAACTCAAAAACTATGCCCCTTCTTTTTTCTCATGTCCTTAAATTTCAAATAGTTTGAATGCTTTTACTTTGAAAGCGTGGTGTTGCTGTGGAAGGTGCTGAAAGAAAATTTACGTTGGAAGAACTGAAACAGTATAATGGCAAAGATGGCAGACCCGCTTACATCGCTTACAAAGGTAAGGTCTATGATGTCACAGAAAGCTATCTCTGGGTTGACGGCGACCATCAGGGGCAGCATGTGGCTGGAAAAGACTTGACAAATGAAATGCAGTTTGCACCTCACGGAGAAGAAACCCTTGAAAAAGTCAAATTGATAGGCGTGTTAGTCTCAACGTGACGTCAGATGGTTTCTATTTTGTAAATCACTTTCAAGCCTTTAAGTGTCTGGTGAACATTGTTGCATAATTGCAGCACTTCGTCTAATGTGGCTTCTCTCTTCCAATCATAAACATGGTCGTAGTGTCCCTTTATCGGCTTGAAACCCATTGACTGAAGCTTCTCCGCCACAGTCGACGGCTCGGCACCTTCGCTGCTAAACCAAACTGTAAGATAAGTCTTCATGTGTTGCTCCATCCAGACTCGTTTTAGTATAAATTGTGATAAATGGTTTACTAATGTTTTCTCAGGGTTTTCTATTGTTAGGATTCGTGTGCTACCTCTTTGCGCACATAGTCTATGGCTTCTTTTACGTCCTTCATGGTTTTTTCAACTTCAGGACGCATCTTTCCTCCATAATAGCCGTACTGATGAAGATAAAGAAAGGCTGAATCGCCGATTTCTACAAGTTTTCTCCGTCCAAGTTTGTCCAAAATTTCCCAGCGTTCTCCATGCGAATCAGGTTCTGGAAAACCTCGTTTCTGAACTAGAGCACCTGTGGCTTCAACATAAGCATGAAATATTTTCTCGCAACCCTCGCGCATACGCGTTAAATCACCTTTTCGATGGCCCTCTTCATACTCTTTAGTGCCAAGCGCATAGAATTCTTCGGCACTCTTGAGGTGGTCTTTGACTTTCGCCACAGTTTCACCACGTATCCCTAAAGTATAAGAATACTCTTTAACTTTGTGCATTAATGATAAAACATAGAATAGTGCAGCGGGTAGGATTCCAAACCTGTGAACCATTTATGGTTGGAGTTTTGGGAAGTTTTATATTCTATAACTATAATTATAGTTATTGGTGGTGATTGTGCCGACAACAGTTCAGGTGGCTGAAAAGACTCTTCAAATGCTTAACAAGTTAAAAGAAGAAATGAGCGCGAGGAGTTATGATGAGGTTATTAGGGCGCTGATTTCTGAAAGGAAGGGGATTCCTCGTTCGATGTTTGGGGCAAATCGTAAATTGAAGTCTTTTTCCGAGGAAGACGAGGCTGAGTTCCATGAGTTATAGGTATGTTATTGATGCCTACGCTTGGATAGAGTATTTTAGAGCTTCCAAATTTGGGGAAGTTGCCAAAAAATACATCGAAAGTGAGGAGTCAGCAACTCCAACGATAGTTGTTTCAGAAATTAGCAGAAAGCTGCTGAGAGAAACCGAGCTTGGAAATGAAACTCGAGCAGGAAGACTGAAACGCTTAGAATTCATAAGAGCAACGAGTCAAATAGTTGACTTGGATTTTGAAGTTGCGGCTGAGGCAGGCGAAATCGATTTGGACATGAAAAAGAAAGTGAAAGGTTGGGGACTAGCTGATTCCATAATTTTATGCACAGCGAGAACAGCGAAAGGAAAAGTTATCACTGGAGACGAACACTTCCGAGGATTAAAAGAAACCGTTTTCATAAAAGAATAACAATTTTGGTGCAGCGGGCAGGATTTGAACCTGCGAACCCCTACGGGAAAGGATATTCGCGTTCTATTTTTGGCTTTTTCTGTATATTACATCGGAAAATTTCACGTTTTTTATATACTCTGTAAGTTGAATAGGAGGCATCCAAACCTGATTCAACACGGTCATTAGAAGTGAATAGAAAAGTAGTAAACTTTTGTTAGTTGGAACACCAACCAATTCTGATTCGGGTTGAGGTGTGCAACCAAATAATCCGTCTGTCCTTAGATTAGTGATGATGCCTTTCTTTAATACACCGATAGTATCGATTCTGTTTTCCAATTCAATATTTCTTTCGCCGTTTAATTTATCCATTTGTTCTACTAAAGCTTTTAACCCCATTGAATCAAATGCGAAGACAAAACCAAGTGTGGGGAAATATTCATATTCCTTACCATACAAATTGACAGTGTTAATAATCGCATCTTTTGTTTTAACATAAGCATTTTTTGGCATTCTCTTGACCGAGTATATTTTTTCCATACAGTCCTCCAATTCTTCTGAATTCAGATGTGATTTTACCTCGATGACTGCGTAAACGCTTTCTATTGGAAAAATGTGTACCTCATCCTCCCTCAGAAAAATTGGACAATTGAGATTATCGAAAATTATTATGTCCATCTGTTTTGAGACATTTCCGTTTGATGAAACTATTTCTCC
>Ga0315280_10001865_pt1 | contig 35295 bp, 16 predicted proteins | sample YL17G06_40_MG_FD_203697 | JGI IMG/M metagenome (GOLD analysis project Ga0315280, IMG submission 203697) | Sediment microbial communities from Yellowstone Lake, YNP, Wyoming, USA - YL17G06_40 | ecosystem: Environmental > Aquatic > Freshwater > Lake > Sediment | place: USA: Wyoming | collected...
GCCTTGCGGCAGAAAGGGTGCACCTGGCTGTAGTCGATGGAACGGCTGGTCTTCCAGACGGCCTTGCCGGCGGCCTTGTCGAGCGCCACGACGTATTGGACGTCGCAGCCATCTACATTGAATATCAGGAGGTTCTCGTGCAGGATCGGCGACGCGCCGGGCCCTTCGTGGTGATCGCAGTTCAGGTCGCGGCGGGCCCACAGGATCTGGCCCGACGCCGTGTCGAGGCAGGCCGTGCCGTAGGTGCCGAAGTGCACGTACGCGCGGCCGGCTTCGATCACCGGCGTGGGCGAGGCGTAACTGTTGACGGCGGCAATGTGCTGCGGCTTCGCGACGTCGAAGACTTTCACGTCATGTACAACCTTGCCGCTGGTGCGGTCGACGCCGACGGCGAACATCCTCGTGCCGTCTTCGGTGGCCGTGGTCATCCACACCTGGTTGTCCCAGATGACGGGCGAGGACCAGCCGCGGTCGTGGATGGGGGTCTTCCAAGTCACGTTCTCAGTTTCGCTCCATGTGATGGGCAGGGCTGCGGCATCGGCGTGGCCGTCGGCGTGCGGGCCGCGGAACTGGGGCCAGTTCTCGCCGGCCGATGCCAGGCTTGCCGAGATTGCCAAGGCGATGACCCACGCCGCCTGTCGCATGGCTGACCTCCGCTATGTTCTCCCCAGGACCGCCTCCGGGCGGTCCCACCGTCCTCTTGGCGGGGCAACCCTACCATGCGGCCTGCGGCGAGTCAACGTTCCGGCGGCCTATTGACGGCGCGGGCGGCGGCCTTCACAATGGCCGATGCCAAAGGGCGCCCGAGCGGGCGCCGCGATGGACCGCGGGGCGTTCGCCGCGGCGTGAAAGGAGTTAGATGGTGCGGAATCGGCCCACACGACCGTACGTGGTCTGTGCGGCCCTGGTCGCGCTGGTTCTGGTCGGCCAAGCCTCGGCGCAGCAGGACACGTGGGCCGGCGTGGCGCGGATCGTCGCGGTCGGCGACGTCCACGGCGACTTCGATCAGTTCGTCAAGACCCTCCGGGCGGCCGAGGTGGTCGACGGCCAGGACAAGTGGATCGCCGGCAAGACCCACCTCGTGCAACTCGGCGACATCCTGGGCCGCGGCACGGAATCCCGCCAGGTACTGGACCTGATGATGCGCCTGGAGGGGCAGGCTGCCGCGGCGGGCGGGGTCGTGCACGCCCTCATCGGAAACCACGAGGCCATGGTCCTCCAGGACGACTGGCGGTACGTTCAGCCCGACGACCAGAAGGCCTACGGCGGGGTGGAGGAATTCCGCAAAGCCATGAGCGCCACTGGCAAGTACGGCCAGTGGATCCGCAAGCACAATACCGCCATCAAGATCAACGACGTGGTGTTCGTCCACGCCGGCATCACGCCGTCGTTCGGCCTCCTGTCGCTGGCCCAGATCAACAAGACCATCCGCGAGGAACTCGCGAAGGGCGTCATGGACGGCGCCGCGACGGACCCGTTCGGCCCGCTCTGGGACCGGAGTCTGGCCCTGGACGATCCCGACAGGGTGGCCCCGCAACTGGAGGCGGTGCTGCGGCGATACGGTGCAAGTCGGATGGTCGTCGGTCACAACGTCTCGCTCGATGGCGTTTCCGCGAGGGCGGGCGGGCGGTTGATCATGGTCGACGTGGGGATGTCCAAGTTGTACGGCGGTCCGGCGGCATGCTTGGTCGTTGAGAAGGGCGACTTCTACGAGGTCCGCCACCCCAAGGCCAAGCGGCGGCTTGTGCTGGAGAACCCGTCCAAGAAGCGGGCGGCTTACTCTGTGGCGCCACCTGCGATACAGATGGCTCGTATCGCCATTGATTAGTACTACAAGGCTATATGCCGCGCGAAGATGCGGCCGGCCCAAGCAGCGTAGTAGTGTCAGTAGAAGGGGGCGCCAATGAGAACTCGTGCCGCCTTTCTTGCGACGTGGGTGATTGTAGGCGGGCTGGTTGCCTGTCTCGCGTTTCCGGCGTACGCCCAGCCGTCCGGCGATGCGGCCCGCGCCCAAGAGTTGCTGAGCAGCGGCAGAGCCAAACTCGGCAAGGCTGCTTATGACGAGGCCATCGCCGACTGCACCCAGGCGATTGCCCTGGACCCGAACCTGGCGGGGGCCTACTCGAACCGAGGCATTGCGCGCTTCTACAAGGGCCAGTATGACCTGGCCATCCAGGACTGCTCCAAGGCCATCGAATTGAAGCCCGGCGTCGCGGAGTCTTATTACAACCGCGGACTCGTCTATGCCGGCAAGGGCGATTGCGATTCGGCCATCCGGGATTTCTCCAAGGCCATCGAACTCAAGGCCGATTACGCAAAGGCCTACGTCGACCGCGCCAACGCGTACCGCCGCAAGGCCCAGTTCGACCTGGCCATCCAGGATTGCTCCAAGGCCATCGAACTGAGACCGGACTACGCCGAGGCTTACGCCGGGCGAGGCCTCTCGCGCAGCGCCAAGGGTGCGTACGATTTGGCCATCCAGGATTGTACCAAGGCCATCGAGTTGAAGCCGGACTATGCGGAAGCCTACGCCAACCGCGGATTCGCCCGCGGCGAGAAGGGCGAGTACGAGGCGGCTATCCAGGATGCCGCCAAGGCCATCGAACTGAAGCCGGGCATGGCCGAGGCCTACCGCCTCCGCGGATTCGTGTACGGCAAGAGCGGCAAGCGCGACCTGGCGATCCGCGACTACACCAAGGCCATCGAACTCAAACCCGACGACGCGGGCGCTTACTACAACCGTGGCGTCATGAACCTTGCCAAGGGCGTGTGTGACCGGGCCATCCAGGACTTCACCAAGGCGATCGAACTGAAACCCGGCGACACGAGGGCCCTGTACAACCGCGCCGTCGCCTACTGCGTCTCGAAGGCCTACGACAAGGCTTGGGCCGACGTGAAGGCGATCCGCCAACTGGGCGGCAAACCGGACCCGAAGTTCATCGCGCAACTGACAAAGGAATCCGGCCGGTCGGAATAGGCCGCCTGGCGTCGGGTCCCGCTGCCCCCTTTGGCCCGGTCGGCGGGCATTTTCGCCTGGAGTTCCTTGCGAATCGGCTGCGGCGCGTCATAATTCACGCTGGGAATGCGTTATCGCCGGCCACTTGAAGGGAAGCCGGGGTCTTCCGGCGAGGGGAGAGAGTGCCGGCGCGATCGGCCGCGCGGGCACCGCTTCGGAAGCAACGGGTATTTCCATGCGCGAGGCAGCATTCGGGCGAGGGGGGTCCGTCCTGCGGTTGGAGCCGCTGGAGCCGCGGCTGCTCCTGGCGGCCGACATTGTCATCAACGAGATCCATTACGACCCTGATGTCAAGACCGAGCGGGCGGAGTTCATTGAACTCTACAATCCCGGCGCGGCCGCCGTGAACCTCTCCGGCTGGTACTTCTCCGACGGAATCGATTTCGTCTTCCCGCAGGGGTCGAGCATCGCCTCGAACTGCTACCTGGTTGTTGCGCAGGACCCCGCGACGATCTGGACCAAGTGGCGCGTTTCGGCCCTGGGGCCCTGGACCGGCTTCCTTGCGGACCAGGGAGAGAAAATCGTCCTGCGCGACGCGGCCGGTGCCAAGGTCGACGTCGTCAACTACCGACTGGGGTTCCCCTGGCCGACGGTCGGCGAGCCCCCCGGATATTCCATCGAACTGATCAACCCGGCCCTCGATAACGATCTGGGCGGGAGTTGGCGGTCCCGCGGGCAAGCGACCCCGGGGCAGGACGGGACCCTCATTGCCGCCGGCTCCGTGTGGCACTACCGCAAGGGGACCTCCGAGGCATCGGCCGTGACCGGCGCGTGGCGGCAGATCGGCTTCGTCGAGGACGGCTCCTGGACGACTGGGCAGGCCGCCGTCGGCTACGGCGAGGGCTTCATCAAGACCCCCCTGGCAGACATGCAGACCGGCTACGCCTCGATCTACCTGCGGCAGACGTTTACCATCGCCGACCTCTCCCAGATCGCCAGCCTGCGTCTCGAGGCCCAGTACGACGACGGCTTCAACGCATGGATCAACGGGCAGCGCGTGGCCTGGGCGTCGGTCGCCAGGGAAGACATGGCGTACAACGAGTGGTCCACAGGTGTGCGGGAGAACTACAACTTCGACGTCTTCAACTGCCCGTCCCCCGCCGGGTACCTTGTGCAGGGGACGAACGTCCTGGCGGTCCAACTGCACAACTGCAGCACCGCGAGTTCCGACGCCTTCTGGGACTGCCGGCTGATCGGCTCGTCGGGTTCGACGGGCGCGGGGCCGACGCCGGGCGCCCGCAACGCCGTCTATGCCGCCAGCGCCCCGCCCCAGTTGCGCCAGGTCGAGCACTCGCCCCAAGAGCCCGCCTCGAACCAGCCCGTGACGGTCACCGTCAAGGCGACCGATCCCGACGGCGTGGCCTCCGTCTCGCTCCAGTACCAGTTGGTTGAACCGGGCAACTACATCGAGGTCGCCGACGCCGCCTACCAGACCAACTGGACAACGGTGGCGATGAACGATGCCGGGACCGGCGGCGATGCCGTCGCCGGCGACAACGTCTATACCGCGACGCTGCCGGCGTCGCTCCAGGTCAACCGGCGGCTGGTGCGGTACCGGATAGCGGCCGCCGACGCCCTCGGCAAGTCGATCACGGTGCCCTACGCGGACGACCCGCAGCCGAACTTCGCATACTTCGTCTACGACGGCGTCCCCGGCTGGAGCGGCGCCATCGACCCCAATAGCAGCGACCCGGCCAAGCGCCAGGTGGTCGCCTACGGCACCGACGTCATGCGGAGCGTCCCGGCCTACCACCTCATCGCCAAGAAGGGCTCCGTCGAGCACTCCACCTGGATCGACCAGTACTGGGGCGACGCCTACCCGTGGAGCGGCACGCTGGTCTACGACGGCCAGGTCTATGACAACATCCACTTCCGGGCCCGGGGCGGGTGCTGGCGGTATGCGATGGGCAAGAATATGTGGAAGTTTGACTTTAACCGCGGCCACTCGTTCCAGGCCAAGGATGACTACGGCCGGCCGTACGACACGACGTGGAGCAAGTTGAACCTGGGCGCCTGCATCCAGCAGGGCGACTACTGGCACCGCGGCGAGCAGGGCATGTTCGAGTCGGTCGGCTTCCGGCTGTTCAACCTGGCCGGCTCGCCCGCCTCGGAAACCAACTTCGTCGAGTTCCGCGTGATCGACGACGCCTCCCAGACGGGCGCCGACCAGTACAGCGGCGACTTCTGGGGCCTCTACCTGGCCGTCGAACAGGTCGACGGGCGGTTCCTCGACGAGCACGACCTCCCGGACGGGAACCTCTACAAGATGGAGTCGGGCCCCGGCGGCGGCGAACTCAACAACCAGGGGCCCTGGCCCTGCGTCACCGACAACTCCGACCTCATCAACTTCACCGGCACCTACACCAGCACCACCCCCTCTGACCAGTGGTGGCGCGACAACCTGGACCTGGCGTCCTACTATTCCTACCGGTCCATCGTCGAGGGCATCCACCACGGCGACATCGGCTACGGCAAGAACTACGTCTACTACCTCAACCCCGAGACCAACCGCTGGACGGTCATCCCCTGGGACCTGGACCTGACGTGGTCGGACAACATGTACGGCGACGGCAACGAGCCGTTCAAGAGCCGCGTCCTGCCGCGCGCCGCCTTCGGCACCGAGTACAGGAACCGCCTTCGTGAGATCCGCGACCTCCTGTTCAACACCGACCAGACCTACCAGTTGATTGACGAGATGGCGTCGTTCATCCACGAGTCGACGGGCTACTCCATCGTGGACGCCGACCGGGCCATGTGGGACTATAACCCGATTATGATATCTGGGTATGTGAATCAGAGTAAGGCCGGCCAGGGCCGGTTCTACCAGGGGGGCGGCGGCATCGTCATCCCGGCCCCTGGCGGCTTCATGGGCATGGTCCAGAAGATGAAGAACTACGTAGTCACCCGGGCGGCCTATATCGACTCAAGCCTCCTGACGGACTCGGCGTCCATCCCCTACACCCCCACGCTGGTCTACACGGGCGCGGCGGGGTATCCGCTGAGCGGCCTGACGTTCCGGTCGTCGTCGTTTTCGAGCCCCTGCGGCAGCCCCTTCGCGGCCATCGAGTGGCGGATCGCCGAGGTCACCGACCCCTCGAGCCCCCACTACAATCCCGCGGCGCCGAAGTACTATGAGATCACGGCGGCCTGGCAGAGCCCGGAACTGACGACGTTCAACGCCTATGCGGCCATCCCGTCGGAGGCGGTCGTGGCGCATCACACCTACCGGGTCCGCGTGCGGATGAAGGATGCGGCCGGGCGCTGGAGCCACTGGTCTGCCCCGATCCGGTTCGAGGCGGGGCCGCCGTCGTACCAGCCGCCGGCGGCCCTGCGGATCGTCGAACTGATGTATCACCCCCGAGACCCGACGCCGGGCACGCCGGAGGGCGGCTACGACGCCTCGGACTTCCAGTACGTGGAACTCCAGAACACCTCCGCCACGTCCTCGATTTTCCTGGCCGGCGCGAAGGTGTCGGCGGGCGTCACCTTCACGTTCCCCAACATCGCAGTGGCGCCCGGGCAGCGCCTCCTCATCGTGAAGAGCGCCGAGGCGTTCCGTGCCCGGTACGGCACGGGCCTCGACGGCATGATCGTCGGCCAGTTCACGGGCAGCCTCGACCCCGGGGGCGAGCAGATCGTCCTGGAGTGCACGCAGACCGGCTGTATCCAGGACTTCACGTACTCCGACGGCTGGTTCCCCTGGACCGACGGCGAAGGCTATTCTCTGACGGTCCGCGACCCACCCCAGGCCCTCGGGCTCTGGAGCGAGAAGGGCGGCTGGCGGCCCAGCCACCTGCTGGGCGGTTCGCCGGGCGCGGGCGATGAGGACTATAGCCCCGGCGCGATCGTGATCAACGAAGTCCTTGCCCACCAGGACACTGAGCCGCCGGGCGACTACGTCGAACTCAAGAACACCACGGACGCCGAGATCGACATCGGCGGCTGGTACTTGAGCGACGATCCCGACACCCCCATGAAGTACCAGATCGCCTCGGGGACCAAGATCCCCGCGCACGGCTTCCAGGTGTTCACCGAGTCGGCCAACTTCGGCCTCGGCAGCGGCGATCCCGGATGCCTCGTTCCCTTTGGCTTCAGCGAACTGGGCGAGTGGGCGTACCTGGTCTCCGTAACGCCGCAGGGCGCTCTGGCCGGGTACCGGGAGTTGGAGGACTTTGGCGCCTCGGACCGCGAGGTGCCGTTCGGCCGCTACACGAAGAGCACCGGCGGCACCGACTTCGTGGCGATGAGCGACAAGTCACCCGGCTCGGAGAACCCCTACCCGCTCGTGGGGCCGATCGTGATCAACGAGATCATGTACAGGCCTGCTGCGGCGGGGAACTATGAGTACGTCGAGTTGCGGAACTTGTCGGCCATCGACGTCCCCCTGTACGAGCCGGATCATCCCGGCCATCCCGTGAACCCGTGGAAAATCACCAACGCGGTCTCCTTCACCTTCCCGGCGAGTGCACTGATCCCGGCCAACGGCTACGCGCTGGTGGTGCCGACGAGCGAGGCTGCCTTCCGGGCCAAGTATCCCGCGATTCCGGCCTCGGTTCGCATCTTCGGGCCTTACGCGGGCACGTTGAGCGACACCGGAGCGACAGTCGACCTCAAGAAGCCGGGCGAGCCGCAACCCGACGACTCCGTGCCGTATCTCCGGGTGGACCGTGTGACGTACGGCATCTCGTCGCCGTGGCCGCCGCAGGCGAACGGAACCGGCCCCTCCCTGGAACGGATGACCGGACAGCACTACGGGAACGACGTGGCCAACTGGCGTTGCGGGCCGCCGGGGGGAACGCCTGGGGCCGCCAACGCGGCGACCTTGGCCCTGCCGGCCGTCGTGAGCATCTGTCTGAACGGAAACGCAGACCGCGGCCCCAGCGGCATCGACCCGAGCGGACGCGGGGTGGCCACGGTCACGGTAGGCTTCAGCAAGCCGGTGACGTTCGCGGCCGGGGACGTCCTGGTCCAGGCGGTGACATTCCCCGGCGGCGACGAGACGCTCGGCCCGGCCTTGTCGGCGGCCGCGACGGGCTCCGGCACGGACGCCATGACGATCACGCTGGCCACGCCCGTCGTTGACGGTTGGGTGAAAGTGACGCTCGCGAGCGCCGGCACGCTGAAGGACCTCCAGGGGAACCCCCTCGACGGCGCCGCGCGACCGGGCGGCAGCGGACGCCGATACATCTACAATGCTTCGCTGGACCTGCCGACAGGCAACGGCGTCGCCGGCCGCAAGGCGGTCTTCTACGTCGGCAGCCTGCGCGGCGACTTTGCCGCGACCCCCGGCGAGGAGCCGGTCCATCGGATCACGCAAGAGGACCTCGACGGGTTCCTCGGGGCGTTCGCGGCGCGGGGCCCGGACGCCGATTTCCGCGGCGCGGGCTTCGGGGCCGGCCCGCCGGATGGCCAGGTTACGTCTTCGGACATCGATGGCTTCCTGGCGGTCTACAACGCGGCGATCGCCACGGGGTGGTACTTGGATCCGCTCCCGAACCCCGGCCCGCTGAGCGCAGGACAGCCCCAGCCTGTCACGCCGAGCCGTCCCGATTCCGAAACGCTGAGCGGGGCGTCCGCCCAGCCCTGCGTCATCGCCTTGGCGGCCAGTGTGGACCTCGGCGGAGCGACGCCGGAGGGGTTCCGCGATACGAATTTGCCGGGAGCGGAGGCGCCGTCTGGAGGAGACGTGCTGGTTGCCGCCTCAACTGCGGGGGATGACAGCAGCGTTGAGACCAGCCCCGCGAGCGGCTTAGACACCATCCCGCCAGACGTGCCGCTGGTGTGGCGGTCGGCGCCCGCGGAGTCCTCCGACGGGGCAGACCCGGTTCTGGCGTCAGACGGCGGGGCGGTGGACCTCTTGGCGCTGCCGGCCCTTGTAGTTCTCCCGGAAGGCTGAGACGAAGAGCATCGGCGTTCCCGCTGACGGTCCAGCCACATGGCTGGGTGGCATGGCCGCACGCCGTTGCGCGGCCATGTGTCGTGCCTGCCCTCAGTTGCATGGCCGCGCACAATCGCCCGCCTCGGCTGGCAGGCTGTGCCGATGCCACCCACCTCTACAGCCAGGAGGGAAACGTCGCAACCCGGATTCCTGTTGGCGCAGCGTGGCAAGGTGGCTACGGATAATGTATACTCCGGCCGCCAAGGGCTGAGCCCAAGGGCTCAGGCGGCTCTGGGGTACCAATAGAAAGGCAGGCAGATATGCACGGTGTTGCCAGATCCTTCGCCCTGCTGTCAGTAGGTGGGTTGATGCTCTGCGCGACCATGGCGGGCGGCGCCCTTGCCCAGGACGACGCCCAGGCCAAGGAAATCCTGAAAGTCGCCGGAATCCAATCCGGGCTGTGCGTCCACCTGGGATCGGGCGCGCAGAGGTCCGCCGGTCTGACGGCCGCGCTGGCCGCTAACAGCAACATGCTGGTGCACGGCCTGGCGCTCGACGTTGCCTCCCTGGAGCGTGCGCGCAAGGCCGCCGAGGCGAAATGCAAACTCCCGGCGGGCATCAATTCACCCGGCTGCACGCCGTCGGCCATCGCCGGCAACGGCAGGCTGGTCAGCGACACCCGCGGCGGCGGATACATCGATATGGCTCCTGCTTCGGACGACCCCGCGAAGCCCAAGGGCTCGCAGCATGTGGCCTACCGCGCCATGCGGGGGGCCTGTATCCAGGGGGCGACGCCGGCCTACGGCATCTACTACACGGGACAGAACTGGTGCCGCTGCACGCCGGGCCAGGTACCCGGCTTTGTGGCCGTGGGCCCGAACGGGGAGCCGCCGGCGCCGGCTTATTTCGAGACGGGCCGGCCTGTTGAGAAAGGGCCTGCATTCGGAGAAGTCAAACCGTCCGCCCCCGCCGACACCGACTGGCCGATGCTGCGCCACGACGCCACTCGCGGCGGCGCCACCAAGACGAAGGTGCCGCAGGACCTGAAGGCCCTCTGGCGCGGCGAGGCGACGAAACCGCCCGAAGGACCCCTGGCCGGCGCGTGGGGCTCGCGGCTTGCTTCGTGCCTGACGGCGCCCGTGGCGGCCGAAGGCAAGGTCTTCGCGGCGGCCACGGAGGCCGGGCAGATCGTGGCCCTCGATCCCGCCACCGGCAAGCCCGCGTGGCGCTTCACGGCGGGGGGGCGCATCGATTCGCCGCCCAGCCTCTACCACGGCCTTTGCCTGTTCGGCTGCCATGACGGCTGGATCTACGCCTTGCGGGCCTCGGACGGCAGACTCGTTTGGCGCACCCGGGCGGCCCCCTGGGAACGCCGCATGGTCGCCTTCGGGCAGGTCGAGTCGATCTGGCCGGCCGTTGGCTCGGTGCTGGTCCACGAGGACGTGGTGTATGCGTCGGCCGGCCGCACCTCGGAGTCCGACGGCGGCATCGCCATCTCGGCCATCAATCCGGCCACCGGCGAGCAACTGTGGGGCAGGGCCATCACGCCGGGTCCAGGGCGCGAGAATGACCTCCTGCTCGCGGCGGGTAAGACTGCCAGCTGCGCTTATCGTACCCATACTTCAAGGCGTGACGGACCACAAGGGCAGTGGTGAACGCGTGACGGAGGGCGAACGCTTGGAGACTCCCGTGAGGCAGTTTGCCGGCCGTTCAGCAAGGAATCCCGTGCTGCGGGCGGCCCGATGCATAGGGGCGTGCCTGCTTGCGCTGGTCGTGGCTCTCGGCGGCTGCGCGGACAGGGCCGCGCGACCCGCCGAGCCGGGGGCATCCGCCAAATCTGCCGACGCAGCCAAGGCTTCGCCGCGCCTATCCGGGACTCAAGTGAAAGCGCTGGCCGAGTTCAACCGCGGCGCGGCCCTCCTGGAGCAGTACAACTACGCAGAGGCGGTCAAGGCTTTCGAGGAGGTCGTGCGTCTCGCCCCGGACTGGGTGGCGGCGCGATTCAACCTCGGCCTGGCGTACTTCAACATGCACGGGCAGAGCGGGGCGGACAAGAACCTCGACTCGGCGCGCCGCGTGTTCGAGGACGTTCTGGCGTCGGACCCCCATCACCTTCCCGCCCGCTTCTGCCTGGGGCTGTACTGGCAGCACCTTGGGGACAACCAGAAGGCCCTCGAGAACTTCCAGGCGGTGTACAAGGCCGACGGCGGCGACCCCAGCGTCGCCTACAAGTGCGCGGAAGTCCTTCTGAGCCTTGGCCGCAGCGACGAGGGCACGACGATGCTCGAGAAGGCCGTGGCCCTTGATCCGGGCTTCGTTTCGGCCGTGTACCGCCTCGCGCTCCAGTACCAGCGAACGAACCGGCAAGACAAGGCCAAGGCCCTGTTCGAGCGATTCCGGGTTCTGAGCGCCGAGGAACTCACGGGCGGGAGTTTTGTCGTTCAGAAGACCTACGGGACGGCGGGCAAGTATTCGTGCGCCCTTGGGGCCGACAGCCTGCCGCTCCCGCCAACCGCACCGGCGCCGCGGCGGATCGTGTTCTCGCCGCAGATCAAGTTCCTGGAGGCGAGCGCGGTTCCCTGGAAGTGGGCCGGCGGGTCGGTGGACCTGCCGGGGATTGCCACGGCCGACGTCGATGGCGACGGCACTCTTGACCTCTGCCTGACGGGCGTGGGTCCCGATGGGGCCACGTCCATCTGGTTCAATGACGGCGCGGGGCGGTTCAAGGCCGGGCCGGCGATTGCCCAGCGGGTCGTCGCTCCGTGTTTCGGCGATCTCGACGCCGACGGCCGGCCGGACCTCTGGCTCGGCCGCGGCGGGCCCAATGTCCTCCTGAAAAACGATGGGAAAGGGGGCTTCGGCAAGGACATCGCCGGGGCGGTCGGCGGGCCGGACGTGCTTACGACCTGTGCCCGGATGGTGGACATCGACAGCGATGGCGATCTGGACCTGCTGGCCTTCCGCCTCAAGAGCGGTTCCGTGCCGCAGGCGGGCGGCGCCGCACCCGCTCCGAGCAGCATCTACAGGAACAACGGTGACGGCTCCTTTAAGGACATTGCCGCCGAGGTCGGCCTGGCCCTGGCGGACACGCCTGTGGCCGCCGTCGTGTGCGACGACTTTGACAACGACCGCGACCTTGACCTGATTGTCTTCCCCGCCAATGGCGATCCGCCGATCGCCTGGGTCAACGACCGGGGCGGGGCGTATCACATCCTCGATGCCAAGGCCACCGGGATGGACATCCGCGGCGTGGTGAGCGTCACCTCCGGCGACCCGAACAAGGACGGGCGCCGGGACCTGCTGGTCTTCACCGGAAAAGAAGTCCGTCTGTTCATCAATCGAGGCGGATTCCGGTTCGAGGAAGACCGGGGCTTTGCGGGCCGCTTCTCCCAGGTGGGCGGCACCGGCGGGCAGTTCGCCGACATGGACAACGACGGGGACCTGGACATCGTGATCGCCGACGCCCATCGCCGGGACGGCACGCGCGGCCCCATGCTCCTGGCGAACGACTGGCCGCGCGACCGGTTCCTCGATGCGGCCGAACTCGATCCCGGCAGCCTGCTGAGCGCCATCCATTTCAAGGGCGACGCCAGTTGTGTCGTCGCGGATTTCACGGGCGCCGGCCGGTGCGACATCCTCCTGGCCCCGGCGGACGAGAAGCCCATGCTTATCCAGAACACGACGCCCGGCGGCCACTGGATCGAACTGGACCTCCAGGGAACCAAGTCGCAGGACCGGAAGTCGCGCTCGAACAATTCGGCGATCGGCGCGCGCGTCGAGATCAAGGCGGGCCAGGTCTTCCAGCAGTTCGTGGTGGGCGTGCCGTCCGGGCCGGTTGCCATGCCGCCGTACCGGATTCACGCCGGCCTAGGCGCGAGCGCCAAGGTCGACTGGCTGCGGATCGTGTGGCCCGACGGGGTGCTCCAGGCCGAACTGGAGATGGGGGCGGACCGCGTGGTGAGGGTCGGCGAACTGCCGCGGAAAATATCGTCCTGTCCGACCCTTTTCGCGTGGGACGGCTCGCGGTTCGAGTTCGTGGCCGACTTCGGCGGCGTGGGCGGGCTCGGATACCTGGTGGCCCCGGGCACCTACGCCCCGCCCGACGCCACGGAGTACCTGCCCCTGGCGCGCCTTGAGCCGCTGGGCGGCGAGTATGTGCTCCAAGTCCTGGAGCCGCTCGAGGAAGCCGTGTACTTCGACGAGGCCAAGTTGATTGCGGTGGACCATCCGGCGGGCACGGAGGTGTGGCCGAACGAGATGATGGCGGTCAATGCCCCGATGCCGCCCTTCGAGGTCTTCTGCATCCGGGACCCGATCGAGCCGGTGCGGGCGGTGGACCATCGCGGCGTCGACGTGACCGACCTGGTGCGCCAGGTCGATCGCCGCTGCGTGGGACCGGGCCGCCTCGACGAACGTTTCATGGGGCTGGCCGAGGACCACTACGTGGAACTGGATTTCGGCGACCGCCTGAAGGCCGTGCCGCCGGACGCCCGGCTCGTGCTCTTCCTGTACGGCTGGGTGGAATATGGCTACTCGTCGACAAGTTATGCCGCCGGCCAGGCGGGCCTTCAGACCAGGGCGCCCAGCATCCACGTCCTGCGCGGCCGGGAGTGGGTCGAAGAGTTCCACGAAGTGGGGTACCCGGCCGGCCTCCGGCACATGATGACGCTGGAGGTCACGGGCAAGGTCCTGCCCGCCGACCGGAAGATACGCATCTCCAGCAACATGGAAATCTACTGGGACCGCATCTTCCTGGCCGTGCACCGCAGCGGCGACCCGCTCTCGGTGAAGGAGGCGGGCGTCAAGAGCGCCAACCTGCATTTCCTGGGGTACCCGCGGGAGTATTCCCCCGACGGCCGCCAGCCCAACCTGTACGACTACAGCAATATCGACACCTCGCTGCCCTGGAAGAGCCTGGAAGGGCAATACACGCGGTTTGGCGAGGTGGGGGAACTCCTGGAATCGGCGGACGACTGCTACGTCATCGTGGGGCCGGGCGAGGAACTCACGCTGCGATTCCCGGCCGACGCCTTCGGCCCGGTGCCGGAGGGCCGGCGGCGCACCTTCATCCTCAAGACCGACAGTTACTGCAAGGACATGGACCTCTACACCGCCTATCCGGACACCGTGGAACCGCTTCCTTTCCACAAGATGAGCGGCTATCCGTACCGGGCGGATGAGCATTACCCGGACACGCCCAAAACGCGCGAGTACCGGCAGCGCTACAATACACGGCACGTGCCGGGGGGGTAGGGGCGGTGCCGGAAGATTGAGGGTGCGCCAAGGCTCTCTCACGCCCCCGGCCACCCTCGCCGGCAAACCTTACGCGCCGGAAGATCAACCGGAAATCCAAAGTTTACTTGCCGTAAGGCATTATGTGTGGTACACTTCCGCAACGCCCGTGGCTGGCGGGCCGGAGGCTTCTCCATCACATCGCGGGCAGCCCGGGTGTAGACGCCATATCTGACGTGTATGGACCGAGGGACGCGGGATGAAGAACCGCGGCCATATCGCGAAGGGCGCAAGAAGCCAAGCGAACAGTTCTGCGGCCGGGCCCCCTCCATCGGGCAGGCGAAGGATATGGCTTCTTGGCATTGGCGGGGTTCTCGTCTGTGCCGCCGCGGCGGCCCTTATTGTCGCCGGGCCATCCTGGTGGACGGGCGCCGTGCCGCCAGAGCGCTTGCCGGGGCCGAAGACGCCCGCAGGAGCATCATCCGGTCCATTGGAATCGCCCATCCCGGTGCCGGCGAAGGCGGCGCCCCAACTCCAACCGGCGGCCGCGCTGGCCATGACCGCCCAAGCCCTGAAAGAGGAGGCGATAGCGGTCGCCCGCCAACTGATGGAGGACTTTCCAGACAGCACGGATGCCATCGGCCTGATGGGAAGCGTATACATGCGGTTCTCTGAGACCGGCGAGGCCGCCAAGTGGTGGCAGAAGTGCATCGAGCAGAACCCCCGCCGGGCCGACGCCTACCACGGGCTGGCCAAGATTGCCTACGCGAAGGGCGACCGCGAGGCCGCCGTGGAACTGTGGCACAAGGCCCAGGCGATCAACCCCAATGTGCCAGGCATGCATGGCGCCCTCGGCAAGGCCCTCCTGGAGATGGGGCAACCTGAGGAAGCCCTGGGCGCGCTGGAGAAGGAGACCCGCCTCTCCCCGGCCGACGGCAATATCTATTACTTGCTGGGGAAGGCACAAGTTCAACAGAAACAATACGAGCGGGCGGTGGCGAACTACCAGAAGGCGGTCGAACTGGCCCCAGGTGACTCCCGCCCGTACTACGGATTGGCCACCGCCTGCGCAAGACTAGGGCAAGCCGATCAGGCCCGTGAGTACATGGAGAAGTTCAAGATCGCGAAGGCCCGGGAAGAAGAGGACGCGATCAACCGTCTGCGCGGGGCCGACGATCGGGTTTTTGCGGCTCGCGTCCTCGCTCAAACCCACGCCGATGCCGGCCAGGTGTACGTGGCGAACCGAAGGTTCAAGGATGCCGAGCACCACTGGCAACGGGCGGCCGCGCTCGATCCGAAGAACAGGAGCGGCCGCCAGGCCCTCGTGGGACTGTACAGGGAGAGCGGCCGTTTGGCCGAGGCCGTGCCGATCTGCGAGCAACTCCTGGCGATCGACCTGCGAGACCCCACCTACCATCTCAACACGGGGATCGTTTATGGCGAGTTGCAGCGCTATGACGCCGCCGAGGCGGAGATCCGGAAAGCCATTGAACTTGCGCCGAACAACGCCTGCGCGTGCCGCACCCTGGTCCAACTTCTGCTTGTGCGCAACGAGAAACTGCCGGAGGCCAGGACGGTCGCGCAGAAACTGGTCGCCCTGGAACCGACGGCGCGGAATTACTCAATCCTCGGCGAGGCCTGCCGCCGCAACGGAGACCCTGACGGCGCCCGCAACGCGGCGAAGCGGGTCATGGAACTGTCGCCCGGAGGCGTGAACGCCGGCGGGGCTTCCCTGGGGTTGCAACCGTAGAAGCGAGGCACGGCGGTGCGCGAGTGGCAGGGATGGCCTTTCCTGTGTGTCGGCCTGATCGTGATGGTTGCCTGCCTGGGTGCCGGCTTGGCGCCGAAGACGGCGGCCCCGGCGGCCGGCACCGGCGGCGCGGCCGCCGATGAGGAATGCCCGATCCTGTTCCAGGGCGTCACGGCGGCGACCGGCATCAAGTTCGTCCACACGGACGGCAGTTGCGGCAAGCGGTATATCCTTGAGTCGATGACCGGCGGCGTGGCCGCCTTCGACTACAACAACGACGGCCTCCTCGATGTCTACTTCGTCAACGGCGCGCCGCTGCGGGGCATGAAGTGGGAGGGGCCGCCGCCCAAGAACATGCTCTACCGCAACGACGGCGCGCTGAAGTTCACAGACGTCACCGACTCTGCCGGCGTCGGCGACACGGGGTACGGCCTCGGGGTCGCCATCGGCGATTACAACAACGACGGCTGTCTGGACATCTATGTCAACAATCTCGGCGCCAGCGTCCTGTACCGGAACAACGGCGACGGCACGTTCACGGACGTGACGAAGGAGGCGGGTGTGGCGTGCCCCGACAAGGTAGGGGCGGGGGCGAACTTCCTCGACATCGACGGCGACGGCTGGCTGGACCTGTTCGTCGCCCGCTACGTCAAGTGGTCGTACGAAACCCACGTTCCCCGCAGCCAGATGGGACATCCGATTTACTCGGGGCCTCGCGATTACGCGCGAAACGTCAATGCCCTCTACCGGAACAACCGGAACGGCACCTTCACGGACATCAGCAAGGAATCCGGCATCGCCGACCACCTGGGAGCGGGGATGGGAACCGTGGCCTTCGACTTCGACAACGACGGCCGGACCGATATCTTCGTCGCCAACGACGAGTGCCCGAACTTCCTGTTCCACAATCTCGGCCAAGGCAAGTTCGAGGAGGTGGCGTTGGCGAGCGGCGTCGCGTACAGCCTCGACGGCAATCGCAAGGGCAGCATGGGCGCGTCCTGCGCCGACTTCGACAACGACGGATTGCTCGACCTATACGTCACGGCCTACCAGAACGAGACGGCCACGCTGTACCGGAACCTCGGCGGCGGGCTTTTCGAGGACGTGACGCACCAGACCGGCGCGGGCCAGGGAACCCCCGCCAACGTGACCTGGGGCAACGGCTTTGCCGACTTCGACAATGACGGGCATAAGGACCTCTTCGTCGCGTGCGGCCACACAGACGACAACATCGAACGGATCGACGACACGACCTCGTACCGGGCCGCCCCTATCGTGCTGAGGAACACCGGCAAGGGCAAGTTTGTCAACATTTCCAAGCGGGCCGGCGTGGCGGGGCTGAGACTCGTGGGCCGCGGGGTGGCCCTGGCCGACCTGGACAATGACGGCAAAATCGACGTGGTGATTCTCGGTTCCCGGATGCCGCCAGTCATCCTGAAGAATGTTTCAAAGAACAATAATCACTGGATTGAGATCGACCTGCGCGCCCCGAAGGGCAACCGCTTCGGCGTGGGAGCGCGCGTGAAAGCCGTCGCGGGCGACCTCGCCCAGATCGATGAAGTGCACAGCGGCCAGGGATACCAGAGCCACTTCGGCATGCGCCTTCACTTCGGCCTCGGAAAGCACGACCGCATCGATCGGCTGGAAGTGCGCTGGATCGGCGGCGGCATGGACGTCTTCGAGAACGTCGGGGTGGACCGGATTCTGACGCTCACCCAAGGCACCGGCAAGCCCGGCGCGCCGCCCGCTGCCGCCAAGCCGCCGGACACGAAGCCCTGAGACCATCCTCAGCGGACCGCGGCAGCGCGCGTCGCGGCCATTGAGTCGACCGGCGTCGCGGCGCCGCTCGCGATGGTCCCGAGGCGGACGACCCGGACGTTGCTTCCGAGCGGGTCCCACGCCAGCGTTCCCGTCACGCCGTTCCACGGCGCGAGTTCCCGGACGGCATCGCCGATGCGGGGGCGGTTCAGCCCGGCTTTGTTCATGGCGGCCACAAGCAACCGCACCGCATCGTAGGTGTGGGCGGCGGCGTAGTCCGGCGAGCGGCCGAACCTGGCGCGGAACGTCGTGGCGAACTCGGATGAGACGGCCTGGGGCGGGTAGAGCAGCGGGAACATGACGCCGGCGGACGCCGGGCCGGCTTCGTCGATGAACCTCCGGCGTCCCATGGCCGGGCCGCCGAAAACGGGTCCGGCGAAGCCCTGCCTGCGAATGGCCACAAGGAGCCGCGCGCTATCCTGTGCTCCCGCCAGGAGCACGACCGCGCCGGGCTGCGATTCCACGATTCGCGCCGCCAACTCGGCGAGGTCCCGCGTCCCCCGCTGAAAATCGAAGTGGTACGCGGGCGACAGTCCCTGCTCGGCAAGGCACTTCTTGAGTTCCACCATGAGCACGTGCGAATCGTGGTCGTCGGCCGAGACCAGCAGCAGCGGCTTCTTGCCGACGCGATGGGCAATCCCAGACGCCAACACGGGGGCCAGCAGGTGGTCCCCGGGAAGGCACGAGAACATCCACGGCACGTTCGCCAGGTTGACGGTCTTATCGGTGGCGGCCGGGCTGAGAAGGACCAGGCGCGCCTTGGCGACCACCTGCTCCGCGAGGTGCGTCGTAGGGCCGTCAATCCCGCCGATGATGCCCCAGACCCGGTCCTGGTAGACCATGCGGGCCACGTCTGCCGCCCCGGCCGTCCACGGACTGCCGGACCAGCGGGCGGCAAGGCGCACGGGCTTGCCCTGGCATCCGCCCGCCCGGTTGACCTCCTCGACGGCCAACTGCGCTGCACACCACAGGTCGCCGCTTTCAGCATCGGCGGGGTCGCTGGGCCCGAAGTATCCGATGAGGACCTCCTTGACGTCAGCGGGATCCGGCGCGTCGCGGCCGGGCCCGGCGTACTCGGCGGTGGGGCCTTGCCGGTGGTCCACGAAGGCCTTCAATGAAGGGGTCTCGCCGTGCGCCGCCCGTGCGGCGCCCAGCGCCAGGCCGAGACAGGCCGCCGCCAGGCACGCGCCGGCGATCCGGCCCTCCGTCTTCCTCGCAGGGGTCGCTTGCATCGGCGTAGGCGGCCTCCCGGCCGCGATGGTGGTTCAGCGAACGCTTGGGTCCGGGGCCGGCCCGTCGGCGGCAGGGGCCTTGGCCGTGGCCGCCTCGCCCCTGGGAATGCCGAGGTCCTGGCGCGAGTAGTACTTCCACGCCCCGTGCTCCCGCTTCGCCAAGTACACCTCGCCCATGTCGTCGAGCGCCGAACTGAAGGGAATCTCGCCCGTGACGCCATGCCAGGGCTCCATGCGATAGGCGATAACGTCGCGGATCTTTGCCCGGTTGAGCCCGGCCTCCTGAATGGCCCAGATGAGCATGCTCATGCCGTCGTAGGCGTGGGCGGCGTAGGTCTCCGCTTCCTCGTTGAAGCGTTTGCGGAAGGCTTCGCGGAAGGCCAGGTACTTCTCGTCCTTGCGGGTGGGGTCCCAGGGGTAAGCGCAGACAACGCCCTCGGCGTTCTGGCCGGCGATCTTGATGAACTCGTCGGACAGGCAGCGGTCGCAGGCGAGGAAGGGCTGCGCCATGCCCATGGCGCGCATCTGGTTCAGGGCCCTGGCGCCGTCCTCGGCGTCGCCCCAGTGGACGATGCCGTCGCAGTCGGCCTGCTTCAGGCGTTCCAGTTGCAGCGAGACGTCCCCGCCTCCCACGGGGTAGGCCATCTCCAGGATGACGGGGCGCCCCAGGCGGCGGCTGGTGTCGACCACCTTCCTCACGCCGAAGCGGCCGTAGCGGTTGCTCGACCGTATGACGCCCACGCGTTTCAGGTTCAGCACGCGGTACATGTAGTCGGCCAGCATGTAGCCCATCTGGCGGTCGTCGCCTATGTCGCGGAAGACCCAGGGGATATTGGTCTCGATGAAGGTGGGGTCCGTGTCGCCGGTGTTCATAATGGGTATCTCGGCCTTTAGGGCTACGCGGATGGCAATGTGGCTGTTGGCCCCGTCGACGGTGCCCAGTATGGCCCAGACCTGGTCTTTGTAAGCCAGTTTGATGATCTCGTTGCCCGAGGATCCCCAGAGGCCGTTGTCGTTGCTGATCACGAGTTCGAAGGGGATCTTGCGCTTCAGGTACCCCCCGCGGGCATTGGCATCTTCGAGGGCGAGTTGGCACCCCTGGAGCATCTTCTTCCCCAGCACCTCCTCGTGGCTCTTGCCGCCGGTGGCGACCGACACGGTGGGGTAGAGCGGCCCGATAAAGCCGATCTTCACCGTCTTCACGTCGTCGGGCTCGGGAATCGCCCTTCCGGGCCCCGTGTACTCCAACTGGAGCAGGAAGTGCTCCTTGTACGGCTTGACGTGGTGGAATGGGGCCAGGTCCTTGTCGATGTGGGCGTACTTCTCGTCGGTCTTCAACTTGAGGTCCGGGACCTGGTAAGGCCCGACGGCGTTGACGGCGTCGAGGATCTCCTGGATTTCGCGGCTCGTCAGGAGCGGCCCTTCGCCCTTGGGCGGGGCCTGCCCGGCCGGTTCTCCGGCCATGGCCCCCGCGGCGGCGAGCGCGGCTGCAAGCATGGCAGACAGCACGAGGATGCAATTGAGTTTCATGTCATCGCCCCTTTCTCAAACATGATTGCCGCAATCAGTACTACAGCGCCACTTGACGCCGTGCGCGTGCGCGCCGTGCGCGGTGGGTCTCGCGACCCACCGCGCCACCAGTTCAACTGACAAGAACACGCGTGACCGACTCCTAGTCGGTACGTTTTCTCAGGCCCGGATAATACCCGTCGCCGATCGCCCACCCCAGGCCCTTGGCGGTCGCCACCCAGGCGTCGTTGCCGTCGATATCGAGGTTGATGATGAAGTTGTGCGGCACGCCCCGCTCCATGTCCACCACTTTGAGCACCTTACCGCTTCGGTACACGGTGGCCGTGCCCCGGAGCGTCTTGGGGTCGCGGGTATAGGCCACATAGGTGTCGCTGGGGAAGTCGGCCACGACGCCGACGCCCTTATCGGTTGCGAACCACCCCTCGTTGGCGCTGCGGCCCTTGACGTTGTTCGTGAAGTCGCTGGGGAGGCCCGTCTCCTTGGCATAGAAGCCGCGCCAGTGTCGCCCGTCATAGCGGCAGTTGCCGAAATACGTGGAGACCCACAGCGTGCCGTCGACGTGGCTGGCGCCGGTCACGATGACGTGAATGATGCCGTCGTCGCGGTACAGGTCGATCTCCATCTCGCCGTCGGGATCGAGGTACGGCTTCCACCGCTGGGTCTTCACGTCGAACTCCAGGCACCCGCTTCCCCAGACGCCGAGGTAGATCTTCCCGTCGTCGTAGCAGACCGAGTAGTTCCAGATCTCTTCCATGGGCGAGTTCTTCTCGGTGAAGATCGTCCACTGGCCCGTCACGGTGTTGAGGCGGCTGGCCCCGGCGGTCGTGGCGGCCCACACGTTGTCGTGCTCGATGGCCACGCCGTAGACGACGTCGTTCACCAGGCCGCTGTTGAGTTGGTGGAAGTGGTCGAAGCGGCCGGCGCTGAATCGCGCCAGCCCGCCGCCGAAGAGGCCGAGCCACACGTCGCCGGTTCTCTTGTCGACCTCGATCGCAGTCACCACCCGCCAGGGCAGGCCGTCCTTCTCCTTCCAGACCCGCATGGCGCCCGTGCGCTTGTCGAGGCACGCCAGGCCGTCTTCGGTCCCTATCCAGACCCTCGGGCCGTCGGCCTTCACGGCGAAGATGTGGTCGTTCGGCAGGCCCTCCTTGACGGTGAAGTGCTTCCAGTGGGTGTAGACGTAGGGGAGTTGGTCGGGGGCGGCAGCCACAGGCGTCGCGGCGGCCGTTGCCTCGGGCAGGGCCCGCTCTGCCTTGGTCTGAGGCGCCGCCTTCTCGCAGGCCGTGCCCGCCGCCAGGCAACCCAGGATGAGGATGCCCAGGCGCGTCTGACGAGCCTTCATCTGGGGCCCTCCTTTGCGCTAAAGGGTCTTGAGGTACTCGATGAGATCGTTCAACTGGTCCTTGGTCATGTCGTTGGTGACGCCGTGTTTGTCTTCGGGGTTGTACCTGGTCCAGATTTCCTCGAGCGTATGGGCGATGCCGTTGTGCAGGTACGGGGCCGAGTCATAGATGTTCATGAGGTGCGCCGAATCGAAGTCGGCCACCTCGTCGAGCCAGAGTTTGGTGCCCACGTCGTGCCTCAGGCGGTCTGTGTAGAGTGGCGGGAAGTGGCAGGTGATGCACCGATCCTGCTTGGGAATGAGGCGGCCGTCCTTCGAGCGTGTCCGCTCGAAGACGGCTTTGCCGCGGCGCTGCGCGTCGGTGAGTTTCGCCCCCACGGGGCGGAACCGGTTCGGCGGCCGCGGAATCGTGCAGATGTAGAGTTCCAGGGCCGTGATCTCCTCGTCCGTGAACGGCTGGACGCGCGTGAAGAAGACCGCCAGCCGCGCGCCGCACTGGCGGCGGAGGCTCGGATTCGTCCCCTCCCACTTAAACGGCGCCGTATCGACGATGCCGCGAAGCGTGCGGTTGTCGACCGGCCCTGTGCCGATTCCGCCGGGCATCGTGTTGTAGGTCATGCCGTCGATGTGGCCGTCGGGGTGGCAGGTGTTGCACGAGAACTGGCGCTGGAACGTGTTGCAGGCGCTGTTGAAGATGCGTTCGCCGTAGCGGACCTGGCTGATCTCCTTCGGGCCGCCCAGGTCGATCCGGCCCACGGCCTCGAGTCTGCCGACGTCGATGACGGTGAGCGAATCGTCGAGCGAGCAGGCCACGTACGCGGTCTTCCCGTCGTCGGCGATGACGATGCCGCGCGGCGTGTTGGCCGTGGCGATGTGTTTGACCACGAACTCCGGGGCCAGCCCCAGGTGATTGGGGAAGACCTCGCGGCGGTCGTCGTCGGAGGCCGCCCGGAGCATGCCGGCAAGGATCGCCAGGTCCACCACCGCCACGCGGTCGGTACTGGAACTCGTGACGAGCGCCAGCCGGCCGTCGGGTGTGATCGCCACGCCGGCGGGGTCCGGGAAGCACTGGCTCGGTTCATCCAGCAGGACCTGGTCGACCCGGCCGTCGGCCCAGAGGATCCCCAGGCCGTTCGTGATGGTCCAGCCCTGGAGGATGCGCGTCATCGGCACCAGGTTCTTGGTGCGAAGGAGGGTCACCAGGGCGTACTTGCCGCTGGGATGCCAGGCCACGCCCTGGACGAGATTCGCGCCCGGCAGTTCCACCCGGTCCGTCACGATGGCGCGCTCAGGGTCGATCAGGGTCAGTTCGGATACCGAGGGGGTGCGGAACTTGACCAGCCGCGAGAGTTGGTTCGTGGCGCAAATCCGCGAGCCGTCGGGCGAAAGCGCCAAGGACCACGGCCCGCGGCTGGCCGCCAGACGCTTGACCTCCTTGAGCGTGTCAAGGTCGATCACCGAGATGCTGTCGGCCATCGTGTTGAGGACGTAGAGCAGTTTTCCGGCCCGGTCGGTGACCATGCCGTGCGGCTCGCCGCCGACGGGGAACGTGGCGGTCACCCTTCGGGCGCCGACGTCGATCACGGACACGGTGTCGTGGAGGCGGTCGCTGACGAAGGCGCGCCGGCCGTCGGGACTGAACGCGACGCCGGCCGGCTGGCCGCCGATGGCGATCTCGGCCACCTTCTGCCGCCACTTTGTGTCGACGACGGCTACGGAACCGGAGGCCTCGCATGCCACGAACAGTTCCTTGGCGTTAGGCCTGATCTTCAGGTTGAGCGGCGTCTTGTATCGCGGGCCTTCCGCGATCGCCGGCGGCTTGGCCGGGTGCGCGACCACCTTCAATGCTGCTCGGACATCGAAAGGCTTGCCGTGGGCGTTTCGGTGGCACTCGAGGCACGTTTCGGGCGACGGATGCTTTGTGCCGATGGCATGCGCCTTGGCCCGGTCCCTTATGGCATGTTCGCCGCCGGGTCCGTGACAGGCCTCGCAACCGACGCCTTCGTAGACCGAGTACGCGTCCAGCGTTCCGCCGGCGGGCTTATGATACGCGGTCGCATGGCACTTCAGGCACGCCCCATCGGTCTGCGGGTTGCCCTTGACGCCCATCGAGGCGGCGATGGTATAGCCGGCGGGTGTGCCGAGGTCGGCGTAGGCCTCGGCGTGCCGCGTCTCGCGCCACTTGCTGAACTGGTACCCCTTCTCGGCCTGGCCGTGACACTCGGCGCAGGCCGCCACGCCGGTGTACTTGCGGGTGGAACCGCGGGCGACCGGCGCCGGGGGCGGGTCGGTCTTCTCAGAGACTTGCTCTGCCGGCTTGGGATGGGCAATCCGCTTCCACGCCTCCTTCATGTCCATCGGCGGGCGATGGTACACCATGTCGTGCGAGCCTTTCTCCTTGTGGCACTTCGCGCAGTCGGCGAGGGTGGGCATGTCGAGGCCCTTGGCGATGGCCGCCGGCCGGTTCTTCATGACCTTCGCGTCGATGTATTCGCTGCCCGGGCCGTGGCACTTTTCGCACTGGACGCCGTCTCTGAGGGAGAAGGTCTCATCCTTCTCCCAGTCCTCCGTGTCGGAGGCAGTGGCGTGGCATCCAAGGCACACGGCGGAATCCTGCGGCTCCTGCGGGACTCCGCTCAGGAGTGCAATCTTCCTCGCTTCGGGCGTGGCGAGGCTCGCGTAAGCCTTGGCGTGCTTCGTCAGGAGCCAGAGGCTGGTCTGGTGGCCCATGGCCGCCCCATCGTGGCAGGATCCGCAGACGCCGGCCCCGACGTAGACCGGGTGCCGCTCCCTCTCCTCGTTGCGTGCGGGCGAAGCCCACGCCGCTAGGACCAGGAGGAGCGCCGCGGCCCATCCGAAAAGACGAACGACCCTCAGTGACATTGCGTCCGTACTCCGCTTACTTCGACGGTTTGACGACCTTCAGGAACTGGTTCGCCTTAACGTCCTTCAGTTGCGTCACGGTGCCGTCCGGCCACCGGATTTCGACCTTGTCGGCCTGCTTCGCCTTGCCCAGGCCGAAGTGCGGCCGGGGGTCGGACTGCGACAGGTACCCCACGACCGGGATGAGGTCCTGGATCTGCACCAGCGAGCCGGTCGTGACTGTCACCCGCGCCCCAATCGCGTCGGTCTTGCCGTTGGGCAGTTTGGCGATGATGGCCAGCCAGTTGTTCTTGGTGCCGCCATTGCGCAAGACGCGCGCGAGGTCGTTCAGGTTGACCGCCACGACGTCCAGGTTGCCGTCGTTGAAGAGGTCGCCGATGGCGGCGCCGCGGCCGACGTACCTGTGCTTGAAGTAGTCGCCCGACCGCTTCGCCACATCCACAAAGTGCCCGGTGCCGTCGTTGCGGACCATGACCTGGTCCTGCACGTACTCGTGGTGGGCGTCGCCGTTGGCGCAGAAGACGTCCAGGTGGCCGTCGTTGTCGTAGTCGAACAGGCACCCGCCCCAGCCGGTGTACTGGCCTAGGATGACGGCCAGGCCGCTCTCGGTGGTCCGGTCCTCGAAGTGGTCGCTGCGGTTCATCAGCAGGCAGCCGAAGTTCATGTCGGGGATGAAGATGTCGAGGCGTCCGTCGTGGTCGACGTCGCCGATGCAGGGTCCCATGTGCGAGACCCCCTGGCCGCCTTCGCTGAACGCGAGGCCCCGCTGCAACGCCTCCTCGGCGAACTTGCCGTTGCCGAGGTTGCGGAGGTAGTAGCATTCCATGCTGTCGTTGGCGACGAAGATGTCCAGCAGGCCGCGGTTCAAGAGGTCCGCGGCCGTGGCGCTCATGGCCCGGCCGCCGGGCTTGTAGACGTCCGCCTGCTTGGTGACGTCGGTGAACGTGCCGTCGCCGTTGTTGTGGTACAGCGTGTCCGGCTGGCCGCTGTAACTCAGCGGGCCGGGGTAGCCGGCGGCGGCATAGTACGAGCGGAACTTGCCGGCGTCGTACTCCAGGTAGTTGGCCACGTACAGGTCGAGTCTGCCGTCCTTGTCGTAGTCGAACCACACGCCGGAGAGGCTCCAGTGCTCATCGCCGACGCCCGCCTTGTCGGTTACGTCGGTGAAGGTGCCGTCGCCGTTGTTGTGGTACAGGATGTTCTTGCCGTAATTGCAGACATAGAGGTCGATGTTCCCGTCGCCGTCGTAATCGGCGGCCGAGGCGGAGCATCCGTAACCCTCGCCGCCGCCCACGCCGGCCCTGTCGGTCACGTCGGTGAACGTGCCGTCGTGGTTGTTGCGGAAGAGTTTGTTCGAGAGTTTGCCTTTGAGTTTGCGGCCGGTGTTGTCGTTGACGTCGGGCCGATAGCGGCCGTTGACGAAGTAGATGTCGAGCCAGCCGTCGTTGTCGTAGTCCAGCAGGGCCACGCCGCTGCCCGTGCCCTCCACGATGTTGCTCAGTTCCTCGTCGCCGAAACTGTGCTTGAAGTGAACGCCCGACTTCTCCGTGATGTCGGTGAAGGCGGGCAGGTCCGGCGGGAGTTGGCGGCCGGCGTCGGGCGCGAGGCCCAGCATCGCGCCCGTCAGCGCGACGATGGCCACCATGACGATGCCCAGGAGTCCAGCCTGTCTCATGGTCGCCTGCCTTTGCGTTGCCTCGTCTCAGTTGCGTTTCGCGCCGCCGGAAACGCACTGCCATGGCGCTCCCAAGTCGATCCACTTGACGAAGATGAGCCGCTCATCTGCCGTCAATGGTTGGCCCTTGTCCGGCGGTATAGGCTTGGCGTCGCCCTTCGCCGCGGCGCCGTCCCAGGGGCGCGACGTGTTGCGGCCGAAAAGGTGCCACACCAGGCGGCTCGTGCGGGCCCGGCCGGGGTCGACGTACTTGCCGCGCGCCAGCGCCTCGGCGCCGGTTTCGTCCGGCGCCAGGAGCGCCTCGTAGACTCGGTCAGGCGAGGGCGGCGACGCCGCGTCAAGCACAGGCGGGCTGCCGCCCTTGCCGTGGCAGTCCATGCATTTCTTGGCGATGATCGGCATGACGTCGCGGCAGAAATCGACGGAGGGCCGCTCTTCGGGCGGCGGGCAGGCCGATACCGAGGGCACCGTCACCGCGGCGGGGAGCCGGTTCGTCGGCGTGCGTTCGCCGTCCTCGTGGCAGCCGATGCAGCCTCGCGGCTCATGGTTCTTGGCCCACACCCAGCCGCACGTGCGGAGGGCCAGGCCGTCGGCGTCGAGAAGTTGCAGTTCCAGGGCCGTGCTCGCCGGCACCTCAAGGTTGAAGGACCCGTCGGCCGCGACGGGGAACTCGCCCAGAATCCGCCTGGGGGCGAGCGGTGGACAGCGGCTGGGCGCCGCCGGTGCGGCCTCCGGCCCCCGGCGCGATTCGGACGCGCCGGCCTTCATCGGGATTCCTTCGAGCAGGCGCAGGCGGCTGATCGCTCCCGCCGCCGGCCCCCCGCGGCCTTTGAGGTCTCCCTCGTAAACGTTGAGGCAGTACAGTTTCCCAAGGGGGTCCTTTTCGTTGATCACACTTGAGCGGCCGTCAGGCACTGCCCGGCTGCCGACGACCTTGGCCTGAATACTGTGGTACTGGGGATCGTGGAAAACGAGTTCCATCCGCTTCGTGGCCGGGTCGAACCGGTACACGCCGTGCGAAGCGCCGCCGTCGCGGGGCCGCCACGAAACCAGCAGCGTGCCGTCCGGCAGGGGCGAGGGCGTGACAAACAGGCCGTCGGCCTCGCCCGTGATCGCGCGATACGAATGGAGCGGACGCCGCAGGGCCACGCAAGAGAGCGTCCCCGCGCCGTCCCAGGGCACCCTGTCGGCCTCCACGAAAACCGCCAGGCCGCCGGCCGTTGCGCAGGGCATGTGCTTCATGCGCTTCCCGCCTTCCGGGGTGAAGGCCGCCGAGTCCATGCCGTCAACCTGGATGGCCCACAGGTCGATGCGTCCCAGCGGTCCGTGGTCCAGCCTGGCGCGCTGCCAGGTGGCGTAAAGCAGCCGCCCGTCGGGCAACATCGTCGGGTCCATGTCGCTCGACAGGTTCGAGGTCAGGCACCGCGGCTCCGTGCCGTCGAGTCTCGAGGAGTAAAGGCGGGTGACCGGTCCCGCGCCGCACTCGTTGACCTGGGTCGCGTCGGTCACCACGAACGTGATCTGGGGCCACGGCGCGGTGGCCGTAATCGTGTAAAGCGTGGCCTGGTACCCCGGTTGGCGGCAGTCGCCGAGACCCTGCGTGATCTGCCTTACGGCGGAACCGTCGGCGGCCATCTCGTAGATGTTCCAGTTGTCCTGGGCCGTCTTTTTGCCCGCCAACAGCAGCCGCTTGCCGTCGAAGGAGACGTCGGGGTCGCAGGCGCTCTGGAGGTCTCCGCTGAGGATCCGCGTGGAGCCGTCCGGGTTGACGAGGGCGAGGCGGGCGCCGTCACCGTACGGTGCTCGCAGCATCCCCCGTGCGATGGGGCCCTGCCTCTGGGCATCGGTTCCGACGGGAAGTTGCGTAACCACGATGGGCTGCTCGAGATGCGCCCGAGCGGCCCCCGCTCCCTCGGCGCGCGCCGCCACGGCGCCCAGGGTGATGCCGAGCACCAAGACAAGTGGCGCGGCACACCCGTGCTTGTGCGCAGGAAACAATCGGCCCACCCGACCTGCCCTCCCTACGGGTTCCGTCGGCTGTCAAACCTGTACGGCACTGTTTATCGGCAGCGGACGCGGATTCGGACCATAGATGTTGCGTTTCAGTTCTCCGCAGACATGCGTGCCGCGTTTCGCGCCGCCACGTCGAAACTATGAGTTGCTGTCCCCTTCCGCCTACCTCGGACCCGCCTATCGCGGTATTATACTCTATCGGCCAGAAAAGGTGCGGGAAAAGTGGAATCTCCGGCACCCCGGCCGCCTCAAATCCAATCCCTTGTGGCGGCGGTGGTCATGCCAGTGCGCCGCAGGTTCTTCCGCCATGTCAGGCCTGGGGTTGGGAGTTGTCGGGATCGCGATTCTGTAACTTGCGGTACTTGGCGGCACGCCCCTCAGGATTTCCTAGACCGGATTTTTGCCGCATCGGGTTTCAAAGAGGGTACAATCTGACCCCGTGAACAAGGCCTTCCCTGGCGTAAAGGAGATCGGACGATGGTCGAACCAAGACGTTTCCCGAGCAGGTCGCTTTCGGCGAGGCCGACGCGGCGGGAGTTCCTCAAGACGGCGGCCATGGCCGGGGCGGCCCTCGTGGCGCCGGCCGTCATCCCCGGCTCCGCGCTGGGCAAGGATGGCGCGGTCGCGCCCAGCGAGCGCATCGTGATGGGCGGCATCGGCCTCGGCGGCCGCGGCACGGGCGACCTGGGGTGGATGCTGCCCGAGGCCGACGTCCAGTTCGTCGCCATCTGCGACGCCCGCAAGGAGCGACGCGAGGCCATCAAGAAGATGGTCGACGGCCGCTACGGTAACACCGATTGCGCCATGTATCGCGACATTCGCGAGTTCCTGGCCGCGCGCACCGACGTCGACGGGGTGCTCATCGCCACGGGCGACCGCTGGCACGCCACGGCCGCCGTCATGGCCATGCGGGCCGGAAAGGACGTCTACTCCGAAAAACCCTCGTGCATGACCATGGCGGAAGGCCAGGCGGTTGTGGCGACGGCAAAGCGGTTCGGCCGCGTGTACCAGACCGGCACGCAGCGCCTGAGCGAGGGCAACTTCGTGTTCGCCATCGAACTGGCCCGGACCGGCCGCCTCGGCAAGTTGCACACCTCCTACGCCCACATCGCCCCGTGGGATGCGGCCGAGATGAAATTCGATTGGCTGCCCGCGCAGCCCGAGCCGCCCAAGGACGTCGTGGACTGGGACGCGTGGCTCGGCCCGTGTCCGTGGCGGCCGTACAACGCCGCGTACGTCGGCGGCGGGTGGCGAGGCTACTACGACTTCCACACCAGTTGCATCGGCGAATGGGGCGCCCACACGTTCGCCCAGTGCATGGCCGGCATCGACCAACTCGACACTTCGGCCGCCGAATACCACTACGTCGACAACCCGACCGGCGACGGCATGGTCACCGTCTTCCCGAACGGCGTGAAGATGATCCTTTCGCGCGGCGACAAGTACTGGCACGGCTCCTGCGGCATGCGGTTTGACGGCGACGAAGGCTGGGCCTCGTGCGCCGACGGATACTCGAAGGCCGAGGTCTCGCCCCCCTCCCTCATGGGCGAGTTCAAGAAACTCGTCGGCGACTACATGGCCCGGACCCAGCGGCCCATGAACCACATGCGCAATCTCCTCGACTGCATCAAGACGCGCCGCCTGACCGTCGCCAACCCGGTCGTGATGTACCGGTCCATGAGCACCGTCCACGCCGCTAACATCTGCATGTGGCTCAAGCGAGATATGAAGTTCGACCCCGTCAAGGAAGAGTTCGTCAACGATCCCGACGCCAACCGGCTGCGTACGCGTGCCGCGCGGCAACCGTGGATTATCTAGCGGCCTATCAGGCCCGGAAGGGAAATGCGCCATGTGGAATCCGAAAACGACGTTCGTTCTGGCGGCGGCGATGGTGCTGGCGGGGGCCGCGGCGGCCTTCGGCCAGGACGCCCGGCCCTCCGCCAAGGCCGAGGAGGCCAAACTCATCGCCGTCCTGAAATCCGAAGCGACGCAGAAGGAGAAGGCCGACGCCTGCCGGGAACTCGCTCGCATCGGCACCAAGGACGCCATCCCGGCCCTGGCGGCACTCCTGGGCGATGAGAAACTCTCGCACATGGCCCGCTACGGGCTCGAGACCATTCCCGACCCGGCCGTCGACGACGCCCTGCGCGACGCCCTGGGCAAACTCAAGGGTCTCCCGCTTGTGGGCATCATCGGCTCGATCGGCATGCGCCGAGATGCCAAGGCCACCGATGCACTGGCCGGACTGCTCGAGGAGAGCAATCCCGACGTGGTGCAGACCGCCGCGCGGTCCCTGGGCAAGATCGGCACCTCGGCCGCCGCCAAGGCCCTCGGCGCCGCGCTCGACAAACTGTCCGTGCCCAACCAACTCGCGTGCAGCGAAGCGCTGATGCGCTGTGCGGAATCGCTGGCGGCCCAGGGCCAGAACGACGAGGCCATCGCCATCTACGACCGGCTGCGGGCCTTGCAGGGCCCGCACCAGGTACGGGCCGGCGGCCTTCGCGGCGCGGTTCTTGCTCGCGGCAAGGAAGGCCTGCCGATCCTGCTGGCGGCCATTCGCGGCGACGACTACTCCCTGACCGAAGCCGCCGCCCGCACGGCGATGGAAATGCCCGGCCCCGACGTGACGCCGGCCCTGGCAGCCGAAGTGGCCAAACTCCCCCCCGACAAGCAGGTGCTCATCATCCAGGTCCTCGGCAAGCGCGGCGATCCGGCTGCGCTCCAGGCCATCTTCGCTGCCGCCAAGAGCGGTGAGAAGGCCGTCCGCGTGGCGGCCCTCCGCGCCATCCCCGAAATCCCCAGTGCGGCGTCGGTGCCGGTGCTCGTCCAGTTGATGGGAGACCCCGACCGCGAGATCGCCCAGGCCGCGAAAGACGGCCTGGCGGCCATGTCGGGCCCGGAAGTCGATGCCGCCACCGCCGCCATGCTGAAGGACCCGGACGCGAAGGTCCGCGCCGTCGCCATCGACCTGCTTGGCCAGCGCCGTAGCGCCAGCGCCGTGTCGGCCCTTCTGAAGGCGGCCGAGGATGCCGACGAATCGGTCCGCGCCGCGAGCCTCAAGGCCCTCGGCGATGTGGGCGGCGTCGCGGAACTGCCGGTGCTCGTCGGCCTGCTGGTGAAGGCCAAGTTGCCGCCGGAGATCCAGGCGGCCGAGGGCGCGGTGTCGGCGATCTGCATCCGGCAGGCTCGCCCTGCCGCCGGAAAGGTCGTCATCCAGAAGGCGGTCTACGGCGCCCTGCCCAACGGCCCCTCGGCCGATGTTACCAAGAAAGTCGCCGAGATGGTCAAGGCCGGGGCGCTTTCCATCGAAGCGTCCAACGCCAACTTCGGCGATCCGGCCAGCGGCACGACCAAGCAACTCCGCATCGAGTACGCGACGGAGGGGGCGGCGGAAACCAAGACGGTCAATGAGGGCGACGCCATCGCGCTGACGGCCGTCGTCACGCCGCCGGCCGCCGCCGACGCCATCGTGGCGGCGCTGGCCCAGGCGCCGACCCAGCCGAAACTTGCCTTGCTGCGGATTCTGCGGTCGGTCCGCAGCCCGAAGGCCCTCGAAGCCGTCCGCACCGCCGCCGCCGACTCCAACGCCGAGGTCAAGGACACGGCACTCCGGGCCTTGTGCGAGTGGCCGACCGTCGATGCGCTGCCCGACGTTGCCCAACTTGCCAGGGCTTCGGCCGATCCAAAGGTCAAGACGCTGGCCCTGCGCGCTTACATCCGCCTGATACCGCTGGAGAACGCCACCCCCGAAAGGAAGGTGGCGGCCCTCAAGGACGCGATGGCCCTGGCCGAGCGCGCCGATGAGAAGAAACTCGTGTTGGCGGCGCTCGGCGGCATCCCCACGGTCGGCGCGCTGGCCGTCGTCACGCCGAGCCTGGGCGCGGCGGACCTGAAGGAAGAGGCGAGCATGGCCGCCGTGGCCATCGCCGAGAAGATCGTGCAGACTCAGCCGGCCCAGGTCGCGGCGGCCATGGAGCAGGTCGCGAAGGCGACGGCCAATCCGCAAGTCGCCAACCGCGCCAAGACGCTGCTCGGACAGGCCCAAAGCAAGTTGAGGACCCGGTAGCGGTCGAGGGCGGGCAGGGACGCGGCGGCCGGTTCCGGGCCGCTCAACGGCGAACTCCGCACCCCGCATGAGGAGACCACGGCATGTCCAGAATCGCGGTGTTCCCCCTGGTTGCAGCCGCCGTCCTTGCCGCGCTCGTCGCGGCCGGCTGCGGGTCGGAGAAGCCTAAGACCGAAACGTATGCCAGCCAGGAACGGGGCTTCTCGGTCACGTTCCCTTGCGACTGGCAGAAGTCGACGACCGGCTACGGGATGGACCTGGAGGTCGTGCCGCCCAACCAGGCGGACTCGGGCGGGTTCCGCGATGCCCTCTTCGTTCGCGTCGAGGGCATTGGCAAGACTATGTTGCTGGATGAGTTCTTCGTCGCCAAGGTCGCCAAGATGGCCGCCGTCGTGCCCGACTTTAAGGAGATCGAGAAGGGCCCGACGAACCTGAACGGCCAGGACGCCCGGCGCCTGGTCTGGTCGTACGCCCACGGCAACACGCCCGTGCAGAGCATGGCATACTTCCTCTTGAGCGGGCAGCGCGGCTACACGATCGCCGGCAGCGCCCGGGTAGACCGCTTCGCGCAGCGAAAGGGCGCGTTCGAGGAGGTCATGGCGACTTTCAAGGTCGAAGGCACCCCGGCGGCGGCCGCCACGGCCGCGCCTGCGGCAACCACGCCCGCGGCGGCGCCGGCGGCCCCTGCACCCGACAAACCCGCCGCGCCCCCGGCTCCGGCCGATAGCCCCGCGCCCTCGCCCGAGGCTGGCAAGTAGCCCGCGATGACGCCGCGCGCCAATCAGCGGCCGATGCTGGCGCGGCGTCGGCCGCTGTTGGGCCTTGATCTGGTTCAGATTCCCACAAAGGGACTGTGCCACCCCGTTGTCACATGGCGAGTTTTCCTGCAATATGTCGAACCAACCTACGTAGTACTATAATGGTGCAGTCAGTGGGGATGGGTCCTATCTATTGTCTCGCCCTCAAGGGATCAGCGCCGGGCGAGAGAGGGGGGAGCGGGAATGTGCCGCGGCTCATACTATTCCTCGCGATTGACTCGTTACTTGCATGGGTTCCCCCTGCGCCCGCAGCCAGCCCGGCGGCTGAAGACTGGGCCATTTTCGACAAGCCCGGCAAGTTCATCACGGCTCTCTGCGCCACAGATGAGGCTCTATGGGTAGGCACCGAGGACCGCAGCCTCTGGCGGCTAGAACTTAAGGCCGATCCCGCCAAGGCCGAGGCATGGCAGCAGTTCACCTCCAAAGACACCGCCACCGACCACGTTTACGGCATCGCCATAGACAGTCTGGGCCGGATCTGGGTCGGGACGCTCAACCAGGGCGTCAGCGTCTTTAACGGCAAGGAGTGGCGGAACTACGGCGTCCTCGACGGCTGCTCTGGCGAGCGGGTCTTTGCCATCGCCGCCGACAAAGAGCCCAAGCGCGGCAACGTCTGGATCGGTACCGACCACGGTCTCACGTGCTGGTCGCCAGACCTGACCGCCTCCCCGCAGGACGCGAAGGGCAAGTGGCTCACTTACACCCAGGCCGACGGCCTGCCCTCGCAACAGGTTTACGCCGTAGCGGTCACGCCGGCCGGCCGCGTGTGGGCCGGCACGGAATGCGACGGCCTGGCGTGGTCTGACCCGCCGTACAAGCGGTGGTCTTGCATCCGGGCTGCGGCCGAAAGGTCGGGCGACGCCGGCGAAGGGCCGCGCCTTTTCGGCGGCACCGCACCGGGACTCCCATCGAATCTGACCAACGACCTCGTAGTGCTGCCGAACGAAACATTGGTAGTCAGCACGAACTACGGCCTGGGCGTCGGAAATGCCGGCGGCCAGACATGGACCGCGTGGCAGGGCCTGTCGAAACAGCCTTACGAGAACTACATGCGCGGCCTGGCGGTTGACAGATCGGGCAGCCTGTGGATCGGCACGCGGCACAAGGGCCTCGCACGGATGGACCTGGGGACAGGGAAGGTAAAGACGTATCAGCAGCCGACGATACCCGATAACTACGTCTTTGCCGTGGCGACGACGCCCAGCGGCGACATTTGGGCCGGAACCTACGGCGGGGGTCTGGCGCGGCTCAAAGGGGCTGTGCCGAGGACATCGAAGCCGGGGTCGTTGGCAGAAACCGCTTCTGCGAATCCGAAATCCGAATTCCGAAATCCGAAATCTGCTCCGCCTCTGCCCGCACCCCAGGGCCCGCCGACGCTCGATGAACTCAACGCCATGCTGGCTGATCTGGCTGAGGTTCCCTTCGTTCCGCCGGAGAGGCAGCCGGCCGTCATTCGCTTGGACGACGACTGGCTCACCAAAGGCGACTGGCTGGGCCGGTACGGACGGTACTGGGCGTGCATTTGTGCAACTTGTGCGCCCCATGATTACCTTTGGGGCGCTGGCCCGCAGCGTGTGGAGTACCATGCCATGGTAGGGCCCAATCGCCGCGACGGGGATACTCTCCGCTACTGGATTCACTGGCAGTACACCAGCAACCCGAACTCGCTGGAGTTACCGCCCGTTTACCTCCACAGCCGTATTATGAGGAATCTTACAGCATGGGACGTTTGCCGGAGACAATCCGAATGGGATGACCACGCCGAAACGTATCCGATGGCCCAAGACGGGCTGGGCCTGTACTGCACCATCCGTATTCCTGCCGGGCTGTATTACCTTTCGCTATACAACTTCAACAAGGACGGACACTTGTATAACAACCGGTTCCGAGACTATCAGATCTCGGTTAGGCTGCACCGCACAGGGCGCCCTTTGTGGAGCATTGAGGGATTCGACCGAAGACCGGAAGTGGGACGTGGCCGTTTGCGGGACTTCGGGGCTGGTGTCTACAAACGGTTCTTGGTCCACGGGCCGACTGAGATC
>Ga0315280_10001866_pt1 | contig 35272 bp, 31 predicted proteins | sample YL17G06_40_MG_FD_203697 | JGI IMG/M metagenome (GOLD analysis project Ga0315280, IMG submission 203697) | Sediment microbial communities from Yellowstone Lake, YNP, Wyoming, USA - YL17G06_40 | ecosystem: Environmental > Aquatic > Freshwater > Lake > Sediment | place: USA: Wyoming | collected...
GGCTTTGAGAAGCCTCATGCACGCATTCACCCGACTAGAAATGAGGCACCGTATTCTCACAGGGGAGGAACCATTGACAAGAGATCTGACTGTGGCGAGGTATATGGCTATGTCGGAGAGGGATCGGGTCGACTTGTGGGAGAAGTGGTACCGAGAGGCTGAGGCCTACTCTGAGGGTTCTGAGGTCGCCGTGAAAAAGATTGCGGGTTCTCGCCGATAAGAACGTGGTGCGTCGATGGTTCGAGTCCGTCATACGATCGAATATGAGTCAAGCGCTCACCAAGGAGCAGGAGCTAGTCGTATCTGTTCTTGCAACCGCGCGTTCTCAGGGCGTTGAGATCTGCGTCACACTCGAAACCTACAACATACTCACGAGGATCTTGGGGAACCCGCCGGTCGCGAGGGCGATCATAGCCAACTGTGATGTCCTCTATCGATCCAAGCCGTTCAAGAAGTGGCTCCGAGACGTTAGAAATGTGACGAGGCTGGCTGGGGAGGACGCGAAGGTTCTGGCCTACGCCACTTTTGGAACCAACATCTCCGGAACCATCTTGGGATGCGAGAAGATAATCACGTTCGACAAGGGCTTGGCAAACGAATTCGAACTCAAGAAGGACAGACTGGAAACCAAATTGGATAGGCTGAGGAGCCGTCTTCCTTTCCCCTACAAGAGAGCGGGACTACCACAAATCGTGCTCCTCCAAACATAAATTCTTTCACGACACACAGCGTACCGCCCGCCTAACAAACACCAAGTTCTAGGCGCCTATTCCGGACTATGCCAAACTTTAACCTAGACTTGACACTCTCCGCGACTGAAGTCGGGAGATTCCCTAGCCATTCAAGGCGTCTTCATGGCTCACACACGGCTAGAGTTCTGGGGACTGCCAATAGGCCCCCTGTCTCATGGACCGATAGCCCATGAGCCCGTTTCCCAATATTCCATGCGCCGTTCACGTCTGCGTCTATTTTCAATCCGCAACTCGTGCATGAGAATCTTCCACTGACACGGTGTCCCCTCATGCCGCAGCGGCTGCAGGTTTGCGAGGTGTAGGCTTCTGGAACGGTTAGGACGCGTATGCCTTCCCAGGCAGCTTTGTATGTCAGCAGTTGGCTGAACAGGTAGAAAGGCTGACTCGCCAAGCGACGGTTGAACCTTCTTGCCTTGCCGTTGTCTCTGATTCCCTTCAAGTCACCTATGGCTATGATTGCGTTCAATGCCTTCGCATGGTCTACGATACGTCGCGTTATGGTATGGACTTGATGCTTGACCGTTTCGCGTTCTTTATGCCGCCACTTCTTGATGATTCTTGGTTTGGCTACAGAACGTCGGAGTCTAAAGTATGCTCCGCGTGTTCGCCTCACATCCTTACCATAGAACTGGGGTTTACCGTCCTCGATGGTTGTAGCGAGTTTCCGTATGCCCATGTCAACAGGCAGAACCATGATGTATCTGCGTTTGAGTCTCGTTTCCTTCTCGACCGTGATGTTCACGAACCAGTTTTGGCCATCTCGGATGAGTTTGCATTCGCGGAGGTCGTACTTGAGTAGCGGTTCTTGTTCATGTGGGAACTGAATTGGAACCCAGATGCTTCTTGGATTGACTGGGATTCGAATCCACCATTCGAACACTGAGTTCTTCTGGCACTGTATCTTAACGCAGTCGTGTCGGAGAATTAACGGATACTCCCTAGGCTTGAGGCCGTGGCCGTTCTGTTTTCCGACTCGCCGTTTGAATCGGTCTGCTTGCTGTCTCGTCGCGGAGTAGAGTCGCTCATCGTTGCCTTGAAGTTGCCGTTGCCACGCCGAGTACTCCCGCCTGACAGCGTCTTGTTTGCCACGTCTATCGAGAATCAGTTTCGCATGGATTGTTCGTTGCAGTTTCAGGAGCGACACGCCCACCAAGAAAAACTCCAAGTTCCACTTAAGCCTGAGAGGTGGTTGAAACTGTTTCTTAAGCGCAATTCATCTCCACGAATAAATTCGGGAGCTTTCTTGCGCCCGCTATGGTAACGCAGTTTCGTGGCCAAGACGACAGAGTTGGTTGAGGTCGAGGGAAACAGTTCTGGAATTCTTGAGTTTCACTCGTTGTTCACCGGGATAATACTATTCACATAGATCACAGTAGTCCGGGAGAGATCAGTGAGATAGCTGACGGTAGACATCCAACGTCTCCTTGATCGTACGATCCCAAGTGAATTGCGCGGCATGCTTTGCTGCACGGCTCGTGATCTCTCGTCTCATCGTGGAGTCATCCAATATCCGTAATGCTTTGCGTGCCATATCGAGGAAATCTCTGCAGGCCACTGTCTCCTTCTTGACCTCATCTGGGATGCGCGCATTTTTCAGAATAAGTACCGGGACTCCGCACCGCTGTGCCTCTAAGATCGACAATCCGAAACCTTCGTACATTGAGGGATAGAGCATAACGTCAAAGCTGCTGTATAATTCAGCCAAATGGTCTTCCGGTATATGGCCCAACACGCTTACGTGAGGGATTCCTCTGGTAAGCGTGCTCATGTCGAAATGTCTCTGGTAGATCGTTTGGATCTCCCCACCTGCGAGAATGAGATTGGCGTCAACATTTTTGCTGATCAATTTGAACGCCGAGATCGCGACATCGACTCTCTTTCTGTATGTATAGTTGCCGAAGAACCCGATCGTATGCCGCTTCGATGGTCTCCTCGCTGGGGGTCTGAATCTCTCATCTACGCCGAGAGGGATGACTCGTATTTTCTCTGGCTCCACGTCGAGTATGCGAACTAGCTCATTCCGCGTTTGCGTTGAATTTACTATGATGCTTTTGGCTCTCGCCGCCATCTGCCAAGTTATCTTCGTGTAGAAGGCGGTCATGCCTGAGAATCGAAAGCGCATTTCTCTAAAGGCTAGAATGGGTATCAAGTCATGAAACGTGACCACGGAATTACTGTAAATAATCGGAGAATAAATGCCCATATCTGGACTGAGCGCATGCACGACATCGTAATTGCGAGATAGTCGCCGGCATAAGAGACGAAGAGGTATCTCGCTATTTGTGGATATCACCTTATCTTGTTCAGCAATTTTCTGCATGAGGTCAATGTCGACTTGCCTTCGCATTCTTTCGAAGATTTCTTTGCAGTATTTGCCTAAGCCCTTGTAGGTAAGCGGGTTAGTGCTCGGCGCAATCAACAGTATTCTCAACCCACGTCCTCCCTTTGCGATACCCATGACATGATGAATGGAGTTGCTTTCTCGACGTGAATGATCTACGAGCTCTGAAACACGTTACAATCACACTATCCTAAAACCATACCGCGTTGCTCTTGCTTATCGCGGCAGACACTCATCTTCCAACCGGAGAGTCGTTACCTAACGCTCATTTAGGTGAAGCATTCAATTGGTGAGTGATTTCACATTGACAACTGCCAGTGTCATTCCGTAGAAGTCGAGGGCCAGATGATCACCTGTGCGATCGGCTCCGATGGTTGCAATCATGGTAATAAACTACAATGGGTTGAGATGGCTCTCCCAATGTTTGTCGAGCGTAGTCAAGACGAAATACCCAAGCTACAAAATCTACTTGATTGATAATGGAAGTGTCGATCGCTCCGTCGAATATGTTCACGAGAAATATCCTTCCGTAAAGGTCATCCAAAACTCAAGGAACTTGGGATTTGCAGAGGCCTACAACAGAGCGATCAGTCAGATCGAAGCCGAGTACGTTGTTCTCCTCAATAATGATACGGAGGTTCTAGATCCTAAGTGGCTCAGTTATCTCGTCAGCGTCGCAAATGGTGACCGCCAGGTTGCTGCTGTCGCATGCAAGATGGTTTCAATGGAAGACCACGGGCTCTTGGAATCTGTGGGCGGAATGGGGATCCCATACTGGAGAGGTTTTGTTGACGTAGGGAGAGAGGAAGTCGATCAGGGTCAGTACCCGGACGACTTTGAGCCTTTCGCGTTTTGCGGAGGAGCGGCACTGATCAGGAAGTCTGCTCTTATCGAGGCAGGGGGATTCGATGAGGCATTTTTCCTATACCTCGAAGATCCCGATCTCTCTTGGAGGCTTAGACTTCTAGGATGGAAAGTTGGATACTCGTCGGGAGCTAAGGTTGCCCACTACTTGGGGGGAACGACGGGCGGCAGGGAGGTGACGCCTCTGAGGTTGTACTATTGTCACAGGAACCTTTTGCGCTCGATAATAAAGAACTGTGGTGCTTCGCTCGCTTGGGCGTTGAAGAACTACTTCCTTTTCAGCCTACTTATGATCGCAGGTTTCTCCGTCTTTGAACCGAGAAAGGTGATCGTCGTCCTAAAGGGAATTGCGTGGAACATCGGAAATCTGAGGAGCACTTACGCTTCTCGCCTGGGAGTTCAGACTCGAAGGAAGGTGAGCGAGCAAGAGGTTTTGCGGCGCATGTATCCTACTCTTGCACGCAAGCAACCTACAGAATATGCTAGCCTACGTCGTATTCTTAACATGCTCTTTGAGCACGGCGGTCGGCGCAAGTTCCACGCTGCCATTCAGATCCGCGCCTCCTAGGCGTTAGAGTCTTGGATTTGCGTGGTCTCCTGACCTAGCATGAAAAGCACATGTTTCAAAATCCACCAAACCCTAACCTATACATATCGCAGTTTCGGCTAGGGTCGCATAGCTGATTGATGTCGAGGGAGGGGTTTGTGAAAGGAATTGTTCTCGCCGGGGGTCTGGGCACACGATTCTATCCTGTAACGCGTGTTATCAGCAAGCATCTTCTCCCAGTGTACGATAAGCCCATGGTCTTCTACCCGCTGAGCAGTCTGATGATTGCTGGAATTCGGAATATACTTGTTATGAGCACGCCGCAAGATCTTCCGATGTACGAGCAACTCTTGGGCGACGGCTCAGAGCTTGGCCTTTCGCTTTCCTATGCGCAACAGCCAAGCCCGGGAGGAATCGCCCAGGCTTTCATTATCGGTCGACGTTTCGTAGCCTCAGATTCTGTAACGCTGGTTCTGGGCGACAATATATTCTACGGGCAAGGCTTGTCGGGTCTATTCCAGATGGCCGTTGCCGAAAACCATGGAGCAACAATCTTCGGTTACTTGGTAAAGGATCCGCAACGGTACGGCGTAGCCGAATTCGACAGAGAAGGTCGATTAACCGCAATCGTTGAGAAGCCGCACCAACCGAAGTCGAGCTATGCGATCACTGGGCTCTATGTCTACGACAATCAAGTCCTGGACATAGCTGCTGGTCTGAAGCCTTCGGCGCGTGGAGAGCTTGAAATTACGGACGTGAATATGGAGTACCTACGACGGGGGAGGCTGAGGCTTATCAAGTTCGGTCGCGGAGTAGCCTGGCTTGACACAGGCACTCCAGATGCTCTGCTCGAGACAGCGCAGTACTTCGCGGCTATCGAACGCCGGCAGGGGCTTAAGGTTGCATGCTTGGAGGAGGTTGCATACCGCATGGGTTACATTGATGCCCCCCAGGTTACGAAACTCGCGGGGAAGTACAACGGCGACTACCGCGCATATCTAGAAAACATTGCTTCTGAACCTCCTGGTGGGACCTAGGAGTAAGAGTGTCGGCGAAGATGACTTTCAGGTTCAAGCATTTTGAAAGCCTACCTGAAGTCATAATGATCGAGCCTCGAACCGTTCCAGATGAACGCGGCTGGTTCGCTGAAACCTACAAGAAACGTGACTTCGAGACAGAGGGAATCATTTTTGATTTTGTGCAGGACAACCATTCGCGTTCCACATCAAGAGGCATTCTTAGGGGACTCCACTTCCAGAAGGAACCAGCAGCTCAAGGAAAACTCGTTGGCTGCATTCTTGGCGAGATATATGACGTCGCAGTTGACATACGCAAAGGTTCACCCACATACGCCAAATGGGTTTCCGCAACCCTGTCAGAGGAAAACCATGCCATGATGTGGGTTCCGCCCGGATTCGCGCACGGTTTCCTGACGACCAGCGATATTAGTGAGGTCACATACAAGTTGACATCCGAGTACAGCCCGAGCCACGATCGCAGCGTACGGTGGAGTGATCCTGCGATAGGCATCAACTGGCCAGTCGTCAACCCGATTCTCTCAAAGAGAGACGCAGAAGCCCCATTACTCAACGACGTGGACAACAACTTCGTCTGGGAAGGTAAGGAGAAAGATGTCTCCCTGAACACTAACACGTCCTCGTGACCCGAGGCGCCGAACAGATCCGCAGCCCCCCGCGCAGGAGGACGCCTTTTATTGCCTCTTTGCTGCCCGGAATTGTTCTAGGGCTTCGTTGAGTTCAAGCGGTTTTCTGTCAAGTACCCTCGCAGCCCTATCGACATTCAGTGATGAGTCTGCTGGCCTTTTCGCTTTCCAGTCTATTTGGTCAGATTTCACAGGTTCAATGAGACTCGGGTCGAGATCGAAGGTTTCGGCGATTTGTTTGGCGAAGCTATAGCGGTCTATGCGGGCAGCGCCAGCGAGGTGCAGTACTCCTTCGTGCCGCTTCGTGGCCAACTCCAGGATCATCTCGGCCAAGTTTAGATTCAACGTTGGGGATGCGAGCTGATCATTGACCACCTTTATGTGTTCATTGGATTCTAGCCTATGGAGAACCCATGTTCCAAAGTTCGGTCTGTAGTCTCGGCCCCAACCATAGAGGACGCTCGTACGCGCAATGCAGCGTGTCGCGTTACTCTCTCTGAGTAGTTCCTCGCCAAGCAACTTGGATCTCCCGTAGCGATTGACAGGGTTTGGTTCGTCTTCTTCACGGTATGATCCAACTTGCCCGTCGAACACGTAGTCTGTTGAGACGTAAATCATGTACGCCCCCAAATTGTGCGCCGCCTCCGCAATTTTCCCGGTCGCGCTACCGTTAATGAGATTCGCGGCATCGGGTTTGCTCTCACATAGGTCAACATCGGTGAGAGCTGCTGTGTGAATTATGATGTCCGGGCGGGGCTTCTGGACGAGTGATCGGATCTCGCTGAGTTCCATCAAATTCAACCGAATCGGGACCCCAATGCGTGGGGGGTGTGTATTGTACCCTGAAACAACATCATGACCAGCCTCTGAGAACACGCGCACTACCTCTGCGCCCAGCAGCCCGCTTCCCCCCGTCACAAGGATCTTCATCGCGCCGCCATCCGCTTGTCGTTACCATTTCTCCTTCCAGGGTGTGGGTGAGAGAATCTTATCGCTTATGAGCGGTCTCCACCACCAATCGTTCTTGGCGTACCATTCGACGGTTTCCTGTAGTGCCTCGCGGAAGCTGTGTTCGGGCTTCCAGCCCAGTTCGTTTCTAATCCGACTCGAGTCGAGGCTATATCGGAAGTCATGGCCAGGCCTGTCCTCAACGAATTGAATAAGGTCGCTTGGCTCGGTAAGGACCTCCAATATGTGCTTTGCCAACTCCAAGTTTGGCATCTCATTTCCCGCGGATACATTGTAAATTGAACCTGGTTCCGCTTTTTCAATTGCCAGATCGATGGCCCTGCAGAAGTCGAGTACATAGAGCCAGTCGCGAGTATGCATTCCGGTCCCGTAGATTGGAATCTTTCTCCCGAGGATCGCGCTGATTATGATTTTGGGGATAAACTTCTCGGGGAATTGTCTTGGGCCAAAATTGTTTGTGCACCTGAGTACAACGGTATTGAGTCCGTACGTTCTGTGGTAGGATTCGACGAACATGTCGGCTGCTGCTTTGGAAGCTGAGTAGGGACTTGAAGGCTGGAGTCTGTCGCTTTCGAGAAAGGTAGCCTTGCCTTGCGCTGACCCATAAACCTCGTCCGTCGAGATGTGAACAAACTTTCTTACCCTGCTTTTCTTCGTTGCCTCCAGAAGAGTAAAGGTTCCAAGAACATTGCTGCGCAGGAAGCTTTCAGGATTCGATATGCTCCTATCCACATGAGTTTCGGCGGCAAAATGAACTATGAGATCAGTCTTGCTCACGAGTTTGCTTACATGTTCTGTATCGGCTGCATCAGCCTTCACAAATTCATATCTGGGTGTGCTGTCAACACCGCTCAGATTGTGCGGATTGGCGGCATAGGAAAGTAGGTCTAGGTTTACAATGGTCGAAGATTCCCAGTTCTGCAAAGCATAACGGATGAAGTTGCTGCCAATGAAGCCCATGCCACCCGTGACAAGTATTCTATCCATTCAAGCGACCTCGGAGCACTGGTTGCATAGAGCCAGAGGAACTGCATTTAACTCTGCGTGCTCCCCCCGACCTCGCGCAGCAACTTGCAACATGACCAATCAATAGCCACCTAGTAATCCTCGTTCGTTAGAGCTTCCCGCCGGCAGACATGCTGCAAATAGGGAATTCCTTGGCACATGCCTTCGCCTATCGTTGCATTCGTGGCTTAGAACTGGACTTGTCACCATGTTCGAATCCGCGTTGTTATCAATGCTGTGACCAATTTGGCGTGATTTCTTGCGGACGGCAGAAAACCTGAAGGAGCGCGTCGGTTGTCTAGCTTTCTGATCCTCACAAGCGTGAGTGTGTTCGTCTCAGTGGTCGTGAGGCAACACACGTTCTGCTTCCGTCAGACATGGTCGCTGTCACGGACTCAGGGCAAGTGACTCGACGGAACTACATTGCACGGCTAGTAAGCCACAACTCTCAAACACCATTCGGGCTAATCGTCACCTAGACAATTTCGCAGCCTTCTTGGCTGTAGAAATTCTCAGGCCTAACGTTGAAACCGAGAATCTTAACAGGTTGAAAGTCGGCTAATAGGCTGGGAGAGATTGAGCCACCGCATACTTCTTACCCTTGAACTAGGGATGCTGGCGAACACCCGGACAATAGCCGAGGGTCAATAGTGCAGGTACTGGTCCTTAATACCAAAGAGGGGAATTCTGCTAATCTCAACGGCTACATGATCCTAGGGCTCGCAGAAGGCCTCAGAGACTGGTTGGGCGACGAGTCTGTCACGATTACGGGCTATAGGGACGTAGTACGCACAGCAGAGAAATTGCATCCTGATGCTCTAATATGTTATGATGGAGAAAATGTGCAAGCAGACATTCTGCTTGAGGTCAGAAAGCTTGGGATACCAGTCGCCTGCTGGTTCACTGAGGATCCTTACGAACTTGCCTACAATGTCGGGAACCAACACCTTTTCGACAAGATCTTCACGAACGAGAAATCTGCTGTAGGCGCCTATTCAGCAGGTGAAGCTCAGTTCTTGCCGTTAGCGGCACCCAAGAGTTTGTGCTACTTTCAAGTGAATCCTTCGCCACGGTACGACGTGTGCATTGCAGGGTCCGCCTGGCCGGAGAGAGTTCAATTCAGCCGTGACTTGATGAAACTCTTGCCGGACTTGCGTATGAAAATAATTCTGTCGAAAATACCAGGCGTACCAGAACCTGGTCTAGAAATCCCGGAAATCGACTGGAACATCAGATTCTCCATTCGTGATATCTGTGGTATTTTCAATGATTCAAGAATCGTTGTCACGCTCAAGCGTCAGTATTCTCATCGGAAAATTGGCTATGGAGTATCCCCTGCGCCGAGGCTATTTGAGACTGCAATCGCGGGGACCGCTCAGTTGGTACAAGTAACTAACGGCGATCAGATTGAAGACTATTTTGCGCCCCGAGAGGAAGTCGATGTTTTTTGGTCAATCGAAGAATGCGCCCAGAAGATACAGTTGCTGGTGAATAATCCCCGTAGAAGACTGGAACTCGCAGAGCGCGCTCAAGCGCGAGCGCTCACAGAACATCTGTTCAAGAACCGAGCTCGAATAATACTCGATTGGATTGAGCAAAAGTACAGCAAGCCAATCAACAGTATGGCACCTAAACGATTGTTGATTTGTGTGCACGGTTCTACAAGTTCAGGTGGGTTCGGAGGAACCGAGATTTGGGCCGAAGACCTGGCGGAGTTTCTGAAGAACAGATGGCAGGTCTTCAGACTCTATCCGCGTGAGTCGTGGGGCCGTACAGTATGGCGTCTTGAAGATGTGAACAACAACCTGACAGAAGACATACAAATAGAATCAATCGACCCGACCTGCAGCGCTTCTATGGGACACGCGCTCAAATTCAAGCAAATTCTCCTAAAGCACAACATTCAGCTTGTGCATTTTCAGCACCTGTTGACCGGTTTTACTCTTTCAACGCCTCAGTTAGCAGGTGAACTTGGGATACCTTATACTCTGGCAGTGACGGACTATTACCCAGTATGCCACAAATTCACGCTACTCAATCAATATGGGACGTACTGTCATCCTGATCAGATTTCGATGAATGATTGCGACATCTGTCTTCGTCTGTCACATGGATTTGGACCTGGTTCACAAGCCGCTAGGAGAATGATCTTCGCCGGGATTCTGAAAGAAGCCAGCGCTGTCGTCTGTGTTTCGGATTTTACGCGAGATCTTTTACTCCAGATATACCCTGAAGCGGAAACGAATGTCAAGGTCGTACAGCCCACCGCACCTGCTTGGACTGGTGCTCCACCGAACCCTGCTAACAAGGTATTGAGTGTTGTAATTCCGAGCTACTTCTCAAGATACAAAGGTGCGGACGCCGTCATGGAGACCATCTTTCACTATAGAATGAATCAGGAAATATCCTTCAATATTCTTGGGAAAATTGACCCAGAATGCCAGCCTCATCTTGAGCGGATGATGGGACCGAATGTTCAACTGCTGGGGGGTTACAAACCTAAGGACAGGCTCCAAGTGTTCGAGGACTCAGACCTAGCACTGTTTCTAAGCATTTGGCCCGAAGGATATCCATTGACCTGCGAGGAATTGCGGCGAATGGCCGTCCCGACAATTGTCACAGATATGGGGCAGCTTGGGAGAATAGTGGAAGATGGTGTCACGGGCTGGAAAGTTCATCCCAACGATGCTGGTGCGGTAATTGAAATCATCGACTCCATTTTGGAGGACCGTACCAAATTGCTGAACGTCCGTAGAAATCTGCAACGAATGAAGCTAAGGGACTACGGACAAGATTTTCATGAATTCGAAGCAATATTCGAAGGGGCACTTCAGAATAGGAGAACACGAATGCAAGACCGTTCGATAACAAACAGTCAACTAGGATGGCTAAGCGAAGAGTTAACCAGCAAACCTAAGCACCAAACGGTTTGGGCGAACATGTCCACCGATCTCATGCACCCGGGTGCTTCGCTCGGTCAGATACGTCAACGCCAGCAAACGTCTCAGGAGCGGCCTCAGCTTGCCTCCTCACGTATTCCGACGCCTCGTGAGGCATACGCCCTGATAGCTTACTATGTGAAACATGAGGGTCTCTTGAGAACCCTCAGGTTGATACTGCAATGGCTACGGAGTTAGTTATTAGGCCTATAACGCCATCACATGGGTTCCTCAGATTATTCACCCCTTAGTTTGCGAAAGCGGTTCATTACAACGGTCATTCTGTGGTCATAGGTGTGGGCAGATCTAGTCCTTGCGGCCGATTGCTGGGCAATTTGCCTTCTCTTGGAAGAATCGCTGATTAGATCTCGTATCAATTGCTTGAGGTTATTGATGCCATCAGCGAACACTATCTCGCGGCCGATCTCGTAATACTCCCTAACCTCGGGTTGGTCCCACATCACTACCTGTACAGTGCCTGAAGCGGCAACCTCAAACGTGCGTGGTCCAGGTGTCGACGGTGTAATGCCCGTGTAGTTAATGTAGTTGAAGTCTCGGCGGCTCATATTCAATACGACACGCGATCTATTCGAGATCTGTGTCGCATCCTGGTTAGTGACACGCCTTACCTGGACGAAAGATTCATCTAAGGTCCAGTTTGGCCCTATTATCACGGTCTTAAGCGTCCGCAGGAGAGGTGTGAGGTCGTTGACAAGTCTTCGTCTGAAATCAAACTGTGCACCTATGAAACTCAGGTCATACCAGTAACTTGACTCATCTTCTGGAAAGTCCAAGAAGTGAGTATCGATGTCGGCTGCAAGCGGCAAATGCTCCACGTTAGGCGCGTCGTAGAACGGTATCGACGCTTTGTCGGTGGTCCAAATCCAATCAAAAAGCTCCGCGCGCTCTTTGTTTAGGTCGAATTCGTATGGGTCTTCCGTCGACCAATAGCAAATTGGAATTGCGCTTTCTCTGCATCTTCGGCTGAGTGTTGTGAGCCATCCGTCTGCAAGAGCGAGACTTCCGAAAACGAGGATGGTATCGACAGTATTGAGGCGCCGCATTGCTTCGCGTATGCCAAAGACAGCACCAAGTCCAGCTTCGTGTGATGCTCTCCGGGCTGAGGAAACAACATACTTGATGATATGTGGATTTGGGTTTGCTCCTGGAGGGAGCGGATTCACGATCATGAGATGCAATCGTCACACGCCTCCATTGTGGACAGCCCTTTTTCTGTTTGATTGAGCCCTAATTATGTTTCATGCTTCCTCGATTCATGCTTAACGATCATAACCGCTCCTGTGTTATGGTTCACCTTGCAGGGTGAGATAGCTTAGCAGTATTTCAAGACACTCGATGTAATTGCCGCTTGGATAATCCAAGGCAGTAACGGCCTCGATAAGGCTCGCGTTCAGGATAAGATTCGAGGCTGCAAATCTGAAGCCCCATTTGCCTGATTCCTGCGTTCTTTCACGTCACGGAGGTATTCTTCGGTTGCTTTGTTACTTGTATCAAACATACGTGCTTCTCCATTCATGAGGTAGAGTGCCTTTTCACAGAAGCTTTGCACTAAGCCCATGTCGTGTGAGACCAAGACTATCGTCTTGTTTTGTTTCTTGAATTCGCGAAACTTGTCTAAGCATTTCTTCTGGAACTCCATGTCGCCGACTGCCAATGCTTCGTCAACCAAGAAGATCTCTGCATTCGTTTCAATAGCGATTGAGAAAGCCAGTCTGACTTGCATTCCCGAAGATAGATTCTTTAGTTTGGCGTCTTGAAACCTACCAAGACCTGCAAAACTGAGGACATCAGCAATTCGCTTTCTCATCTCTGAACGCTTGATTCCCATCAACACGCCGTAAACCAATGCGTTTTCCTTTACCGTTAAGTCCCCATGGAACCCTATGCCCAGCTCCAAGATTGGAGCCAAAGACCCGTTCACCTCTATGATTCCTCTATCAGGCCGCATGACATTAGCGACCAGTTTTAGTAGAGTACTCTTGCCACTGCCGTTTGGTCCGATGATCCCAAGCGATTCACCATGTTCAATTCTGAAGCCAACTTTTCTGAGCGCCCAAAATTCTTCATAGCGATATCGCTTGCCTTCTAGAACGTACAACGCCCCAGCCAAATGGTCTAGAATAGTCTCACGTTTCTCGTGCGGTATCCTGAAAGACTTCCAAAGGTCTTCAACCATTATCATAGACAACATCAGATCTCCTCTGCGAATTTCGGTTCCAGCGAACGGAAGATCAAGGTTCCAATGCATAGTAAGACGCTGATGCAGGTAACGATAACAAGAAAATCAGTTCCAGACGGCGATCGACTTCGCAGGAAGATGTCTCTAGTCGAGTCAATGATTCGAGTGACCGGATTGAGAAAATACAGCAACTGGTAGCGGGGAGGAATCAAACTGGCGTCATACACAATGGGCGACAGGAAGAAGCCAAGCTGAAGCGCGATGTCCCAAAGCTGACCGAAGTCTCTGTACTTGAGGTTCAGTGCTGCGAGAGACAAGGATAGCGCGAAAATTAGCAGAAATTCAAGCAAAAGAAGTAGAGGCAGCAACAAAGCCATTGTATTCGGAGTCACGCCAAAGAATACCAGCATGGGCAGGAGTGCCATGAATTCCAGTGACGAGCCAAGCAGGTTTGCCACATTGTTCGACAGAACCACGATGTAGCGTGAAACGTAAATCCTGTTAATGAGCGATGGGTTACCGACAATAGAAGTCAGCCCCTGCATAGTTCCAACGGCGAAGAATCTCCATATGAGCAATCCTATGAGTAACCACGCAGCAAAATTCGGTATGCTTACTCGCAGCAAGAACGAAAAAACAATCCAGAGTAAGACCATGTAAGCGAGCGGATTCAAGAGGGACCAGAGGAAGCCCAGAACCGAATTCCTATACCTGATCTTGAAGTCCTTCTCAGCGAGAATGATAACGACATCCAAGTAGTGCTGCAAAGCTTTGTTCGTCTCAGTCACCGCTCCAATGGGTATCGCGTTTGACACTCATCCATCGGCCCCAAATTTGCTTCCCTTCTCGTAAGACAACCTAGCTCACCTAAATATAGCACTCGAGGTTACGACTCGAACACTTATAATAACTCCAATCGGGACTACATTCGAGTCGTTGGGCGTTGAGGGTTCTCGTCACCGGCGCATCAGGTTTCATCGGCCGATATCTTGTGAGGGCGCTGGCCGAAAGCGGCGATGATGTGCTTGCTTTTGACATAAGCCCGACTCGCAAGAAGCTGCCCTGCCCATACTTCATGGGAGATATCACAGACTACCTGGCAGTCGACCGCGCTTTTTCGGAGCACAGGACCGAAGCGGCTATCCATCTGGCCGGTCAGACTGGGGTTGCGGCGTCAATCGATAAACCAGACGATACGATCCGGTCCAATGTCCTAGGGACATTCAACATTGCACATCGCACGATGAAATCGAACGCGAAACTACTGTTCGCTTCTTCGCGAGAGGTCTACGGCGAAAAGCCGGGTTTCCCCACTGTTGAAAGCGCGTCCCTTGCACCAGTTAATGTGTATGGGCTCTCCAAGATGCTTGCGGAGGAGACAATAAGATGGTTTGCCTCGTCTGGAGGATTACGATATTGCATTCTTCGTCTCACAAATGTCTATGGGCCTGGTGGAGACTCCTACGTAGTCCAGAAACTCGTCAGAAGAGCGCTATCCGGTGACACTATCGAAATCATGGGCGGCAATCAATTGATGAACTTCGTGCATGTCACCGACGTGGTTGAGGCGTTCAAGATTGCACTTCGGTCAAAGAGTAGTGAGAATCAGATATTCAATGTAGGTTCAGGCGAGACTGTTACAGTTCGTGAACTAGTCAATAGCATTCTGGAATTATCGAAAAGGAACATAAAGGTCATTGAGGGCCCCCCACCTCCTTCGATCGTATTCAATTTCTCTCCGGATATCTCGCTAGTACAACATCTTCTCGGCTGGACACCACGGATTTCTCTCAAAGACGGAATAAGGGGTCTCATTGATTCCTTGGTGATAGCTCACTCGTAATGGAAACAGCCTACTGCTCGGCACAGTCAATGGGATCTGCCAGACGCCGCGTGTTGAATGTTCATAACGCTCCCGCCAAGATCATTCCGGAAAATTCAGGAGTTCCTGTTCGCCGTCTACTATTTGATTACAGCTTCATAGGACAATGCTCCTTGAACCTGTAGCTTATTATTCGGAGTAGCCGTTCGCCGACCTAGAAAGCCCCCTACTATCAACCGTACCCGCGCAGTATGCTTCCAGCAAAGATTCACCTGATACGTCCTAGACCCAAAGGGCTTAGCGGCCGTTAACGGTGATCCGCCAGGAAAGTTGAAGGCACTCGTATCTTTGCCACAACGGTAATGTAGACCTTTGCGGTTACATGGTCGCCGTGGTTTTCTGTGAGCCAAGGCGATAGTGGACGCAGGAAGCTTGTCCGCGACATTGCGGTTTTGGGTCTTGGCGGCAGCCTTGTTGGATTACTTAGTATTGAACCGGGCGCGAAGTTGATAGGATCTGTGTGGGGAGACACGAACATCTTCCCACCGACAGGCAATGTGGGCATCGGCACGACTTTTCCAGGTTATGCCCTACAAATTGTCAGTGGCACAACCGGACCGTTGACCGCGCAGTCGAGTCCTCCTGGATCAGCACCGAACTCTTTCATTGTTGAGAACCTAACGCCGGGTAATTCAAAGAGTCAATTCACGTTCAAGGCCAATGGGGTCAACCGATGGTCCTTCGGAAATGACGCCGAAGGTAGCGGAAATCAGAACTTCTTCATCTATGACGAAATAGCAGCGTCGATTAGACTCTTTGTCGACAGCGGCGGCAAAATCGGCGTTGGGACAACCAACCCTCAACATACAATCGATGTGGTAGGTGACGTAGGCCAAACGGCATCCGCGGGGGGACTTGTGAAAGCGGCTGCTCTCGTGAATGGGAATGCTTCGATCATTAGAAGTTTCAACAAGCTGCCCGGTGGGAACGGGCCTACCGTTTCGCAACCACTAGGACTAGGAACCTATGAAGTGAACTTTGGGGTGAACGTGGCCCAGAGGTTTTTCCTTGCGACTCTCCTGAGCAGTAATTCTACAGATCCGGGAGGCGCGGCCGACGGACAGATCCTAGTATCCACAAGAGATGGAAATTCCAACGCTGTGTTCGTGAGAACAAACGATACCACGGGTACAAGTACTAACAGAAGCTTCTATCTGATGATCTTCTAGCTGCCGAGGGTGAAGCGCTGAGGTCTTGTAGGTTCATATGAGAAAGAGCAACTGTTTGCTGGGCTTTATCATTTTCTCGCGTCCGTCATGCAGTACGCTATCTATCAGTACGCGACCTCCACCAGCTCGAACGTTGTTGTCTGTGGGGACGGTGACCTGCCTCCGTGCCCTCCAGGCGTAAGCACATCAAGGACATACTCGCTGTACACTTTTACGCCCCCTGGCTGCTCCATGTCAGGCGGAATTGTAAGTTGCACTGGATTATCGTCTCCTCAATCTGCAAGTCCGAGTTTGGGAGCGGCGAGCCTCAGTCTGGCTATTCTGATCCTTGGGATTCTTCTAGGTACTTGCGTGGTGGTATGGCGGGGAGGAATAGTGTGAGTCCCAGGTGTCTTTGGGCAGGTTCAGCTCTTTGTGTTTCGCTGCTTTTCCTAAGTCTCCATTTCTCGGCTTCTACCCTCACTGAGACGCAGGCTCAAGCTGCACCACAGCCATCTACTCTGCAAGGCAGATTGGAATTTGTCTTCGGTGATGCGCAAGACGGCAAGACTGCCGTGTCCAAGTATTTTGTGTATGCCGCCGGCAAGCGCACGGAACTCATTTTCAGTCGTAATCCATGGCACGGTTACCTCGGAAAGGAAGTCATGGTAACCGGCACACTCGCGACGCCACAAGGTGGTGGTACACCAGCAATGTTCGTCAGCAGCATTTTACTCGCACCTGGTGAACGCGCGCAACCTCCTCTTCGAGCAGTAACTGGCACGCGAAAGATCATAATGCTACTCGTGAGGTATTCGGGCGATCTCCAACAGCCTCATGTTTCATCATGGTATACAGGTATCATCAATCCATCAACAGGCAACACCGTGAACAGTTTCTATCTGACAAGTTCATGGGGACAGTTTGGCTGGACCGCAGACGCCACCAACTGGATGCTCCTGCCAGGCAGCAAGACGACATACGCAGACTGTGGTTGGAGCAGCGCATGCGCACAATTAACCACGCTCTTCGATGATGCTGTCAACGCGGGAGTGGCGAACGGAGTCAACTTCGCGCTTTATGATAATATCGCGATAGTCACCAATAATGACCTGGACTGCTGCGCTTGGGGAGGCTCGATGGTTTACAATGGAAAGCTCTACGGGACCGTCTGGCAGCCGCCTTGGTCCGCGCAACAGGGCACCTTCGCCCATGAGCTCGGACACAGTATTGGGCTACCTCACTCCGGCTGGGTCTACTACGCATATGACTCATCTTGGGATGTAATGAGCAAGTCGTCAATATACAACAATGTCGCATGCGGAACATATGTCTCAGCAAATGATGGAGGGGCCACAGACACTATTTATTGTCCGACGCCTGAGGACCATATTGCCCCCCACAAAGATATGCTGGGGTGGATTGACTCCGCCCATTTACTGACATTACCGGCAGGAAGTTCCGCGACAGGCGTGGCGGTTGATACTTCCGTAGCTCCGCTCTCAGCGAGCAGGAAGATGCTCAAGGTATGCATAACAGGTTATGATTGCACAAGCGGTGGAGCCACCGCTCGTTACTATACAGTCGAGGTTAGAACGCACTACACTGCCAGCCCTGGCTTTGATTACTATCTACAGAATGAAGGAGTCATCTTACACTTTTACCAGGGGGACAGATCGGCGATCTCAGGCCCTTGTTATTTTAATAGTCAGTCAGGCCCCGCGTATCCCATAGATAACTTCAACATTGTTCCCGCCCCGCATTACATAGGTTCACCAACATGTTCCGAATGGGTAAGTGGGCAGCGTAGAGGATTATACTACGCAAACTGGAACGACGGTCAGACGTTCGACAGTGGCGCGGGATTCAGGGTTCAGATCTTGAGTCACTATGTGTCGGGCTCCGTTGTGACGTATGTTCTAAACATTTTTCCCAGTAGCATCACTTCGAACAGCCTGAGTGGTCCTGGTGGTTTCGATTTTCGGCTCTCGAATTCTGCGGGTTCCTCGAACGCCGGCGGCATTACGGCTGGGCAGGGCGGCTCCGGGTCTCTCACTATCACGACTGCTCTAGTAGCTGGTCCAGCTCAGTCGGTGGGTTTGTCGTGTACTGGTGGGCTACCGTCCGGTGCGTCGTGCAGCTTCAGCTCCGCCTTGGGCTCTCCAACCTTCTCCAGCACTTTGACCATTAGCACGTTGCTCTCAACGCCCATAGGTCACTATATGATCGAAGTAACGGGGACGGGAGGTGGCCTGAGTAGATCTACACTGTTCACTCTAACAGTGGTTGCTGGTCCCTCGGCCTCCGCGTCGATAGGCGTTGGTCTAGGTGGAATCACAGTCGCGAGTTTCGCTCTAATATCTGTTCGATCGCGATATGAGAAGAAGAGTCCTCAAACCAGTTAATCATGCAATCAATGGCACTAGTTCAATCTATTCAGTCTGAGGAAGTCCTTCGACTTCAACGCTGCAAGCCATCTTGCCATCATGCGGCCATAGTTGGCTCCTAGCCTCCTGGGTACACTCTTTCTCCAAACAAATTTCGAGAACTCAAATCCGTCGACCATAGGTTCGCCAGACACTCCCAAAGCGGCAACGGCTATAGGAACGTCAGCTCGCTTCGGGAAATTCCGAATGAAATCGGCCCGTTGAAACAGAAACTGGAAGAGGTTGGAGGGACAACATTTGTCGTTCCCTATTCCTGGTGGCTTGATGCGACATTGTTATCATCGGAAGACTGGAATGTGAGGCTAACTGGGAACCTAAGAGAACTATGACTAGAGTCCTTGCCAGCGAATCGAATCGGATTCGTTGGAGCTTAATCTGCAAGCCAACCAATCAATCCCTTAGCTCAAACAAATTGCTCGGTATCGGCAATAATATCTTTCCTTGGATTCAACACACTACCGTAAATTGCAAGAAAAGCAGAATCCCACGCTGTCGGGCATGCCTTCGAGTTCCTGGGTGAACAATTGATCTTCAACTCTTCACTCCAGCATCGTATGTCGGAGGCAGTTCATCTGGCAGCATTGCAGGGTCGAAATATCGGCTGCCCGTTCTCTCGCCCTCGTCTAACATAGAATTCTGGCATTCAGGAGGCGTTTATTGAAGCTGTGCGTGGCTCGCGTAATCCGTCTTCGAGCCCTGCGTTGGCTGAGCAATCTTCCTAAACATCCACTCCCATAGCCGCCGACGTTTTGTCCCAAACGGCAAGTATCTGTCTGCGAGCTCTCTGTACTTAGTAACGACACGCCATCCAGGGCTTTTCTCCATTTGGCTCACCGTTGCTTGAGTCATCTCGAGAGCTTCTCGTAGCCGTTCGATCTCAGTTTGCAAGTGCTGAACTTGCTGCTGCAACTCATTTCTCACATCTTGCAGTTCGCGCGTGCGTGCATCGAGGTCCTTTTTCTTCGACGAGAGCTCACTCTCCAACTTAGACCTCGATGCCTCAAAATTTGACCATTCATTTTCCCTATACCATGTAGCACAATCAACAAAGTCAGCAGATGCGGCGTCGATGCCGGTGGCGAGATACCACTCAGCCCACTGCAGGAGGCGCGAATACTTGCCGTTCCGAACTTCGGGCATTGCAGATTGAAGGTCGGACCGCCTCTCGTACAGCGCAAGTAGTCTCCCCAGCGGTCCTCCAAGTCGTACGGGCGCGAACTTGGTCGACCTGTCACGCCAGTGCTTCAGCAAGCTCGTGTAGGGTCTCAGTTGAAAGTATGCGAGGTCATAGGCCTCATGTTCATGCCGTCGACTCAAACGCTCTGCCCACTTCAACAAATGTTGAAGGTCTCCTACAGCGACTTCTGGGAACAGCCTCCTTAGGTCTATTCTTTCTTGGTAGAGCTTCAGCAGCCTTTTTCCTAATTCGATTTCGTGATGTTGATCCTCAGATAATGTAGGATGAATGTTCCACTTTGTGCGAATCCTCCTCAGTGCTTTTAGAGGGGGGTTGTCGTCGCGTGTGATTCCACGCTGGGGATGATCTATGGTGTCAAACATTCGCCCCGGAAGATAGAGCCCTGCATGCCGCGCTTTTACGATACGGGAGATCATCTCCCAGTCAATAAATCGGGAGAGAGCCGTGTCAAAACCTGGGAAAACATCTCGACGCATCGGAGAGGCTCCGTCAATATAGTTAGACACGTAGCCTGAATAGATTCCTTCCAGAAGTACCTCCCTGCTGAATGGGCGAGACTTGTATTCCCAGACTGTCTCAAATTTCCCGTTCTCGTACCGAACGATTCCGTAGTCACCATAGACAAACGGCGAGTCCTTTGATATCAAAGAGACTGCCTTCTGCACGGCTTCAGGATGCAACACGATGTCATCAGCTGAGAAAAGTACGTAGTCTCCGGTGGATGCCTTGAATCCGAGATTCCATGCTGCCGCCGCACCGATGTTTTTTCCGGGTTCAAGAACCAGAGCGTTCGAGATCTTATCCAACGCCTTGTTCAACGCGTCCCTCGGTGAATTGTTGATTAATATGATCTCATAGGGGTTGGTTTCCACGATGCTATTGAGCACGCGCGGCCAGAAAGGCTTGCGGCTGAGTTTCCAGCAAGGAACTATGATTGACAGCGTCCTGTCGGCCATAAGACTAGCATACCCTTCGTTTGGTGAAGCGGGAACTTCCGAAAAAACCTTCGTCTTGTACATTCATCACGTTGATTTCGACATCGCTCTTGTGTTGGTGTCGAACTCTCGTAATTTGAAACTAAACAGACTTTGTGCCAAGTACTCGCAGGCGACACCAGGTATTGTTTTAAAGGGTTTATGTAAATTATATACAGAACGGTGCAAAAGAGAGTTCAGATTGAACTGCAAACTCGTCTTGAACTATGGGCCATTCCATAGAATTTGGCCCGCCGTTGGAAGCGAAGAGACGCTCTATGCGAGCGTGAGTGCTGTCCGCTCGTTTGTGCGTCCCATCTGCAAGCTGCTAGAATCGAAAGACTTCGGCGACTCCTGGATCGAGCTGGCTGACTTCCACTTGTTGAATCCAAACAATTCTACCACAGGACAACCTTTCACCTCGATAGATGGGACCCCAGTAGTGTCGCTCTGGGATGAGAATTTCTACGAATTCGGAAGAACTTGGCTTGCCATTTATCGGAGCGAAGATGGCGGACAAAGCTGGGAAGAGGCTTACTCTGATCCTGCCGCGACATACGGGAACCATTTCTTCCAGAACAGTCGGGATGGAAGAATCTACCTTTGCGCTGGTTTAGGAGGAGGGGGGTCAGAGGGTAAAGTTAGCTTTGCTCCCGCAAGGGGATTGCTGTTGAGATCCCAAGATTCCGGGAGAAGTTGGAACCGTTGCCTGGAGGTAGATGGGCCGACCGCACTTTACGACGGGGTGGCGTTCGATGATATTGTGGTGGTTTCGGCAAGGGATCGAGGCTCGATTTTCAGGAGTGAGGACAAAGGCGAGACTTGGCGTGAGATTCCGTTCGGCAGATCTGCAAGAAACGTTGCAAGAGTTGGTGAAAATGTGGTTGTGAGCAGTGATGGAGCCCTATTCATCAGTTCCGATGAAGGACGGGGCTGGGTCAGGAAAGATTGCCCTCTGAGGAATCTAGCCTTGAGATATCCGACACCTTTTCAGGACGGAATCGCGGTGACCGGTGTCGGTTGGCGATCATTCGTGTTGACAGTGGATCCTCAAAGAAACAGATGGAAGGTTATTCTTGATGCCACGAGAGTCGCTCACACAAAGCTCATGGCTCGGATGGCTCTTACAAAAGATTACTTGTTTCTGGGCGATGAGGCGGAGACGGGAACGCTTCTGAAGGCTGACATCGATTCGCTTCGACGGAGCGCCACATTCCCATACCGTGTCCTCGACCGGCTCGGAGCCAGAAAAATGGTGAACCCCATGCTTCTACTCTCAGGCAACCAGTCCCAGCCATAACCGCAGAGATAGCCATCATCACACCCGTGTTGGAAAACTTGACGGAGATCAAAGTTACACTTGTCGTTGGAGCGCGGCCTCAATTTGTAAAGTCAGCTCCGATAATCGGTGAGATCGTAGCGAATCACAAACGAATAAGGCTGGAAATCATTCATACGGGGCAACACTATGATCCAGAAATGTCAGCGATCTTCTTCCGCGAACTGAGAATCGGTAGACCCTCACGAAACCTACATGTGGGATCTGGAAGCCACGCTTCACAGACAGCGAACATAATGCTCCGTATGGAAGAACAATTGATGAAAACCAGACCGGACCTGCTCATAGTGCCAGGAGATGCCAACACAACCCTGGGAGCGGCCCTTGCCGCTGCCAAACTAGGAATCCCAGTGGCACATGTCGAGGCGGGGCTGAGGGCTGGCGACATGAGCATGCCAGAGGAGATCAACCGTAAATTGACCGATCACTGCAGCTCCATGCTCTTCGCTCCGACTAGGACGGCAGTGGCTAACCTGAGAAAGGAGGGACTCCACGGACCGTTTCTCACAGGTGACACGATGGTGGACGCGCTATACAAGATTCTTCCAGTAGTCCAAGACAGAGCTGCGGCTATCGTCAAGCGGTTTGGGTTGGATAATCAAGAGTATGTAGTGGCTACCTTGCATCGACCATCTAACGTTGACGATCCGGAGAGGCTTCGGAGCATATTGCACGCTCTCGCTAAGATCGGCAAAAGAGTTCGAATCGTTTTCGTAGTCCATCCCAGGACACGATCGCGAGTCGCGATGCTAGGAAAACGTGCAACCTCAGACTCCGTCGGAATCACACTTCTTCCTCCACAAGGGTACATAGAGACTTTGGCGCTGTTAAGCAGGGCTCGTTGTCTTCTCACGGATTCCGGAGGAATGCAGAAAGAAGCGTTTGTTCTTCACATACCATGCGTGACGGTGCGATCTACGACAGAGTGGCCTGAGACATTGGTCGGTGGAGCTAATCGTCTCGTCCCGGAACCGAAGAAGTTGTCTCGCATCGTCCTTGAGAAAGCATACGATGATGCGTGGAGAAAGACGCTTAGTCAACTCAGGAATCCGTTCGGTGATGGACGAGCGTCGGCTAGAATAGTACAAATCATCTTACGTTCAGATTGGCGTCGTTCAGCGCAGAGTTCCGCGAAAACGCCGGCGTGATTGACCTAACCGAGCTCACTTGAATACTCCCCGTCGGGCCTTGACGTCCAAACGAAAGACTATTTCAGGAGTTCAATGCTGACTCTCCGGAAATAAGGGACCAGTCGAAAATGGTGATCACCTGTTCTTGAGAGACTTTTGGTTGGGCGACTACAAGGAGATTTACTTGACTTGGTCTGAAAGGAATATCGGTTCCTCCGGAGCAACAATCAGAAGTCTGTTACAATATATCGCAGAGAACACTGACATCCCAATAATTTCCCTTATGAAAAGCAGCAACCCATTACTTCCACAGTACAAGATAACCCATCGGGAATCATTCAAGGCTAATGAGGTTTCCGAATCCTTCTATGTTCGGTTCCAGACCGATCCTAATGATATGGGAGTCATCCAAGACGACCTCTTTGCATCGCCAGACCAATCGAAATCCTTCAGAGCCGTGTTTGTAGGCCTGCCATGTCAAGTGAAGGCCGTCAAGAGTCAGTGCCCCGACATTGCAACGATAGGCCTTTTCTGCGGTGGGATCCACGATCAACTTGCTCTTCGACTATTCCTGAAACGATTGAAAATCAAACCCGAGGAGGTTACAAAACTCACGTTCCGAACTTCCCCAAACAAGAATTCGCCGGACGATTGGATGTATTTTGAAGCCTTGAATAGGAAACCAGAAGACGCTTTTCTGGTGAAGAGGCATACACAGAGCAAAACCGAGAAGGCATTCAATTCATTCTTCTGTGGTGCACTTCACTGTGAGATGTGTCGCCATTGCACCGACACGACCGCAGAATATGCTGATATTTCTGTGGGGGACGCCTGGGCCGTCGGGCTGGGGAGAAACATCTGCATAGTAAGAACTGAGATTGGAAAATGGATTGTTGATGAGGCTGTCAGGCTCATGTATCTAAGGCGTGAAACGTTGAGCTACGAGAAGGTCATGGAGTCTCAACATAGCCTTCTAGTGGGAAAGAAGTTGGGGTTATGGAACTGGCCGCAGACCTCAGAGCAGACACTTGAAGCGATTGATGATAGGGCAAGATATTGGGCGCAGAGATACCGGCCATCGTTTGAGAACATAATGCGGCGGAGGATATTGCGTAAGGCCGCAGGGGTGAGAGGGATACGGATGTACATCCCCGAGATAGATAGACTTCTCTCGCTTTTCTTCTCATGTGCGAAGAGATTGCTCCGAATTCGGATGCAAATCATTCAAACCCTTAGTCCTCCCCGACAGAGAAGTGAAGGATCAAACCGATAGGATGCACCCGCATCGCGCGAAGGCGATTAAGCGGTCGACATTTCGTTGAGTGGGTAGCGACGCTGGTTTCCGCAAGTCTGTGCGGTTCCGAGACCGCAATGCAGTAAGTGAGCTTAATGCACCATGCACACTTGATCGGGGTCGCCACCAGTTCTGTAGAATGCTCCCGGTGTAAGGCCCCCGGCTACGGCATCCGCATTCTTCGCGTACACAGGTAATCCTACAACATGCAAGGGCGACTTCGGCGCGATGGTTCCAATGCCTACGTTGCCGCTTTCGTCGATGCGCATTCGTTCCAAGCGGCTGATTGAACCGTTCGGGGTTGTCATGAACTGTAGGTATGTAGGTAGCGAGGTTGAGTTGACGGCTCCAGCGTCAACGATAGCGTTGATTGCAGCCGCGTTCCTGAAAGCGCCACCCGCATAACCTCCGAACACAACAAACCCAATCCTATCCCCAACTGAAACATCCGTTGGCGAAGCTTTCGTACCCTTCGCGTAATGAAACAGGAAGCCTGGACCAACCCCGTAAGCTCTGGCTTCCATGGAGGCGGCTGTGCTCGCATTATCAACCTCCATCAAGAACGGGTTCGGCCCACCAGGACTAGACAAGAAATACACGTGGAGGGGGGCTGACGGGCTCCCCGTGCCAACACCCAAATTCCCACTCTTGTCAACCACACTCAACGCTGTTCCGGAATTGTTTTGCCACTCCTGCAAATTCGTCGTCTGGCCTGTGTAGCCTTGGGCAACTAAGGCTTTCGTCGCGGCATTGCCTGCTACTCCGATAACGCTGGTTGAGTTCGATATGCCATACACGCCAACAGTAGACCCAGAGAACGCGCCTGCCAATCCATAGAGGCCTATCCGCTGGTCGAGCTCGAATAGCCAGCCACGCCAAAATTAGATCCAGAGCCCGCGGATGCCCATCCATAGAGGCCTGTGCCGTTGGGTGAGTTCGACCGGCCTTGCACGCCAACAATAGTCCCAGAGCCCGCGGTTGCAAATGCAAGTAAGGCTGCACCGGATGCTATGCTGGAATCCAGCTCTGTTGTGCCAGTGCCACTGTTCGCGGGGCTTCCGTCGATGATCAGTGCAGTTCCACTAGTCCCCCCAGGTGTGCCTTGAACTCTCGGCAGTAACCCCACCTTCCCGTGTGAGACTAGGGCTCCCGTGATGCCTAACCCAGCTAAGGCCAGTAGCTTACGGAACAGCCGCCTGCGATCCGGTGTCAGTTCAGAATCCATTTTTTCAGGCGTGCGTCTCTTCTCGGATTCAACAAAACTTTCAACGTCAGAATTTTGTTCAGTCAAAATACATCAAATAGATTTCACAGCGTATATTCATAGAGTTTGTGACTGCTCGTAATCTCCCAATACTACATACGTTGACAGGTGTCTTTTGCTGGAAGGAGGATGAATGCTGGGTTTGCATATGCTAGTATTGCTTGCTCAAAGATAGGACCCTCGTGTTGTCTGGCTTATTGAGCGCGTTGGCCGAGAGTTGAGAAAGATGGAAAGAAGAGAAAAAGGGTGAGGCTCGGAGATTTCCTCATAGAAATGGTGTCTCCTATGTGTTTACTTGTCCGTCCTGATTCAAGTTTTCTTTGTTTACTTGGATGTTCCGGAACCAAAGTATTTGCGAACCACCCGTGGCCCAAGAAGCATCGACGACCAACGAAACGAAAGTAATGTGATGGCCTGCTGTGAGCGACACTGCATTCGCATATGTATCATAGAATGTTCCTCCAAGTTGTGTTGTATCAAATCGCTTGTCCGGGCTGGTAATCAAATTACCCGTGTGCTGCCATTTACCGAACATTGACGAGCCACCGCAGTTGAAGTTGGGAGCCGTCCCAATGTAGATGAAGAGGTGACCGGACAATCCTTCAAAACTGATCGAGAAACGCGGTGAACCTCCGGCGCAGTCCCGCCCTACTATGCGATTGAGGTCGTTGGAACAGCGGGGGGACTAACTAGGGTCACGTTGTTCAGGTTGATTGTGGCATAACGCTAACTAGATATCAAGCCATAGAATCCCGCGAGTAAACCCAGGCTGAGTCTGATCCTCACCGCCATTCGTCAAAGCGTGGGTCTTGGATCGCTGCTTGCTCATCTCAGAATCAAATAGCTTCTTTCCGGATTCCGTAAGCGCCTTCTGAAGAACTATTTCGTCGATTCAGGTTACGTTAAGAGTGAACAATGTGATCCTAGTTAGGCTCCCCGCTGTTCCAGTCGCCTTGATCGTATAGCGCCCTGGAGGAGCGGATGAAGAAACGGTGACGGTTAGAGTTCTTGTGAATGGCGGAGTACCAGATGCGGAACTGCATGATACGCCTGAAGGTAATGGTGATCCATTCGCTTGGCTACAGGACAAGGTCACAGTCTGAGCTGGGCCATTCACCAAGCTAGCCGTGATAGTAATCGACCCAGAACTTCCTCGCGCAACCGTAATCCCACCCAGATTCGATGAGCTGCCTGAATTGTATAGGCGAAAGTCGAAGGCATATAACGCTTGAGCGAGGCTCCTCGCGATGGGTGAACCCCAACCCGTAACCGGGTCCCATCCCGTTCCCGCCGAATAGCCGTTATTGAATCCTGAGGTGACGTCGTGGAAGTACGATGAGTAGAATTGACCGCTTGCAGCTTGGTAGAGTTTGGGTCCTATGTTTCCGAATGCGACTCCATTTCTCATCTGGAGAGCAATGACCAGAAAACCTGCCCAAAGCGGCGTCGATAGACTTGTTCCAGCACAGCCAAACCATCCCGCCGAGTTGCCACCAGCTCCACATTTGTCTGAGGCCGTTGAGTAAACCCAGAAGCCCGGGCTCCAGCCGAGCATCGAAACATCCGGGACAGCTCGGCCGGACTTCGAGCCAATGGTGGATGTCTGCCAGCTTGGTTCCGCGAAATATCCGCTGTAGCCTCCACCGCTGATTGACGCCCCACTCTCGCTACTGTATCCGGAGCAAGTTGTCGATGTACACCCGGATAGAACCAGATTTGTTGCTCCGACCGCAAGGACATTCGGGTCGGATGCCGGAAATTGAGTTCCGAGATTGGTTCCGTCAGGCTTCGCCCCTGCGTCTCCTGATGCAAATAGTATTGTCAGACCCTGCGAGGAGTCCAACGCAAGTCTCGAGTCAACGGATGACACGAAAGAAGACGGAAGCTGGGCGTCATTACAATTACCACTTGTGCACACATACACCCAACTATTGGAAACGATGGTTGCCAGATGATTGGTCGCAACGTAGTCGATCGCATTCATTAGACTAACCTGGTCATAGAGAAGTATGATGCCTGCTCCGGGTGCGACGCTGTGCACAGCTTCAACGTCCATGGCTGTTTCAGATGCCCAACCTGGATCATATGATGAACAACAACCATCAAGATAGCGAATATCTAACGTCGTTGAAGCCAAACCATATTGAGAATCAAACGTGTTGATGGCTGTCTGCATGTTGGGATCGCCGGGGACATCGACAATTGCCACCTTCTGTCCTGTGCCATCATATCCACTTGTGTAGAGGCTGGAGAGAGAATACCCGACCTGGATGCCCTGAGGGCAATATGGTCCCGAACATGGCGACTCTGCTGGTCTAGTGACAGTGTAGTTGTCGAGGCCCATGATCCCATTCACAATCGAGGCAAAGTTTCGCGGCAATGAGGGATCCGCATCTACTCCATAGAAACTCGAGTTTGCAATAGAGTATAGATTGATTCTCACTCCCAATGTCGCCTCGATGTCTTTCACACGTGCTGACATTACTAGAACTAGAGGGGATGCCCCATTCGTAACGTTGAAACCTCTTCGGCTCAGGAATGAAACCACCGATGCCTTCTGGCCAGGCGTTGGAACATATGGGGACAGTGTGGTCGCATCAAGGAAGTGACCATAGTTAGGGGACTGAGGATCATGGATCGAAACGAGACAACTCTGAAATTGCTGCAAGTTCCTGATCGCGAACACCAGTTCCATCCGAATGGCCTGTGATTGAGGCAGTTTTACTCTGTAGGCAGCCTTGCCGTTCCGAACATCCGGTATGACGTGGCCACTTAACGACGCGTTTGTTCCGGAGGGTTGGATTTGTGCGGCAGAAATATCGTTTGGAGAGGGAGCAAGACAAGGAGGGCCCGGTGAAGCAGGAAGAACCGAGGTCGAAGTGGTAGTTACGCCGCTCATCAGAGTTGCAGCAACTGATTCATTCCGACTCAACGGCACGGAGTAGAAAGCGAGAACAATTGTCAAACCAAGTACTGCGACTCGAAGAATAGCCTGCAAACGACGTAGCGTATAACTCGCCCACGCCTTACCATGCTTTCACCATGGAGTATAATTCTTTGTATCATGTTCCAATCAAACAAACTCTGGATGAACGAGTTTCTCACTGAATTGGAGAAGCATTTTAGACAGACTCGGATCTCTTTCTCTTGTTGAACGCGGTTGTCAGGTTCCAGCCGTCATGTGACTCTAGGTCTGGTTCTAGCAATCGTCACAAGTCTCTCCCTTATCGGCATCCCAACCAATGTCGATCAGAGAGTTTCATTTACTGGGTCGATATACTTTGTCAACGTATATTCTTGTCCGGCCAATTCCAGCTGCGTTCCCACGAGATTCTTCTTCCTGGAGTTTAGTAATGGCAGTTCGATCGGCCTGATATTCTACGGGAGACAGCCCCAACTTGCCAACGGCACCTCCGTGACCGTCATTGGCACCTATTACCAAAATACCAGTCCATGTCATGAATGTGTCCTGGGCAACCTCTACGTCGATGCAGTCCTTCTTTCAGTAACTGTGGTCATTTCGCCCTCAACCGCCACGATAACATCTATGCAGACTTTTGGATTCTCGACAGAGACTCCGATATTGTCGTTTTTGCCAGAATATTTCCTAGCGGCGGTCGTTGTCTTAGCCTCCGTGGTGTTGCTGTTGCTCATCATGTGGCGCAAATTGCACCCAGAGACACCTTCGATAACGTGAATAGAAATACTCTATTGCCTTCGCGGACTATGAGTCGACCGCGCTCGAACGCGGGCTATCACCCGAGTTCTACCAGCATGGTCTTGGACTCCTTGATCCCGTTAACCATAGCCTTACCACACATCAGCCTAAGTGGATCCCATCAAGCCCCGAAGGGCTTGCAGAACTCCGCAACATTCTCTCTGAATTCAAGAGATTGCTGAAAGCGAGCCCGTTATGAAACCAGTTAATCATGCAATCAGTAGCTCTAGTTCAATCTGTTCAGTCTGAGGAAGTCCTTCGACTTTGCCGCTGCAAGCCATCTTGCCACCATGCGCCCATAGTTAACTCCAAGTCTCTGAGGCGGAGCTTTCGTCCAGGCAAATTTCGGAACTCAAACCCATCGACCATCGGTTCGCCAGACAGCCCCCCAAGCCGCAACAGCCATAGTAATGTCAGCCCTTTTCGGGAAGTTCACCGGAAAGACGCAGACCAAGTAGAGGTCTCTGAATCTCAATCCATATTCTCTCGCAATCCGGTGAGAGCACTGTCTGATGTTTTCTCCATGCAAGATGCGACAAGTCTGCAGCTTGCAAGCCCATCGTTATGTTCGACCAATTTCCGCGCGTATTAGCAGGAGAACGAGGTCTAAACCGTTTTCTAGCTGAAGCTCGCGGCTAGTTCCTCGAATTCACGTTCGGCAATATTAGCCGGAGAATTAGCACTGAAGACTTATGGCTGGATGCGGGGAGATCGAGGGCGCAGTCAGGTTTAATTCAGGTTTGATTTCTAGTTCTAGGGCCGATTTTGGTTATGTCGTCAGAAAATATGCCATGGCGAAGGAATCACTATTGATTACAGCCCTCTCAATCTCAGGCCGACTCACTGATCGCTTTGCTTGATACGAATCCTCCGTATCTCCTGGACAACAAGTCGAGCATCTGCTTAGGAGAAAGAATGCTTATCCCTCTGAATTTCTTGAGGTTGAGGAGGTGATGGTCACCGCTGACTACGAATTTGCACCTTCCATCGTAGGCCGTGTTCAGAATCGCGTTGTCTGCAGGATCCTCCCTCACAGCCTTGAACTCAGATCTAACCTTAATCATCCGAGATGCCTTCCTAAGCAGTTTCGCCAACTCTTCAACGTTACCGAGAGTGTAATCAAACCTGACCAAGAGCTCGTCCCTTGACATTACTTGCACAAATTCTCGGACTATTTCATCAGAGAGAACAAGCTGCACGTCTTCCAGGGTCAGGGCGATATCCAAAACCCTTGCTGAATGCCCTGTCTTTGAGATGAACGCAGAGACCAATACGTTAGTGTCGAGTGTTATTCTCATTCGCTCGACTTTCTGACAGCATGAACGAGCGTCTGAATTTCTTTTTCAGAGAGACCATGCATCTTCGCAGAAGACCTCGCCTCAGCCAGAAGCTTCTTGAGTCTCACCTTCTCTTCGGACAGCTGAAGTCTTCTCAGAACTATGACATCTTCTAACCCGACAACGAGAAACCTCGTCCCTTCTTTCAATCTCATCTTTCTCCTGACCTCAGTGGGGATCACAACCTGCCCTTTCTGTGAGAGCCTGGTTAGTTCCACAGCCATCGAATTCACCTAGTAAGATATATCTTACCGGGCTATTTATGTCTACACCGTTCGTTCCCAGGGCTTTTTCAGGCCATTACCTTTTGAGTCATCTCAACCTAAGTCCCAATGGGTCCGGCTTGCCCTGTCTCGGTACCATTCTAGTCGGTAGTCGTGATTCGTTTCCAGACAGATGAGGTGTGATCTCGTGATTACAGAATCCTGCTGTGTTTGAGGAAGTCTGCGGACTTTGACACTTGCGTCCATTTCGTAACCATTCGTCGATAGTTGGTGGCAAGCCTTCGCGGGTCCGTTTTGAACCAAGCGAATCTAGAGAACTCGAATCTATCAACCCTCGGCTGTCCAGAAACCTTCAGCGCGGCGACCGCAATGGTGATGTCGGATCGCTTGGGGAAGTTTACTGGAAATATGCCAACCAAGTGGAGTTCTCTGAATCTCAATCCATAGTGTCTCGCAATTCGGTGGGCGCACTGTGTGATGTTTTCTCTGTACAATATTCGACCTCCTGGGAGCGCCCAGACATTATTGTACGGGTTGATGAGCCGCCAGCCGTACAGGATTGAGCGGTCCTCCCGTTGGAAGATGATGTCTACACATGGTATGGGCATCACATTGATGACTTTCCTCCACAATGACGAGGAAATCCACTGTTCCTGTGGCACACTGGTTTTGGCGCTGATCATAGCATCCCCTTTTGCGCGAAACGCCTCAATGTACATTTCGTACTAGCTCAAGCATACTGAGAGATGGTCAGCGAGTGCTCCCGCAGTGCAAATCTTTCAGCCACGGAGTACTCCATTTTTCGCCCCGTAGCGAGCGCCATTGCCAAGATGATTCCCAATGAGCTGAAACTCGCTGTCGGAAACCAACATAACGATCTCGGTGACGCCGTAGCGTTTGAGATACTCGATTATGTACTCTATAACGTAACGGTTCCCTATTGGCAGCAAGGTCTTTGGCACATGAGTCGTGATCGGATAGAGGCGTGTCCCTGCACCTCCAGCTAGGATAGCGGCTTTCATCGAATCATCCATCTTTCGAGGCAAGGTCAAGTTCGGTTCGGTAATAAGCCTTTGAGAATCAGCTCACTCTAACAACTCCTAACTGCCTGCAGTCAAAGCGCCCAACCTCCACGACAATGACATGTTCTCGAGAAGGGAAGCGATCCTGAACATATGGGTGAGCATCGCTAACCAGTGCGCTCCAATTCCCGGAAGAGACAGCAAAGAAAACTGGTAATGCAACCCAGTTATCCTGACAGTTGCAGGCGTCATGAGAATGACTTCGTCTGCTCGAACTAGGGAAGAAATATATGCAAGCAACATAGTAAAATGCTTGCGGTGCTCATCATGGCCAAGAGTCAGAATCTCACTGTCAGACTGGAAAAGGAACTCATCAAGAAGATCGAGGAAGAGGCACTGCAGGAGAAGAGTGACAAATCGACGGTAGCCCGAAAACTGATCGCCGTCGGGATTGAGCAGACTCAGAAGGCGCGGGCACTCGAGGAGTATAGAAAGGGCAAGTGCACAGTTTGGAAAGCTTCAGTTAGAGCTGGAATCCCACTGCGAGAGATGATTGAGCTGCTTCGACGGGAGAAAACCCCACTGCACATTTCAGCGGAGGACGTCGACGAAGCTTGGAGAGAAGCGGTTGAGGAGTAGCGAACCAATCTATGTTCTGGACGCTACGCCAATCATACATTTCGCCAAGATAGACAAGCTTAGGCTTGTGCTGGGTATCTGCGAAGCGCGGATAACGAGGGAAGTCTACAGGGAGACGGTCGAGCGAGGCCAGTCAAGACCCGACGCAACGATAATCCATGATGCCGTAGAACGCGGAGAACTCAAAGTTTACGACGTTCGTGACCGAAACGTAGTAAGGATGTTCCAGAGGCACCCTGAGATCCATATGGGAGAAGCAGAAACCCTAGCAGCAGCCAAGGAACTGAACGCTTTCGCTATCGTCGACGAAGCCGAAGCACGAGCGATCGCCAAGGCCTATGGCATCAACACGAGAACAGGAACCCTCTTCCTACTATTCAGGCTCCTTGCGCTGAAACGGATAGAAACCACCGAGTGTGAGCGAATTCTTGATGAACTAGTCGAATCAGGATTGTATACTGACGCGCACACCCTCATACGAGCGAAGCAGAAACTCAGAAGAAACATCACCAAGTAGAGGCCTTGAGCCCGATCGAAGAAAAAAGATTTTGAACGCTCTCTTGCGCACGATTTCTTCAAGGCATCCTTGAAATCACTCTACGAAAGCATACGTGTCGATTCAATTAACTGCAAAAAGTAACATAGTGTCCCCACAAACTTAAGCCCCCCACCCCGAACCTCATCCAAAAAATCGAATCACGCTAGGATTAGGCAATAAGTCGGCCCCTGTGGGCTCTCTGATAATCGCCGACAAAAGCTCAGTCCCTAAACTCACTTATACGGCACGGGCTGCTTGCCTGCCATCGAGTTCCAACGCAGACGGCAAGAGAGTTCGATCAGGAGCAAACAATCATTGGCGACTCAGACGTCGGTAGCAAAGGGTGCAACATCACTCTACGTCGCCAACGTGGTCGTACTCCTAGCCAACACCCTGTACTTCCTCATCCTGACCAACATTCTCCGATCCACACTAGACGTCGGAATCGTCACCGCCCTGAACCTCACAATACTGTTCTTGGCGACGATCTGCATTCTCGCACAGCCCATAACCACTCAATCGCCGATTCCCGCACCGTTAGCAGTTCTCAAGTTTGTGCCAGAGTTACTGGCGAAGGGGGCTCACGGCAAAGGAGCAAAAGTCTTCAGAGCCTCATTCGGCGTTTCAGGCATCCTCGCGATCGTGATAGCTGCGATTCTGATCGCCGACCCAAACCTCGTCCTTCCTCTAATCGGCGGACGAGCAGTGTCGCCGGATTTCGTAAGGCTAGCAGCGCTCGACGTTCTCGTTTTCTCACTATCGCAGGTCTGCTTCGGAACGCTCATCGCTGTCGGCGATCTGAAAAATGCAACTATCTACATTGTTTCCTGGGCCATTGCGCGCTACACCTTGGCGTCTCTGCTGCTCATCCCGTACTCGATCTTCGGAGTTCTTCTAGGTTGGATCATGGGCGACACCATCGTTCTAGCAATCGCCTTCCGAGAATCAATGCGCAGAATGCGAGGAACCTCAGAGTCAGGGGGCTTATCCGGGGTCAATCTCTGGCGATATTCACTCTACACAATGTTCAGCGCTTTGATCGGATATGCCGTAACCCAAGCTGACAAGATCTTCACCCTCGCAAGCCAAGGGCTCCCAGAGCTAGCGATATACAATGTTGCAATCGTTGCCGCGAATTTCACAGGTTTCGCGCCCTACGCTCTCTTGACCGTTCTTCTGCCAGCGCTCGCAGCACTTCATTCCACCGGGGAGACCAAGAAGATGCATGAGATGATCCGCAACTACACTCGCTACGTGTCAATTGTGGTTATGCCGATCGCGATAGGCTTCGCTTCGGTCGCTGAGATCGCGCTAAGGATCTTTGGGCCTGAATACGTGAACGGTCTGATGCCCACAATGATTGTCTCAGTGGCAACTGGCCTGACAGCTATAGGAGCAGTTTACGCGAGTGCTTTGTTGGCGTTGAGTGAATTGAGGTGGTATACAGCAGCGAATCTTCTCGGTTTGGGGGGTCTGTTTGCGACGTCAGCGCTCTTCACGAGTCCTCTTGGCTTAGCTGGCCCTGCTTTGGGACGAGCAGCTCTGATGGCGGTGGCAGCGTTCGTGTACGGAGTCGCGATGCGGAGGAATGGGTTTCTCGAACTGGATGTTAGAGCATACCTGACCGCGCTAGGAGGCTCAGCCTTAATGGGCATAGTAGTGTTCGCCGCTCTGACAGTCGTCCATTCGTTCCTTCTAAAAGTGGTGTTGCTCCCGGCGCTCATCGTTGTCGCTGCAATCATGTACATCGGTAGCCTGCGGCTACTCCGCTTGCTCACAGCAACTGATCTCGAATTCGCCCTCGGGATTCTCCCCTCACGATTTCATCCAATCGTACT